>Ga0214472_10008586_pt1 | contig 10671 bp, 7 predicted proteins | sample RVTome_6_FD_207662 | JGI IMG/M metagenome (GOLD analysis project Ga0214472, IMG submission 207662) | Soil microbial communities from uranium-contaminated site in the Upper Colorado River Basin, Wyoming, United States - RVT140D175 | ecosystem: Environmental > Terrestrial > Soil > Contaminated >...
TCCCCGACATGATCAACCTCGCCACCGCCGAGAGCCGGCTGAACCGCGCCGGGATCAGCCTCGAAAACGCCGAGCTCGAGCATCGGCGCAACCGCGATCTCTTCGACCAGGGCGTGATCGCGGCCGCCGTCCTGCAGACCTACGAGACCGATCTGCTCAACGCCCGCGAGGAGCTCGCGGCGGCCGAGGACGGCCTCGCGCTGATCCGCGACGGGGCCCGCAAGCGGTCCGCCATCACCACCAACACGCTGGTAAAGGCGACCTCCGCGGGGATGGTGCTCGAGGTGCCGGTAGAGGTCGGCGACTCGGTGATCGAGGCCAACACCTTCAACGACGGCACCACCATCGCCACCGTCGCCGAGATGAAGGAGATGGTGTTCGAGGGGTTCGTGGACGAGTCGGAGGTCGGCAAGCTCCGAGAGGGCATGGAGCTGCTGCTCACCGTCGGAGCGATCGACCGAGAGCAGTTCGCCGCCACTCTCGAGTACATCGCACCGAAAGGGGTCGAGGTGGAGGGCGCCATCCAGTTCGAGATCCGCGCCGCCATGGAACTGCGCGAAGGCCACTTCATCCGTGCCAACTACAGCGCCAACGCCGACATCGTCCTTGACCGCCGCGACGGGGTGCTGGCGATCCAGGAGAGCTGGCTCCAGTTCGACGGAGACGAGGGTGATCCATACGTCGAGGTCGAAGTGGCACCGCAGCGCTTCGAGCGGCGGCCGATCGAGACCGGGCTGTCCGACGGGATCACGATCCAGGTGGTCTCCGGGCTGCGGGAGGGCGAACGCATCAAAGACCCGAACAGCGCCCAGACCGCCGGCTGATCCACGTCCCGTCCCGCCGCTTCGGTAACCCCTGAGCAAATCCGAGGTCTACGGGGGCGGGAGGGCGCGTCCTCGCCGTCAGCCCGGTCGAGACCCGACGCTCGCTCCAACCCCGAATGGAGAACGAACCATGCTCAAGAAGGTCTCTCTCGCTCTGCTGGGTCTGATCTTGATCGCGCTCTGCGGCGGAGCGCTTTACTTCCTGCGGAAGGAACCCGACGAGGAGCAGCAGCGAGCCTGGCAGCGCCTCTGGGAGGAGCAGCAGGCCCTAGAGCTGTTGCTCGATCTCTCTCAGCAGCACCGCCCCGAGACGCTCGCCATTGTCGGCGCGACCCTCATTCCGATGCAAGGCGCGGCTCGCACGATCCCGGATGCAGCGGTGGTCGTCGAGGGCGGCCGCATCACCGCCGCCGGACCCCGAGCCGAGGTGGCGATCCCCGAGCGGGCCCGCGTCGTCGACGCCGGCGGGCGCTACCTCCTCCCGGGCCTCACGGAGGCGCACTCGCACACCATCCACAGCCCCAGCCAGCTCCTCGTCTACCTGACGCGCGGCGTGACCACCCTGCGCGAGATGGACGGCTACCCCTGGATGCTCGCCGCGCGTGAGATGGCGGCGCGCGGCGAGCTGCTGGCGCCCTCGCTGTACGTCGCAGGGCACATCCTCTCCTTCCGCGCCTGGGACTTCTACATGACGCAGGTCGACACGCCGGAGCAGGCCCGGCAGCGCGTCGCCGAGCAGGCGGCCGCCGGCTACGACTTCATCAAGATCCACAACTCGCTCCCTGAGCCGCTCTGGGACGCCCTTTTCGCCGCGGCGCGCGAGGCGGGGCTCGACGTCGTGGGGCACATCCCCAACGAGATCTCCATCGCCAGGGCGGTCGCCGACGGCCTGCGCACGAACGAGCACTTCAAGGGCTACCTCTTCGACGAGACCCTGGGAATTACCGAGCAGGACTACGTCGGCGCCACCCGGGGCTCCGATCTCTGGAACGTACCGTCCTTCGCCAACTACCACGACCACCTGCGCGGCGCGGCGGCACGCGAGCTCGCCGACCGGGAGGGCTCGCTCCGCCTTGTCCCGAGCTGGCAGCGGGCGGAGTGGCAGGCGCAGGCCGACCAGCCGGTCGACGAGCTGACCGCCCTGCGACAGAGCGTGTTCCCCAAGTCGCGGAAGATCTTCTCCGACCTCCGCCTGGTGACCGACAAGTTCGTCGCCGGCACCGACACGGGCTCCTACGCCTGGATGGTGCCGGGCTACACGCTGCAAGAGGAGATCCGGATCTTCGAGAGCCTGGGCCTCACGCCGTACGAGGCGCTCGAGACAGCGACCACGCACCCGGCCGAGGCGATGCGGCGTACGGGCGAGTTCGGGGCCGTTGCCCCCGGCGCCCGGGGCGACCTGCTGCTGGTGGCCTCCGACCCTCTGGAGAGCAGCGAGCACCTGGCGGGGGTCGAAGGCGTCGCGGTGCGTGGCGCCTGGCTCGATCGCACCGCGCTGGACGCCATCGAAAGCCGCCTCGCCACCCTCTTCGCCGACGACAACCCACCCCCGGCCCCATCCCGCGAGGCCGGCGAGAGGCTGGTCCGGGGAGCCCGGCGCATCGTCGAGCGGGGCTTCCCGTATCCCGCTTACATCCTCGAGGAGATGCGGGTGCTGCTCACCGCGCTCGGGCAGGAGGACCTGGCAGCCGAGCTGTCCCACCTTTCCGGGTGAGGGCGGCGCCGCGGGCCGGAGCTACAATGGGCCCATATGTCCCTGAGAACGCTGGTCGATCTGTTCCAGGTCGTCGAGCGTAGCGACTTCGATCGCTGCCTGCTGTACAAGGTCGAAGGTGAGTGGGTTGCGGTGTCGAGCGCCGAGCTCGGCGATCGAGTGCGACGTCTGATGGCCGTTCTCGACGGCTTCGGGGTCAAGCGGGGCGACCGCGTCGCCCTGATGGCCGAGAACGGTCCCCACTGGCCGACGGTCGATTTCGCCACCCTCGCGACCGGCGCCGTCCTGGTGCCGCTCTACCCCACCCTCACGCCCGATCAGGCGGCCTTCATCGCCAACGACTGCGGCGCCGAAGTGGTCTTCGTGCAAGGCCGCGAGCGGCTCGAGGGCTTTCTCGCCGAGCGCGAAGCGATCCCCGGGGTCCGGAAGCTGGTCCTCATCGAGGGCACCTCACCCGATACCGAGTTGATCCCCACCCTCGGCGCTCTGCTCGAGGCCACCGACGCGATGGACTCCACCGAGGTGGAGCGGCGCATCCGCGCCGTCGAACCCGACGATCTGGCGACCTTCATCTACACCAGCGGCACGACCGGACGACCGAAGGGCGTGATGCTCACCCACGGCAACGTGGCGAGCAACGTCCTGGCCTCGGTGCAGTGCATGGCGATCGAGCGCGGCCAGACGTCCCTCTCCTTCCTCCCGCTGTCGCATTCCTTCGAGCGCACGGTCGACTACATCTACTTCTACCGCGGGGTCACCATCGCCTACGCGGAGTCCGTCCAGGTGGTAGCCCAGAACCTCCTCGAAGTCAGGCCGCACATGTTCGTCTCCGTACCCCGGGTCTACGAGAAAGTGCTGGCCAAGGTGCTCGAGAACGTCGCCAGGAGCCCGGCATCGAAGCAGAAGATCTTCGAATGGGCGCGCGGCATCGGACGCCGCTCCGTACCCTACCGGCTGCGGGGCAAGAAGCCCTCCGGCGTGCTCGGTGTCGAGCTTGCCCTCGCCGACAAGCTGGTGTTCAGCAAGATCCGCGCGCGCCTCGGCGGGCGCTTCGAATTCGCGATCTCCGGGGGCGCGCCCCTGGCGCCCGACGTCGCCGAGTTCTTCTGGGGCGCTGGAATCGAGATCTACGAAGGCTACGGCCTGTCCGAGACCTCGCCTGTGCTCACCGTGAACAGTCCCGGCAAGGCCAGGTTGGGCAGCGTCGGGCAGGCGATCCCGGGGGTCGAGCTCAAGGTCGCGGAAGACGGAGAGATCCTGGCGCGCGGCCCGAACATCATGCGCGGCTACCACAACCTACCCGACGCGACCGCCGAGTCGATCGACGACGAGGGTTGGTTTCACACCGGGGACATCGGCCGGATCGACGACGAAGGCTTCCTGTACATCACAGATCGCAAGAAGGAGATCATCGTCAACGCGTACGGCAAGAACGTGGCGCCGGCGCCGATCGAGAACGCTCTCAAGGCGAGCCGTTTCATCGAGCAGGCGGTGGTGATCGGCGACCGCCGGAAGTTCCTCTCCGCTCTGCTGGTGCCGGACTTCGAGGTGCTGCGGGTATGGGCGGACGAACAGGGCATCGAGGAGACCGATCCGGCGAAGCTGGTGCGCGACCACCGCGTTCGCGAGTTGATCCTGGGCGAAGTGCGGGGCGTCAACGAGGATCTAGCGCGCTACGAGCAGGTGCAGGCGTGGGAGCTTCTCCCCGACACCTTCTCCATCGAGACCGGCGAGCTCACCCCGACGCAGAAGGTCAAGCGCCGAGTGATCGTGGACAAGTACGGCAACGTCATCGACCGCCTCTACCAGGCGGCCGAAGGCCGGACGGTGGGCGGCTGAGGAGGACCGGACGGTGAGGGCGCTCGATCTGCGGGTCCGCCCGGACGGGCTGGCCACACTCACTTTCGACTTGCCGGGCAAGTCGGTCAACGTCTTCCAGCGTGACGTCCTCGAGGAGCTGGCGACCGTCGTCCAGGAGCTGGCGACCCGCGAAGAGATTCGCTGCCTGGTCCTGCTCTCCGGCAAGGAGAAGAACTTCATCGCCGGCGCCGACGTCGACGAGATCGCTGGGATCACCGACCCGGTCGAGGCCGAGCGCGCTTCGCGGCAGGGCCACGAGCTCTTCGCCGCCTGGGAGGCGCTCCCCTTCCCCACCATCGCCGCGGTGCGCGGCACCTGCGTGGGGGGCGGCTGCGAGCTCTCCCTGGCCTGCGACTGGGTGGTGATCAGCGACCGCGACGACGTGCGCATCGGGCTGCCCGAAGTCCGCCTCGGGATCGTCCCCGGCTGGGGCGGCTGCACCCGGCTGACCCGCAAGGTGGGTCTCGAGGCCGCACTCGACGTGATCCTGGCCGGCAAGACACTCCACCCCAGGAAGGCCTTCAAGATCGGTCTTGCCGACGCCCTGCTGCCGGACGCCACCTTCCTCCACGAGGTCCGGCGGTTCGCCGAGGCGTGCCTCGCCGGCGAGGCTCCGGGGAGCAGCAAGAGACGGGGCGAGCTGCGCTCTCTGCTGCTCGAGAAGAACCCACTGGGACGCAGGGTGGTTTTCGACCAGGCCGAAAAGCAGGTGCTGGCTCGTACCGGCGGCCACTACCCCGCGCCGCTGCGCGCTCTCGGCGTGGTCCGCGCCGGCGTCGAGAAGGGGCCGCGGGCCGGCTTCGAGGCGGAGGCGCGGGCCATCGGCGAGTTGGCGGTGTCGCGGGTGGCCAAGAATCTGATCCACCTCTTCCGGCTGATGGAGGCGGTGAAGCGCAACGGTGGAGGCGGCGAAGCGAACGAGGTGCGCTCCGTCGGGGTGCTGGGCGCCGGCGTCATGGGCGGGGGGATCGCCCATCTGGTGGCGGATCAGGCGGGACTCTCGGTGCGCATGAAGGACATCGGAGCGGAGCAGCTCGCCAGCGGCATGCGACACGCCAACGAGCTTTTCCAGAAACAGGTCAAACGGCGCCGCCTCTCCCGAGTCGAAGCGGCGCGAAGGCTTCGTCTGCTGCGCCCCACCCTGGACTACACCGGATTCGAGCGCGTCGACCTGGTAGTCGAAGCCGTGGTCGAGAAGCTTCCGGTCAAGCACCAGGTGTTCTCCGAGCTCGAAAAGCACGTCACCGCCGACTGCGTGCTCGCCACCAACACCTCGTCGATCTCCATCGATCGCATCGCCGAAGGGGTCAGCCGCCCGGAGCGCCTGGTCGGCATGCACTTCTTCAACCCGGTTCACAAGATGCCCCTGGTCGAGGTGATCCGCGGCTCGGCGACGTCCGAGCGCGCCGCCGGCACGGTCGCCAACCTGGCCCGGCGGCTGGGCAAGACCCCGGTGGTGGTTCGAGACGGACCCGGCTTCCTGGTCAACCGGCTCCTCGGCTTCAACCTCGCGGAGGCCATGTGGCTGCTCGACGAGGGGTATCCCATCGAGGCGGTCGATCGCGAGGTCAAGGAGTGGGGAATGCCGATGGGGCCCTTCACCCTCACCGACGAGGTGGGCATCGACGTCGCGGTCGAGGTGGCCCGCATCCTGGGAGCGGCGTATCCCGACCGCCTGGCGTTCCCTCAGTGGTTCGAGCGCATCCCCGAAGGAGGCCGGCTCGGTGCCAAGGCCGGCCTGGGGCTCTACCGCTACGAGGGCGGCCGGCGAACCCAGGCGGACCCCGCCGTCTATCGCATCGTCGGCGCCTCACCCCGACGCTCGGAAGACGAGCGCGGGACCCTGGCCGAGCGCATCATCCTCCCGATGCTCGACGAGGCGGCACTGTGCCTCGAGGAGGGTCAGGTGGGCAGCGCCTCCGACCTCGACCTGGCGATGATCCTCGGCACCGGATTCCCTCCCTTCCGAGGCGGGCCCTGCCGCTGGGCGGACCAGCAGGGGCTCGAATCGCTGGCGCGAGAGATGGAGCGCCTGGCCACGCGGGTGCACCAGCGGTTCGCGCCCTCCGAGGCGTTCCTGCGCACTGTCGAGGCGGGCGGCTTCTACAGTCGGTTCACCGGCTGAGCGCGTCCTCTGGAGGGGACGCTGCCGCCGCGAAGCGGGCCCTCGGCAGTGCCGATTCGATTCCTACCGTTGGCGGGTGTGGCTGGCGCGGCCTTTGCTACGCTCCCTTTGAAAGCGAATGACCAAGGAGCCGACGACATGAGAGCCCGCACCGCCTGTCTGATCACCGCCCTCGCCCTGCTCGGCCCGGCGCTGCCCGCGTCGGCCCAGGAGACCGACACCACCTTTCGCGAGCAGCTCGAAGTCACAGAGGTGCTCCTCGACGTGCTGGTCACCGACGATCGTGGCAACGTGATTCTCGGCCTCGACGAGGACGACTTCGTGATCGAGGACGGCGGCCGGGCGGTGGACGTCAGCAGCGCCACCTTCTACAGCAATCGCCGCTACGTCGATACCGCCGACGTCGCGGGGCGGTTGGGCATCGAGAAAGCCGACGTGCCGGTGGACCGCTACTTCGTTCTCTTCTTCCACGACCAGCGAGCGCTCGATCACAGCCTCATCCGCAGCCAGGTGGACGCCGTGCGCCGGGCAAAGGAGTGGGTCACCAGCGAGCTGCTGCCCAACGACTGGGTGGCGGTGGTGAGCTACGACGCCCGGCTGCGTCTGCACGAAGACTTCACGACCGACAACGCGGCCCTGATGCGGGCGCTCGACGACGTCCTCAAGGGCCGCGAGCCGCGCGGCGTCTGGGCTTCCCGAACCGACGCGCAGAGCGGCCCATCCCTGGCCGTCAACCTGCCGCAGGGCAAAGCGCTCTCGAAGGCGACGACGCGGATCTACAGCGCCCTGACCGAGGTCGCGGAGGCGGCGGGCTACATCCTCGGCCGCAAGAACCTGATGCTGTTCAGCCTCGGCTTCGGCGAAGTCGGAGAGTTCGGGAACTACAACCAGGACTCCCGCTACTACAACCCGATGATGCAAGCGCTCAACGACAACAACGTCGCCGTCTACACCATCTCCTGGCTCGAGAACCAGAGCGAGGAGATCGCCGGCTGGTCCTCGCTCCAGAACGCGCTGAGCGTGCTGGCCGACGACACCGGCGGCCGCTACTACTTCAACTTCGTGGACTTCCAGGATCCGCTCAAGCGGGTCACCGAGGACAACAACGGCTACTACCTGCTCGCCTACTCGTCGGAGCACCCGCGGGGCGAGGAGGGATACCGCAAGGTTTCGGTGCGCACCATCAATCCGGCCTTCGTGGTGCGAGCCCGGCAGGGCTACGCTTACGGGGGTTGATTCGCCCCGCCGCCCCTATGCTTCGGCCTCTTCGACCGCGACGAGGATCACCGTGACGTTGTCACGGCCGCCCGTGGCGTTGGCCTCGCCGACCAGGTCGCGGCAGATTTCTTCCAGGGGCCGCCCTGAGGCGAGCTGCTCCTGGATACGATCGTCGGGGACCATCGAAGAGAGGCCGTCGGAACACAGCAGGTAGAGATCGCCGGGAGTGGCCTGGATCTCGCGGATCTCCACTTCGACCTCCTCGTCTCCTCCCAGGGCTCGCGTCACCACGCTCTTGAACGGGTGGTTACGGGCCTGCGTCTCGGAGATGTTGCCGGCGGTCACCTGTTCGTTCACCCAGGTGTGGTCGTTGGTGAGCAGCTCGAGCTCGCCGTCCCGCAGGCGATAGGCGCGGCTGTCGCCGACGTGCCCGACCGTCGCCGTCCCCTTGTCCATGAGCAGGGCGACGAGGGTCGTACCCATGCCGACCAGGGCCCGGTCCTTCTCCACCTCGCCCAACACCCTGCGATTGGCCACCTTCACGGCCTCGATCAGGTGGTCGAGTCGCTCCGCATGCGGGGTCTGCCTCTTGCCGTCAGCGGACGGCTCCTGCTCGTCGAAGTGCTCCCGGATCGCCTGTACCACCAGTCGCGAGGCCACCTCACCGTTGCCGTGCCCCCCCATCCCGTCGGCGACCAGGAAAAGGCGGTGCTCGTGCGCGAGAGCGAAGAAGTCCTCATTGAACCGCCGGGTCTTGCCCACGTCGGAGAGGGCGCTCGCCTTGAGAGAGAGCATCAGGAGGGCTTCCCGAACAGGCTGTGACGGCCCTTCCCGCCGGTGCGCCGGAGGGCTTCGAGCTTCGCCTCGACGTCGGGGTCGTCGCCGCCCCAGGTCAGTGCCTGCCGCCAGTACTTCTCGGCCTCCGCCGGCATGTCGCTGTCGGCGAAGATCTCCCCGGCCACCTTGAGATAGTCGGGGTTCATCGGCTCGAGCTCGCACGACTTGACGGCGGCCCGCCGGGCCTGGTCGAGCCATCGCTTCTGCTGGCGGGCCGCTCGCGCCAGGAAGTGCCAGGCACGGGCGTTCTTCGGATCCTCCTTGGTGGCGCGGTCGAAGCTCTCGGCGGCGTGCAGGTAGTTCTTTTCGCGAAAGGCCTTCACACCGCGCTGTAGATAGACCTTGGCGGTCTGCGCGGAGTCCGGCGGCACGCTGCGTGGGCGCAGCAGGGCGGCGTCGATCTCACGACGGCGCGCCGGGTCGCTCAGGATGTTGAAAGCCTGCGTGATCTCCTGGAACTCGACCTCCGCCTTCGCCTTCTCTGCGGCCGGAAAACGGTCCGGGTGCCGGGTCCGGGCCAGCTCACGGAAGCGATCTCGAAGCTGCTCCGGCGTCGCGCTGGGTGCGATGCCGAGCACGGCGTAGTAGTTCTTCTCCATACCTGGCGGGCTAGGTTCGCTTGATTCTATACAAACGGCCCGCTGCGGTGCGTACCGCGTTCGGTACGTTGTGATCACTCCCCGCCTTCTTGAGATCGAGAGCGTTGAGCCGCGGCAGGAGGCGCACGGCCAGCGCGGAAGGGGTACGGGGATTGCGCACCAGGTTGTGCAGCACCTGGTAGCGCCTCATCCAGCCGCGATTGGTGCCGATGAGCTGCAGCACCTCGGCTCGCACCGAGCGATTCCCGGCGATCTCCTCGATCTCGGAATCCGACAGAGGATTGAACTTGAGAACCGACGTGGCGATGACCGGGTTGCTGTCCCGGATCAGAATGCCGCGCAGGGAGCGCGGCGCCGAGCGGGCGAGCTTGAGGCGCACCGGCGTCGGCAAGCTCCTCACCTGGGTCTCCGAGAGCCCGGTGAGCTCCTCGACGGCCCCCTCCGGGGCCTCCGTCTCGGCGGCTCGCGTCACCGCGAGCTCGACCTCCTCTTCACTCAGCGAGTCGGCCGCGCGCTGCAGACTCTCGGCGCTCTCCCACCCCGCCTCCGCCCGGGATTCCCTAGGCAGCAGGTGCTCGCGATACTCCCGAATGCGGCGGCGCGAGTAGGCCGAGAGCTCCGGGTTCTCCTCGAGGGCGTCGAGAATGCCCGGCGACTCGATGATGGCATCCTGGCGCAGCAGCAGGATCTCCTGCATCTCCGTCGCCAGACGCGGCGCCATCTCCTCGAGCAGCGGATGCGGCACGTCGCGCAGTCGCAGCAGGCTCTCCACCACGACCGGGTGCGACAGCTCGCGCGCGAAGAAGGAGAGGATTGCGGGGCTCGGAGCCTCGCGCACCACGGTGTCCGCCAGCCGCGGATCGAGGGCCAGCAGGGAGTCGCGGGCGGCACCGGAGATCTCCTCCTCGCCGTCCTCCAGCAGGGCGACCTGCACCTCGACCAGCTCGTGAATGGGCAGCGGGAGGAGGCCTCGAGCGGCGAGCAGCCGCAGATCCCTCCGGCCCTCGGAGAGCACCTCGTCGGCCAGCGGAGTCCGCTTGTACGTGCTCACAGCGGGTTCAGTGAGGCCAGGTCGATCTCCAGATCCCGCGCCACCCGCCCCGCGGTGAACTCGGGAGCATAGACCGCTCCGTTGACCTCCAGGCGCACGCCACCCGGGTTGCCCAGGGTGAGCAGAACCCGCTCGTTGCCCTCCAGCGTGATCGACTCGCCCTGCACGTGGAGCTGGCTGATCCGCGACTGGCCATCGACCGAGGCTTCGACCCAGCAGTCCTCGGTGAAGTCCAGAGTCACGACCAGCGGCGCCTCGGGGGCTTGCTCCGGGGCCGTCTCTTCCGGCGCCGGCGCCGGCTCCACCAACGGAGCTGCGGGTGCGGCGATCGAGGGCGGGGCAGTAGTGCGCTCGCGTTCCCGGCCACCGTAGAGAATCAGCAGGGCCGCGATTCCCAGAACGCCGAGGAGCGCGAGGATCAGCAGCACTCCCGAGGCCCACGG
>Ga0214472_10008587_pt1 | contig 10670 bp, 21 predicted proteins | sample RVTome_6_FD_207662 | JGI IMG/M metagenome (GOLD analysis project Ga0214472, IMG submission 207662) | Soil microbial communities from uranium-contaminated site in the Upper Colorado River Basin, Wyoming, United States - RVT140D175 | ecosystem: Environmental > Terrestrial > Soil > Contaminated >...
GCGACCGCGGGAACGCCTTGGCAAGACCCGTCACGTCGAGCGTCACGAGATCGATCGAGCGCCCCCAGCTCAGAGCCGTCGTGCTGATCAGTCCGTACTCCAGGGTCCCGCCGTCCACCGTTTCCATGATCGGAAGGCGGGCGCTCATCGTCGCCACGCATCCTGCGCTCGTTCCTTCGTAGGCCACGCTCACCCGAGCTGAATTGACGACCGCAAGCAAGCCGCTCGTGCCTAGGATCGCGCTGGTGCCGCGGTTGCGAACGATCATCCTGTTGTTGTGCCTGATTGACCACGCGAAATTGAACAGGTCAGCCTGGACGTCCGGGAACAAGTTGGCCGCGAGCGTTTGCATGGTCGCTGCAAGATACAGGAGCATGTGCCGCTCGTTGCCGATGCTCCGTTCCTGCGTCTGGCTTGCTGCCGTGTAGAACGAGAAGTGATTGACACGGGCCCCCAGGCCAAGGGCATTAACTAGCAGCTCAAACGGATTCTCCGCTGGCAACAGCGGCGGCATCAGCGCCCCATGACCGGGAAGGTCCAGCCGTCTACAATGATCACTACGCTGGCCGGGATAGCGGTGTTGCTCTTGCCTAGCATCCAGGGACCGGACGGCAACAACAAATATAGCGGCCTTAGGTTGTGGCTCAACCTCGATGCCGGATCCACAACCGTGTCCTGACTGAACTGCATTAATCCCGAGAGGTTTTGAGTTGAACCTGGACCGAAACGGCCACGCTCTTCAACATTGAGGATCGCCCCCGATACTGATATCGCGTCCTCGCTTGATCCATCGCCTAGGATCGTAGCTGGCGGGACTCGCTTGCCCCTAAAGAAGTTGAACCTGATCCTCTTGCTGTCAGGCCCAAATTGTTCATGAATGTTTATCCACGCTATGATTGCTGTTACCCCCACAGGTACAGAGAACCGCAAGAACGTCCTGTCTGACCCTTGCCCTGGACCGTTAAGCGACTCCAGATGGAATGGGTTACAGGTTTCGTCCGGCTCCCATTCACGAGCATCAGCGTTCACGGAAGATCCAGCCATGCAAAGAGACCATCATAATACCATTCGTCCCTACATGGAGAACCTGATAAAGCCCTGCGTCAAGCACAATACAACAAGGGCGCGGGCTTGCGCCAACACCCGCTATGAACCCTTGTGTGTTGTTTCCTAGAAGCGTTGCGCCTGAGCTATCGAGCTCTTCCACGTTCACCAGGGCCCCGTGTATTGGGACCGTGCGTGCCAGGAAGTCGAGCGGATCGCCGTCCCCTTTCGCTATGACCACTCTGTGGATGCTCTTTCTCTGTACAACGTCGGTTTGCGTGACAATGTGCCGGATAACTGCAATGCTCCCGTGCGGAACGACAAAGCGGCCCATGAGAAGGTCCGCCGCGACTACGGCCATTTCCAGATTGAATGGAAAACAGCTTTCATCGGGACGCCAGATTCGTATGTCGCGTGAACCAAACATTAAACCGCCAATCGTCTCAGAAGTACCAGCCGTCCAGGCCGACCCATGAGTGCAAGACTGTATCGATCGAAGCGTCGTTGCGGAGCGTTGCCTGCCAATGGTCCGCTGGCCCGATCAGCCATGCCACCGGATAGATGGTCGCGGCCCCGACTCCCGCAAAGGCCGGGAACTGGTAGAACTGCGGAACCTTGAAGGACGCCCCGGCGTTGCGGATCGTCCGGTTGTAGACCAGAATCAAGAGGCCCCCGGAGCCTCCGCGGGTGGTACTGATTATGCCTGTCCCGATCATGAGATGTTCGATTCGGAAACCGTTGACTTGCGGCGGAACGTCGCCCTCGAACAGGACCCCGGTTTCGATCCCGGGCGCCAGCGAATTGATATCTCCGCTGCCGTAGATCATCGGTACGGCGTCCAGGGGCCGATGCCAGAACCTCTCCGACCACTCCCGGCTGCCCCGGGGAAGGTAGAGCATCAGACCGCCCCAACGTGATCACCCTTTTGCATGATTACCCGCCGCTGTCTTTCCTTCGCCGCCGCGTGCAGGGCGCCCGCGCATCTGTCCGCCGCGTCGGCGCCGAAGAGCAGCTCGTGGAGCCTTCCATTCTGGTCTGTGAAGCGAAGATAGACCCCGCGCTCGCCCAGGTCGACGCGCCATTCGATCGGCTTGTTCTTGCCCGTGTGGACCGCGGGCCCCCCGTTGCCGTTCATCCTTCAATGCCCCCGATCTTCTGGATCACCGCCGCCAGCTTGCGGTCCATGCATTGCACCTTGTCGTAAATTCTCCACCCCAGGCCCATCCCGGCAGCCCCACAGGCCGCGATCACGGTGAGCAGGGCCGTATCGGCCCAGGGCGGGATCAACGGCCCCTGGAGTCCCTGAAGAGCTTGTCCAAGGCCAGGAGAATCCCGGTCCCGAGTCCGGCGACGGTCGTTGGATCGATCCCGTACTTCGCCGCGTAGTCGGCCAGGAAGGCCGCGATGACCGCCGCTACGCTTCCCCGCAGGGCCCGCCAGATCAGGCGCTTAAACATCGGCGTATTCCTCCCACTTGGACCGGACCCGGTTGACGTACTCCTGATTCCCGAAGCTGCCGCCTTGCTTCCTGAGTGAAGTCCCGGCGTTGTAGGCGCTCACCGCGTCCGCCGGGAACTCTCCGGGGAGCGCGGGATATCGCTTCAGCTTGTCGCGCACGATCCGGGCCACGGCGTCCAGGTTCGTCTCGGGGTCGAACAGCCGCTCCCGGTCCTTGATGCCGTAGTCTCCCGCCGTGTCCGGCCACAGGATTTGACCCAGGCCCAGGGAGTCCACATCGCGGCCCCGCTTGGCGTCCGCCTTCGCTTCCTCGTTTTCCGCCCGCGGATTGAAGCCGCTCTCGTAGGACACGATCGCCACCATCAGCCGCTTCGGCGTCCCGTACTTTTTCGCCATGCGCGTGAAGATCGCATCGAAGGGAACAGCGCGTGTCGCCGCCCCTGCCGCCTTGCCCGCGGCGAGCAGGGCCGCGCCCGCCGCCGTCAGCGCCACCGCCAGGGGGTTCAAGGCCCCCTCAGACCCTTCAGCCGGGGCACGAGCGCCAGCGCCGCCACCGCCAGCCCGGCGATCACCAGGAGCGGGCCGATCTTGATCGTCGTATTGCCCACCTGGACCGTGCCCAGGCGTTCGATCGATAGCGTGGTCACCCATATCAGACCACCCGCGATGACCGCGATGATGGCGATCGGGATCAGGAGCGCGGGCGAGAAGGGCTTGAGCACCTTGACTTCGACGACCAGTATCCTCAGCTCTTCGTTGAGCGCGACATGGCGCAGCTCGAAACGAGTGTCGGCGTTGAGCCGGGAGACCAGGAAGCGCGTTTGCCACTCTTCAAGCCACGCCAGCTTGAGCTTGTAAGTGATCCGGAGAACGTCACCGACCAGGGCTTTGTCGTTGGTGCCTAGAAGCTCGAACGGTCCGGCTGATGGCGCTCCGTACTCGAATGATGGCGGGAGCTGGAGGATAGAAACGCGGTCCTGGACGCTCTGTGACGGGACCGCGGGGCCAGCGTAGGCCCGCGGGTCCGCCGCCGTTCCGATGACGGTTTCGGTCTTCGCCGTCAGCCGCGGGAACCGGACGTCGCTCACGCTCTGATCCCGCCCTCTTTGAAGATCCCGACCAGGAGCAGCCCGCCGAGAATGGCGACCATCAACATGCCCGCCCGGGAGACCTGCGGGGCCACCCCTTCGATCCTGATCATGGGAATGTCAGGCGCCGCGGTAGGGTCTCCCGGGGCCCGCGCCACTTCGGACGGGCGCTCTGGCGAGATCCGGTACTGGAAGGCCGTCAGAAGCGAGTCCAGGGCGCTGAAGGCGACCATCTTCAGCCGCTCTTTCGTTTCCGTCGTGGCGCCGTCCGGAACGTCGTCATGGCCGGGCCCGGAAGGCCCGCCCCATATCTCTGGCGAAGTGAAGCCGCCGCTCGGCCGGTAGGGAAAGGTCCGCGGGACTACGGTATCGCTCATTTTGCCCCCCTCGAAGCGTACAGGGCCGCTGCCAGCCCTCCGATGATGACCAGGGCCGCTACTCCACTCCCGGCCCCCGCCAGGGCCATCCTGGAGCCTTCTGCCGCGTCCCCGCCAGCGCCCCTTTGCTCCGGCGCCGGAGCGGCAGACGTGAAATCTTCCTGCCCGGGCTCCGGCAGGCTCTCCAGGTCGGGCCCCGACAGCGCGGTCCCTTCGCCGTTGCCATTCAGTAGCATCCGCGGCGGGATGATCGAATCGTAGAGCGGCCCCACCGAGTCCTGCCCTTGCAAGATCCTGATTCGGCCCGCAACCGCTCCGGCGTCCATCAGAGCTTGCCGCCTGATCATGCGGAATCTCGCCGTCTGCGATCGCGACCTCTGCCGGGCCCGCTTGGCGTCGTAGGCCATCAAGCCGACCGCCGCCGCTTGCCCGACCACCGGCACGAAAGAGATGCCCATTCTGACGACGCCCTTGAGTGTCGGGCGCCGCAGGTCTCTCAGGCTTTGCTCACCGAAGGCGACCCCGAACTGATTGACCCGGTGGATCTTTTTCCCGAGTCTTCCGGGGAGGATCGAGGTGCTCTTCAGGGTCAACCGTTTCACTATTCGTGGTTGCCGCAGGCCCGTTGCGAGCTGCAACGGTTTCTTGATTTTTCTGGCGATCTTGCGGAGTAGCCCCATCTTACACCTTGCTCGTTTTCATCATCGCCAGCCCCAGGACGGCCAGAACGGCCAGCCCCAGGGTCAGGGGAACCCCGGGACCGGCCGTCTGTGCCGCAGCCGGTGCCGCGCCGGACGGCGCCACATTCCCCGCGAAGGCGCCCGCCGGTAGTGAAGGGTTCGAGACCGCGAAGGGGAGGCTCTGATTCTGCTCGGCCAGGGAAGCCCGCAGGGCTTGATTGCGAAGGCGCTGCTCTTCGGCCTGAAGATCTATGAGCCGCTGTTGCGCCTTCGCCGCCCCCGCCGCCGCCTTGGCCGGTCCCTTGGCGATGAAATAGGAACCGACCGCATTGATCGCGCCGGTGATGACAGAGGCGCCGCCAGCCGACAGGGCCATGGTGTTCCCCTTGGATTACTCTTCCGTTGCTGGCGCCTTCGCGGGGCTCTTCTTCACCGGGCGGAAGACCGTCGCCTGGAGGACGACATGCGCCGTGCCGGTGGAGTCGCAAGACTCCATTGCCGCCGCTTGCGCCTTCGCCGCCGTTGCGAAGAGCTGAAACGGTCCGGTCAGTACCAGGAATCCGCTTTCGGTTTTCGCCATCGTTACCTCACGTTGGGAACGATCACGTTCGTGGTGAACCTGATCAGATCCGTGGTGTTGGCGCCGTCCCAGGACAGGAGCGTCTCCAGCGCGGAGAATCCCCGGGTATCGAGCAGGCTCCCCAGGCGGTTGTCCTCCGCGATGTCGAGCAGGTAGAGACCGCGCCGGTTGCCGCCGTTCTTTCCCTGTGTCGTTTCGACGACGGGCAACATGCGCGGGATGGCGCGCGCCAGCGTGGCCGGGTTCGCCGGATCGAGACCTTCCGCGATCGACAGCCGGGCCATGCAGGCGGCGAGATTCCCCGCGTCCCAACGGCGCCGGTTGAAGGTGCCGTTTTCCTGAAGGATGATCGTCCCGATCCGGTTGACCGGGTTTCTGGCGTTCGCGTCCACGGTCGAGATCAGGATGCGCCGGTAGGCGTTGCCGACGTTGTGCTTGAAGGCGCGGTCCGTGGCTGTGGTCGTGGGAAAGGCTGTTGACGTCATGGACTCCACGTTGAGCGGAAAGCTCGTATCGCGGCTGATGTCAAGCAGCTCGTGACCCCAGGGCGTGACGACGTATCGGTCCAGTGTGTTCGGCGCCGTGTCCGTCGCGTAGAGGTCCGCTTCCCCGGCCCCGAAGGTGACCCGCAGCTCGAGCGACGACAGTTTGCGGGCGTCGAGCAGGGTCAGGTTTTCGCCGCCCTCGAACTGGCCGGTTTTCAGGTTGAAGTCCGGGACGAAGCGCGGCAGCCTGAGATCGATCTGGAGATTGTGCCAGAGCGGGAAGGTGACCGTGCCGTTGCTGGCGCTCGCCCCCAGGTCCACGATTTGCGACGGCGGATACTCGCCATAGTCCAGGTGGTTGATGTCCAGGAGCGTGCCGCCGTCGTAGCTCTTGATCACATCCCGCCCGTCCGCGACCAGATCGATCCGCTTGATGTTCGTCCACGGCGCCCGCTCGAACGGGATCGCCGCGGCGCCCGCCACGCCGGTTGACATGGCGTACTCGAGCGAGATGTTGATCGATTTGTAGACCGCGGTAACGGGGAGATCGAAGCTGATCGGTGACGAAGCGGCGAAAGGCTGCCCCGCCGCAAGCTGGCGTCTCATGTCTCGGGCCATGCGATTGCTCCTGCCGCGGTCCCCTATACCGCCGCTTCGGAATCAGGTTAAGAGCGGGGACCGAACCAACGGCCCAAAGTGGCGACGTTGTTGTAAAGCGCGACCGCCACAAGCCCGAACACCAGGCCCCACACGATCATGCGCGTGGATGGCATGAGATTGACCCGATCGGCCATTGGAAGGCCCTCCGCGAGAAGTGCCGGGAAGGCCGGGAGCCGGTTTAGCGGGCTAGGCCAATGCTAGCTCCCGGCCTAGCCAGCGGGTTCGCTCTGGACACTAGCTCAAGCCGCAGGGGCCTGTCAAGCCCCATCTTTCCAGGTCAAGGAGCGGTACTTTTTCAGCCCGGGAAGGTCCGCGGACAGGTCGCCGATCACTTGCCTGGACCATTCGAGATCCGCGGGCTCCGTCTGCGCGAAAGAGACCACTTGATTCGCCTGTGACCGGATCAGGGGATGGATCTCTTTAGGCCGGCGGGAAGCGACCCACACGGACAGATCCCGATGCCGCCCGAGACTCACGATCATGTCCAGGTGGCGCGGCAGAAAACTGGAATTGCAATACTGGTCTACCTCTTCGACCGCGAAGGTCAGGCCGCGGCAGCAGAACACCGCTTCACAGACGCGCTCGAAATCCAGCTCCCGCGGCGCCGTCCCGTCCCAGGAATAGGCGACCCGGAAGATCGCCGGGTTCGTTGCCAGGAAACGGCAGAGCGCCGGGAAGCCCTCGATGCGCGAAAATTCGTTGTAGGTTTTTTCCTTCAGGGTGTCGTAGAGAACGACGCGGGGCTCCGTCCTGAGCATCCCGCGCAGCGCCCAGGATTTTCCGAAGCCCCGCTTGCCTACGACGATCCGAACGTCGGCCACTATTGAATCCCGGGCGGTTTCTCTTTCGGACCGGGGCGGACCCGGGACCGGAACGCTTCGGCGCCCTCCGGGGCCATCGTGATCGCGGGCCCCTTGCCTTGCGGCCGGTCCGGGCCTCGCGTCTCGAGCTCTTCTTGCCGCGCTAGCCGCTCCGCTTCAGCCTTCAACCGGAAGTGAATTTGCGTTTTGCCGAACAGCGTCAGCAAGTGCAGGAAGGCGACCGTGTAGAGCGCCGCGTGTTTCTGAAGGATCGCGGGCAGGTACTCTTCGGCCACGGCCAGATGCGCCGGGACCATCCCGTCCGCTTCGGCGTCCGTCAGGGCCCAATGGGCGCCGTACTGCGCCGCCGCCAGGGCGTACGGGGCTTGAATGATCGCCCGGAGCGCCGCCAGCGGGATGATCGGCGCGGGGGCCGCGGGGGCTTCGCGGGGCTTGGCTTGATGGCTCCGCGTCTTTGACCCGATGGGCCTTCCCTTCTTTTTTCCGGTCCCCTGGACCGCTGGAGCCGCTGCCGGGGCCCCTTCTGATGCGGGGGCCGGGGCCGGGGCTTCGCCGCCTTCCCCTGTCGGATCCGCTTCGGCCTCCCGGGCCAAGTCTTCTAGCTTCGCGCCGTCCGGCGCCGTGCCGCCGACTTCGGCCTTTTCAGTCTTCATCAGGATCGCTCGGTGGCGCCTCCGGAGCCTTCGCCGCCAGGGCTTGCAGGGCTTTCAGGATCGCGGTCGCTTCCGCCTGCATCGCCCGCAGCTCTTCCAGGGCTTTCAGGCTTGCCGCCCGGAACTTTTCCGTGTCTTCGTTTCCCATGATACATCGCCTCCAGCTCGGCTTGATGCCAAGCCCGAAAAAGGAAATAACCCAGGATGGCGCCGATCAGGTAAGGGGCCAGGGCGCCAAGGAACCTACTAAATCCCGTGTCAGGATACGGGCAGTCTCTGTCCATTGTCAAATTCCCATGCCGCCTCGGAGTAGGCGAAAATATCTGTGTCGATCCTGCCCTCCATGATTTTCAGCTTCGGGACCATCCGGAGTTTGCGTAGCTCGCCGAAATAGCTTTCGCCGGCCGCGGCGTTGCCGCGTAGCTCTTGCGCCGCTGGACATTTTGAGAATGTCCTGAAGTCATGTTTACGCGGGCAGTCGCACACGGCATCCCGGTCCCGGTAGAATCCGTGCCACGCCCTCGGGCTTATGAGAAGGCCGGGGGCCGGTGTGCTTGCTTCGGCGCGCATCAGGTTACAGCGCCCGCGGTACAGGTCCGATCTAAGCTGCATTTCCCACACGAAGCGGCGAGCCGCAGACATGGAAGCCTTCAAGGGAACTATGACGTGGTAGTGGCCCGGCTGCCCGGAGCGGTACAGGTACATATCCGAACACACGTTCAGCTTGCCGGAACGGATCGCCGCCTCCAGGCGCAAGCGGCAGGGGCCGAGCTTGGAGCCTCCGGGCCCGCCGTCAATGTCGAGCATCAGCTCATCGGGACGGGAAACGTACCAGTACCAGGTCACTGTTTTAACCCTCTGCGATACCAGCCTAGACAGAACCCAAGCCAGGCCCCAACGAAGAACAGAGAAGCACAGCCTAGTAGAAGCTTTAGCGTTTCCAGACTCATCGCCTTTCCCTCCCTGTGACCGTGTCTGCGCGCAGATCATTCATAATGGCCCTGATGCTCACTAGGTTCGTGGCGATCCGATTCAAGGCGCAGACTTGAAGCGCCGTGATAAAGGTCGCATTGCTTATCCTGTTCTCCCCTACCTCGCGTATTAATGCCGCCGGGCATCCTTCGGTGTAGCAGAACGGGCAATCCTTCATCGCCTAGCCCTCCGTGATTTCTTTCGCCGTGTGATCCAGCCACGTTTCGCCGCCAGGGACCGCGCCCGCGCCGCGCGACGCCGCCGCTGCCAGCCCTTGACCGCCGCCTTGGACCTCTTCACGAATCTGACGCGCCGCGTCCGCGCCCGGAGCTTGCCAGGGACCTTGCCGGGCTCCGGGAGCTTGGCAATCTGCCGGTTGATGTAGCCCAAGATCGCCCGGTCCCACCCGCGGGAGCTCTCGGCGCTCTCCTGCATCGCTTCGATGAAGCCGCCTGACTTGAAATCGGCCTGCTCTTTGTTTTTCCATTCGATTGAAACATCCCAATCATCAGGGAGCTGGTATTCCTTTTCCCTCACCGCTTTCCGCAGGACGCCCCAGAACTCGGCGCTTCCCGTCCCGGGCGGGACGGTCCCTCTGATTTTCGTCCAGAGCTTCCGGGGCTTCCGCTTTTTGCTCACTCGCCCTCACCCGTGTAGACCTCTTCATCGCCTTCGATTTCGTTCGCGAAGTATTCGTCGTCATAAATCTCTTCTGCTTCCAGGCGCCGCTCGGCGCCGCCTTCAATTACGACAGATGGGCCAGCTCCCGCGGCGACCGCCCGGGCCCGCCGCGTCGCCGCCCCCTTGACCGCTGCCGCGGAGCGGGCCCGGGCCTTGTGTCCCTTCCATCCCTTCCGCGCCGCACGGGCCCGTTGCGCCCGCGTTGCCGTCCGGTTGTATGCCCGGAGCGCCGCCAGGGACCGGGCCAGGCCAGATTTGCGTCTACGCATCTTCGCCGCCGTGTGGATCGAACGGAAGCGGCAGATTAAGAGCTTCTACGCGCCGGGCTTCCGTGTCTGCTTTTAACTTCTCATCCCAGGCGTCCGCCATCAGTAATGGCGCCTTTAGATCAAGCTGCCGCTGGCGGCAGTAGGCGACCGCACGCGCCGCCAGCTTTCCAACGCACCTAGGGCAAAGCACAAGATTCCAGATCCAGAACGGAACGCGCGCGCAAGGGGCCCCGCAATCATGGCAGGGTTCGCGCGGCTCCTGCCGGGGACGGTCGGACAGGTCCAGGCGGGGCCGCTCTTCAGTCGGCAACCCAGGCGGGCGCTCCCGTCCCCGGCATTTTCTCATTTCAACGGGGCCGCGATCCGGCTTGGAGCCGCTTGACTGTGATGGTCAGATCCAGGATCGCGCCTCGAACGATACCGAAGGCGCCGGGCGCGCCCAGGAGCGGAATCCGGGAAGTCAGGAGCGCGCGAACTTGCGCGTCAGAGCGGAAAAGCTCTTCCGCAGTTTCCACCGCAGACCGAAATTCTGCCAAGCCGTTAAGCAGCCGGTCCCAAGTCGCCGGAGATCCCAATTCAACCTTGCGTTTGTTGTTGGAAACGATGCTTTCCGGCTCTTCCATTTTTCTAGACTCCGATTGATGCCGCGGGCCGACTGCCAGCGGCGGGAAGGGAAGCGGCGCCCGCTTTGCGTAGCCGGGCGCCAGGGACGGAGCGGGTTGAGGTTAGACGACACATCTCACGCCATCAGGAGCAACAAACATCGCGCCGAGCAGGTCCGCGCCGCGCAGGTCCACGTCGCGCAGGTTCGCGCCGAGCAGGTTCGCGCCGAGCAGGTCCACGTCGCGCAGGTCCGCGCCGCGCAGGTCCGCGTCGCGCAGGTCCGCGCCGAGCAGGTTCGC
>Ga0214472_10008588_pt1 | contig 10670 bp, 8 predicted proteins | sample RVTome_6_FD_207662 | JGI IMG/M metagenome (GOLD analysis project Ga0214472, IMG submission 207662) | Soil microbial communities from uranium-contaminated site in the Upper Colorado River Basin, Wyoming, United States - RVT140D175 | ecosystem: Environmental > Terrestrial > Soil > Contaminated >...
TACTATCGCTCCCGTAAGCCTCTCCCCACAGCCGGACAGGAAAAGGGGGAAGCACAAAAACAAAATTATAAGTGATAGTTTTTTCATAATAAGATGTGATCTCCAAAATTAGACCCGTGTCGGGCCCGGTTGATTAATTCGGGTAATTAGCCGTTATTTCAGATTGAACCAGCTGCTGGAGTTGCCTGTAACCAAAGGTTTGCAGAGGTTTTCCATTAACAAAGTATCCTGGTGTTTTTCGTACATTAAGCGTTTTTGCATCGGCCATATCTTGTTCAATGATTTTGGCAATTGCAGGATCATTCATATCTTTTTTAATTTTCTCTATATCAAGTCCCGCCCTAGGAAGGAATTCCCATATTCTTTGGGGTTGCGGGTTGCCGTGACTGGCCCAATATTGTTGTGATTTATACATCACATCCAAAGTCTCCCAATATTTCCCTTGTTTTTTTGCTGCCTCAAGAATTTTGACAAAGGTGTCGGCGCCCTCATGAAAAGGGGCATAGCGCAGGACGAGTTTAATTTTGCCCGGATTAGACTGCATCATTAGTTTGACGATAGGATCAAAAGCCGCACAAGTTTCACACGCCGGATCCATAAACTCAATGAGATAGACTTTTGCGTCATCATTGCCCAGAGTCGGAGAATGATCGCGAACAAAAATTGAGGCGTTTTCTTTGGCCATAAAACCAAATTTTTCAGCCTGTTGTCCCTTGTAATAGGAACTGGCGAACACAAAGACAAAGAACAACACAACACATGAAAACCCAAAGATTACATATTTCATTTAGACATCCTCCTGTTTAGGATAGTTAAAAGGGCTATTATAGTTGAAAAAGAAAGTAAAGAAAGCATTGGTATGGTCACAAACCCGAACAGATCTATATATTCTTCCGTGCATGATATCCCCTGGCTGCAAGGTTGTATGCTCTCCGGAATGATACCTGAATACAGTAAAGTATGATATAATGCCGTCAGCCATCCGACTACGGCTAAAGGGAGAGAGTACTTCACAACACTTTTATCAAGGGGGAAAAGCCCTGCTGCTAAAATAAGAACTAAGGGGAACAAACAGATTCTCTGATACCAGCATAGGATACAAGGGGCAAATTCCATTACGTGGCTGAAAAATAAACTTCCCGCGGTTGAAAGAGCGGCCAAAAACCAACAGAGAAAAAGAATAGTCCAGTTTGTATTGTACGTTTGATCAAGCTGACGCATATTAGAGGTTCTCCAAAGTGGTATCGCTTTGACACAACAGTTAAGTGAGAGGCAAAAATGCGAAAAATCATAGGTCCAGAACGATGGCCTGGATTTTTCCTACTGGTTAATTGGCGGAATAAAGAGATGGACAAAAAGAGGTATCAAATGAGAAGCACCGTGGTCTGGAGTATAACGAGAGGGGAGTTTGCATGATACGTTTGGAAATCGGCGCAAAACGAAACTTGGCTTGATGTTTTATTCGATGCGCAGACGTACTCGGAAACCAAGAAGCTGGGCATTCTTACAGGGAGAAGCCTCTTTATCTGATTAGAAGGAATTGATGAGTCACAGAAATTGAGATAAATATCAACACAGGGTGTTTTGTGGTCCCCACCAGAGGTCAAATAAATATCTTGGGGAAATAGGTTCACTGACTGAACTGCGTCGGAGGCGTGACTGGTGGATGGGTAAAAATGCCCCTGCGCCAAGAGATGTGATTTTTCCTGCTCGATACAGATTACCGGTTCAGCAGCACCGGCCAACGATGCCAAAACAAAGAAGATGATTACCGCAACCGTGATAGCTCTCTCAATGCTTTTATTCTTGGGGATAAAAAATGTCACACTGTTCACCGGTATCTCTATTTATCGGATGATAAATCACCCGCTTTTGTTTTGACATTATGCTACTGACCAGAAAATCCCAACTTAAGCATGATTGTGTCGGATTCAATGTCTTTTACGCTTTATGGCGCAAAAATTTACTTTTCTTACTGAGAAACGCTTTTTTCTTTTCGATAACGATAAAAGTAATAATGAAATAACTTGGCGCAAATAGATAAATACGCAACTATTGTTCGATGAAAACGAATTAAACACAGATTGCAGGGACGTTTAGGTAATTTTGCCGACTCATTTTAGGTACAATCAAAAAAGAGCTTCTGATGTGCCGCCTCTGAAATAGCTGCTACTGCAGGATGTCTGATAATCCGTTCCACCGAGATAGCATAGAATTTTTCTTGAATATCCATTGTTCGCCCAATAACCTGCACCTGATATTGCAGTTCCATTTCCTTCTCGATAACTGTTGGCGCCGCAAAGATGCCATCGCCCGCCTGCCCAAAAACATTCATCAGGGCGCTGTCATCAAACTCGCCAACTATTAGCGGCTTAACTGCAATTCTGTCAAACCACTGGTCAAGCATTCCCCGCAAGGTAGTCATGGAGGTAGGTAATAAAATAGGGGCCTCGTTAAGGGACTTTGGAAACCCGTGCCGAAGAAGTTCAGCAAGTTTTTCTACCCCGAAGAAAGAAACCCCGCATTCACCTAAAAGGTGGCTGTAAGCTTTGATGCTTAAACCTGAGCGAAGGGGAGTATCCGTCAAGACCACGTCCAGTTTATGCAGGGCCAAGTCGGCGAGCAGATTATCGTCTTTACCTTCATGGCAAATCAAGCGTATCTGTTCCGGTAGTCTGCCTGCCGGTTTCAAAAGTTTTTGCGCCACAAGCTTCGGAACGACATCAACGATGCCTACTTTCAAGGATAGTGGCCCCATCACCGGTCGCCCCTGCAGACAGTCCACCATTTCTCGTCCTAAGGAAAAGATTTCGTCAGCATAGCGAAAAACAAGATGCCCCATGTCTGTGGGCTCCAGATTGCGCCCTACACGTTTGAATAGGTGGGTCCCCAAATTTTCTTCGAATTTGGACAACTGTGAACTTACTGTTGACTGGGCGAGGCGAAGTTTGCTGCTTGCCGCGGTAACACTCCCCTCGCGCATTATCGTCCAGAAATAAAACAGATGATGATAGTTAAGCCATTCCATATTCCCTCGATTCGTTTTTTTCGAATATATATACTGTATTTATCTATTTGACGGAACTTTTTTTTCACCTTACCTTTACATTATATGATACAATGATATTCAGAGAATATTTCATTAAAGGAGTAGGTAGATAGTGATGAGTGTGATGATAATGGTGGTAACGATGATGTCACTGGTGACGTTGGCTTCAATGATAGGTCGCAAGGAAAGAGTGAAGGCAACGAAAAAGAGTTCAACTAATTCAACTAACTAAAGGACAACCAATGAAGAAACCAAGTAAATCGGCAACTGACCTTAAATCTCTTATTAATCATGTGATTATGGATATGGAAGTGACCCCCGCGGAATACCAGGAAATCATGGACCTGGCCCACGCTGACAGTGTTATCGACAAAGAAGAAAAAGCGCTGCTTGCCCAATTCCAGCAAATGATCAGCAATGGCACCGTTAAAAGAGTAAAAGGCTAAGGAAAAGATATTCAATAAAAGATCATATTGTGGATAACTTAATTGCCAAACGCTGGCACCACTTGCCGGCAGAGGAAGTTGTCGAACTGCTTGACGGCAAACCGGAGAAAGGTCTCGATCTGTTGGCGGTCAAACATCTTCAGGAGTCCTTCGGCCCTAATGCCATCACCGCTAAAAAGGGAAAAGGGTCACTGATCCGCTTTCTTCTGCAGTTTCACCAGCCGCTTATCTATATTCTGATAGCCTCCGGAATCATTACCGCCCTTCTGCGTGAATGGGTGGATTCCGGGGTTATTTTCGGGGTGGTGCTGGTCAACGCCATAATCGGTTATCTTCAGGAGGCCAAGGCCGTCAGTGCACTTGCCGCCTTGGCCCGGACCATGACCACCGAGGCCACCGTTCTGCGCCAGGGTGAAAAAAAACGCCTTTCGGCGACGGAACTGGTGCCGGGGGACATTGTTCTGCTTGCTAGCGGTGACAAGGTGCCTGCGGATATACGCCTTCTTGAGGTGAGGAATTTACGCGTCGATGAGTCCGCCCTTACCGGGGAGTCCCTGCCGGTGGAGAAAACAGAGGGGGTGCTGAACCATGACACCCTGCTGGCTGACCGGTTGAATATGGCCTATGCCTCCACCCTGGTTACCTATGGTCAGGGAAAAGGGATTGTCACGGCAATTGGCGACCACACCGAGGTGGGCCGAATCTCTGAACTGATTGCCTCAGCCGATGAACTGGCAACACCTCTTACCCGCAAGATTACCCATTTCAGCCATATACTGCTCTACGCCATTCTTGCCCTGGCCGCCATAACTGTTGCCGTTGGACTCATCCGGGGACAACCCCTTTTCGACATGTTCATGGCAGCGGTGGCCTTAGCGGTTGGCGCTATTCCCGAAGGATTGCCGGCAGCAGTCACCATCACCCTGGCCATCGGCGTTTCACGCATGGCCAAGCAGAGGGCCATCATACGCAAGCTGCCGGCGGTTGAGACCTTGGGGTCAACCACGGTGATCTGTTCGGACAAGACAGGGACGCTTACGGAAAACCAGATGACCGTCCAGGCAATCATGGTGGGAGGAATTTTGTACGAGGTAACCGGCGGCGGCTATGATCCGTTTACCGGTAAGATTCTTCAACAAGGCGAAAGTTTTGCTCCCGGCGCTTTCCCCGCCCTTGATGATTGCCTGCGGGCCGGAGTTCTCTGTAATGACAGCATACTTTTGAACGACGATAAAAGCTGGCAGGTGCAGGGCGACCCAACCGAAGGAGCGCTTATTGTTGCCGCAATCAAGGGCGGAGTCAACATTGCCGCGCTGCAAGACCGCTTTCCCCGCCTTGATGCCGTGGCCTTTGAATCGGAACATCAATACATGGCTACTCTTCATAAGAGCGAAGCAGGCAGCTTTCGTCAGGTATATATCAAAGGCGCTGTGGAAGCCGTGCTTGCTCGATGCAGCTTTGGCCTGGACATTGACGGTTCGAGAACTGAATTTGATGCGGATATAATCCTTGCTCAAGTGGAACAAATGGCGACAAGGGGTCTCAGGGTGCTGGCCTTTGCCGGAAAGGAAGCAGCGGCTGACGTTGACAGGATAACCCATGACGAAGTGCGGGCAGATCTTGTTTTTATCGGGCTTATGGCCATGATCGACCCACCAAGGGCCGAAGCGGTGCAGGCGGTACGGGTCTGCCAGGCGGCGGGCATTCAAGTGAAAATGATCACCGGTGATCATGCCGCCACCGCAACAGCCATTGCCGGACAGATCGGCTTAGACGGCTTGACAAAGGAGAAAGATGGAAGGCCTCGGGTGCTTACCGGAAGAGAGATTGCTGCTCTTTCAGACCAACAACTGATCGAGGCAGTCGAGATAACGGCGGTATTTGCAAGGGTGGCGCCGGAGCAGAAATTACGACTGGTTGAAGCCATGCAGGCTCGTGGTCATGTGGTGGCGATGACAGGCGACGGCGTCAATGACGCACCGGCCTTAAAGCAGGCAAATATAGGCGTGGCCATGGGGATAACCGGCACAGAGGTGTCCAAGGAGGCGGCCGACATGGTGCTTACCGACGACAATTTCAGTTCCATTGAGGCTGCGGTTGAAGAAGGACGCGGCGTGTTCGACAACCTGACAAAGTTCATTGTCTGGACCTTGCCTACTAATCTCGGAGAAGGGCTGGTTATCATGGCTGCTATTTTTTTTGGCATCACTCTGCCCATCCTTCCCGTTCAGATCCTCTGGATCAACATGACCACCGCGGGATTTCTCGGACTGATGCTGGCTTTTGAGCCAAAAGAGCCGGGGCTCATGACCAGGAGGCCAAGAGACCCCAAAACTCCGATTCTTACGACAAACCTCATCGTCCGCATTCTTCTTGTGGGGTCCCTGCTGCTGATTGGCGCCTTTGCCCTTTTCCAATGGGAGTTGGCCCGAGGGGCGGATATCAGACAGGCGCGCACCGTCGCCGTGAATGTTTTTGTGATCATGGAACTTTTTTATCTCTTCAACTGCCGGTCACTGACAAAGTCTGTTTTTCAGCTCGGTTTTTTTAGCAATATGTGGGTGTTCGGCGGCGTGGCGGCTATGCTGCTGGTCCAGATTGCCTACACGTATCTGCCGCTGATGAATCGTTTGTTTCAGAGCGCCCCCATTGACCTGGGGGCGTGGATTCGGATTGTGGCGGCAGGATTGCTGGCATATGTGATTGTCGAGACAGAGAAAGGGCTGTATGTGAGAATGACAAGAAGTTGATATCTAATCTCTAATCTTAGAAAAAGGGGATAACGGTGTTTATTTCTGTTTCCATATTACTCTCGTTTATTGCCTCTATCACGCAACATATTCCAGATAGGTAAGGTAAAATGAGACTCCGAAAATTTTCAACTGGTGCGGTATTATGGGTGGTATTCAAACCGGATGCGTGGAGATCGCCTAAAGACTGAGAAGAATGAATCAAAAGAGCAGCCGGAACTAGACGAAATAACTATTCTCGATGTTTCCGACTATAAACCTCGGCGGATTTATTCACCCACCTGGCGCGGGCTGCTGCTCTAATTTTCAATTGACATGGCAGCCGGGTCGAGGGGTAATGAGCTGAGGATCCTTGGCTGATAATCGGCAATTTGGGAAGTATTGGTCGCGGTTTTTGAGCGGCGAAGAGGGTTTGAAAGGGTAATTTTTCCCTGCCGTCCCACCGCTGAAAAAGTGATTACTTATCATCTCATCTCTCTCATCCTCTCCTCTCAGCAGATGCGCGGTAAGGGGTGGCCGTGCAGCATGTCGAGCAGGCGGGAGGTGCCCAGCGGACTGTCGAGCAGAACCCGGCCCGAATTTTCTTCGGTAACATGGCCGATAATTTGACTCTCTCTACCGAGAGGATTTTTTCTCAGGATCTTCAGTACCTGTTCCGACACGCTTGGCTCCACAAAAACGAGAAACTTCCCTTCGTTTGCCAGATACAAGGGGTCAAGTCCAAGAAGTTCACAGGCCCCCCGGACATCATCGCGGATTGGCAGGCTGTCTTCCCTGATTCGAATGCCTGCTTTTGATGATTCGGCAATTTCGTTCAGAGTGGTGGCGACTCCCCCTCTGGTAGGATCACGTAACACATGAATGTGTTGTGGAACGCTAGCAAGTAATTTCTGGATGATATGGTTGAGGGCGGCCGAATCACTCTGGAAATTTCCGGATATCCCTAACCCCTCTTGTTGGCACATAATTGTGACGCCATGGTCGGCCATTGTACCGCTTAAAATTATATGGTCGCCCGGCATGGCTTTGGTCGCGGATATGCTAATGTTTTGACTCAGCACGCCTATGCCGGTTGTGTTGATGAAGATTTTGTCGGCTTTGCCTTTCGGAACCACCTTCGTGTCGCCTGTAATCACTTCCACTTCGGCCTTTTCGGCGCTTTTTTGTATGGACCAGATAATCTTTTTGAGATCTGAGATAGGGAACCCCTCTTCAAGAATCATCGCAACGGAAATATAGAGCGGCCGCGCTCCCCGCATGGCTAAATCGTTTACAGTACCGTTGACTGCAAGATCGCCTATGTTTCCGCCGGGAAAGAATATGGGGTCCACTACGAATGAATCAGTGGAAAAGGCAATTTTTTCATGGCCTATCTGTACGAGGGCGCTGTCTTCCATGGGAGCAAGAATCTTGTTGTCGAAGACTCGGAGAAACAGTTTTGTGATCAGCTCATGAGAGGCCCTGCCGCCGCTTCCATGGTCTAGGGTTATTTTTTCACTCATGGCATATACGAATTCCTTTTTGTGCGCTAAAGAACGGCAAAGTCCCGTCGTTTTATTGACGTGATATTTTTTGTGAGTTCAAGGTCTTAGCCCGACATGTTTGTCACAGCACGTTATCTGCCATATCTGTACAGGGCGGCGCAGGCTCCTTCAGAAGAGACCATGCATGGGCCGATCGGTTTATCCGGCCGGCAGGCCGTGCCGAATAACGGACATTGACTCGGATTGATGATTCCCTTGAGAACTTTACCGCACTGGCAAGCGGTTTTTTGGCTTGATTGCGACCTCTCCAAACCCAGTTTTTGTTCAGCGTCAAACTCTTGGTACTCTTTTCTGATTTTCAAGCCGCTTGCAGGAATCTGTCCGAGACCTCGCCATAAAGCCGGGACGGGCCTAAAAACCCGGTACATAATGTCCAGAGCTGTGGCATTTGCGTGTCGATAAACAGCTCGATCATAGGAAATTTCTACCTCCGCCCTGTGATGGTCAATCTGATCAACCAGCCTGAGGATCCCGTGCAGAATGTCAACCGCTTCAAACCCTGCTATAACGCAAGGGATGCCATATTGAGCGACAAGAGGTTCATAGGCGTTTGCGCCGATTATTATTGATACATGGCCCGGACAGAGAAGACCGTCAATTTTGATTTCATCGTCAGCCACAAGGGCTTCGAGGGCTGGAGGCATAAGCTTGTGCGCCGAAATAACCGAGAAGTTATGAACCCCTGATCTCTCTGCCTGGATGATGGCTGCGGCAATCGTTGGAGTAGTCGTCTCAAAACCGATGCCGAGAAAAACAACCTCTTCGCTGCCGTTTTGTCGTGCTATTTCAACGGCATCAAGCGGTGAATACACCACCCTGATGTCTGCGCCGTTTGCTTTTTCGGCTTTGAGAGTCGAGGAGCTTCCAGGGACCTTGATCAAATCGCCAAAGGTTGTGATAATTGTATCTTTGCGCCGCGCGGCATTAATGAAGAGATCTATTTCACTCGTGTCGGTCACGCAGACAGGGCAGCCCGGACCGGAGGTTAGCTCTATGCCCGGAGGCATAAGTTCTCGAATACCATTATGGGCAATCGATACGGTGTGGGTGCCGCAGACTTCCATTATGCGGGCCGGTCCGGGCTTCATCTCTTTGAGTTGTTCGGCGAGATTTTTTCCTATCTCACTGTCGCGAAAGGTGTTTATCCATTCCATATCGGCTTTGATCTCTGTTTGAGGGGCGCAAGAAATAAAACTATACCAAGGGGTTATGCTTTGGGCCAGAGTTTTGTTTATTCCAGGAAGCATTCAAGTCGGCATCTTTGTCGGCTGTGCTGTGCCGCTTTTCGCCGGCCTTCGTGGAGTCAGTTCGCATGCTTCCTGGAATTACGAACTTTTATGAAGCATTCCTTCTGTCATCCTGGCCCGGCCTGCGACTGCTTGTCCCAGGCACAGGCCGCCATCGTTCGGCGGGACTTTGTGGTGCGAGTGAACCTTGAAATTCTGATCGGTCAAAAATCGGGTAAGACGCTCTAGAAGAGTACCGTTTTGAAAAACACCGCCGCTCAGGACCACTGATTGTATTTTCTCAGTTTTTCCCAGACGTCCGCATGCCTCAGAAAAGAGAGCGGCAAGGGTGTTGTGGAAGCGATTGCTGATCGAGCCGGGGGATGTATTTTTGCGGAGATCGGCCAATATTTCGTGCAGCATCGGTTCCCATGAAAGCAGCATTGAACCGTTTTCTTGCACTATCTCAAATGGATAGAATGAGTTGTCGTCGTGTGAAATGGTCATTTCAAGCTCAAGGGCTGCTTGACCTTCGTAGGTAGAGTGTTGCCGCAAGCCGGTCAGAGCGGCGACACAGTCGAAAAGACGGCCGCAGCTTGAAGTGACTGGAGAATTAATGTTTTTATCAATCATTGCAACCAGGGTTGGCAGATTTTCTTTATAAAGTTGTGTGACGGGATGGGTGCATTCAAGTATTTTTTCCCCCAGAATCTGATAGAGACAGCTGACGGCAGTGCGCCAGGGATTTTTGACGGCCTCATCGCCGCCCGGCAGTTTGAATTGGCTTAAATGCGCGGCTCTCGTAAAATTTAAATGATCGGCAATAAGAATTTCTCCGCCCCAGATGGTTCCATCCGTGCCGAAACCCGTCCCGTCAAGTGTTATGGCAAGCACCGGATCGGTGATATTGTTCTCCGCCATGCAGGAAACGGCGTGGGCGTGATGGTGTTGAACACCAATCGCTTGAATGCCGCTTTGCAACGCGTATCGAGTCGATGGGTAATCCGGGTGCAGGTCATGGACGATAAGGTCCGGGGTTATCAGAAGCATTTCGCTGAGATGTTTAATGACCGATTCAAAATGCCGGATGGATTCAAAATGTTTTAAATCGCCTATGTGCTGGCTGAGGTAATATTGGCCGCCTTTTGTCAAACATATGGTGTTCTTCATTGATCCGCCGACCGCCAAAGTTTGTCCTGCGTCAAAAGAGAAATGGAGAGGGACGGGTGCATATGATCTGGATCTTCTCAAAAAAAGATGTTTGCCGTCCACCGATTTTACGATGGAATCATCATTGCTGGTCAATATGTTTCGGTTGTGGGTAAGGAAAAAGTCGGCAACGTTGCGCAATTTTTTATGGGCATCTGCATTGTCGATGATAATAGGCTCTTCACTGAGGTTGCCCGATGTCATGACGAGGCATGATATATCCGAGCCGTTGAATAGGAGATGATGTACGGGCGAGTAGGGCAGCATGACCCCGATATAGCGCTGACGCGGGGCGATACAGTCCGGCAGCGCGCTTGGTTTTTTTTCTAGAAGTACAATGGGTTTTTCAGTGGAGGCGAGAAAACTTTTTTCAAGCGCGCTGACTTTGGCGAATCGTTGAACGGTTTGCAGATCTTTTGCCATAAGCGCAAAAGGTTTATCCGGCC
>Ga0214472_10008589_pt1 | contig 10670 bp, 10 predicted proteins | sample RVTome_6_FD_207662 | JGI IMG/M metagenome (GOLD analysis project Ga0214472, IMG submission 207662) | Soil microbial communities from uranium-contaminated site in the Upper Colorado River Basin, Wyoming, United States - RVT140D175 | ecosystem: Environmental > Terrestrial > Soil > Contaminated >...
CCGATGCCGTAGAGCAGAACGAGCTTGCCGGACGCCCCGACCATCTGGTCGGCGTCGAGATGATCGTTGGCGTGGGCGACGGCCAGCGAATAGATCGGCAGGGCAACCGCGCCGAACAGGGCGAACATGACGATGAGCAGCGTCGGGGCGAGTTCGGCCAGCGGGATGGTGACGGCGGCGATGCCGGCCGCCACGAACGCCAGCACGGTGAGCAGCCGGCGCCGGTCGTAGCGGTCCGACAACAGGCCGATCGGGTATTGCGACACGATCACCGCCAGCGGCGGCAGCGCCAGCAGCAGCGATACCTGGGCGAGCGACAGGCCCTGCCTGATGCCATAGACCGCGCCCATCGAAAAGAAGGCGCCCTGGCCCAGGCCGTTGATGCAGGTCCCCACCGCGGCGAGCGGCGAACCGCGATAGATCTCCATGATGCCGACCGGGCGCGGCCGCTCGATCGCCGGCGACTCGCCGCGGGCGAGCGACAGCGGCACCAGTGCCAGGGACATGAGCGCCGAGGCCACGATGAAGCGTGAAAAGCCGCTGGCGTCGGCGATGTTGAGCAGGAACGGCCCGCCGCCCATCGCCCCGTACATGATGATCATGTAGATCGACAGAAGCCTGCCCCGGTTGGCGTTGGTCGAGGCCGAGTTCAACCAGCTCTCGCACACGATATAGAGCCCGGCGGTGCCGAAGCCGGTGACGAAGCGCATGGCGAACCACCATGCGGGCTCGACCCACAGCGGGATGAGCAGGATGGCGGTGGAGATGATCGAGGCGAAGGCGGCGAAGACGCGGATGTGGCCGACACGGCCGACCACCGTCGGCGTCAGGAAGGAGCTCAGCAGCAGCCCGGCCGAGAAGCCCGACATGATGATGCCGGTCGAGGACGCCGAAAAGGCCTCGACCGTGGCCCTCACCCCCACCAGCGCCCCCTGCAGGCCGTTGCCGAGCCCCAGCAACAGGATGGCGAAGAGCAGCGGAGTGACCCCGCGCAAGTCCCGAATCAGTCCCATTGCCCTGTCCGGTCTCGATCTGGCGCTGCCGCGCCCACATGCGCGGCCTCGCATAGCAGCCCCGAGCGAGCCCGCGCAATCGCCCGGTTCGGGCCCGCCGGACAAACCATACGACCTAGTCCGATCGCCGTCCGCTCAGCCGCGTCCTAGGTCGACAGGCCGAATGGACGGCCGCGAACAACGTGGTCATATGCCTGACAGCAGACATTCCGGAGCGCCAGGCACTCAAGGCTCGACGTGCGGCCGGTGCCGGGAAGAAATGGGAGATAGGACAATGAAAAAGCGATTCGGCCTGGCCATTCTCACGCTGTTCCTGACTGTCCCCGGCGCATCGGCCTCGGAGATGCTCGAGGTGAGCCTCGGCTATTCGCAAGTCGTCGGCCCGGTCAAGGACATGGCGACGGTGATCGTCGGAAACGACGGCGTCGCCGATGCCACGCTTGGCGGCGGCGGCACCATCATCCTGACCGGCAAGGCGATAGGAGCCACCAATCTCATCGTGCTCGACGCGACGGGCCGGGAGCTTCTCTCCTCTGCGCTCAACGTCGTGCCGCTGGACCGCCGGCCGAGGAGCAACATCCGGGTCACCAAGGGCGTCTCGTGGCGGGACTACGAGTGCGGCCCGGACGGCGGCTGCACCCCGGCCAGCGGCCAGAGTTCTGCATCCACGTCCGCGGAGGTCGCCGGTGACGACGATGCGGCGGCCGAGAGCCCCGAGACAGAACCCGAGACGCCCGTCGAAGCAGCCCCCGAGACCGAAGCGCCGGCCTCGCGGGCGCAGGTCTCGCTCGATCCCTGAGCCGGCATCGGACAGGCCGCAGCGCCTCACCCTTCGGCCGGGCCGGAGTCCTTGCGCCGTGAAGTCAGTTGACGGATCGCGCCGACGACCGCATCCGGATGGTACGGCTTTCTGATATACAGGCTTCGGCTCACCTGCCGCTCGGCCTCCGCGGGCCGGCTGCTCGAATAGACCACCGCGACCCCGGGATGGACGCGGCGGGCCTGTTCGCCCAGCGCCCAGCCGTCGATCCCACCCGGCATGACGATATCGGTCACCAGGACATCGATGCGATTCTGGTGCAGAAGCGACACCGCACGATCGCCGGATTCGGCTTCGAGGACGAGATATCCGTGGCGTCGCAGCGTGGAGCCGAGCAAGTCCCGCAGGAATGGATCGTCTTCGGCGAGGAGGATCGTCACGGCGCCCGGGTCGGTGTCATCTTCGTTATGCACGGCACTGCCACTGGACTGCCACTGGGTTGCTGCAGGTGTGCCGGCCGAAGAAAACTGACGCGACAGACTTCCAGTTGGCACCGCAACGTCGCAACTTCCAGTAGCCTGCGCGGCCTAGTCCATTTAGCCGAATCGACCTGCCGGACGGCAGAGCCACATGACACATCGGCGTGCGTCCGGAGCACGCCCGCACCGATCTCCGCCAACGGCGACAGGACAAGCAGCAATGACGATCTCGCAGATGGCGGCCTGGGCCGCGCTGGCGTTCTTTCCCGCGGCGATGGTGTTCGCCGCGCTGATGGACGTGGCGACCATGACGATCCGCAACCGCCTGGTGATCGCACTCGTCCTGGGCTACGCGGTGCTGGCGCCCCTGGCCGGCATTCCGCTGCACGAGATTGGGCTGAGCCTGGCGCTTGCGGCAGGCGTGTTCGTCGTCGGTTTCACGATGTTCTCCTTCGGCTGGATCGGCGGCGGCGACGCCAAGCTGGCGACCGCCACGGCGCTGTGGCTGGGGGCGGCGCACATGCTCCCGTATGTCGTCTACACCGCGCTGCTCGGCGGCGTGCTCACCCTGGCGATTTTGGCGTTCAGGCGGATCAGCCTGCCGGCGAGCTGGCGGCTGCCTGAATGGCTGGAGCGGCTGCATTCGCCGCAGTCCGGCGTGCCTTACGGAGCGGCGATGGGGCCCGCCGCGCTGATGGTGTTCCCGCATACGTCGTGGATGGCGGCGATCGTTTAGAGCGAAGGTGTCCGATCCGCAGCAATAGGCCGTTCGCCCAACCCGGGCCTAGGCCATCAGTCCGAATAGTCCTGCTGCAGCAAAAGCGTAAATAGGAGACAGGCCCGAAGCACGGTGCTGGTGGTGCCACAACGCAGAACCTGCCTGGCAGCACAAAACCAACTGAGTGGAAAAGGATTACTTCCCATGCAGCTTTTCAGGAACTTCATCAACAACGAATCCGGTGCAACCGCCATCGAGTACGGCCTCATCGCCGGCCTCATTTCGGTGGTCATCATCGTCGCCGTGACGCTGGTCGGCACCAACCTCACCACGACGTTCAATGCAGTGGCCAGCGCCCTCACTCCCGCTGGGTAAGCGTCGAACGGCCGCATCATCGGCCGCAGGGTCCTGGACAGCGGAGGGGCTCAAAGCGCCTCCGCTTCCCTCTCAAAACAGTTTCATCTCGGGTGCAGGGCTTTTTCGAGCCTGTCGAAAATCGAAATCCACTCGAGTTGAAACTGCTCCAGCGCGGACAACCAACCGGATCGCCGCGCTTCAGCGCTCATCCCCCCATGACCGGGAGACGAAATCATGTTCGGCCGGAGACAAGCAAAACCGGATCTGACGCGGACGGCGAATGAGCCCTCCGCCGCGCCCAGGCCGCAGGCGCCTCGCCAGCTCGAGCTCGTGGCCCCGCCGGCACAGCCCAAGCCGAAAGCCGCCGCTTCCGCAGCGGCGACCGCCGAGCCTGCCAAGGGGCGCAAGAGCCAGCAATATTATGACCTCAAGGCCCTCGTCTTCGGGGCTCTCATCGAAACCCTCGACGTGGCGGCGCTGGCAAAGCTGGACTCCAGCCAGGCGCGCGACGAGGTCCGCGGCATTCTCACCGACATCGTCGCTGCCAAGAAAGTGGTCATGTCGACCACCGAGCAGGAAGATCTGCTCGAGGACGTCGCCAACGACGTGCTCGGCTACGGCCCGCTCGAGCCTCTGCTGGCGCGCGATGACATCGCCGACATCATGGTCAACGGCCCCAACAAAGTCTACATCGAGGTCAACGGCAAGGTCGAGGAAACCGCGATCCGCTTTCGCGACGGCGCCCAGCTTCTCAACATCTGCCAGCGCATCGTCGGCCAGGTCGGCCGCCGGGTCGACGAGTCGAGCCCGATCTGCGATGCGCGCCTCGCCGACGGCTCGCGCGTCAACGTGATCGCCCCGCCGCTGGCAATCGACGGCACGGCCCTGACCATCCGCAAGTTCAAGAAGGACAAGCTGACCATCGATCAGCTCGTCAAATTCGGCTCGATCAGCCCCGAAGGTGCCGAGATCCTCAAGATCATCGGCCGGGTGCGCTGCAACGTCCTCATTTCAGGCGGCACCGGATCGGGCAAGACGACGCTGCTCAACTGCCTGACCGCCTATATCGACACCGACCAGCGCATCGTCACCTGCGAGGACACCGCCGAATTGCAGCTGCAGCAGCCCCATGCGGTGCGCCTGGAGACCCGGCCGCCCAATATCGAGGGCGAAGGCGAGATCACCATGCGCGACCTGGTCAAGAACTGCCTGCGCATGCGCCCCGACCGCATCATCGTCGGCGAGGTGCGCGGGCCGGAGGCCTTCGACCTGCTGCAGGCGATGAACACCGGCCATGACGGCTCGATGGGCACGCTGCACGCCAACACGCCCCGCGAGGCCCTGTCGCGCATCGAATCGATGATCACCATGGGCGGGTTCTCGCTGCCCGCCAAGACCATCCGCGAGATGATGAACGGCTCCATCGACGTGATCGTGCAGGCAGCGCGCCTGCGTGACGGATCGCGGCGCATCACCCACATCACCGAGGTGGTGGGCATGGAGGGCGACGTTATCATCACTCAGGACCTGTTCGTCTACGACGTGCTGGGCGAGGACGGCGGCGGCAAGATTCTCGGCCGCCACCGCTCCACCGGCATCGGCCGGCCGGCCTTCTGGGATCGCGCCCGCTACTTCGGCGAGGAAAAACGCCTTGCCGCGGCGCTCGACGCGGCCGAAGTCGCGGCCGCGGCATAAGGAAGGGCCCCTTTCAATGCTGTCACCCTTCGCCATGCAGATCGCCATGTTCGTGCTGGCCGCCGTCTGCGCCGCAGCCGTGGTGCTGGCCGTCTTCTACCCCTGGTTCACCCGCGACCGGCAATGCGAGCTGAGGTACCAGGCGATCGCCGAGGGGCTGAGGTCCGCTGCCGACCCCGGCAAGTCCGGCGCCAGGCCGGGCGGCAGCAACCGCAAACGCTCGCTCGAGCAGGTCCTGCGCGAGATCGAGGAGAAGCAGCGGGCAAAGCAACGCGCCAAGCCGACGCTGATGACGCGGATCCGCCAGGCGGGCCTGAGCTGGTCGAAGTCCACCTATCTTGCGGTGTGCGTCGGCTCCGGCCTGTCGAGCTTCCTGCTCGCGGCTACGGTGCTGAGCCTGTTCTGGCCGGCGGCCCTCGGTTTCGGCGTCGCAGGCGGGCTGCTGCTGCCGCACCTCTACGTCAGCTACAAGCGCAAGAGCCGCTTCAAGCGGTTCACGGCGGAGTTCGCCAACGCCATGGACATCATCGTCCGCGGCCTCAGGGCGGGTCTGCCGCTGGCGGACTGCATGAAGATCATCGCCTCGGAATCCCAGGAGCCGGTCAAGGGCGAGTTCACCGCCATCATCCAGGACCAGGCCATGGGCATGCCGGCGGACGAGGCGGTGCAGCGCATGCCGGTTCGCATGCCGGTCACCGAAGCCAGCTTCTTCGCCATTGTCATCGCCATCCAGAGCCGCACCGGCGGCAGCCTGTCCGAGGCCCTGGGGAACCTGTCGAAGGTGCTGCGCGAGCGCAAGAAGATGGAGGCCAAGATCAAGGCGATGAGCTCCGAGGCGAAGTCGTCGGCCGGCATCATCGGCGCCCTGCCAGTGTTCGTGACCGGCGCCATCTACCTCACCACGCCGGACTATATCGCGCTCCTGTTCACCACCAGCGCGGGCAACATCATCCTCGCGGTGTCCGGTTTCTGGATGCTCATGGGCATCCTCGTCATGCGCAAAATGATCAACTTCGATTTTTGAAGGCGGTGCTCCGGTGGACTTGTCAGTCATCAGCGAAAACCAGAACCTGCTCATTGCAGTGATGGCCGCCCTGTCGGCCTCCTCGGCCCTGCTCGTGGTGTTCTGGCCCTATCTGGCGCCCGACACGCTGGCCAACCGGATGCGCGTCATGGTGACCGAGCGCGACCGCATCCGGCTGCGCGAGCGCAAGAAGATGAACGGCGGCGACAAGAGCAAGAAGTGGCAGTCGCTGCGGCCGGAGCCCAAGAAGCTGTTCCAGCAGATCGTCAACCGGTTCAACCTCGCCAAGGACGACGACGACGGCGAGACGGCGCTGATGCTGCGCCAAGCGGGTTATCGCGGCCACGGGCCGGTGGTGACCTTCCTGGCGGTGCGGCTCATCGTGCCGCTGGTGATGCTGTTGATCGCCTCGGCCTATGTGTTCCTGCTGCTGCATCTGGAACAGCCGCTGGCGGTGAAGCTCGGCATCGTCCTGATCGCGACGGGTCTGGGCTACTACGCGCCGTTCCTCTATGTGCGCAGCCAGATCGGAAAGCGGCAAAAAGCCATCCGGCGGGCCTGGCCCGATGCGCTCGACCTTCTGCTGATCTGCGTCGAATCCGGCATGAGCATCGAGGCCGCCCTGCTCAAGGTCTCCGGCGAGATCGGCTCCCAGTCGGTCGAACTGGCCGAGGAACTCAGCCTGACGACGGCCGAGATGTCCTATCTGCAGGACCGCCGCAGGGCCTACGAGAACCTCGGCATCCGGACCGGCATCGAGAACGTCCGCTCGGTGGTCACCAGCCTCATCCAGGCGGAGAAATACGGAACCCCGCTCGGCCAGTCGCTGCGCGTGCTGGCCCAGGACGGACGCGACCAGCGCATGGGCGAGGCGGAAAAGAAGGCTGCCGGCCTGCCCCCGAAGCTCACCGTGCCGATGATCATCTTCTTCCTGCCGGTGCTGTTTGCCGTAATCATGGGGCCGGCCGGCATCCAGATCGCCAACATGCCATGAGCAGGCTCAGAAACCATACGGCCCGCGGCTTCCTGCGCGACCAGCGCGGCAGTCCGGCGGTCGAGTTCGCACTGATCGCGCCGGTGCTCATGCTGCTGGTCTTCGGCATCGTGCAGTTCGGCTTCGCCTTCTACACCTACAACGAGATGTTCAACGGAGCCCGTGAGGGCGCCCGTCGCCTGGCGGTGGGCGCGACCATGGAAGTCGCCAGGGAACGGGCGCTGGAGGTCATGGTGCTCGATCGCAACTACCTGTTTCCGCCCCCGACTCCCGCCGCCGACGAGGTGACGATGACCATCACTCTCAAGCTGTCCGAGGCGATGATCGTTTCAGTCCTGCTGCTGCCCGACTTCGATCTCACCGCCACCGTAACCATGCACAAGGAATAACCCCATGACTCGCAAGACAGGCTTCGCACAACTCCTGCAGCGCTTCGCCCGGCGCGACGACGGTGCCGTGGCGATCATCGTCGCCCTGGTGCTTCCGGTCACGCTTGGCATGGTGGCCCTGGTGGAGGCCAGTCGGGTCTACACCGTCAAGAACCAGCTTCAGATAACCGCCGATGCCGCGGCGATGGCGAGCGTGAAACAGGTCCCTTCAGCCACCGCCGTGACGTCGACGGCGATGGACTTCGCACACCGCAACATGCCGGCCGATGGGCAGTTTGGCGACGTTCTCCTCGAACAGGATGCGGTCATGGGCCATTGGGATGTCGGAACCCGCGTCTTCACGGCCGGCGGCGGTCCGGCCAACGCGGTGCGCGTCGTCACGCGGGGTGAAATGCCGTTGTTTTTCGCCGCGGCCCTGCGCAGCACCCATGCGGCGTTCAGCGACACCCCGATGTCCTACAGCCCCGCCGCGCAGGCCATCGCCCTCATCCGGCTCGACAAGTGCTACCGCAACGGCTTCGTCGCCGGCGGCATCGTGGAGATGAACAGCTCCAACAGCTTCGACTCAGGGTTCTGCGTCTATGGCCGCCAGGGAGTGACGGTGAATTCCGCCAATACCTTTGCACCCGGGACCGAGGTCGGGATGGTGGACCTGGCAACGCTGGACGCAACCCTCGATCACAACCCCGGCCTCGAGGAAGCGCTGGTCGAGAAGGACATCTCCGCACCCGTCGCAGGCGAGGCCACACAGCTGCTGGACGATCTCCTCGCCGGAACGGGCCCGATGCCGGCCTACATCACCTCGACGGTGACCGTCAGCGAGCTGCCTGCCAGCCCGCAGGCCGGAACGCTGTACCATGTGACCGGCCCCGTCGACCTCAAGCTGAGTGGCGGACTTCTCCAGAGCATCGGAATCATCAGTGACCAGTCGATCAGGATCAGGTCCAATTCGGACCTGCGCAACGTCCTGCTGGGGTCCCGCGGTTCCGTCGACATCGACTCGAACGTGGAATTCGGAGACGTGGATTTCTGCCAGACCGGCGACGGCTCGTCGCTCATCGTTTCGGCCGGTGGGGTGACCGGAGAGCAGGTGGAGACCGGCTCCAACATCGCCTTGCACGGAGTCCAGATGGTGTCGGACGGCGACATCGTCATGAATTCAAACCTGACGATCACCGCCGCCAGCATGCAGTCGACCGGAGATATCTCCTTCAACAGCTCCTTTGACGTGGCCGGCTGCCCGGAGGGAACCTCGGCCAATGTGACCGGCAACGGGACGAAGGTCGCGCAACTGGTCGACTGACACAAGCCGGCATCCATCATGTGACGCCTGCCCTCAGCCGGCGAGGGCGGCGGCGATGCGGGGCCAGAGGGTGTTCTTCAATTCGATGACGGCGGGGGCGGGCAAGCGCTGCGGCGTCATGTCGTCGGGTTCGCCGGCGGCGACAAGCCGGCCGACGACGAGCGCTCCATCGGAATAATATGGGTCGCCGCCACCGTTGCGGCCGTACAGCGTCGGACCGATCCCGGTCACCTGATAGATCGCTGTCAGCTTTCCCGCCGCCGCAATGTCTCCGATCAGCAGGTCGCGCTCAGTGTCGATGTCCGGCGCGATATGGTGGGTGACCTCGCCGGTATCGCGGCTGAGGCCCACGCCACGGTCGAAGGTGACGGCACCGAGCCACACCGGACGGCCTTCCTCTCCCGACTCGAGAACCTTCCACAAGCGGACGTGATGGCGTTGGTCGGCGCTTTCGCCCACCGGCTTCTCGAACGCGAGATCCTCGCTCCGGCCCTCCAGAAACAGCGGGCTGACAGGCGCATGGACATAGGGCCGATCCAGCAGCACGGAACCGACGATCTCGATGCTGGAGCGCAACGTCACGGGGTCCGCCGGGTCCCAGCCGGCCACGTGCATCGCGACGAAAATCTCCCTTTCGCTCCCGACCAGCCCGACATTCAGCGGGTCACCGGGTATGCCGTCCGACGTCCGGGTCACCATGGGCCGGTCGGCAAGCCCGGGCTGATGCTCGTAACGCTCCCATGCGAGCGGCAGCACCACATAGGCGAGCAGGCCGTAGGCGACTGCCACCAGCGCCAGCCCCTTGAGCGCCGCTTTCCGCCAGCGCCTCATTCCGCCAGGGGTTCTCGGTCGCGCGCCGTCCTGGTCAGAACCTCCGCCCCCTTTGGCCCGACGAGCACCGTGTTGGAAAAGAACCCGTCGCCGCGGCCGGTCTCCATCAGCCAGGACAGAACGTGGAACGTCATGCCCTCCCTGATCTCGAGCTCCGAGTCGGCCCGCAGACCCACCACCGTGTTGCCGCCGGTCCACGACGGCGGACAGCCGATGCCCACCGCATAGCCGCAGTGATGGCGCCGGTAATGCGGCAGGCCCGCCTCGTCGACCACCCGCTGCCAGGCGGCATAGACGTCGCGGCCCCTCGCCCCGGGCCTCAGCGCGGCGAGAACCGCGTCGAAGGCCTGCCCCGCCAGTTCCGCCATGCCTGTGTCCTCGTCGGGCGGCACGCCCAGATGCACCAGCCGGCCGAGCGGCGCGTGGTAGCGCGCAACGCAGCCGGACAGTTCGAGAAAGACCGTCTCGCCCCCGCGGTAGCGGCCGTCGCCCCAGGTCGCATGCTCCTCGCCGAGCCTGGAGCGCGGCCGGATGAAGGGCCCGAAGCCCGGCGGCTGGCCGCCGGCGCGGATTGTCGCCGCCACGCAGGCTGCCGCGACCTCGCGCTCGCTCACCCCGTCGGCGATCGCCGCGATGGCCGCATCGGCCCCGACGCCCGACACCGCGGCGGCGCGCCGGATGAAGCCGATCTCCTCCGGGCTCTTCACCTGGCGCATGTCATCGACAAGCCCGGATATGTCGCGCCAGCGCGCCTCGAGCCCCGAGGTGAGGGCAAGCGTCAACCCGTGGCTGAGGCCCGCCGTCCAGTACTCCACCCCGACCGGCGCCCCGGCGAGCCCCATTTCGCGGAGCACCCGCACGGCGACGTCGGCTGCCGTCTCGGAGTCGCTGTGGCCGCGGAACGCCGCGACACGCACCTGTTTCTCGATCGTCACCCACTCCATGGCCCGGGTGACGAGGACAGGCGTGCCGGCGACCGGAACGATGAGCAGATGGGGCGCGAAGTAGCCCCAGTGATCGAGGCCGGTGAGATAGAACACGTTTTCCGGCGCCGCGATGACGGCGGCGGCAAGGTGGCGCCCGACGAGGCGGGTGCGCAACGCCTCG
>Ga0214472_10008590_pt1 | contig 10669 bp, 11 predicted proteins | sample RVTome_6_FD_207662 | JGI IMG/M metagenome (GOLD analysis project Ga0214472, IMG submission 207662) | Soil microbial communities from uranium-contaminated site in the Upper Colorado River Basin, Wyoming, United States - RVT140D175 | ecosystem: Environmental > Terrestrial > Soil > Contaminated >...
ATGGCGCATCATAACAACAATCCGAAACCCTTTGTCTGGACCGCTAAAGCCGAAGACATCATCGCTAAGTATCGTCGCGCTAAGGCCGTCCTCGATAAAGTACAAACAGCGTGAGACACTACACTAGAAGCTACTCTATGGCGCATGAGATCTGTGGGTCTAAAGGTCCTCAAGAATAAGCTGAGCGAGTATATCCGCATGGCTGAGCGCGGCGAAACGGTGCTCGTGACCGATCGCGACCGGGTGGTTGCTGAAATCGTACCGCCGGAGACAAGCCGCAGTCCGGTGCTGGCTGATGCCATGTTGGCCGAAGCCGTGCGTAAAGGCTGGATTACTCCGCCCGCCTTAGCATATACTGGCACGCCGCCGCGTAATCCGGTGATGTCTTTCCGCGACCTAAAACGCGAACTGGACGAAGACCGGGGCGAGCGTTGATCTATCTTGACACCTCGGTGGCGCTGGCGCACCTGCTGACGGCAGACCGCTCGCCTCCTGAAAAACTTTGGCAAGATCATTTGATCTCCAGCCGGCTGCTCGAGTATGAAATTTGGACCCGCATTCACGCGCTTAAGCTCGAACGATCCCATGCAGACGAAGTGCGTTCTCTATATGGGCCGCATCGCCTTTATTGAACTCTCTCCAGCGGTGCTCAGCCGAGCCTTGGAGGCTTTTCCGAGTCCAGTTCGCACACTCGACGCGCTGCACCTTGCGTCGTTGGATTTTCAGCACAGGCAAGGTCAAAGCGTCAGGCTCGCAAGCTATGACGATCAGATGATTAGCGCGGCACGGGCATTGCGGTTTTCCATCTATCAGCTCTGATAATTTCAGAGGTCTCATCGGCGGAGCAAATTTCACAGGATCGACGCCTGCATTTGCCCATCAGCCTCTGCCTCAGATAGCCAAAATCAGCCGCGCATGGGCAACCCCCAAAATAGTCTTCTAGCTTTCCCTCTACGAATCACCGAATGACCCGATCCGCCCGCACCAGAACATTCGGCGGAATCGTCAGGCCGATCTGTTTGGCGGCTTTTAGATTGATCACGAACTCGAACTTCATGGGCTGCTCGACGGGGAGATCGGCGGGCTTTGTGCCCTTCAGTATTTTATCGATATAGACGGCGGCGCGTTGGAACTGCAGGTTGCGCTCGGCGCCATAGGAAAGCAAGCCGCCGGCGTCGACCCAGTTGCTTGCTTGATAGATGGCCGGCAGGCGCTTTTTTGCGACTAATTCGACAAATTGCTTGCGTTGTTCAGCTGGGATAAAGGACGGGATGCGCACCAGCAGAGCATGGGATCGTTCTTTGGCCGCGACCCGAAAGACATTTTCATAATCTTCGCGGCTGCGAACGGTAGCTCTGATCAGATGAATTTTTAGTGCCCGCGCCGGTAACTCGATTTCCTTCATAAAAAAGTCCACCGATGGGCTGCCCGGCGGCGGTCCGGGAATCACCACCCGGGAGACCCCAGGCACGACTTCCTTGAGTATGTCCAATAGTTTTCCACCGAGCTCGCCAGTGATGGTGGTTAAGCCCGTCACATTGCCGCCAGGGTGGGCTAGGCTGGCGACGATGCCAGCGCCGACCGGATCGGTGGTGTTCACCATCACGATTGGAATCGTGGCCGTGGCTTTCTTGGCGGCGAGGCTTGGCCTGGTGCCTTCGGCGACGATGAGGTCGACTTTCAGCCGCACCAGATCTGCGATCAGATCAGGAGCGCGCCCCGGTCTTCCTGCCGAGGTCCGGTACTCGAAGGCGATGTTCTTGCCTTCGATGTGGCCTAGGCCGCGTAGTTCTTGCAGAAACACTCCCGGCGGTGCAGAAGCCGATTCAGCGGTAACGTATCCGACTCGATAAAGCTTGCGTTGCTGTGCTTCAGTCGGCTTGAGCAGCGCAACCAATGCCATGGCGGTGATGATGATAAATCTAGTGATCATAAAATTTTGCCTAGCCTTCCGGCGGGGCTGCATCGGGGCACCGAGCAACCAAACATTTTTTGCCACCTTTTATCGTTCTGTGGATGTACACCGGCACACCACGTCTGGGTTGATCTAGCGCAAGTGTCGTACCATCCGCATCGTTCCTGTTGGAATCGGCTAACCGATTGAAATCGTGAACTAATTTACAGTTTGAAAGAATCGCTGCGGGATTCAGTCGCATTGCCGCGAGTAGTCTTTTTGCTACACCCTGTAGCAAAAATGCGACACTTGGGGGGCGGGGGCAGTAAGAGGTGAAGGGTAAGGCGTCATCGGTCCCGACCCCTGACTCCTTACTATTTACTACTCGCTGTTTTAGGTGATTTGCAGTAAGCGCAGCAGTTTCATTAGATGGGTGCGGTGCATGCCTAGGACTTTTGCCGCCTCGGCTCGGTTGCCTTGGGCGGCGGCGAGGGCGCGGATGATGAGTTCGCGCCGATAGCTGTTAATCGCGTCATGAAACGAGGATTCCACCGCAACGCTAGCGGGCTGAGCGCCCACCACGCGGGCGGGTAAATGGTGCAGTGTAAGTTGCGGTCCGTCACCGAGAACGACGGCGCGTTCGATGACGTTGGCGAGCTCGCGCACGTTGCCGGGCCACGGGTAGGCGTGAAGTTTTTCCAGCGCTTCGTCAGCGATGGCCGAAAAGTTTTTCTTGGTTTCGAGCGAAAACTTTTGCAGAAAATGGACCGCCAGCTCCGCCACATCTTCTTTTCGTTCACGTAGCGGCGGCAGCGTCAGGGCGATGACGTTCAATCGATGATACAAATCGGCGCGGAAGCCACCGGCCTTGACAGCGGCTTCGAGGTCGCGGCTGGTGGCGGCGATAATTTTCAAATCTACTGCGATGCTCGTGTTGCCGCCGACCCGCTCGAATTCGCGCTCCTGAAGTACGCGCAAGAGTTTGGTTTGGAGATCCAGGGCGAGATCGCCGATCTCATCCAAAAAGACCGCGCCGCCATGAGCCAATTCGATCTTGCCTTTTTTGAGCTGGTGCGCGCCGGTAAACGCGCCTTTCTCATGGCCGAACAGCTCGCTCTCCAACAGGTCTTTGGCAAGCCCGGCGCAATTGATCGCGACGAAAGGTTTTAGCCGGCGCTCACTCCAATCGTGAATCGATCTGGCGAAGAGTTCCTTGCCGGTGCCGCTTTCGCCGAGCAGCAAGACCGTCGAATTGCTGGCGGCAGCTTTCCTCGCCTCGGCGACGATGGCCAGCATGGCTTGGCTGCTGCCCGTCACTAACCGATTGCGCCCGCCCGATTCTTCGGCGAAGAATGCGACGTCGTGTTTGAGCTGCGCGCGTTCCAGGGCTTTTTTGATGACGACGGCGAGATGTTCGGGATCGAATGGTTTCGTCACGAAATCGTCCGCCCCCGCTTTAACCGCTTCCACGGCAACGTCGATGGTGCCGTAGGCGGTGATCATGATCACCGGCAAATCTTGTTTGCGCCGGCGAATCTCGCGCAAGACATCGATGCCGTTCATCTCCGGCATGCGATAATCGAGCAAAACCAAATCGGGTTCGAGTGTGGCGATCTTTTCCAGCGCTTGCTTGCCGCTGGCGGCGCGCTCGCTCGCATAGCCGAGATCGGCGAGCTCTTGCTCGAGCAGATCGAGATTAAACGGCTCGTCGTCGACGATAAGAATTTTGTTCGGCATAGCGTTAACTAGAGCGCTGCCATGACAGTTTTCAAGAAAGCCGTTTTAGATGCCGTGGATATTCAGTTTCCCATGGCGGAACCTATGATTCGGAACCACTTATACTACTCAAATTCGTAACTCGGCAATCGCTAAAAATGCTTGCGGGCCGAGACCCATCTGCGTAGAGTTGAAAAATTGCAAGGGAGGCTACTCTATGAACCAGCCTTGGCTCGTGACCGCTTTCTTTTTTGCGCTCCTTAGTCTGATTTTTTACGGCGCTTATCTGATTCTCAGTCCGTTCTTGACTGCGATTACCTGGGCCGTGATATCGGCGATACTCTGCTATCCGCTCTACGCTTGGCTGCTTCGGCTACTTCGTGGACGCGCTACACTCACAGGGCTCTTGATCGTGGCTGCGATCGCGCTGCTGGTCGTGATCCCGGGCGTCGAACTGGCGAGGTTCTTATCCGAAGAGGCGTTGGCGCTGGTCAAGTCGGTGCGCTCGCTTATCAATGGTGAAGGCGTGGAGGAGTGGACGGCCAAGCCATGGGTGCAGCAGATTCTGCGCTGGTGGAATTTGCTATCGTTCGGGCTAGTGGATTTCAAAATCAATTGGAAAGAGTTGACTATGCAGGCGGCGCAAGCTTCGTCCGCGCTCCTGGTGGCGCAAGTGAGAGGATTGGCGCAAAACGTGCTGCTGTTCACGATTAACTTCGTTGTTGTCTTGGTCACATTGTTTTTTTTGCTTCGCGACGGCGCCGAATTCACCGCCCGGCTGCGGCGGCTGTTACCGATGGACCGCGAACATCAAGAACGTCTGTTTCGAAATATCGTTAACGCCGTGACCGCGGTCGTGCATGGTTGTTTGCTGGTGGCGACGATTCAAGGATTGCTCGCCGGCGCGGCCTTTTGGCTAACCGGTGTGCCTTATTCGGCGCTATGGGGCGTGGTGACGGCTTTCGCCGCACTGGTTCCCTTGGGCGGAACCGCGCTCGTGACGATTCCCGCTTCGCTCTACCTATTTTTACAAGGCGACACCATCAAAGGGATTATCTTGCTCGTCTGGTGTATGGGTGTGGTGGTGACGATCGATAACGTTCTGAAGCCAATCTTCATCGGTTCAAGGATTCAAATGCCGACGATATTTCTCCTGTTCGGTATACTGGGGGGGTTGGCGGTTTTCGGCGCGCTCGGTCTGATTTTGGGTCCGGTGCTGTTCGCTTTACTCGCCGCGCTGATCGATCTCTACGACGAGGAGTATCGCACCAGCCGAAAAGAATGATCAGCGCATTGCCAATCGGCGCCGGCTCGGCTATGAGAACTGAAAGAGGTGGTCGAAGGAGGCTCTATGGCTGATGACATGCAAGTAAAACGGGAGATCATTTTAGAAGCCGACGCCGAGACTCTGGAGCGCATGCGTAAGGAGGGGCACGCACGCGGTTTCACGGTTTACTGTGACGAGGGCGAAAGGATCGGCGGTGATAATAGCGCGCCGCCTCCGCTGGCCTATTTCGGACTATCGGTGGGTTTTTGACTGCTGACCCAAATTTCCCGGTATGGGGAAATGCTCAAGGTCCATATTGACAAAGCTAAGGTTTACGTCATGGCGCGTTTCAAGAACGAAGGCTCGGTGTTGCGCGAAACCGTGCAAGCCGAAGGGTTAGGCGTCGAGACCCGCTGCGAGATTCTTTCACAGGAAACCCCGGAAAAGATCGCCAAGGTGGTGCGTAACGCTGAGGCGGGCTGTTACGTGATCCAAACCATCCGCCGACCGACGGAAGTAAAGAGTGCCTACACGCTCAACGGCGCGGCGTTCGATCCGAATTCTTTCAAGAGATAAGGCATGATTGACTCCCGCCAAGGCGCAAAGACGCCAAGTTCGGAGAATTAAATTAATTTTCATGACTTTGCGCCTTCGCGTCTTTGCGGGAGAAATTTTCCGGTAGTTGGTTTGTCAAAGACTTGATTGAGGTGCTGACATGACAGTGGACAAAGAGTTTTTTAACGTAAAATATAAAGAAGGATCGCTCGATCCAAAGACCGCGCAGCTGGTCTTTTTCGCGGCGTGTATCGCCATCGGTCATGAAGGCGGCGCCAGACGCCATCTGGCGAAAGCGCGCAAGTGCGGTGCGAGCGCGGATGAAATTACCGAAGCGATGGTTTACGCGATGCGACCGGCGGCGGCGAAAGTACGCGAACTTGCCAAAGCGGTGATTGCGAAATAATCTGAGGTTAAAATCGTTCAAGCCGTTCAAAAAGTTCAAAGGAGAAAAGAATTACCCGATATGAGTGAGTGGACTATTGACGTCAACGAAGAAAATTTCGAAGCAGAGGTGTTGGCGCGCTCGACAGAGGTCCCCGTCTTGGTCGACTTTTGGGCGGAGTGGTGCGGCCCGTGCAAAGTGTTAGGCCCCGTATTGGAAAAATTAGCCGGCGAATACGCTGGCGAATTCATCCTGGCCAAAGTCAACGTCGACGAAAACCAGCAGTTGGCCGGCGCCTTCGGCATTCAAGGAATTCCTGCCGTGAAGCTGTTTAGAAACGGTGATCTGGCGTCGGAATTTACGGGGGCATTGCCGGAACCGATGTTGCGCGAGTTCTTAGCGAAGTTTTTGCCGTCGTCGGCGGATAAAGCAGCGCTTGCCGCCGCCGAGTTAGAAGCGGCCGGAAAAGCCGACGAAGCGAAATCGGCCTATCAAGCGATCTTGGCGGCTGATCCCAATCACGCCAAAGCTTTGCTAGGACTCGGCCGCCTGGCGATGAACGCCGGCGACGATGCCGCGGCGAGGAGGTATCTCGATCAGATCTCGATCGTCGACGATGAACGGAAGGAGGCGGACCGTTTGTTGGCGCGACTCGAGCTGCAAGCCGGCGGCACCGCGAACCTCGCCGCGCTACGGGAAAAAATCAAAGTTGATCCTAACGATCTCGAAGCCCGTTTCGATCTCGCTCAAGCGCTGGCCAGCTTAGAAAAATATCAGGATGCCCTGATCGAGTTTCTCGCCATCGTCAAGGCCGATCGTGCTTTCAAGGACGATGGCGCGCGCAAAGCGATGGTGCAAATCTTCGAAGTCCTGGGTGGCGACGATCCGCTGACCGACAAGTATCGCTCGGAGCTGGCGGCCGTGCTGTTTCGCTAGGGTGATCGTCAAACCATACCCGGCAGCATCACCCAGGGCGCGCAGTCCGGCGTGATTGTTTCGAGTTCTCTGAACTCGGCGGCCGCTGCCTCTCTGGGGTGATAGTCCTTTCGTAAGCAACCCGAGCCGTCGATCATTTTCGCGCCCGCCGTAGGAGGTCTCATGAGCATGATCACGCTGGCGCAAGCCAATCGCATTATCGAAGCGATCTTTACCCGCGGCCGCGAGCTCGCTTGCCGGCCGATGAGCGTCATCGTCGTCGAGCCCGGCGCTAAGGTCAAAGCTTTTCAGAAGGAAGACGACTCGGCGATGATGCGCTTTGAAATGGCCTACGGCAAAGCCTATGCGGCGCTTGCCCTCGGCCGTTCCTCTTCGTTAGTGCGCCTGCGCACGGAAGAGCGGCCACTGTTCATGCAATATCTCATGCGCGCCTCGGATGATCAGATTTTTCCCGAAGGCGGCGGCATGCTGAGCCGCAATGATGGAGGAGATGTCATTGGCGCCGTCGGCGTCACCGGCGACACCCAAGATCGCGACGAAGAACTCGCCGCCCACGGCATCCGCACCGCGGGACTCAGGACCGACGAGGACTGCGCCAATCTTGGCACAAAAGTGCGGCTGAAGAATTAAGAATTAGCCGCAAAGAACGCAAAGATCGCAAAAAAAGGAAAGAGAGATTTATAAATCCTTGGTACGTTACCGCCGAGTGGCTGCGCTCGGAAGGGCAACCACGGGGGGTTGTCCCTACAGTGCTGACCGCTGACTGTTAATTTTTTGCGTACTTTGCGTTCTTTGCGGCCAATCTCTTCACGCGATCCATTCCGACACCGGCGCTTTGGCTTGTTCCAGCGGCTGGCAGACGATGTCCACCAGGCTTGGCCCGCCGTGAGCTAACGCTTCCTGCAACGCCTTGGCCAATTGCCCCGGTTCGGTTACCCGCCAGCTCTTTACGCTGAACGCCGCCGCGACGGCGGCGTGATTGGTGGCAGTGAAGTCTACCGCGAAATAACGCTGTCCATAGCCCGAGCGCTGGCCCGCCTTGATCCAGCCGTAGCTGGCGTTGGAGATCACGATAAAAGTAATAGGCAGCCGATAGCGCGCCGCGGTCTCGATCTCGCCGCAGGTAAAACCGAAGCTGCCATCGCCCATCACCGCGACGGTTTTTACTTTCGGCTGCGCCAAGTGGGCGCCCATCGCCGCCGCCATAGAATAGCCGAGTGCGCCGTGGGCGCGGTTGGAAATAAATGTCCGGCCGCGGCCGCGCACTGGGTAATAGGCGGAAAAATACGGGCAAGCTGTGCCGGCGTCGGCGACCACCATGGCATCCGCCTCGACGGCTCGCGTCAACTCCGCGACCACGCGCTCGGGCTTGATTGGCGTTTCGTTCGACTCCGCGAGTGACTGGAAGATTGCGAACTTTTGTTGCTTCGCGGCCTCCACTCGCGATCCGTCGAGAGGCCGCCTTAAGCCGGCAAGCGCTTCGTTGAGCGTTTGCAAAGCGAGCTTGGCATCGCCAACCAGTGCTACGTCTACCGGATAGTTGACGCCGGGAACCTTCGGGTCGACATCGATGTGAATCACTTTGGTCGTTCCCGGCACGGGATGGTGCCAGCGCTCGGTAGTGACCGAGCCGGCGCGGCAGCCGACGAAGACAATCAAGTCCGCTTGATCGACGATCGCCCGAGTTTCCGGCGTGCCGCCGTTGGAACCGACGACGCCAACCGCAAGTGGATGCTGTTCATCGATCGAGCCCTTACCGCTGATGGTGGTGGCCACCGGGGTCGAAAGTCGTTCGGCAAGTTGGACCAGTTCCAGCTCGGCTCGCGACGTCATGACGCCGCCGCCGCAGATAATCACCGCTTGACGCGCAACGGAGAGTAATCGCGCAGCTGCTTCAACCAAATGAGCGGCGGGCGCAAGCCGTTCGGCGGGACAACGACCGAAGCTCGGATCACCGAAAACGTCGGATCGTGGCACCAACCCGTTTTGTACGTCGAACGGCAGGGCAATATGCGCCGCTCCCGGCCGCCCCCCAGTACATTGCCTGAATGCTTCGCGAAATGTCTGGGGCAAATCTTCGGCACGATCAAGCACCGTGTTCCATTTGGTCACAGGACGCATGAGCGAGCCTTGATCCAATTCCGTCAGGGTAAAGCGGCCGCGCGCGGCTACCGAGATGTCGCTATTGATGCACAAGAGTGGCACCGAGGAGTCGTTCGCTTCGGCGAGCCCCGGAATCATGTAAGTGACGCCGCCGCCGCTCGGGCCTTCGCACACCCCGACCTTGCCCGAGATGCGGGCGTAGCCGTCCGCCATGTAAGCCGCCGAGCGCTCGTCGCGGGCGAGGACGTGGCGCATGCCGTGCGGCAATCGCGCCAGGGCGTCGTAAAGCGGCAGGCTGGTGTCGCCGCAAAGGCCAAAAATAATTTCGACTCCGTGCAGCCTGAGCATTTCCACCGCGGCTTCAGCGCCACTCATTGTTTCGACTGCTGGGTTCATAGGCTTCGCTCGCAAGACTGCGCCAAGCGTAGCAGGGTCGCGCGGCGGTCACAATGGTTTTTCTGTCGCCCTGCGATCGGTTTATGCTAATGTTTCTACCGAGTGGACAATGGCGAGCCTGAATTCTGAAACGGAAATTCAACGGCTGGCGCGGGCGCTTTACCAGAAAGCGGCGCGGCAAAAGCCCGCGCTGTTTGATGCGCAAGATTTGTTGGGCCGGATGATCGACTGGTCGTTGGATGACGAATCGCTGCGGGTGGCGTTGTTCCGTTTCGTCGACGTACTGCCGAGCCTGCAATCGTCGGCTGAGATCGGCCGCCATTTGGAAGAATATTTCGCGCGGGTCGATCACGCACTCAGCGGCTTGGCGATTCTCGCCCAAGCGCTGCATGCGGGAACGCTGGTGGCGCCGATCGTGCGGCGCAATGTGATTAAACTGGCGCGCCGTTTCATCGCCGACGAGCGCGGTGATCACTTAAGCGCGGTTTTGTCGAGTCTCAGAAACGAACCGGCGGCGTTTACCCTCGATGTGGTCGGCGAGGCGACCGTGAGCGATGGCGAAGCGGCGGCGATGCAGCGCCGTTATCTCAATCTCTTGCGCCGGCTCGCGGCCGCCAGCGCGAAGTGGCCGGCCTGCGCCCAGATCGATGATTCGCCGGCCGGTAAGATTCCGCGCGTTAATCTTTCGGTGAAGTTATCCTCGCTGTGCGCCCGCTTCGATCCTCTGGACCCAAATACCGAAGTCATCGTGCGCGAGCGATTGCGCGAATTGTTTCGCGAAGCTGCTCGATTGGAAGCTGCCGTCACCGTCGACATGGAGCAGTACGCATTCCGCGATCTGACCTTGGCGATTTTTCGCGGCGTGATCGAAGAAGCCGAGTTTCACGAGCGGCCCTACGCGGCGATCGCGCTGCAAGCGTATTTGAAGGATGGCGAAAACGATGTCAGCGAGTTGATTCGCTGGGCGCGCCGGCACAAGCGGTGTGTCGGCGTGCGCTTGGTCAAGGGCGCGTACTGGGACAGCGAGATCGCCTGGGCCAAACAGAAGAATTGGCCGATACCGGTGTTCTTGGACAAGAGTGAGACGGACGCGAGTTACGAGCGGTTGAGCCGACTGCTGCTTGAAGGCCACGACGTGATCGACGCCGCGTTCGGCAGCCACAATCTGCGCAGTCTAGCGCACGCGATCGTCGCCGCAAAGGAAATCGGCGTGCCGGCCAACGGCTATGAGATGCAAATGCTCTACGGCATGGCCGAGCCGGTGCGCCAGGCGATTATTCAAAACGGCCAGCGCGTGCGCGTTTATTTGCCGGTGGGCGAGCTGCTGCCGGGGATTTCTTATCTGATTCGCCGGCTGATGGAGAACACGTCGAACACTTCGTTCTTGCGCCAAACTTATGCCGAGAAAAAAAATGTC
>Ga0214472_10008591_pt1 | contig 10669 bp, 10 predicted proteins | sample RVTome_6_FD_207662 | JGI IMG/M metagenome (GOLD analysis project Ga0214472, IMG submission 207662) | Soil microbial communities from uranium-contaminated site in the Upper Colorado River Basin, Wyoming, United States - RVT140D175 | ecosystem: Environmental > Terrestrial > Soil > Contaminated >...
CGGTGCCTATGTTTGTGGTGAACGTTCAGCCATGCTGGAGTCCATCGAAGGGAAACGCGGATATCCCAGACTTAAAGATCCGCGTACCACTGTGGTGGGTTTGTTTGGCATACCTACACTTATTAATAATGCAGAAACACTATTCTGGATCAGGGACATTATTGAAAAAGGATCCGAATGGTTTAGTAGTCAAGGTCGAAACGAACGTCCTTGTCCGCGAGCATTCTCTGTTTCCGGTCGCGTCAGGAATCCGGGTGTAAAACTGACCTCCGCCGGTATTACCATGAATCAGTTATTGGAAGAATATTGTGGCGGGATGGCGGACGGCCATACTTTCAAGGGTTATTGTCTGGGTGGTTCCACTGGCGGGATATTACCTGCTTCCATGGCCGACATTCCGTTGGACTTCGATACCATGGAAGAACACGGATGCTCCATCGGGTCGGCAGCAATTACCGTGTTCTCGGATAAAGATTCAATTCAGGATATCGTGCAAAACCTGATGCTGTTTTTTGAAGATGAATCTTGCGGTCAATGCACGCCTTGTCGAGTTGGTACCGAGAAGGCAGTGAAACTTGTGCAACGTGAAATATGGGATGAAGCCCTGCTCAATGATCTTTGTGATGTTATGCAAGTGGCTTCCATCTGTGGTTTAGGTCAGGCTGCACCTGCTCCAATTCGTACAGCTCTTAAATATTTTCGAAGTGAACTCGGTTTAGGCTGACACTTAACAAAATAAATTCCGAAATAAAAAAGCATTGGTACCTTGAAGGAAGTTGATAAATGAGTGAAAGAATAAAAAGAGATGATGTTCATTTTACTATTGATGGAGAAGCCGTAACGGCTTCCCCCTATGAAACGATCTGGCAAGCAGCGAAACGGCTTGGGAAGTCTATCCCGCATCTTTGCTATAAGGATTCCGATGGTTACCGTCCTGATGGAAATTGTCGTTCTTGCCTGGTGGAGATCGATGGTTGGCTGGAAGTTTCCTGTCGTTGGAAACCACAGGAAGGAATGAAGGTGTTAACGGATTCGCCGTTGGCGCGGAGGTCGCGTGAATCGGTTATTGAATTGCTGGTGACTGATCAACCTCCGCGTGATGAGGCGCATGATCCAGATTCAGATTTCTGGTTTTGGGCAGAGAAAACAGGCATAACGAGTAGCCGTTATCCGCGACGAGAATTACCTGTAGTGGATAACAGTAGCCCTGCTATTGCCGTAAACATGGATGCCTGTATCCATTGTAAGCTTTGTATTATTGGTTGCAGTGAAGTGCAGGGACATGATGTTATCGGGATGCACGGTCGTGGCATTAAGGCAAAGATCGGGTTTGATTTTGATGATCCTATGGGCGAAAGCACTTGTGTCTCCTGCGGTGAATGTATACAAGCATGTCCAACGGGTGCGTTGATGCCATCCAGTCTGCTTAATGAAGAACAAATTCTGGTTAATATACCCGATACTAAAGTTGATAGTGTATGTCCTTATTGCGGAGTTGGTTGCCAGATCACTTATAACATTAAGGACAACAAAATCCTGTTTGTTGAAGGCCAGGATGGTCCGGCCAATAATAATCGGCTATGTGTAAAAGGTCGTTTTGGTTTTGATTATATAAATCACCCACATCGTTTAACCAGACCTTTAATACGTCGTGATGATGCGCCAGCAAAGGTTCCTGGTCTTGAAATTGATCCCGCTAATCCGTTGACATACTTTCGTGAAGCTAGCTGGGATGAGGCATTAGCAGTAGCGGCGTCTGGATTAAAAATTGTAATGGAATATGGTGGAAAAGAAGCCATGGCTGGATTTGGATCAGCTAAATGTTCTAATGAAGAAGCTTATTTGTTTCAAAAACTGGTTCGCACCGGGTTTGGTACCAATAACGTTGATCACTGTACGCGGCTCTGTCATGCCTCCTCCGTAGCGGCTTTGCTTGAAGGTGTCGGTTCCGGGGCAGTTTCTGCCCCGTTTACTGCGGCTTTAGATGCAGATGTCATAATCGTTATTGGTGCCAATCCGGTGGAGAACCATCCTGTTGCAGCAACCTATTTTCGTAATGCCGCAGATTTTGGCGCAACCTTGATCGTTATGGATCCACGTTTGAATGAATTGTCCCGACATGCGAGTCAGTTTTTACAATTTAAACCGGGAACTGACGTAGCATTATTAAATGGCATGTTACACACGATTATTCGGGAAGAACTTTATGACCAACATTTTATAGAACGTTATACGGAAGGCTTCGAGGCATTCAAGATCCATATCGAAGATTATTCTCCGGAAAAGATGGCAGCGATTTGCGGTATTGATGCGAACACGATCCGTACTGTAGCGCGTAAATATGCCACTGCTCATCGCTCGATTATTTTTTGGGGCATGGGAATCTCGCAATCCATACACGGCACGGATAACGCTCGTTGTTTAATCGCGTTGGCTCTGGCGACTGGCCAGGTCGGACGACCCGGAACCGGACTCCATCCTTTACGTGGACAGAACAATGTTCAAGGTGCCTCCGATTGCGGTTTGATCCCGTTTGTTTTTCCCGATTATCAGGCAGTAGATAACCCTGATATACACGCCGAGTTTGAAGAGTTTTGGCAGTCCGAACTCGATCACAAGCGTGGACTGACTGTAGTAGAGATTATGAATGAAGCGTGCGCGGGCAACATTAAAGGTATGTACATTATGGGTGAGAATCCGGCCATGTCAGATCCGGATACAAAGCATGTTCGTGAAGCGTTATCGAATCTCGACTTTTTAGTAACACAGGATATTTTTCTAACGGAAACGGCGGCCTTTGCTGATGTGGTTTTTCCGGCCACTGCATGGCCGGAAAAAGAAGGCACGGTGACAAATACTAACCGCCAGGTGCAAATGGGTCGACAGGCATTAAAGGCACCAGGCGAGGCGCAACCCGATTGGTGGATCACACAAGAGCTTGCCAAACATCTAGGTCTGGATTGGAACTACGAAAGTCCCGGGGATGTGTTTAACGAAATGAGGCAGTGTATGCCTTCGATTGAAAATATTAGCTGGGAGCGTTTGTTAAAAGAAAACGTTGTTACCTATCCATGTTCGGGAGATGAGGATCCAGGTCAGGATATTGTATTCACTGATGGATTCCCGACTGAAAGCGGTCGCGGAATTTTTATGCCAGCATCAATCACGCCGGACAATGAACCACCTGATGATGAATTCCCCATGATTTTGAGTACATCTCGCAATCTGGAGCATTGGCACACCGGATCAATGACAAGGCGTTCCAGTGTGCTGGATGATTTGGAACCGGAAGCCGTTGCCATGTTGTGCAAGCAGGATATGGTCAGGCTGAATTTAAAGCCTGGAGACTACGCGCGTATTACAACTCGACGTGGTTCAGTCGATATTAAAATTCGATATGATTACAGAACTCCGGTTGGTGTTATCAATATGCCTTTTTGCTGGAGTGAAGCCCCGGCAAATTTTTTGACCAGTACCCGACTGGATCCGGTTGGCAAGATCCCATCCGCAAAATATTGTGGTGCACGGGTTGAAAAGATTGCTGCACTAACCCCGGCAACTAATGACAAAAATATACATGAAATTGTCGGGTAACAACAAGATATGAAAAGAATAGTCGACAAGTGCAGTGATCTTTATGTAAGGGGACAGAGAATAAATGAAAAGGGTTAGAGATATTGTTGAACTGAGGGAGCGACAGTTATATAGCATTTCCCCTGATACGACAGTACAGGCCGCCATCCAGATAATGTCCAGTGAATTAGTTAGTGCGTTACCGGTAATGGAAAGCAATCAGTTGGTGGGCATTATTTCCGAGCGAGATTATGTGAGAAAAATCGCGTCACAAAAAATTCCCGCCTGGTCAGTTAAGATTAATGAAGTTATGACCAGGGACGTTATCACGGTTGATATTAATGAACCGATCGAACATTGCATGAAATTGATGACGGCAAATCGGATACGCCATCTTCCGGTTATGGAAGATGGCGAACTTGTTACTGTTATATCAATTACCGATGTTGTTTCAGTGTTACGCCCGCATGAGAACTAGAGCAGAGATACAATGAAACGATGTTAGGTATATTATCGATTACCGATGTGGTCAGAGCTTTACGTTCTGCACGATTTATACTCGATTCATAGGTTGCGTTTTTAATATTGATACAATATTAAATCAGATCTGAATTTTTCTAAAAAAAGCATTTATCTTATACGAGCCACTATCTATGTCTGGTTTGCAATGATAAGTATGTATAAGTTATCCTCACTGAATTTTAATAATTGGAGAATTTTTGCATGAGCGCAACTTTAATCGATGGTAAGGCTATATCCGAGGTTGTTAGAAAAGAATGGAAACAGAGAGCTGACAGACTTAAGGCTAAAGGCGTATTGCCTGGTCTTGCCGTTATTATTGTTGGTGATAATCCGGCATCAAAACTTTATGTGAACAACAAGATTAAAGCTTGTCATGATGTCGGTTTGCATTCCGAGGTGCATGATTTACCTGAAGATGTCTCGGAAAAAATGTTGCTTAAATTAATCGAAGAATTAAATCAGGCTAAAAAAATAAATGGCATACTGGTGCAACTGCCATTACCAAAACATATTGATGAAAGTAAAGTTCTGGAAACGATTAAACAGGATAAAGATGTCGATGGTTTTCATCTTTACAATGTTGGCGCCTTAATGACAGGCAATACCGTGTTTCCACCATGTACACCTTTTGGTGTGATGCGTATGCTGGAATATTGCAAGATTCCCATAGCCGGGCAAAATGCCGTTGTTGTTGGCCGAAGTAATATTGTCGGTAAACCAATGGCAATGTTGTTATTGCAGGAAGATGCAACGGTGACTATATGTACATCAAAAACGAAAGATCTGATCAGTCATACCAAACAGGCAGACATATTAGTTGTCGCAACCGGCAGGCCGGAAATGATCAAGGCCGAACATGTTAAAAAAGGTGCGGTAGTTATTGATGTCGGGATTAATAAACGTGACGATGGAAAACTGGTTGGTGATGTTGATTTTGATGAAGTGAAAGAAGTTGCGAGTCAAATCACTCCTGTTCCCGGTGGCGTAGGCCCGATGACAATCACAATGCTGGTTGCAAATACTGTTATGGCCGCAGAAAGAGATAGCGGTAATTCACCAACTGACTGAAAGCGAGTTATGCAGATCTATTCTGGTAAGAAATTATATAACCATGCAAAAAAAGCACCGCCAATACCGGCATCGACCAGAGCATATAATGTACCAACAATAATGCTACTAATACCTTGCATTGCCTCATAACCAGGATAAATTGAAGCAACAACAGTCAGGAATACATTACCAAAATCCGGCCAAATCATATTTGCTGTGCTGACTATAAGTATAGCCAGACCCCAAAGAATGCTGCAACTAAAAGCAAATTTTTTAATTGATAATTTCATAATGACCTCCGTAAAATTAAGCAATAATTCTTAATGCCAGATAGGGTGCAACATTAAAAATGATAATGCTTAATTTATAAAAGGCGATACCTGCGTAATGTATAGCATCAAATCGTTGTTGTTCCAGATAGAACCATTTGCTATGCATACGATAAACCCAGTCATGGGCAAAGATCATGAAAAAAGCCCACCATAATAGCAATAAGAAATTTAATACTGCGCACCAGCCCAGAAATTGGGTAAGCTGTTCAATAGACATGATAATCGCTCCCTCTCTTGATTCAATATTAAGTATGTTACCAGAAACCCCTTTCAGCAAGTTGGATTGTCAAATAATGTATCGGGCTTGATTATTTATATGTTTATTTCCATTTCTAATTTTGTCGTTGTCTATCTAATGACATGAGTTTTTTAATAAATATTCTACTATTGTCTGTAGTGGTCACAATGGCTATTTTACTATTAGCATGGCAATGGGAATTATATGTGCAGATGCAGCATTCGAAAATTTCAAAGCGGGTAATTTTGAGGATATTGAATTGGTAGATACTGAGTTAATCAAGTCTATTAAAAACGACAAACTTGTGGCGAAGGATGAAGATTTTTATTGGGTATATATGTCTGTACCTATTTACCCACGTCCATTTGCTAAAACTAAAATAGAATTAATGCAATAATCACTTACACAAAATTATTTTAAAGATATTATTTTCAATAGTTAATTGAAATTTAATTTGTCTGAAAGGGATCCGGTAATGCCCCGGTGGTTTTATCAATCCATAATTCCACCTCTGCTGTAATTTGCTTGGCATTTTTGTTACCGGCTTCAATAACAGGGCCAATGATAAAAGTAATGACCCCTGGTTTTTTTATCATACTGTTTCGTGACCATAAGTAACCGGCATTGTGAGCTATAGGAACAACATTGGCGCCGGACTTTTCTGCTAGTAATCCACCGCCGGGCAAGTATTTTCCTTTTTCTCCCGGCGCAATGCGTGTTCCTTCCGGAAAAATAATGACCCATAAATTTTGTTTTAAACGTTCACAGCCTTGCGCAACGATTTGTCGAAAGGATTTTACTGCGGAACCTCTATCAATCGCTATCGGTTGCATAGATGCCAGACCCCAGCCGTAAACAGGTATTTTTAATAACTCGCGTTTCAATATCCACACTTGTGGAACAAAGATAAGTTGTAGTACCAGGGTTTCAAAAGCAGACTGATGATTACACATTACAATACAAGGTTTGTCTGGAATGTTTTCTAAACCTTCTACTTTATAACTAACATCACAACAAATTTTTAGCCACCAAAGATTAAACGCTGCCCATCGTGATATTAAAAAATAACGTGTCTCAAATTTTAATGGAAAAATAATAACGCCTAGCGGTGCGAATACCAGTACGCTAATGATTTGCCCGACGTAAAAAAAAAAGGAACGAAGAAACAACATTATTTATTTGTAATTATTTTCTCATTTACAAATGAAGCGAGGTCATCATAAACAGGAATGCCATTTGGAACCAGCCCTTCATCGATTTCAGATTGGCCTTTACCTGTTCGCACGAGGATGGGTTTACCCCCTGCACTTTGAGCTGCTTTAACGTCAGACATTTTGTCGCCAATACAATAGACTTTATTTAACGATATGCGTAGTCGTTCTGAAATGTCGTTATACATTCCCGGTTTAGGTTTGCGGCAGTTGCAATCATCTTTGGGTAAATGCGGGCAGAAGAATATCGCATCAATAACACCGCCAAATTGTGCCAGATGAGTATTCATCTTTATATGAATCGCATTGAGATCTTCAATGGTAAACAATTTTCTACCAATACCAGACTGATTCGTTGCAATAACGACCTGATATCCGTTTTTTGTAAGTGTGGCAATGGCTTCAAGACTACCTGCAATAGGCAACCATTCTTCCGGAGACTTGATGTAGTCATCCGAATCTTCATTAATTACACCATCACGATCAAGAATAATTAGCGCCATAGTTAAATTTAACTCTGTAGTTTGGAAATATCTGCTGTTTGTAAAAATAATGCACTCAAGTTACCCAGTAATGCGAGTCGATTCATTTTAGTAGCTTCATCTTCGCAATTTACCATGACATTATCAAAAAAATTATCGACGCTATCGCGTAAACCGGCTAATTCGGTTAATGCTGATTTGTAATCTCTTTTTTCCAAAATAGGTGCAAGACGTTTTTGATATTCATCTAAAGATTTTGCCAGTGTAATCTCGGATTCTTCGACAAGCAGGTTACTGTCTATTGAGTTTATATCAGGCGCATCCGATTTTTTCAGAATATTACTGATACGTTTATTTGCTGCGGCCAGACTTTCGGCTTCATTTAGTTTTCTGAATTCAGTGACCGCTTTTAATCGTTGATGAAAATCCAACGGTTTACCTGTATTTATAGCGAGCACGGATTCAAATGTATCAGGACTAACGCCTTCATCCAGATAATAGCGACGTAAACGTTCCATTAAAAAGTGATAAACATCATCAACGACTTTTTTTGCATCAATCTCATTCGGATAATTTGATGCGGCTGTTGTAATCAAATCTTTCAAATCAATATCCAGTTCACATTCGATAATAATGCGCAAAAGTCCTATTGCCGAACGACGCAAACCAAACGGATCTTTATCTCCTGTTGGTGCTTTACCGATTGCGAAGATACCAACCAGACTATCGATCTTTTCACTAATAGCCAAACATTGTCCTAATGTAGTCGTAGGTAATTTGTCACCAGCAAAACGCGGTTGATAATACTCTTCCAATGCAATGGCAACCTCGGCATCTTCGCCATCAGCTTCAGCATAGTAACCTCCCATCGTGCCTTGTAAATCAGGAAATTCTGATACCATTTCAGTTAATAAATCACATAGACATAATTCAGCCGATCGTTTGGCGGCTTTAATATCAACGTTCAATAATTCAGCCAGACTTGAAACTGTTTTTATTAAACGTTCTGATTTTTCATGAAGCGTGCCGAGTTGTTTTTGATAGACCACTTTTTTTAATGATTCAATATGATTTGCCAGTCCATGTTTTAAATCACGTTCCCAGAAAAAAGCAGCGTCACTGAGTCTCGGCTGTATGACACGTTCATTCCCGCGTTTAATTAATTCCGGATTTTTGCTTTCAATATTGGCAACACTAATAAAACAAGGTAATAAATTTCCTTGTTTATCAATAACAGGAAAATATTTTTGATGATCCTGCATTGAGGAAATTAAAACTTCTTTAGGTAATTTAAGAAAATCAGAATTAAAATTACCTGAGAAGCTTACCGGCCATTCAACCAACGCCGTTACTTCATCGAGTAAATCAGGATCGATGATGGCTTTGCCGTCATTTTTTTCTGCGATTTGAGTAACCTGAGATTGAATTAGAGAGCGGCGTTCATTATAGTCGGCTAGAACATGTGCTTCCTGTTTTAAGGTTTCTATATAAGATTCCGGTGATATAATCGTGACTGCATCAGGATGATGAAAACGGTGACCAAAACTTTGTTTTCCGGAAACTACTCCCATAATTTCGCAATCAATGGTGTCATTACCAAATAAGATTAATACCCATTTTATCGGACGTACAAATTCAACATCGCTGCTGCCCCAACGCATGCGTTTGGCAATGGGTAAACGACCTAAGGCGGATTCAATAATTGCAGGAATAAGTCTGGATGTTGCTTTTCCCTTAACAACAGCATTAAAAGATAACCATGCACCTTTATCCGTTTCCAGCTTTTCAAGTTGATCAACTTCAACACCGCAGGATCGGGCAAAACCTTCAGTTGCTTTTGTCGGCTTACCTTGATCATCAAAAGCAGCAGCGACAGCAGGGCCACGACGTTGTTGTGCTTTGTCTTCCTGTGTTATTTCAAGATCATTAATTATAATTGAAAGTCGACGAGGCGTTGCATACCAGTTTGCGTCACTAAACTTAAGTTCTTCTTCCTGTAGAGATTTAACAACTTCTTCTTTAAAAGCAGTTGCCAGTTTTTTGAGTGACTTCGGAGGTAACTCTTCCGTGCCAATCTCGATTAATAAATTTTGTGTCTTACTCATAATTTTGAAGTGAAGCATCAAAAGTGAAAAGTGAAAAGTGAAGCGTTAAAGACGAAACGCAATATTTAGAAAAATTAATTTGTTCAAATAGAACGTCAAGTTTGTTTCGACAATAAAAGCTTTTACTTTTCACGTTTAACATTTCACTCTTCACGTTTTAATAATGGAAAGCCCAATGCTTCACGGCTTTCAAAAAAAGCTTGTGCGACTGTGCGCGAAAGTGTTCTGACGCGTAATATATATGCCTGGCGTTCAGTTACTGATATTGAGCCGCGAGCATCCAGTAAATTAAATGCATGTGATGCTTTCATCGTCATTTCATAAGCGGGTATAGGCAAACCTGCTTCAATTAGTTTTTGTGATTCCTGTTCGCAGGTATCAAACCAGTCAAACAATGAATCTGTATTTGCCAGTTCAAAATTATAGCGAGACATTTCAACTTCATTTTGATGATAGATGTCACCGTAAGTTACTTTTCGCTCTGCATTTTCAGTCCAGATTAGATCAAAAACATTACTGCAATCCTGTAAACACATGGCAATACGTTCCAGTCCATAAGTCATTTCACCTGTTACCGGTTTGCAATCCAGGCCACCAATTTGTTGAAAATAGGTAAACTGGCTAATTTCCATACCATCCAGCCAGACTTCCCAACCGAGACCCCAGGCGCCCAATGTGGGTGATTCCCAGTTGTCTTCAACAAAACGAATATCGTGTGCTCCGGTATCAACACCGACAGCCTTAAGAGAATCCAGATAAAGTTGCTGGATATTGTCCGGTGAAGGTTTTAATACCACTTGAAACTGATAGTAATGTTGAAGCCGGTTCGGGTTTTCACCATAACGTCCGTCAGTTGGGCGGCGGCAAGGTTGCACGTAGGCTGCTCGCCAGGGTTCAGGGCCTATTGCACGTAAAAATGTGGCCGGATGAAAAGTTCCTGCGCCCATTTCCATGTCATAGGGCTGGGCAATAATACAACCGTGACCTGACCAGTATTGTTGCAATTCAAATATCAGCTGTTGGAAGCTCATTTGCGACCCGGAAATTTCTTTTGCTTTATTATCTTGAGACATCTATTTAAACCATTTTAAGAGGCGGAAAGTATACCGTGTGTCGCAGCGGATGTGTATGGAGTGATTTCTCGAATACCGCCCTC
>Ga0214472_10008592_pt1 | contig 10669 bp, 12 predicted proteins | sample RVTome_6_FD_207662 | JGI IMG/M metagenome (GOLD analysis project Ga0214472, IMG submission 207662) | Soil microbial communities from uranium-contaminated site in the Upper Colorado River Basin, Wyoming, United States - RVT140D175 | ecosystem: Environmental > Terrestrial > Soil > Contaminated >...
ATGGCAATGTCGGCCTACTACCTGAAGGGCATCGCGCCGCCGTCTGTGCAATTGACGCAGATCTTCGCCGGCTCGCTGCCCTATGTGTTCATGGTGTTCATGACGATGGCAGTGCTCTACGTCTTCCCCGACATCGTCTATCACCTGCCGCTGCTCATCTATGGGCGCTGACATGCCGGGCAACGCGACGCCAAACCGCGGGGAGAGGAACCGATGATCGACCGAATCTGCGCCCTGGCGGCGGTGATCGTGTTTGCAGGCTTCTTTTCGATCCTGATCTATTCGGTGCCACGCCTCGACCTCGCCGTGGTGGTATTATTCGTCGCCGCGCTCGTCGGCTACGATCTGTGGCGGCAATTGTTCGCCCGGCGTCGGCGATCCTGATTCCCCTTCTGCCCGGCCTTTGCGCCGCGGCCGGAGTTTGACTACAAGGCCGCGTCCGGCCGTTGCCGGCCGGGCATATTGTCATTCGCAATCCTCATCAGGGCCTCATGCAAAAGCAATCCGGCATCCGCAAGGTCGTGCTCGCCTATTCCGGCGGCCTCGATACCTCGATCATCCTGAAATGGCTGCAAACCGAACTGGGAGCCGAGGTCGTGACCTTCACCGCCGACCTCGGCCAGGGCGGCGAACTCGAGCCGGCGCGCAAAAAGGCCGAGATGCTCGGCATCAAGGAGATCTACGTCGAGGACGTGCGCGAGGAGTTCGTGCGCGACTTCGTCTTCCCGATGTTCCGCGCCAACGCGCAGTATGAGGGGCTCTATCTGCTCGGCACCTCGATCGCGCGGCCGCTGATCTCCAAGCGGCTGGTCGAGATCGCCGCCGAGACCGGCGCCGACGCGATCGCGCATGGCGCGACCGGCAAGGGCAATGACCAGGTCCGCTTCGAATTGTCGGCCTACGCGCTCAACCCCGACATCAAGGTGATCGCGCCATGGCGTGACTGGTCGTTCAAATCGCGCACCGACCTGATCGACTTCGCCGAAAAGCACCAGATTCCGATCGCCAAGGACAAGCGCGGCGAAGCGCCGTTCTCGGTCGACGCCAACCTTTTGCACTCATCCTCGGAGGGAAAGGTGCTGGAGGACCCCTGGATCGAGCCGCCCGAATATGTCCACCAGCGCACCATCTCGCCGATGGATGCGCCGGACAAGGCAACCGAGATCATCGTCTCGTTCAGGAAAGGCGATCCGGTCGCGCTCGACGGCAAGGCGATGTCGCCGGCGACGCTGCTCGCCGCGCTCAACCATCTCGGCCGCGACAACGGCATCGGCCGGCTCGACCTCGTGGAGAACCGGTTCGTAGGGATGAAATCGCGGGGCGTGTACGAAACACCGGGCGGCACGATCTTGCTCGCCGCCCACCGCGCCATCGAATCGATCACGCTCGACCGCGGCGCCGGGCATCTGAAGGACGAATTGATGCCGCGCTATGCCGAACTGATCTACAATGGCTTCTGGTTCTCGCCGGAGCGCGAGATGTTGCAGGCGCTGATCGACGGGAGCCAGGAGGATATCGAGGGTGAGGTCAGGCTCAAGCTCTACAAGGGCAATGTCATCGTGACCGGCCGCCGATCGCCGAAATCGCTCTACCGCAACGACCTCGTCACCTTCGAGGACGACCGTGGCGCCTACGACCAGAAGGACGCGGAAGGTTTCATTCGCCTCAACGCGCTGCGGCTGAGGACGCTGGCGGCAAGGCGGCGCCGAAAGTGACAACGCAAATAGAGCAGTTCCAGGAACAGTGGACGCCGTTCGCCGGGAAAACGATTCACTGGATCGATTTCTGATCCGGCTCACTCCATCCGGAATTGCGGCAAATCAACCCGACAGATCGGTTCGTCGATTCCGTGAAACGGTGAACCGAGTAAGGCGCCGGCGCACTCGTCAGGTAGCGGGAAACGAAGCGCCGCCGCCGGCAATGGCATCGGAACCAATGGCGGGCCGCCTTTGCGGCCTGCACGGCTTCCCGGACCTTCGCGGTGACATTCGCAGATTGACGGGCCAGGGATGCCGACGCGCGTCGACGTTGCGTAACGGAAGAAGTCGCCGGTTTCTTCAGCCTGCCGCACGGTCAGGCATTCGCAGATTTCCTGAAGCGGGGTTCGAGGGGCAAGCCGTTCGAGGTTCTCGGATATCCTCCTTGTCGTCCGGATTTGCGCTACATCAAGAACTTGGAACCGTTTCGCGTTTCCGTGAAAAGCGAAACCGGGCTAAAGCCCGGCTTGATTCCGACCTGCGTTCCGGAGGCATTGCAACTGGCGTGCCACTGGCGCCCGACGGGGTTGGACTGACACGCGCTCCTGCCGTACATGGACGCCGGGCCGCAATCGATTTTCGGTGTGCTTGAATGGCCGGTGTGATCCGCAACATCCTTTTCATCATGTTCGACCAGCTGAGGTTCGACTATCTGAGCTGCGCCGGCCACCAGCATCTGCACACACCGAATATCGACGCGCTCGCCGCGCGCGGCGTGCGGTTCTCGCGCGCCTATGCGCAATCGACGATCTGCGGCGCCTCGCGCATGAGCTTTTACACCGGCCGCTACGTGTCCAGTCACGGGGCGGCCTGGAACAATTTCCCGCTCAAGGTCGGCGAGATGACGCTCGGCGACCATTTGCGCAAGCATGCCGTGCGCAGCTGGCTGGTCGGCAAGACCCACATGAAAGCCGACGACGAGGGCATGGACCGGCTCGGCATTTCGCGCGAATCCATCATCGGCGCCCGCGTTTCCGAATGCGGCTTCGACGTGTTCGTGCGCGACGATGGCCTGTGGGCCGAAGGCGTCGACGGTTTCTATGACACGCGCCGTTCGCCCTACAACGAATACCTGAAGGAGAAGGGTTACCCGAGCGACAATCCCTGGGCAGACAACGCCAATGCCGGAGTCGATTCCGACGGCAATATTGCTAGCGGCTGGTTCATGAAGAACGCGCGGCTCGCCGCCAATATCGCCGAGGAGGACAGCGAGACGCCGTGGCTCACCTCGCGCGCGATCGAATTTCTGGAGAGCGCCGAGGCGCGCCAGCCCTGGCTCTGTCACCTCTCCTACATCAAGCCGCACTGGCCCTATATCGTGCCTGCGCCCTACAACGACATGTATGACCGGCGCCACATCCAGCCGGCAATTCGCAACCCCGGCGAGCGCCAGCATCCGCATCCGGTCTACGAGCAGTTCATGTCGGGCGCCGTCGGCCAGTCTTTCCAGCGCGACGTCGTGCGCGAGACGGTCATCCCCGCCTATATGGGCCTCATCAAGCAATGCGACGACCAGATCGGCCGGCTGTTTGCCCACCTGGAAAACAGCGGCCGCATGGCCGACACGATGATCGTGCTGACCTCCGATCATGGCGACTATCTCGGCGACCACTGGCTCGGCGAAAAGGAACTGTTTCACGATCCGTCGGTGCGCATTCCGCTGATCGTCTACGATCCGCGCCGTGAGGCCGACGCCGCGCGCGGCTCGGTCTGCGACGCGCTTGTCGAGTCGATCGATCTCGCTCCGACTTTCCTGGAGGCGATCGGCGCGCCAATCCCCGGCCACATCCTGGAAGGGTGCTCGCTGACGCCTTTCCTTCATGGCCACTCGCCGGCGACCTGGCGCCGTTTCGCCGTCAGTGAGTACGACTACGCGGCAACGCCGGTAGCGGCCGCGCTCGGGCTGCCGCCGCGCGACGCCCGCCTCTTCATGATCGTGACCGACCGGTGGAAATTCGTCCACGCCGAGGGCGGTTTCCGGCCGATGCTGTTCGATCTTCGAACCGATCCGTACGAGTTCCGCGATCTCGGCGGTCAGCCGCAATACGCCCGGATCATCGACGAGATGTACAAGTATCTGTTCGAATGGGCGAGACGCCAGTCGCAGCGCACGACGGTCGCCGACGAACGGGTCCTGGCGATGCGCAAGGGCGGCTCGGCCCGAAAGGGAATCCTGCTCGGCGTCTATGACGAGGACGAGGCAGATCCGCAACTGCTCGAAAAGTATCGCGGCAAAGCCATGAAACCGGCCTCTCGCTAGAGGACGGGTCCTTTCCCGGCGGTGCAAGGAATTCTGGTGCCAGGGGCGGAATCGAAGTTATGACTTATCCATTTGACTTATTTGATAAATCTTCAGTGCGGCTAACCGGCCGATACCCGCAAAATTACCCAATCCAAAATCATACCGGCGGTTCGATTCCGTTTTCCACAGGAAACTGCACTGCATGATACACCCAGTGCCATCGTCCCGCCACCTCGCGCAATGTCGTCAAGCGGGTCCTTGCGATGCCTCCCATATTTGGAGTCATCGTGACAACGTTACTGTTGACGTGGCAGCCAATTCCTGCGGCCTCACCTCCTCATCGGCTGCGCCTTCCGGCTGCCACCTGACCGGATCGGCGATCCATCGGTTGATCTCGGATTCCCGCCACCCGGCGCCGTTGACGCTGATCCTGATCTGCGCAGGGAACGTACCCTCGGCGATCTTGCGGTAGATGGTGGATCGCGACAGGCCGGTGCGGGCGAGGACAGTCTTCGGGCGGACGATACGGTCTGGCTGCGGCATGGCTTCGCTGCCTCCTGCTGGTTTTTCCTGATCGCTGCTGGACCAGACAGAACAAGCCGTTGCGGGCACGCAAGAGGTTGCGACGCGTCGGCGTATTGCAGCGTGGAAATACTTGCAATCGGCGGAGTCAGATTCCGATCCCGCGTCCCCTAGCCAAGTCAATGCCGTGGACGAAGGCAAGTTGCTTGCCGAGACTGCGGCCTGATCCGAACGAGATGCCGAGTTCCCGCTTGCGACCTGCAAGGATGGATTCGAGCTGGGGATCGCGTTGAAGGCTCATGGCCATGTTACCCATCTCCGCCTGCGTGGATCGGTAGCCGGACATGTCGCCTGCCTGATACTGGCGCTGGCTGGCCTGGTCGAGTTTCTGCCAACGTTCGACGAAACGGTCGGCGCGGCGGTGCGGATCGGTGCCGAGCCCGCTACGAATCTCGGTTTCCAGTTGCAGGGCGCGGATGGCGCGGGCGGTGCGTCCGGTGGCGGCTTCCGCGGCAAGTTCCGGGTTCTTCGTGTAAGCGGCTTCCGCATCATGAGAACCAAAGGGCCGCACCTTCTCGAAAGCCTTGCGGGCCTCGTTAAATTCCCTCACCTGCTCCGGGCTCGCGCTGCCGCCTATCTCCTGCGCGGCGAAGATCGCGTCCACGGCGCCGGCGTGACGGATGAGCGCCCGCGTGCGCGCTCTGCGCAGCACCACTTCCGGGCCTTCTTCCAACGCTTCCTCCGGCCGCATCGATTGGCGTCGGGCGGCCGCCATACCTTCACTTCCCCTTCCCGGCCGCAGCGCGGCGTCCGGGCCAGGCACGCCGTCTCCGGGAGCGCGCAGACCGTCGAGCAGCCCGTCGATTCTGTCGCGGATGCTTCCCGGCACGAGCTTCCGAACGATCCGGGCAGCACGCGCACGGAAGGTGATGCCACGGCGCTCGGCATAGTCTTGTGCCGGATCGATCTGCTCGTAGTCCGACGCCATATCCTTGGCCCGGTCGCGCGACAGCATGTTCACCAGATTGTCCTGACTGGCAAAATCGTCGCGGCCGTAATGCAGATCGATGCCGTCGCGGTGGCGCGACAGAGCAACGTAGCTGCCATGGGCATCCAGCCCCGGCGTCGCCAATACATGCGTGCGGTCCACGGTCATGCCCTGCGCCTTGTGGATGGTCGCGGCATAGCCGTGGTCGATGCGGTCATAATCCTTCAGGTCGAAAGCAATCGAGCGGCCATCGTCGGTGCACACGGACATGCTCTGGCTGCTGACCTCTTCGATTGTACCGAGCGTGCCGTTCTTCACGCCAAGGCCGCGTTCGATTTGCAGAAACATGACGCGATCGCCGGCGGCGAAATCTCTTTCGCCGCGTTCGACCGTGACGCGCACATCCTCGCCCAGATCGCCCGCCGTCCGCATCCGCTCGCGGGCCGCTTCGTTGAGTTCCCGCACCTCGGCATTGGTGTGAGTGAGGATGATGCGGCTGCGGTCGGGGGATGCCTGCCGGTCGCGGGCCCAGCGGTCGATCAGATCGTCGCGCGCCTGCTCGCGGCATGCGGCCTCATGCACCATGCCGTGACTGTCATACGCATGGATCGCAGCGTCGGTTCTGCCCGTTGCCAGATGGCGCGTGGCATCACGTTGCCAGTCCTCAATCTGGCGATGCACGGTTTCGATCTCGACGCCACCATGACGCTCGTGAATCGAGCGGAACGCCGCGCCCGCTTCGATCGATTGCAATTGCCGCGGATCGCCGACCAGCACCACCTTTGCCCCGGCTTCCGCCGCATGGGACAGCACGCGCTCCATCTGGCGCGTGCCGACCATGCCGGCCTCGTCGATCACCAGAACATCGCGCGACGTAAGCATGTCCCGGCCGTTCTTCCAGCCATGTTCCATGCTGGCGATGGTGCGTGACGCAATGCCCGATCCGCTCTCCAGATTTTCCGCCGCGATACCGGACAGGGCGACACCGCGAACCTCGTACCAGCGGCTTCCCAAGCCTCGCGCGCCACGCCGAGCATGGCGCTCTTTCCCGTTCCGGCATGGCCGACGACTATGCCGAGATCGCGCCCCTCTGTGACATGTGCCAGCGCATCGGCCTGCTCGTGGGACAAGGACAGTCCGCGCTGTTCGGCGCGGCCCAAAGCGGCTTCCCGATCCGCATCGCTCACATCGTGGCGTTCTTTTTCGGCCATGAGTTCGGCGGCGCGATGCAGGTGCTGTTCGGCCTCGATCATCTTGCTTGTAGTGAAGCGACCCTCGCCGCGTCCGTCCTTGCCCAATTCGACCAGATCGGGCGCGTCGCGCATCGCGCCCATGACCTCGTTGAACTGCTCGATGCCGTCGCTGTGCCGATGCGCGAACCGCGCGATGTCGCGGCGCGTAAACGTCGATTGCTGATGCGTAATCGCATCCAGCGCCACTGATGGATCGGCAATGATGCGTGCGCCATTTTTACGCGCGATCTCGCGGTGCATCTCCGCGCGATCGGCTGCCCCGATCCCGTCGATCTCGATCCGCTGCGCGGGTGCGCCGATTTGGCTTTGTGGCTCCAGTCCAATGCCCTGCGCCTCAAGGCTGCGATGGTCGATCCGCGCGTCGATGTCGAGTTCCGCCAGCCGCTCGTTGGCAAGCTCGGCCCAGCGCGCCCGCCAGCGCTCGACCATCTCCGTGCGGTTCCACTCCCGCGCCTTTCGACCGAACCCGTCCTCGTCGACCGAACGCATGGTGAGCATGACATGCGCATGGGGCTTGGGCATGCCGTCCTCGCCGGTATCCCAATGCACATTGAGGTCGGCGATCATGCCTTGATCGACAAATTCCGACCGCACGAAGTCGCGGGCCAATTCGATGCCCTGCGCCTTGCGCATCTCGCGCGGAATGGCGAATTCCACCTCGCGGGCAAGCTGAGCATCCTTTCTGATCTCGAAGGCTTCGACATCGTTCCACAGCCGTTCGCGGTCTGACCATTGCTCCGGTGCGGCCTCCGGGAGCAGCACCTCGGAATGGACGACTCCGCGCTTGGCGGTAAAGTCCTGCACGCGGTCGAGGCGCTCGTCGCGCAGCTGCGACGCCGAGCGGTACGCGGCGGACGCCACCGCGCTGCTCCCGGCCTTGCGGCCAATGATCTTGACGTGAAGATGATAGATCGCCATCGCGACCCTATCATCTGCACTTCAAGGCGGACGTCGGAACGACGTATAAGCGCGCCCTTCCTCGAAAAAATCTCGGGATGGACCGGCCCGTGCCAGACTGTCCCGGCAACATAGAAGCGTTTCGGCAATCGCTCGACTATCATCACTGCATCAACGGCATATGGAGACGGTGATGCGCAAGCCACGGGACTATGACGCGGAACTGAAAGCGCTGGAGGACAAGGCCAAAGACCTGCGAACTCGTAAGGTGCAGCAGCTCGGCGAACTGGTCATCGGCACGGGGGCGGATAGTCTCAGCGCCGAGGAACTCGCAGGCGCGCTGGTCGCGCTGGCGGAGACCAAAGACCCTACCAAACAGGAGGCGTGGACGAAGCGCGGCGCGGCGTTCTTTCGCGGTAAGTCGCGGCGATCTGCTCCGGCATCTGAACGCGACGCTGGCGGCGCTGCGAAGCAATCAAGCGGCAAGCAACCGGCATCAGGCAGCACGGGCTCGACATGACATGCGCACCTGGCAGGTCGAGCGCCGCAAGCGCACGCGGCATCTGATCGAGCTCGGCGGCCTCGTCGTCAAGGCCGGCATTGTGGAACGCACGGGCGATGATCGCGCCACCATACTGGGCGCACTCATCTGGATGGCTGACAAGCTCCGAAGCGATCAGGGCGAACACGCGCGCGGTGTCTGGACGAAACTCGGGAAGATGGCGTTCGAGGCTGAACGTCACGGCGTGAACCTCGCCGCCACACCGAACCGGCACGATGAAACGTAACCGATGGCGGGCGGCGCGGAGACCCAAAAATAATAGAGGATGTCACGTTGTATCGCCGATACAGGTCCTCGATGTCGATACTGCCGTGGAGGTAGTCGTAGTAGGCATCGGGGACTTCGCCGGCCGCGAACGAGCGGAGAAAGTGCCGAAGCAGGAGAGTCCTGTGCGAGAACGGATCGCGCTCGATGGCAACGAGGCTTTGGAAGCGCGGCGTGTCGTCGTCATCGAAGCAGGCCGCGAAGCCTTCCCCGAGTCCGCCTGGACCGGCGAACAGATCCACGACAGGGTATTGTTCGGCCTTCCTCATCATTCAGTCGATCAGCCCGGCTGTGCCTGACCGGCCGCGCCGGTGCGTACCGGCAACCTCGCGATCTCGCGGCCGGCCTTTTCCTGTGCGACCCGAATGTCGTAGGCACTCTGAAGGTTGAGCCAGAACTGCGCCGACGTACCGAACCAGTGCCCGAGGCGCAGCGCCGTATCCCCGGTGATCCCGCGCCGGCCGTGAATGATCTGCGTGACGCGATTGGCGGGCACGTCGATCTGACGCGACAACTCGGTCGGTGTTACGCCGATTTCCTGCAATTCGTCGGCGAGTATCTCGCCGGGATGGATGGGTGACCGTGCCATTATTCCTGTCTCCTAGTGATAGTCCACGATTTCCACGTTCGACGGCCCCGCTGCGCCCTGCGGCCACTCAAAGCAAATCCGCCACTGCATATTGATGCGGATGCTGAACTGGCCGCTTCTGTCGCCGCGCAGCGCCTCAAGACGGTTGCTCGGCAAGGCCCGCAATTCGTCCAGGCTTGTCGCGGCGTCGAGGATTTCGAGGCGCTTCCACGCCTGCCTGTCGAAGCCCTGCAACTCCCGGACAAACTTGCCATCGGCGAAAGCTTCGGTCCGTTTGTCGCGGTAGTTCAGAATCATATGCCCAAGGTATCAGAAATTGATGATTTACGTCAATCGTAAATATGTTGCATTGCTCTCTGATCGCGGTAAGCGGACCGATCCCGAGGGAACTCCTGATAAGATCCCCAATTCATAGGACTATGGCGCAAACGTAGTGATTATCACTATCGGTCGCGGCCCGCCGGACCGGACGGGATTCGAACCCGTGAGGTGCCACGAATATGTTCGCCCTGCCTAGCCCGAGAGCCTGAAACTGAACGCGAAGTGGCCTTCCAGTGAGCTGCTCAAGTGCCTATGCCGCTGGCGACGATTACAACTTGGAAAACAGCGAGCCGACCCGTGGAATGCGCGCATTATTATCGGCCCGCCTTTAATGCGTCTAGCAAATCTCCCCACTCCTGCATCAGCGTCACCCGTTGCTTCCAATAAGTGGCGCGGTTATAGGTCCGCCGGATAGCGTTCTTGTCCTGATGCGCCAGGACCGCTTCAATTACGTCTGGATCGTAGTTGCGGGCGTTGAGGATGGTGCTGGCGGTCACCCGGAAGCCGTGGGCGGTCACTTCGTCCTTGCCGTAGCCCATGCGCCGCAGCGCGGCATTCATGGCGTTCTCGGAAAGCGGACGCCTGTTCGAACGGATCGAAGGAAAGACCAGGCCACCGTCCTCGGAAAGCGGCCAGACCTCTTCCAAGACCCGGAGCGCCTGCCTGGATTGCGGCACATCGTGCGGTGCACGCATCTTCATGCGCTCCGCCGGGATGTGCCAGACGGTCTTCTTCAGGTCGAACTCGTCGCGCGTAGCGCCCCGTACCTCGCCGGGACGAACACAGGTAAGGGCGAGGAACTGCAAGGCCGCTTTGAGGGTTGGCCAGCCGTCGTAGTCATCGATCGCCGCGAGGAGCTGACCAAATTTTCTTTCATCGGTGATAGCAGCGCGGCCATTGGCTTTCGGCGGCTGGAGAGCGCCCCGGAGGGCCAGGGTCGGGTCGGTGTCGGCCCGGAGGGTAACAATCGCCAGCCGGAAGACGCTGCCGAGCACGCCACGCAAGCGCCGCGCCGTCTCTCTTCGGCCGCTCTTTTCGATTTTCTGGAGGAGTTGGAGAATTTCCGCCGCGGTGATCTCTTTGATGGGACGCCTGGCAAGCGGGCTGGCCAGGTTTTCGAGGAGCCACTCCGCTTTGGTGACGGTGGCCGCTGCGGCGTCCCTTTCTCTCATCCGCGCGACATATTCCTCGGCGATCAGGCCGAAGGTGGTGCGCGCTTCCGTGAGAGCCGCGACCTTCTCCTCCTTGCGCTTGGTGGAGGGGTTGATGCCGCC
>Ga0214472_10008595_pt1 | contig 10668 bp, 12 predicted proteins | sample RVTome_6_FD_207662 | JGI IMG/M metagenome (GOLD analysis project Ga0214472, IMG submission 207662) | Soil microbial communities from uranium-contaminated site in the Upper Colorado River Basin, Wyoming, United States - RVT140D175 | ecosystem: Environmental > Terrestrial > Soil > Contaminated >...
AGGAGGTGAAAGTCATCTTCGAGCTGAGCAAGAAGCAACCTGGGGTGACGTAAGATGCTGCCGAGGCATAGTGCAGCAAGAGCGAGGTCATCGGTTTTTTAAGATGGGGAGCCAGTGAACGGAAAAGATAAGAGAGGGATTTGGAGTCGGAGAGACTTTTTCACACGTATCGGTTGGGGAGGAATGGGCGTATTTGGGGGGCTTAGTTTAATTGGATTTATTCGCTCCGCCTTTCCCAGAGTTCACTTTCAACCGCCGTCAACGTTCAAGGTCGGCCTCCCTTCAGACTACGCGACAGGAGAAGTCAGCGAAAAATATAAGCAGGCATATCGTGTTTGGATTGTTCGTGAGGAAGAAAGTATTTATGCCATCTTTGCTAAGTGTACGCATCTCGGATGCACTCCTCGCTGGCTCGCGACTGAAAACAAATTTAAGTGCCCCTGTCACGGCAGCGGTTTTTATAAGGACGGCTTGAATTTCGAGGGGCCTGCGCCCCGTCCTCTGGATCGGTTTGAAATCAGTTTGGCAGAGGACGGGCAACTGGTGGTGGATAAAAGTCATACATTCCGGATGAAACCTGGCGCCGATCCTGACGAGCAGTATCCACAGAGCGTGCTGAAAGTCTAGGGCAATGTTCACTTGCTGCCCTTTCGCGCCGTAGAAACTGAGAACGAAAACAAACGTAGCATACGAGGAGGATCGCAAATGATATTACATTCCCTTTCGGCCCGAGAAATATTGAAGGCGCTGGGCGTTGGGGTTGTCACGGCCCTTATTCTCTCTGCCATTATGCTTTCAGCTTTTAAGTTTGGCATTGCTCCTATGCCCAAACAACCGATCCTGGCCTTTGCCGAAACCCTGTTCGGGGCTCTTCTACCGCTTCCAGTTGGCCTGCTCTTCCATGTGGCTTATGTGACCTTCTGGTCAGTGGTCTACATCGCCCTTTTTCGGAACCGCTTGACCTTTTTGAACGCGTTGTGGGTTGGGCTGTTTCTCTGGGTTGTGATTCTGGTCGTGTTTTTCCCTTTTATCGGCTGGGGATTTCTCGGGATGGCGATCAGTTCAAAACTGATCCCCGGTTCGCTTGTTCCACACCTTCTTTTCGCTGCTGTTTTGTGGGGATTGTGTCGGGTAGTCTTTCTGGAAAGGAAATTTTCCTCTCAACCTGAGTCCGAAGAGAACAGAAAACTGCGCCATGTGGGGAGTGGGCTGCACTCTTTAAACTGTTACTGCGTTGCAGCGCTCTGAGCAGAACCAAGCCGCGCTGGAGCGGCTGAGACAGGAGAGTAGGCGCTTCGGGAGTCACGGCAAGAGCAGGAGTCAGTGAGAGCAATGGACAGTAGAGGCGGAGGTACGGATCATGAAGAGAATGTTCGTATCCTTGGCACGAGCTAAAAGTTTAGATGTCCTGCGCAAGGAAGCAAAATAGAAATTAGAGGAGGTATGCATGCCCAATGGACAGTGGTCTCGAGAATTTGAGGAGTTCCTTGAGCGCGCTCGACAGGGGCTGCGGGGATTTAGGCCCGGCCGCATCGGTCCGATCTTCGCCGCTTTGGTCATTCTCGGCTTTCTATGGTCGAGCTGGTACACGGTACAGCCGGAGGAGACAGCGGTGGTCCAGCGCTTCGGCCGCGTCGTACGAACGGCGAGTCCGGGTCTCCACTTTAAAATTCCCTTTGGCATCGAGAAGGTACGACAGATCCCCACCGCACGGGTGCTCAAGGAGGAGTTTGGCTTTCGCACTTTGCGCCCCGGTCAAAGGACGCAATACCAAAGGGGAGACCTTTCCAGCGAGTCCCTCATGCTCACCGGCGATCTCAACGTGATTGATGTCCAGTGGATTGTCCAGTACCGCATCGAGGATCCGGTCCACTACCTCTTTAAGATCCGGGAAACGGGCGAGACCATCCGGGACATTGCAGAAGCGGTCATGAGACGCGTGGTTGGCAACCGCTTGGGGAGCGACGTTCTGACAGTGGGTCGGGTCGCTGTGGCCAGCGAAGTGAAGGAGGAGATGCAGAAGATATTGTCCGAATATCAGACTGGTGTCCGGCTCGTCACGGTGGAGCTTCAGGATGTGACTCCACCAGATCCGGTTAAGCCTGCCTTCAATGAGGTCAACGAGTCCAGACAGGACCGTGAGCGAATGATCAACCAGGCCCAGGAGCAGGCAAACAAGGAGATCCCTAAAGCCAGAGGTGAGGCAAACCAATCCATTGCTGAGGCTGAAGGCTACGCCGTGGAGCGGGTCAATCGGGCTCAGGGAGAGTCCGTACGGTTCCTAGCCATCCTGAAGGAGTACCAGCGGGCTCCGGAGGTTACACGGCGGCGTCTTTACCTGGAGTCGACGGGCGAGCTGCTGCGCCAGGCAAAGGGGCTTTATATTGTGGATAGTGAACAGCGGGCATTGGTCCCCTGGCTCCCGCTGGGTTCGGCTCCCGGGGAGACGCGCCAAAAGGAGGCAGCGCAGCGATGAGAAAGGCGAATTACGCATTAGTAATCCTTGGGGTTGTGGCGGCACTCCTTGCTTCTGGGTCCCTCTACAGATTGCAGGAGGGGCAGCAGGTGGTCATCCTGCAGTTCGGCCGGCCCGTTGGGGCCCCGGTTACAGAGGCAGGCCTGCACTTCAAACTCCCCTTTGTTCAGGAAGTCCGACGCTTCGAGAAGCGCCTCCTCGTCTGGGACGGCGACCCGAACCAGATCCCAACTGCAGGGCGCGAGTTTATCTGGCTGGATACCACTGCCCGCTGGCGCATCGTAGATCCACTCAAGTTCCTGGAGAGCGTCGCTACTGAACAGGGAGCCCAGTCCCGCCTGGATGATATTATCGACTCCGCTGCGCGAGACCTTATTTCGGCTAACTCCTTGGTTGAGTTGGTCCGCAGTTCCTCTTGGGAAACCCCCAAGGGTGAGGTCCTAGAAGAGGCCCCTAAGGAGATAATTGAAGAGCTGAGAAAGGAGGTCCAGCTCGGGCGTGAGGAGATTACGCGGGCCATCCTGGCCCAGGCGCGCAAGATCACTCCGCAGTATGGGATCGAGGTGGTGGATGTCCGAATTAAGCGCCTTAACTACGTGGAGAGCGTCAGGGAAAAAGTGTACGCCCGTATGATATCCGAGCGGAAGCGCATTGCGGCCCGATTTCGCTCTGAGGGAGAGGGGCAGAGCGCCGAGGTCCTGGGGAATATGGAGAAGGAGCTGCGCCAGATCCGCTCCGGCGCCTATCGAAAGGTTCAGGAGATCCGAGGTAAGGCGGATGCCACAGCAACCGGAGTCTACGGCAAGGCCTACGGCCGAGACCCGGAGTTTTATGCTTTTTCACGGACGCTCGAGGCCTTAAAGGAGGATCAAAACAAAAACTCCGTCATCCTGCTTACCACCGACAGCGATTACTACAAGTACTTGAAAGACGCTACCCCTTCTACCGTCGACACGGCGACGGCCCAAGGCGGCAAGCCGGAACCCTAGCCTGATTGGGTACGAGAGAATCTTCAGTTTCTTAGGGCAGGCGGCGAGAAAAACTTAGAAGAAAACACACAAGTTAAGAAAGGTGTGGGATGGGAAGCGACCACCAAAAGCGACCGTCCTTAGAGAATCTCGTCGAAGTTGAGGATCTAGGGCTGGAGATTCTCCATCCAGGCGGTTTGGAAATTACCAGAGAACTGGCGACGCTCTGCCACATTGGGAAAGGCTCAAAAGTTCTTGACGTTGCAGCAGGAACAGGGGAAAGCGCCTGTTATTTGCAAGAGAACCTCGGCTCCCAAGTGATTGGCATCGATGCCTCCGACGATATGGTTGAAAGAACGCGAAAGAAAACAGCGGAAAGACATCTATCGGTACAATCGCAAAAGGGGGACGCCCATAATCTTCCATTTGAGGACAATACTTTCGATGCGGTTATCTCCGAATGCACCACCTGCATTTTAAACAAGGACAGAGCGATTCGAGAGATGGTCAGGGTTGCAAAGCCTGGCGCGTATGTAGGAATCCATGATCTTTGTTGGAAAGAAGGTACCTCGGATCGCTTGAAGCGGAAACTTGCTGAGCTAGAAGGCGAGAGGCCAGAAACGCTTAATCGATGGAAGCGCCTGTTTGAGCAGGCGGGACTTGAAGACGTCAAAGCTGTAGACAAATCCTATTTAATATCCACCTGGACCAAAGGCGTCAGAAAGGAGTTGGGGCTCATCGGACAGGCGAAAGTCTTTCTCAAGGCCATTCAAAACTGGGGTTTTAGAGGTTTCGCAAGGATCCTGGAATTAATGCGCATTCTTCAGAACGAACATACTGGGTACGCCCTTGTTGTGGGGCGAAAACCATTCGCAAGCGCATCATGAATGAATTATGGCTGTACTAATTAGGTGGACGCACCGGTGGGGTTGCTTCTGTGTTGGCACCGCCGATGTAATGCGGGCCATAGACTTTGCCCGAAGAAGCGAACTACTGGTCTCTGTCCGCAGCGGCGGCCATAAAATTGCCGGCAACGCCGTGTGCAACGGCGGGCTCATGATCGACCTCTCGCCGCTCAAAGCGGTGCGGGTAAATCTCCAACCGTAGCGGGCCTACGTGGAGCCGGGCGCAACTCTTGGGCAGCCAGTCGGCCAGATCTTTGCCGAATTCGTGGAAAGCATCTCATGGTCGTTATCACGCACACGGAGGTTCATGCTTATGAAAAGAACATTCTTTTGGTTGATTCCGGTTGTCGCGGTGGTCGGTGCCTCTGTTCTCTATCTTTCGCTGAACAGTGAGAAGCCCGAGCCGCAGGCGCCGCAGGTGCCCGCTCCGGCCCCGCCGGCAATCCGCTATCCCATTGAACCGGATGGGCCACCGGCAGAACCGCTGCCAGCGCTGACCGAGAGTGATGGCGCAATACGCGATGCGTTGGCGGCACTGTTTGGAAAAGACCTGGAGAAGTTTTTTTACTTGCAGGAGATCATCCGCCGGATCGTGGCCACCATCGACAATCTACCTGGAGATAACGTGCCGCTGCGCCTAATGCCGGTGAAGCCCGTGCCGGGGCTTCTAGTCACAACAGGCACGGGCGAGAGTCTTGTCCTCGGCCCGAAAAACGCCGCGCGTTACCGGCCCTATGTGCGTCTGGCGGAGGCAGTGCCCACTCAGGCCCTGGTGGCAGTGTACAGGCGCTTTTATCCGCTCTTTCAAAAGCAGTATGAAGATCTGGGCTATCCCGAAGGTTATTTCAACGATCGCGTCGTGGCGGTGATCGATCATCTGCTTGAGGCGCCGGATCTCCACCGGCCGGTGCTGCTCAGCCAACCAAGAGTGCTGTACGAGTTCGCCGATCCAAAGCTGGAACGCCTCTCGGCGGGGCAGAAGATCCTGTTGCGAATGGGCCGCGAGAATGCGGTTAAGATGAAAACGAAGTTGCGGGAGATTCGGGAAGCGTTGGTGTCGAAGGTGACGACCGATTGAGCGCGAGCCCTTTTTCCTCCTAACAATAGCCCCTGGAACAACTCAACGGAAGTAGCGGCTCCCGTGTTTAGCGAACGTCATCAGCTGGGCGGTAATGATATGCACACGATTTACCCACAGAATTTTGTTTGTTTGTAGAAATCAAGTCGAGCCGTGTCTTCGGGCATGTATAAAAATCTATCCTGCTTTTCGACAGCCGCTGCTATCCGTGTGAATTTCATGCACACAGGCCGTCATTGATCACGTCCCGTTTCAGTCAAGTCTGCGTTAAGCGCCTGTATTCTCTATCCAATCGCTTCTGGCACCTCTGTTGCTCTCCCTTGTAGAAAGAGAAGCCGATACGCAATGACGTTTACGGAAGCCCCATGCTCTAAAAAACGGAAAGGAACTTAGCTGTAGTGCCGCACGCTATCAAGGAGGGCCTATGAAACGCTTTTCTCTTGGTCCAGCTCTTCTCATTCTTGTTCTTGCGATCATTTCCATCGCCGCCAAAAGCGCGGAGGCGAAATTCGCCATGGCCCATGTTTCCGATTCGCCCAGCTCTTCTGTGCCGTTCTGGGTGGCGAAAGAGGCCGGCCTGTTTAAGAAGCATGGGCTGGATATCGATTTGCTCTTTATCAACGGCAGTACGCGCGGGGTTCAGAGCCTTATCGGATCTAGTCAAGGCGATGGCCGAGGCGGTCCACTACTACAAGAATAACAAGGAGCAGGTCATCAAAATCATGCAGAAGTACACGAGAGGGCAAGCCCGCGGCGTGCTGGATAAAACCTATGAGGCCTACAGCGAGCTGTTCGTCGAGGATACCATTCCCACTGTTGAGGGGCTGAAGAAAACGCTTCAAATCCAAGCCTCTTGGGATTCGAACGCTGCCAAGGCCAAGGTAGTAGAGGATTTTGTCAATGTACGATTCGTGCATGAGCTCAAGCAAGACGGCTTCATTGATCGGCTATATAACAGAGGGCAGGCAAGAAGGTTTTACTGGCGTGAGTTGAGATAGAAACGATGACCGTGAAAATTGCAGTTTTCTCCACCAGCCGTTACGGCGAGCTGGTTTCGATAATATCGGCAATCCTTGTCCTCTTACTTCTTCCGGTGTTGGCGGGTGCCCGCAAACCTCAGCTCCGCGATACCAGCATTACGCGTGGCAAAACAACCGCCGGGTTCTATTACATGATTGGTGGTTTGGCCTTCGATGAACAACAGGCAATGGAGCGGCGATCCGCGCCCTACAATCTCAAATTAGTTTTTGCACGGCGGTTGAGCACCCTACTCTCACCGGTTTTGCTTTTGATTGGAGACAACCAGGGCCGTCGGGTCGACAAAGTCATGGTCCACGGCCCGTGGTTTTACATTCAGCTTCCGCCCGGAGGGTATACGATCGTAGCGCGCATCAAAGACAAGGTCGTGGTCATCAGGGATGTTTATCTCAGCGAAAACCGCCGGGCGACATATTTTGTGCGTGGAGATTAACTCAGAAGCGCCCGGTAAAGGGAAGCTGCGGGTTCTTTTAATGGCGAGCAAACAAAATGAGCACAACAATTTTAGCCAGCGGACGCTCTCAGAGAAATACAGAAGCAAGGATCGCAGGGCTGCATGGTAGCGGATAAACACTCCGAAGCGGTTAGCATCGATGCCACTTACCACTTGTTTGAAAGGCGAGAAAGAAAAGAGCGGAAAGAGTTCTATCGGCAGACTTCGCACCAGCTCACGGCGCTCCGCGCCGGTCTCATGCCTAGTCGTTAGCTGAAAGCTTAATCAAAGGAGGAAAATGCCATGAAGAAGAAAATCAGTTTGTTCATAGCGATCATTATTGGACTGGGTTTTCTTGGGGCCGTACCCCGAGCTGGAGCGGATGAATTCTACACAGGTAAGACTGTCCGCTTTGTCGTCGGATTTTCGGCGGGCGGTGGTTTTGACACCTACACACGGATGATCGCGCGCCACATCGGCAAACACATCCCAGGCCACCCATCCACGATTGTAGACAATATGACCGGGGCTGGCAGCCTGGTGGCGGCGAACCATATTTACAACAAGGCGGCTCCCGATGGTTTGACCATTGGAAATTTCATTGGTCCCCTGGTCCTCCAGAATGCGTTAGGCAATAAGGCTACGAAATTTGACGGACGCAAATTTGGATGGCTAGGCGTTCCCACGCCAGACTCGGGTGTGTGCGTGCTCACGAAGGCCAGCGGGGTCAGCAGTATAGAGGAATGGTTCAAATCGAATCGGCCGATAAAGCTCGGCGGCACGGCCCCCGGCTCGACCACAGATGATGTTCCGAAGCTGCTCAAAGCCGCCGTAGGACTGCCGATTCAGATGATCGAGGGCTACAAGGGCACAGCGCGGATCCGCGTGGCCGCTGAGGCTGGAGAAATTCATGGCGGTTGCTGGGCATGGGAATCAATTAAGGCCACATGGACAAAAGCGGTTGAGTCGGGTGACGTACGCGTCGTGCTTCAAACGATGCTCAAGTCTCACCCTGAGCTTAAGCACGTTCCTTTGGCAATTAACTATGCGAAAAGCGAGCAGGGCCGTGAGTTCCTCAAGATCGTCAATGAGGCTTACGGCGTAACCGCCCGTCCTTACTCAGTGCCACCCGGCACGCCAAAAGAGCGTCTTCAGAGTCTGCAACAAGCTTTCATGGAAACGATGACGGATTCTGAGCTGCTGGCGGAAGCTAAGAAAGCGAAGCTAGAGTTCAAACCGGTTGACGGGCCAACCATAGCCAAAACCTTCACCGGCTTTTATGAGCTCAACCCCGCTACCAAAGATAAACTGCGGGCGATTGTTCTACCGGGGAAGGACCCGGCCAACTAAAAACCGGGCTGTATGTAGCCTTAAAGCGGAACTTTCATCGGATGCCTGCCCATGATCGAAATGCTGCAGTCATTTGTCGAAGGTTTTTTCCTGGTGTTTGCCTGGAAAACCTTCAGCCTGATGATCGTGGGTATTACCGTCGGCTTCGCGGTGGGAATCCTGCCGGGTCTCGGCGGTCCAGTGACGCTGGCGCTGATGCTTCCCTTTATCTTCAAGATGGAGGCGGTTGAAGCCTTCGCCTTCTTGCTGGGGATGTCGGCCGTTACAGCCACCACGGGCGACATCACCTCTATTCTTTTCGGCATTCCAGGGGAGGCCATCACCGCTTCCACGATTGTCGATGGCCATCCCATGGCCAAAAAGGGCGAAGCAGGACGGGCGTTGGGGGCAGCTTTGATGAGCTCTCTTGTGGGAGCGCTGTTCGGCGCCTTGTGCCTGGCGTTAGTTATACCCATTGTTCGTCCCTTGGTCCTGTCCATTCGTTCCCCTGAATTCTTTATGCTGGCCATGTTGGGGATCACTTTTCTCGCATCGCTAACGGGCGGAGCCGTAATCAAGGGTCTGGCCGCTGCAGCCATCGGGCTTCAGCTCGCCACGGTGGGACTCGATCCGATTTCAGCAATTGAGCGCTACACGTTCGGTACTCTCTATCTCTGGGATGGAATCCGCTTGGTGCCCGCAACATTGGGACTGTTCGCGATTCCAGAAATCATCGATCTGGCCGTTAAGGGCACCAGCATCGCTCAGACACAGGTGGGTAAATTAGGTGGCGTCATGGAAGGCATCAAGGACACTTTCCGCCATTGGCGGCTTGTTCTGCGGTGCAGCGCCATCGGCACGTACATCGGTGTCATTCCTGGCATGGGCGGCAGCGTTTCACAATGGGTCGCCTATGCCCATGCGGTGCAGAGTTCTCCCAATAACGAGCGCTTTGGTAAAGGGGCTGTGGAGGGAGTGCTGGGACCAGGTGCTGCCAACAATTCTACTTTAGGTGGAGCCTTAGTTCCCACGATTGCTTTTGGGGTACCCGGAAGCGTGACGATGGCCATCCTGTTAGGCGCCTTCATCATTCAGGGGCTGGTCCCTGGACCTCCGATGCTAATTCCAGAAAGTCAGGGAGGCCACCTGTCGCGTACGTTCTCTTTAGTCTGGATCGTGGTTGTCTCTAACATCATCACTGTTACGCTCTGCTTAATGTTTCTTAACCAGCTTGCCAAGATCACCCGTGTGAGGGGAAGCCTGGTGATTCCTTTTATCGTCCTCTTGGTTTATCTTGGAGGCTTCGCCGAAAATAACTCCTTCGAGGATCTCATTGTTGTTCTTATCTTCGGCGCATTGGGATGGGTGATGGTCCAGCTAGACTGGCCACGCCCGCCGTTGATTCTCGGCCTCGTTCTTGGCCCCCTCGCTGAAAACAACCTCTTTCTTGCAACGGATAATTACGGTCTTGCATGGCTTCAGTTCCCTAGCGTCCTCTTCCTGTTCGCAGTGATTTTTGCCGGAACTTTCTATCCTGTGTTCCAAAGGTGGCGTCAGAAAGGAAATGAGCAACAACATACGCAGCCCAAGAAAGAATCCCCTGTATCACGGTTGCATCCAGTTTTTACTCTCCTTGTCATTGCGTTCTTTGCCTGGACTCTATGGGAAGCTAGAGGCTGGTGGTTTCGCGCACGCTTGTTTCCCTGGGCGATTGGCTTTCCAGGGTTGGCGTTGGCTCTCTCACAATTATGTCTCGACGCTAGAGCTCTTATGGCTGCTGTGAAAACGAGAGGCGAGTGGCTGGCAACGAAGCCTGGCGGGAATAGACTCGTAATGCGGCGGACCCTAGGCATTACCGCCTGGATTCTCGGCTTTTTTGCTGCCATATGGTTCTTCGGTTTCTCCGTAGCCATTCCGTTAATGACGTTTGTGTACTTAAAGGTGGGCGCTCGAGAACGCTGGCCAATTAGCGTCACGCTAATGCTTCTGGCCTGGCTGTCATTCTATGGGCTCTTTGACTACGCCCTCCATGTTCCGTTTCCACGTGGCCTGCTCCTGGATTGGCTGACCATTCGAGAGTTATTTATATCAGTGACGGCGTTCTAGCGAGGAGATGTTCGCCCAGGGAATAGCGATTTCGAGATCACTGTAGTTTTCTTTCCCGCTTGCATTGCGGATCGCCTTGAAGAGCCGATGTGAGACGCTTAGCCAAAGCCTCGTTTTGGCGGGCAAGGGGTGCCTAATTGACTTTTTTTACGGGTTTTCCCTTTTCTCAAGGTCGTGGGGTCTCAAGGTCGTGGGGTCGCGTCTTTACTTTTGGTGTGTCCAGATGAATTGCTGTCGTGATCCATAGGGTGACTCTCATTTAGGTGAGGGAAGTCCCGAGGCGGAAAGAGCCAGAGGCCGCCTAGCTTGGGTAGCAGCATGGAGAGTAATCGAGA
>Ga0214472_10008596_pt1 | contig 10666 bp, 12 predicted proteins | sample RVTome_6_FD_207662 | JGI IMG/M metagenome (GOLD analysis project Ga0214472, IMG submission 207662) | Soil microbial communities from uranium-contaminated site in the Upper Colorado River Basin, Wyoming, United States - RVT140D175 | ecosystem: Environmental > Terrestrial > Soil > Contaminated >...
ATCTCAAGCAGAAGCTCGTGGCCGAGCTGAAGAAGCTCGGTTACGAGCCCATTGACGTCGGCCCCAAGACGCTCGATCCGAGCGACGACTATCCCGATTACGCGAAACCGGTGGCCGAGGCGGTCAGCAAGGGCAACGTGCAACGTGGCGTCCTGACGTGCGGCACCGGCTTGGGCATGGCGTACGCGGCGAATCGATACCCCAAGGTCCGCGCCGCGGTGGCGTGGAGCCCGGAGATTGCCGAGCTGGCCAAGACGCACAACGATGCCAACGTGCTCGTGCTCCCCTCGCGTTTTGTCAGCGAGCAGGAGGGTCTCGAGATGTTGCGCCGCTGGTTGGCCGCCAAGTTCGAGGGTGGCCGGCATCAGCGCCGCGTGGAGAAGATCGAAAAGTGAGCGACCGACTCGGCCCGCTGTCGCAGGTGGATCCCGCGATCGCCGCGCTGATCAAGCGTGAGGTGGCGCGTCAGGAGCACGGTTTGGAGCTGATCGCGAGCGAGAACTTCTGCTCGTTGGCGGTGCTGGAGGCGATGGGGAGCGCGCTCACCAACAAGTACGCCGAGGGGTTGCCCAAGAAGCGCTATTACGGCGGCTGCGAGGTGGTGGACGAGGTGGAGCAGCTCGCGATCGACCGGGCCAAGCAGCTGTTCGGTGCCGAGCATGCCAACGTCCAGCCGCACTCCGGGGCGCAGGCGAACATGGCGGCGTATCTCGCCGTCGCGAAGCCGGGCGACACGCTGCTGGGTCTCGCGCTGCCGCACGGTGGTCACCTGACGCATGGCTCGCCCGTGAATTTCTCGGGCACGCTCTTCAGGGCCGTCGCATACGGCGTCAGGGAAGACACGGGCCGGATCGACTACGACCAGGTGCGCGACGTCGCGAAGAAGGAGCGGCCGCGGATCATCGTCGGTGGGGGGAGCGCCTACGCGCGGGTCGTCGACTTTCCCGCCATGCGCGCCGTGGCCGACGAGGTGGGTGCCGTGTTCGTCGTGGACATGGCCCATTTCGCGGGGCTCGTGGCGGGCGGCGTCTATCCATCGCCCGTGCCGCACACGCAGATCGTCACCACCACGACGCACAAGACGCTGCGCGGCCCGCGCGGCGGCTTGATTCTCTGTACCGCCGAGCATGCCAAGGCCGTGGATAAGCAGGTCTTCCCCGGCATCCAGGGCGGGCCGCTGGAGCACGTGATCGCGGCGAAGGCGGTGGCCTTGCACGAGGCCTTGCAGCCGGACTTCAGGGCGTACGCGGCGCAGGTCGTGAAGAATGCCCAGACGCTCGCGGCGGCGCTGGTGCAACGCGGCTACGCGATCGTGTCCGGGGGAACCGACAGCCACCTGATGCTCGTGGACCTCCGGCCCAAGGGGCTGACGGGAAAGGAGGCCGAGGAGCTGCTCGATCGGGCGGGGATCACGGTGAACAAGAACACGATTCCGGGTGATCCACAGTCGCCGTTCGTGACGAGCGGCATCCGGCTCGGCACGTCGGCGCTGACGACGCGGGGGTTCGGGGAAGGGGAGATGGAGCGGGTGGCGGAGTTGATTGACACGGTGCTCACCAAACGGGATGAGGGGACGGTGGGGAGGGTGAAGAAGGAAGTGAGGGAGTGGGTGGGGGCGTTTCCCTTGTATGCGCAGAAGAAGAAGAGGGTGGGGGTGGGGGGGTAGGGGCGACCGGCCGCTGCATGGATCGTGGGTGGTCTGATGGATCAATTCACTGGGCTTCGTTGCAGTCCTCTCCCTCGTAGGCGGCTACCAATGAGCGCCGCAGCTAGCGATCCGCAAAATCGTGAGATTTAGCTGGTCCCGGATTCGGGCATTCATCAAAGCCCCTGCCACGCTCTTGTACAGCGCGCTAATCGCCCTGGGTGCACTAGTGAGTATCCTCGGATGGTGCCAGGCTCGCGTCCGCGTCAACCTTGACGTCCGGCACTACTCGCATGGGCCGGTATCTGAGCCCGCGGTCGCCCACCTTCGTGAGTGGATGCGCAGCGACTTGGGCCGTGCTTATGATCATGTGGACATCGTCTGGTACAACCGCGGCGACGTTCCTGAGACCAACTTCAGCATCTTAGCCGCCGTGTCCCGAAACGGAGAGATACTCACTTGTGAGTTCGTGGAGTCCAGACTCCGCCCGACAATCCAGATCCGTCGCGCCCAAACTCAGTGCGAGGTCACAGTAGATCGTGTTGCGGCAGGGGCCACCGACAGCATCCGCATACGGTACCGATCGCCACTTGTGAACTGGTTGTACCTATGCGAGTTCGCGGGCACGAGGGGCGGTATGTGCGACGCTCCTCGCCCCTCAGCGGATTCCGTGTATCGGGTGTCTGTCAGTGCCGAAGGGAACGGCCCGCCGATCAAGGTGAGGACTCGGCGCTTCACCTTACAGCTCCCATGACTGTGGCCTGACGGCTGCCTACACGTGCTGCGCGCATCACCAAGCGACCAACCCTGTTGCCGGACGGAAAGGCGGGACAATGATACGACGACTCTTCCTCGGGATCTTTGCCACGCTTGCACTCTCGCCAAGCCTTGCAAGCGGGCAGGTGTGCAGCGGCTTCGCTTCCTTTGGGCAGCGTCCGTTCCAGGTGTTCGGAGCTGCAGGATTCAACGACAACGCCAAGACGTTCACTGGTGGATTCGCGTTCGGCGGATCGGGAGCGTTTGGTCAGCTCGGCATCGGTACCACCAGTTTCGACGAGGTGGACGGGTCTTCCTTCAACTTCAACGGCGGTGCTGGCTACCAGGTCCCCTTAGGTCAGAAGGGAATCGTGTACCTCTGTCCCACTGCTTCTGTTGCGTTCGCTTCGGGTCCGAACGACATCGACGTCTTCGGCGATGGAAGTCTCGTACTGGACTTGAACGAGACGGACTTGGCTTTCGGCTTGGCGCTCGGCGTCATCGCCTCGCGTTCGGGTCAGACACAGATCATCCCCGCGGGATCACTCTCCTTCGTCCATGCAACGTTGAAGGCAAAGGACCAGGTGTCCGGAGCCTCTGACTCGCAGTCCGAATCATTTGGCATGCTGGCGTTGGGGCTAGGGTTCGTCTTTAACCAGATGTTCACGCTGCATCCGGGCGTCGCCATCCCGTTTGGCGTGGATGGTGCGTCAACCACTTTCGGCTTGAGTTTCAGCGCGAACTTCGGTCAGCGATCCCAGTAACCTCGCCGAGAGTCCGGGCGCGACGCGTTCCCCCGGTTCGTGTAGGTAGATGGAGGTCGGGGAGGAGCTTGCACGGCAGGGGAGTAGGGTGGTGGAGTGATCGGTCGCTCTTGTCCGTGTCCTAAAGGACCGGCTCGGTCACTGCGGGCGTCCTTAAGGACGCCCCCGCGCCGAGCCCGCGCTTCAGCGCGGGGATCGACCGAACCCTCCGCGCCCAGCCCGAACGCTCCCCGCACTCTTCCGGTTGGTCCCGCGCTGATTTGGTTGTCACTCCACCCAGACCGTTCGCCATCCTCACGCCGGCCAGCGGCATCGCGCGTTGCCACGCTGCGTCGGAGGTACCGGTATCCGCCAGCATGTCGGAAAACGGTGCGGGTGTGGCGGAACTGGTAGACGCAGGTCGTTGACAACGTCCGGGGCGCAAGCCCGTGTGGGTTCGAATCCCACCATCCGCACCCTGGCCATTGACTACAAGCGCGCGCCGAGCGTATTGTGTCGGTGCGTTGTCAACGGCCGGCGTGGTTCCGCCACGCCCCAGGGGTCGCAAGGTTCGCCTTGCGGCCCCTGTGTGTTTCCGGCTCGGCCACCAGGGGTTTGTGCTTTGCCAAGAAGGGGGCTAGTTCTAACCGACCTCGCAGCTCCCCTTTTGGAGGAACCATGCAAAGCGCCCGCCGTATCGCACTGGCGACTACTGCCATCCTGCTAATCGCTGCACCCGCTCGGGCCCAACGCCAGACCGACGTCGATGCGATCAATCGGCTGATCGACCAGTACGGTGCTACCGAAGACGCGATGGACATGCCGGCGCAAGCGCGTCTCATGAGTGCCGACCGCGTGTGGATCGGTCCTGGGACGGGTCGTCGCACCGACCAGGCCCAGAACATGCGCATCCAGCAGGCTGCGTATGACGGACTGAAGAAGCAGATGCCCGGCCTTCAAGCGTTCACCGAAGACCGCGACCGGCTGATACGGTTCCACGCGAATGGCGCTATCGCCATTGCCTCGTTCTACCGCTACACCACGACGGTGGTGCCGCCGAACACGCCTCTCGACGTGGCACGCGCAGCGGCCAACGTGCCTCCCGGCGCGGTGACATTAGTGCTCGAGAAACAGGACGGCGTTTGGAAGATCGTACATACGCACGTGTCGGATCTGCTGCCAAGAAGCTAGACGATGTAGATGCTTGACCAGCTCGACCACGCCATTCGAGCAGCGGGTACCGAATTCGTCGAGGCCGTCTTCGCCGATGGCTGGCGGGGCCGTGAGCGCGAGGCGGTCAGTCTCTTCGCGATTGGCTACCTGATCCGCCAGTGCCGTTCGGGCAGCGTCCTTCATTCGCCCACTCAGATTGCCATCGAGGCAGCCGTCCCCGGCGTACCCGAGCTCAACCCCAAGGGCCGTGTGAACAAGGACCTGGTGATCTGGCCGCAACCGGCCCAGACCTGTTGGGACGACGCCTGGAAGGTCGCGCACGATCCGCTCGCTGTACTTGAGTGGAAGGTCTTCCGTCCAACAACGGGTCCACCCAGCGTGTCACAGTATGATCTCAATTGGCTTAGGCGGTTTTCGCAGGGCAGGCCAAACTTTGTAGGGTACGCCGTGTGGTTAGATCTCGCACGCCGAGGCTCGCGACTGGCAGCGGCTCGGGTCCATGAGGGCACCGTTGAGGCAGACTGGCTGCACCTGTAAGGGCGCGGCCGGTCCCGCCTGAACGCAGGAAGCGTCCGTTTGTGCGCGGCTCAAGCCGCGCCTCGGCCCTACCCGTGAATGGGCACGGGGCACGCCGCTTCAGCGGCAGCGCCGAGCCGCCGTGTCCTTTAGGGCGAGTTTACTGGCGACGACGCGACGTGCCTCCGGGGGGAGATCCGGTGACCGGCCGGCCGACGGTGTTGTCCGTGTCCTGAAGGACCGGCTCGGCGCCAGGGGCGTCCTCAAGGACGCGCGTCTTGCCGAGCCGTTGCATCATTCCGGTCCCTCCTGCAGCATTTCGATGCCTGAGGACGCTGGGCTCTCGACAATTTTGCTGTCATGGCGAGCCGGTCACGTGTCCGAAGCACCGCCGAACGCATCGAGGACGCCATGCGGGAGGTCGGCACCCTTCTCATCGCGTTCGCGCCCTTGGACGCCGCGTTGAGCGAGGGGCCAATGCCCACCGCCGCATTCCTCTTGCTATTCCTGGGGCTTTGGTCTCACGTTGTTCGTAGGCGCGTTGCTCATCGAGAAGGGACGAACCCGTGATCATTAACGCCATAATCGCCTTTGGCGGTGTTGCTCTCCTCGGACTCATCGGATTCCTGTACGCATGGTTCTCGACGCGCGGAACCCAGCCGCGTCGGCGGGATTCGGCGGACCAGCGGCGCACTTGACTCGGTCGGCGCGCCGTGCGCATAGTGGGGTACGCTTCCAACGTGCTGCGTGGCTGTCCGCCACGCCCCAGGGGTCGCAAGCCTGAGCTTGCGGCCCCTGTCCGTTTCGCGGCTGTGCCCGGTGTGATCCGGCCCTAAGAAGCCCACGCTGCAGCGCGGGGACCGAAGTGGCCGCGCCCGCCAATCTGAACTCCCCCCGCATTCATCTGGTTCGTGCCGCGCTGATTTGGTTGTCACCCCACCCCCACCGTTCGCCATCCTCACCCCGGCCAGCGGCATCGCGCGTTGCCACGCTGCGTCGGAGTTACGGGTATCCGCCGGCATGTCGGAGGACGGTGCGGGTGTGGCGGAACTGGTAGACGCAGCACGCCGGTAACGTGCGGGGCGCGAGCCCGTGGGAGTTCGAGTCTCCCCACCCGCACCCTGGCCCTTGACTCGGTGCGATCGCGGAGGTCATACTGAAGCCACGTTACCGGCGTGCTGCGTGGCCTTCCGCCACGCTCCAGGGGTCGCAAGCTTGGGCTTGCGGCCCCTGTGCGTTTCGCGGCTGGGCCCCGTTTGTGATCCGGCCCTAAGAGGGCCGGCAGCGCACAGACCGAACGAAGCCTCACTCGACTGCTTCACGATCTTGCCCTCGCCAGCGGCATCGCCGTAATCTTGAACCCATGACGCCTGCCCATCGCATCCTCAAATGCGCCACCCTGCCGCTCTTCGCGGCCGGTGCCGTCACCTCCACGGCCTGCGCGCAATCCGCGCCGCGCGTCTTCGACTCCCAGCGCCACCGGTTCAAAGTCGTGGTCGTCGCGGAGGGCCTCGAACATCCGTGGGGGCTCGCGTTCCTGCCCGACGGCCGCATTCTCGTCACCGAGCGGCCGGGACGCCTGCGCATCGTGGAGCGCGACGGGCGTCTCTCAGCGCCGCTCACGGGCGTGCCCACGGTTTTTGCGCGAGGGCAGGGCGGCCTGCTCGACGTCGCACTCGCGCCGGACTTCGCGCGCAGCCGGATGATCTACCTGAGCTATGCCGAGCCCGGAAACGACGGGACCGCAGGCACCGCCGTGGCCCGTGCCCGCCTGAGCGAAACGGGCCTCGACAGCCTGCGGGTCGTCTTTCGACAACAGCCCAAAGTGACCGGCGGCTCGCACTTCGGCTCGCGACTCGTGTTCGCACGCGACGGGCATCTCTTCATCACCACCGGCGACCGGCAACGGCGCGAATACGTCCAGGACCTCTCGCGCCATCAAGGCAAGGTGATCCGCATCCAACCGGACGGGACCGGCGCACCCGAGATCTGGTCGTACGGCCACCGCAACATCCAGGGCGCCGCCCTCCATCCGGAAACGGGGGCGCTGTGGACGGTGGAGCACGGCGCCCGCGGCGGCGACGAGCTGAACGCGCCCAGACAGGGCAAGAACTACGGCTGGCCGGTGATCACGTACGGCCGCGACTACTCGGGCGCGTCGATCGGCGAGGGAACGGCGAAAGCGGGCATGGAACAGCCCATCCACTTCTGGGATCCCTCGATCGCCCCCAGCGGGTTGATGTTCTACACGGGCGACCGGTTCCCCGGCTGGCGGGGCAGCCTCTTCGTCGGGGCCATCGGCTTCCGCCTCCTGGCACGGCTGGAGCTCGACGGCGAGCGCGTCACCACGGAAGAACGCCTCCTGCAAAGCCTCGGCGACCGGATTCGGGACGTGCGCCAGGGGCCCGGCGGCGATATCTACCTGCTCACGGATGAGGGCGACGGGCGGATCCTGCGACTCGAGCCGTCGCCGGACTGACCTGTCCTGCCGCCGCGTCGCCCGTCGGGAATCCGTGGGCTGAAGCCCCGGCTCGGCCACTACACGCGCCCTGAAGGGCGTAACCCCCCGTGCCGCCGCTTCTGCTCCCTCACGTACTCCGCGACCTGCCGCAGCTGGCTCACGCCTACCGACCGCAGGTCGTAGCCGGATGCCCATCGGAGTGTCGTATGGCCCGCGAACCCGTCCCGGTCCGCGAGTCGCGCACTGGCTCCCTTAAGCCCCTGCACCATCCGGGGCACGTCGAATGTGGCTGGTAGCTCGAGCAGCATGTGCACGTGATCGCGCACCACACCGATCTCGATCGCTCGCGCGCCGTGCCTCGTCGCTTCCTCCAAGAGGAATCGACATAGGAACTCAGCGACCCGCTCGTGAATCAGGGGCAGACGCGCGAACGTGGTCCAGGAGAGGTGAGCGTAGATGCGAATGGGCATGAACTCACCTTACCACCGGCGTGCGTGATCGCCGGGATCAAAATGCCGCGAAGAACGTCCTTTAGGACGCGTGTCGTGGCCGAGCCGCCGCGTCCTTTAGGGGCGCTTCAGCGCACGGATACATCGCCCGGATCTCGTGTGGGGGCACTCGCAACGCCCGGGGCGAAAGCCCGTGTGGGTTCGAATCCCACCACCCTCACCCTGGCGAGCCTATTGACACGGAAAGTCAGCCGACGCCAAACTGAGTGTGCGCATTGTCAGTTAGTTTCGTGGTTCCGCCACGCTCCAGGGGTCGCCAGCTTTGGCTTGCGGCCCCTGCGTGTTTCCGACGCGGAAATGCCTGCGACATTGTTCGGCGGGGCGGCATCTATGCAGATGACGTCTCCTTCACCCTAATCAAGGAGGACGTGATGCGCCTAGGTCGGTTCGTGTTCGCGCTCGCCGTCGTCGCCACGCCCGCGCCCGCGCAGGCGCCCGCGGCGCCCCCGGCGCCCCCGCCGCTTCCTTCCATTGCGCTGCCTGCCGACCTCGATCGCGTGCTCCGGGACTACGAGCGCGCCTGGCAGGCCGGCGATGAGCACGCCCTCGCGGCGCTCTTCACCGAGGACGGCTTCGTGCCGACGGGGCAGGGATGGGTCCGGGGACGCGACGCGATTCGCGCGACGTACCAGAACTCGCGCGGCGACCTCCAGCTCCGCGCCCTCGCCTTCGCCGTCCAGGACACCGTCGGCTACATCGTGGGCGCGTACGGGTACGGCGAGACCCCCCCCCCGGTGCCCGATCGCGGCAAGTTCGTCCTCGCGCTCCGGCGGGCGCGGGGCTCAGGGCCCTGGCTCATCGCGGCCGACATCGATCAGAGCAACCGGCAGCAGCAGTAGCGGCTCTGGCGCGAAAGAGCCGCAACCGGTATGTGTCGTGCATGAAACCATTCGTCCTCGCGCTCGCCGGGACCGTCGCTCTGACCGCGACGCTCTCCGCACAGGCGCCGGGCCGCTGGCCCCCCGATTCGCTCATCAACACCAAAGTGATTCCGCGCAACACCCCCGTGATGCAAGTGGTCGGGACGATGCGCAACATCACCGGCGCGCTCGGCGTGCGCTGCCAGTTCTGCCACGTCGGCGAAGAAGGCATGCCGCTCGAACGCTTCGACTTCGCCAAAGACGAGAAACGCACCAAGCTCATCGCCCGACAAATGATGCGCATGGTCGAAGACATCAACCGGCGGCTCGACACGCTGCCCGAACACGACCATGCGGCACCGCGTCTCGAGGTGACGTGCGCCACCTGCCACCGGGGCGTGCCCCGGCCGATGCCGCTCGCGGCGCTGATCGAAGCCACCGCCGCCTCGGCCGGCGCCGACTCGGCGACCCGCCTCTACCGTGCCCTGCGCGAGCGCTACTACGGCCGCGACGCCTACGACTTCGGCGAGCCGTCGCTCAACATCGCCGCCTTCCGGCTGGGGCGCGCCGGCAAGTTCGACCAAGCGTTCGCGCTGCTGCGCCTCAACGAAGAGCTCTTCCCGAACTCCTCGGCGATGTACGTCTTCCGGGGCAACGTCACGCTGATGCGCGGGGACACCACCGCCGCGGCCGCCGCCTTCCGCGAGGCCGTGCGCCGCGACCCCGCGAACGAGGAAGCAAAAGGACGCTTGCGCGCCATCCGTCGCGAGCCCTAATGTGCCCGTCAGCCCCAGCTTCCGAGCTTTTGTCTTGGACCAGCTCGGCCGCGCCGTCCCCCGCGTCCGCGCGCGCAATATGTTCGGCGGGGTGGGCCTCTATGCGGGTGACGTCTTCTTTGCCCTCATCGCGGATGACACCCTCTATTTGAAAGTGGACGACTCCACCCGGCTCGACTTCGAGGGGCGGGGGATGGGCCCGTTCCGGCCCTACGGCGACGAGGGCGAGACGATGGGGTACTACGAATTGCCCGGCGACGTGCTCGAGGATGCCGAGGCGCTCCGCCCGTGGGCCGAAAAGGCGATCGCCGTGGCCCGGCGGAAGAAGAGGACCAAGCGGGGGAAGCGGTGATCGCCTGGCGCGCCTCCTCCTGCGACGCCATTCCGGACTTCGGCCTCCTGTATGACAGCGTGCCCCTCTACGCTGGCCGAGCGGACGTCGGGTTCTACGTCCAAGAGGCCGCGTCGGTGCGTGGTCCCGTGCTCGAGCTGGGTTGCGGCACGGGGCGCATGCTGCTGCCGCTCGCGCGGGCGGGGCAGACGGTCGTAGGTCTCGACAACTCCCGGCAGATGCTCGCGCGCTGCCGGGCCAAGGTCGCCGCCGAGCCGGCGGCCGTTCGGGCCCGCATCACGCTCCACGAGCACGACGTCCGCGCCTTCAACCTCGACGCAACGTACCCGCTCGTGATCGCGCCCTTTCGGGTCCTCCAGCAGCTCACGACGATCGAAGACCAGCTCGCGTTCCTCACCGCCGTCGCCCGGCACCTCGCCCCGGGCGGTCGCTTCGTGTTCGACGTCTTCAATCCCAACTTCGCCGCGCTCGCGCGCGCCGACGGCGTCGAGCGGGAGGACACGCCGGAACGGCCCCTCCCGGACGGGCGGTCCTTCCGGCGGGCCGCCCGGGTTGCGCGCGTGCGCTGGGTCGACCAGGTGAGCGAGACCGAGCTGATTTACTACGTGCCCGCCCGGCCGGGTGCGACGCCCGAGCGTTTTGTCCAGGCGTTCGAGATGCGGTGGTATCTGCGGGCCGAGCTGCTGCACCTCTTGGCCCGCACCGGGTTTCGCATCCGCGAGATGTACGGCGATTTTGCGCGCGGCCCGCTCGTCGACGAGTCACCCGAGCAAGTGGTGTGCGCGGAACTGACGTAGGACGCCGCCCCTGTTGCGTTGCGTCGGTCTAACACATACTGAACTCACACTAGAAACTCCTCAGCGCGGAGACCCCCT
>Ga0214472_10008597_pt1 | contig 10665 bp, 7 predicted proteins | sample RVTome_6_FD_207662 | JGI IMG/M metagenome (GOLD analysis project Ga0214472, IMG submission 207662) | Soil microbial communities from uranium-contaminated site in the Upper Colorado River Basin, Wyoming, United States - RVT140D175 | ecosystem: Environmental > Terrestrial > Soil > Contaminated >...
TCGGCTATGGCATCAAGTCCCACGCCCTGTCCTCGATCGAGACCGCCATCGAGCTCACCAAAGCGGAGATCAGCGCCGACGAGATTCGCGCCATTCTCGACTCCGCCAAGGAGATGCTCCGGCATCCGGTCGAACTGCTCGACGGCGTGGCCGAGGTGGTGCCGGAGCTCGCCAAAACCTACCGCCTTCTCCTGATCACCAAGGGCGATCTCCGGGACCAGGAACGCAAGGCGCGAAAGAGCGGCCTCGAAAAATACTTCGAACACCTGGAGATACTGTCGGAAAAGGACGCAGCGGTCTACCAGCGCATCCTTTCCCGGCACTCCGTCGCCCCGGAGGAGTTTCTCATGGTGGGCAACTCGCTCAAGTCCGACATCCTTCCCGCCCTCGACCTCGGATGCAGCGCCGTCTATGTGCCCTACCGGATCACCTGGGCGGCGGAGCGGGCCGAACGGCCGCGGGGGGCGGCGGCCGGCGGCAGGTTTTTCCAGATCAGCACGCTTCGCGAACTGCCCGCGCTGCTCGCGAAACTCGGGCGGTGATCTCGCGGGCGGGACGGGCCGGGGCGCCCATGGGAAGGCGCGTGATCCTGTGCTGGGCGACCAGGTGCAGCCACTGGCCCTCGCGCCTCCCCGACATCGGACTCGGGGGGATGGCGATGGCGGCGTTTACGTTAACGAGGGAATCGACGAATGCCTTGATGAAAGTCTTCATGGTGCCCGCAGTGTAACGGAACGGGCCCGATTGCGGCAGACGCAGTGCAGATGAATTGTGCTGAACACAGATTCGTGCTTGATTGAACTGTACCGGTCCAATCCGCCGCCAGCTGTTACTGTGCGCCGTCCCCAGCCTTGTGTATACTGTCACCATGGCCGCCATCTCCACTTCCGAGGAAGCCACCCTCTATGAATCGCTGGCGGCGTGGCTGCAGGGCGAGATCGAGAACGGCACTCTCGGCGCGCACGCGCGCGTGCCGTCCGTGCGGCGCATGAGCAAGCAGCGCAACGTGAGCATCGCCACGGTGGTGCAGGCCTATCGTTTGCTCGAGGATCGCGGCTGGCTCGAGGCCCGGCCGCAGTCCGGCTACTTCGTGCAGGCTCGGGCGCGGCCCGCGGCGGCGCCCGTCCCCCGCATGCCGCCCGCCACGCACAAGCCCTGCGATGTCGGCGTCTGCTCGCTCGTCGCCAGCGTGATGTCGGAGGCGCGTGATCCGCGGCTCATCCCGCTGGGCGCGGGCTGCCCGACCGGCGAGCTCTATCCGCACGACAAGCTCGCGCGGTTTCTCGCCGCCGCCGCCCGCCAGGATTCGCGCTGCCTCACGCACTACCAGATCGCGCACACTGATCCCGAGCTGGCCACGCAACTGGCGCGCCGCGCCCTGCACGACGGCTATCATCTCGATCCCTCGGAGATCATCGTCACGAATGGCTGCGTCGAGGCGCTCAACATCGCGCTCCGCGCCTCGGCCCGGCCGGGCGATGTCGTCGTGATCGAATCACCCACCTACTTCACGTTCCTGGAGATCATCGAGAGCCTCGGCCTGCGCGCAATCGAAGTCCCCTCCCATCCCGTCGACGGCATATCCGTCGAGGCGCTCGAGCTGGCGCTGGAGAACAATCCGGTAAAGGCATGCGTGCTCGTCCCGAACGCCCAGAATCCGCTCGGGTGCACGCTCTCCGACGAGAAGAAGAAACGGATTGCCGCGCTCTGCGCCGACTACGGCGTTGCGATCATCGAGGATGACATCAACGGCGACCTGTTCTTCGGCGAATCCCGGCCGCGGCCGATTCGCGCATTTGCGACCGATGGCGACGTCATCACCTGCAGCTCCTTCAGCAAGAGCCTCGCCCCCGGCCTGCGCGTGGGCTGGATGGCGGGCGGACGTTGCACGGAGAGGCTGCGCAACCTGCGCTCGATCTCCTCGATTTCGAGCCCGGCGGTAGTGCAGCGGGGCGTCGCCGCCTTCCTCGCCAGCGGCGGTTACGACCATCACCTGCGCACCATCCGCCGGACGTATGCCTCGCAAGTCCGGACGATTGGCTGCGCAGTGATCGAACACTTTCCCGAAGGCGTGCGCCTCAGCCGGCCCATGGGCGGATTCTTCCTCTGGGTGGAAATGCCGCCGGGCATCGACACGCTGCAGATGCACGAGGACGCGTTGCGCGAGGGCATCTCGATCGCGCCGGGCGCGGTGTTCTCGGCGCGGCAGCGTTTCAAGGGAAACCTCCGTCTGAATTGCGCGGTGCCATGGTCGGAGAAAATCGAGCGGGCGATCGCCACGCTCGGCCAGCTCGCGCGCAGGCAGATGCGCCGGGCAGGATGAGACGCGCGGCCGGCGCCTCTGCCGCACCCCCGTGCAAGGCCGGCCCGCCATCTCCACGACCGGCCCCAGGCGCACGTTGATCCAAACATGGACGCAGTAACGACAGCCACACCCATCCAGATGGGCGCGTCTCGATGGCGCGCGCTGCTGGCGTTTGCGACCGTTTATCTTGTTTGGGGCACCACTTACTTTGTCGTCGGCGAGGTGGTGCACGCCTGGCCGCCGCTGCTGATGACCGCGGCACGGTTCCTTGTCGCCGGCGCGCTCCTTTACGTGTTTCGACGCGCTTCGGGCGCGCCGCGCCCGATGGTGCGGAACTGGCTGGCCGCGACATGGGTGGCAGCACTGTTATTGCTCGGTGGATACGGCATCACGGCCTGGGCCCAGCAGCGGGTGCCGTCCGGACTCACGGCGCTGATCGTCTCGATCACACCGTTGAACATGGTTCTTGTCGAATGGCTTCGTCCCGGTGGCACCCGACCGTCTCCCGCCGTGCTGCCGGGCCTTGGCCTGGGGCTTGCCGGCATGATTCTCCTGATCGGTCCGGCTCGACTCGAGGCCGCGCGCGAGGCGGACCTGCCCGCCGCGCTGGCTTGCGTGGGCGCGTCCGTCTGTTGGGCGACCGGATCGGTGCTGGGGCGCCAGGCCAGGCAGGTGCCCGATACTCTCCTCGCAGCCGGCATGCAGATGCTGGCTGGCACGATCCTCTTGTTTATCGCCGCGGTGCTTTCCGGGGAACTCGACGCCGTCGCACGCGCGCCCGTCACACTTCCGCTGTTGGGAGGCTGGATTTATCTCACCCTGGCGGGCTCGCTGGGCGCCTTTTCCGCCTACATCTATTTGCTGAAGGTGAGCACTCCGGCGCGCGTTAGCACCTACGCGTACGTGAATCCAGTCGTGGCGGTTCTCGTCGGCTGGACCCTCGGCGGCGAGGTGGTGACGACCCGAATCGTCATGGCTGCCGCCTTGCTGCTGGGGGGAGTCGCCTTGATCACCGCGCGCAAGGCGCACACCTGACCGGATTCACGCCTGCAAACGGCATCCGGCGGTGTTTCAGCGTTTCCAACCACCGGAAATGGGGCAGGCTCTTGCCGACCATGAAACCGCGCGTCTACCTCACCCGCCGTGTCCCGGATGCCGTTATGGACCGGCTCGCCGCCGAAACCGAGTTCAGCTTCAACTCCCGGAACCAGAATCTTTCCCGCGACGAGTTTATCGCGGCCGTGCGCGACTGCGATGCCGTGCTCCCGACGGTCACCGACCGCATTGACGCTGCGGTTTTCGTTGCCTGTCCGAAGCTGAAAGTCGTGGCGAACTTCGGGGTCGGCATCAACCACATCGATGTCGCCACGACCACCTCACGGGGTGTGATCGTGACAAACACGCCCGATGTGCTCACGGCCGCGACCGCCGACATCGCCCTTGGCTTGATCCTCGCGGCCACACGGCGCTTTAGCGAGGGCGAGCGCCTCGTGCGCGAACGCAAGTGGACGGGCTGGGAGCCGCAGCAACTGCTTGGGCAGGACGTTTCCGGCGCGACACTCGGCGTCCTTGGCTTCGGCCGCATCGGCCAGGCGGTCGCCCACCGGGCGCGCGCATTCGACATGCGCATTCTCTATTGGAATCGCACCCGGCTCGAACCGGGCATCGAGCTGGAACTCGGGGTCGATTACCGCGAACGCGACGACCTTCTCGCCGAGGCTGACATCATCTCGCTGAACATCGCCTACTCGCCGGCCACGCATCACCTTATCGACGGACGCGCGCTCGCGCGCATGAAGCCGTCCGCCGTGTTGGTGAACACGGCACGCGGCCCGATCGTCGACGAAAAGGCACTCGTGGTTGCGCTCAAGGAACGCCGCATCGCCGGGGCCGGCCTCGACGTCTACGAAAACGAGCCGAGTCTCGAGCCGGACCTCTACGACCTGCCGAACTGCGTGCTCCTCCCCCACCTCGGCAGCGCGACCATCGGCACGCGCACCCGCATGGGCTTGCTCGCCCTCGACAACCTTCTCGAAGCGTGCGCCGGCAGGCAGCCGCCTAACTGCGTGAATCCGGAGGTCTTCAAGGAGCCTCCATCCTGCTAGAGCGTGTCCCAAGAGGTCACCCCATGGTGGATGCCGGCCCCCGGACGGCGTTTCTCGTGCCGGGCACTCTGCTGGCCAGCAGAGCGCTCCGCGCCGCTCGCGCGGGCGGCCTTGCCGGCTCGCCGGCATTTGCGAATCTCGCGGCCCGCAGCACATTTTAGCTGATGAACTCCAGGAAGCTCGCCCTCTGTCTCGCGCTGCTCCCGGCGATCAGCGCCATGCGGCTCCAGGCCGACATGGACATTCCTGTCACCACCTACGAATACAAGATTGGCGGGGAGACCCATGAAGGCTTTGTGGCACGCCCGTTGCAGGAGGCGGCAAGCCAGCCCGGCCTGCTGGTCGTGCATGACTGGACTGGCTACGGTGCATTCAGTCGCGAACAGGCAGTGCGCCTTGCGAGGCTCGGGTACATCGCGTTTGCGGTCGACATGTATGGAAAGGACGTGCGCGCAAAGGACGCGACCGAGGCGAGCAGGCTTGCCGGCAGGTTCTATCAAAATCCCCCGCTGATTCGGGAGAACATGCTCGCGGCACTCGAAGAGCTGAGAAGGATGCCGGGCGTGAATCCCGCCCGGCTCGGAGCGATCGGCTTCTCCTTCGGGGGAACATGCGTCCTCGAGCTGGCCCGCAGCGGCGCCGAACTGGCCGGGGTGGTATCGTTTCACGCCCGCTTGAGGCCGTTTTCGACCCAACCCCCGAAGAGGATCGTCCCGAAGATACTCATCCTCCATGGAACCCTCGATCCACGCTCGCGACCGGACGACGTCGCCGCCTGCATGAACGAGCTGAACGCCGCGGGCGTCGCGTATCGGTTCGTTGGCTACCCATTGGCCGTCCACGCCTTCACGAACCCCGCGGCGGGCAGTGATCCATCGACGGGAACCGCCTATCAGGAGTCAGCCGCGAAGGCGGCGTTCGAGGAGATGGAACGCTTCCTCCTCTACATCTTCCAGTGACGGCTCCACGCGGCCCCGGTCAGGCGAGCGCGGCCGTGCAGACCGACATCAGCGTCTCGATCGAATACGGTTTGGCGACGAGGTCGCGAAATCCCGTCGCCATGGCGGATTCACGCGTGAGCGCTTCTCCGTAGCCCGCGGCAAGCACCACGGGCAGTCCCGGCCGGACGGTCCAGATCGCGCGGGAGAGTTCCACGCCGTTGAGTCCGGGCATCGCATAGTCGGTGAGCAGCAGGTCGATCGAGTGCGGATCCGCCAGGAGCTTCGCGCGAGCCTGCAGCGGATCGGTCACCGCCTCCGCTTGGAACCCCTGCCGCTGGAGCAGCCGCGCGCAAATGGTGGCGATGCTGGGCTCGTCGTCCACCACAAGAATGCGCTGTCCCGCGCCGATGCCGCCATCCCCCTGTTCCTTTTCGACCTCACCCGCGCGGGCCTCCACGGCAGGCAGCCAGATGCTGAAAATCGTGCCCGCGCCCGCGGTGCTTTCCACGTGAATACACCCTTCGTGGCGGGCCACGATGCCGTGGACGACGGCAAGGCCGAGTCCGCTGCCGCCGTGCCCGCCCTGCGTGGAGAAGAACGGCTCGAAGAGATTCGGCAGGTTGTCACGCTCGATCCCCATGCCGGTGTCCGAGATGCGCAGCAACAGCCCCGCCCCGGGGCGCAAGGGCGCATGCGCGGCGGAAAATTCCTGGTCGATCTGGATCGGCGATAGATACACCCCAAGCCTTCCGCCCGTGGCCTCCATCGCCTGGAGGGCGTTGCGACAGAGGTTGATGATCACCTGGTGGAGCTGGCTCTCATTGCCGAGGACCGCAGGGCAGTCCGGATCGATCGAAAGCGATACATCGACGTTCGCCGGAATTGAAGGACGCAGCAGACACAGCGCCTCTTCCACGACCTTGCCGGCCTGGATCGGCGTGCGCTCGGCCTTCTGCTGCCGCGTGAAGGTGAGGATCTGCCCGATCAGGTCCCGCGCCCGGAAGGCGGCATGGAGAATCTCCCTCGTGCAATCGGTCACATCGGTCGCTTCGTCGGCTTCCTCGGGTTCCCCGGGTTGCTCGGACGCAAGGCGGATGAGTTCGGCATGGGAGACGATGGCTGCCAGGATGTTGTTGAAATCGTGGGCGATGCCCGCGGCAAGCCGGCCCACGGACTCGAGTTTGTTGGCCTGAATGAGACACTGCTCGAGCCGATGCCGCTCCTGCGCGGCGGCGCGCTCGGTCGTGACATCGCGGATCGTCCCGACCCGGCGGCCGGCCCCCCCATCCTCGTTTCCAAACACCTCGCTGCGGAAATGCACGATGCGTTCGCCGACGACCGGAAGGTCAAGGGCGAGTTCGAAGTCGAACTCGCCACCCCCGGCCGACTGTCGAGGAAGGATGTCGCGGGCACGCTCCCGATCCGGCGCGATGGCGGCGTTGATGACAGCTTCCCAGTCAAATTTCCCGGCCTCCTGGGTAAGGCCGAGGATCGACGCCGCTTCCGGCGAGCACAGCGTGATCCCCGTATCCAGATCGACGCTCCATGAGCCGGCGCGCCCGACTCGCTCGGCGAGATTGAGCATGTCGGTCACGCGGCGGCGTTCGGCAATGCCGGCCTGCAGTTCGCCGATGGTGGCCTCGAGCCTTCGGTTCAATTTCCGCACCTGATCCTCAGATTTATGCAAGGCCTCGTTCGCAGCCCGCAGCTCGATGATCTTCGCCTCCATCTTCGTGGCCAGGCGACGGGCGTGGGCCTCGGTGACCTCGCGGTCCAGTTCCGCCGCCAGGGGCGGCCGTGGCGGCGCCTGCCGCACCTGATCAACAATGCGCACCACCCTTTCCACCACCTGCGGCATGTCGTCGGGCTTGCGCAGGAAAAGGTCGGCATCGACCCGTTTGGCGAGACTCTCGTCCTCCCGGTCCGTGTACGTCGCGGAGATCAGGATCAACGGAAGCGCGCACAGGAGCGGGTCGCGCCGCGCGACCTGGCACAGCTGAAAACCATCGACGCCGGGCATGAGGGCATCGGCAACGATCGCATCGGGTTTCTCCTTCCGCGCCGCCGTCAGCGCGCTCGTTCCGTCCGTGCACGGAATCACGGCATGGCCCGCTTCCCCAAACGCCTGCTTGAGGAGATAAAGATCGGCCGGTTCATCATCAGCCACGAGGATTCGGAACGATTTCATAAGTCGATACGACCGGAAGGCAACGAGGCATGTATCCGGCGCTTCGGCCGCGGTCAAATCGCGTTTGGGGCAGCAAGAAAACCCTCGCAACCTTCGCCCAACCGAGAACCTGGGCGGCAAAGGCCGAGACATCCAGCGGCTTTCCCACGCCCGTGGAAAGGCCGAGGTTCGCAGGATCATCCTCCACGCTCAGCACGAGCGTGCTCACAGCTCCCCTCCTCCACCAACAGGCCCGCGCTCCTGCAATCTGGCCGGCGCGTTGTCGGCGGGCAATCGCACGGTGAAACAGGAACCGATTCCCGGCTCGCTTTGCACGTCGTCCGCGCGGTCACGCGCCTCTCGAGCTCCCGGTTCGCCTCCTCGATCTGCCGCGCCGCCGCCCGCGCCGCGGACGCATCCCGGAAAGCCGCCATCCAAAGTATCGCACCTTTCACCCAGGTGCGCGCCGTCGAAATCTCGCACTCGAAGCTGCGTCCGTCGCGCAACATGATCTCAAACTTGTCGACCATGTCATCAACCCGTGCATCGCCCCTTTCGATCAGGTCCTTGATGAACTTTCCGAATGGCCCGCTCCGTTCAGGTTGCGCAAGGGTTTCGATGACATCATGACCGAGCACATCCTTCCGCGCCCGCCTGAAGACACGCTCGGCCGCGCCGTTGAACTCCATGATGCGACCGCTCGTGTCGAAGGTGACCATCGGATTGTGCGCGGCATCGAAGGCCGCCGCACGCAGTGCCCGCGAGGCATCCAGCTTCGCCTCCATGCGTTCGCGTTTCGTGATGTCCACCGCGGCCCAAAGCATGCAGTTCTCGCCGGACAAGGTGACGCCGCTCGCCGAAACGAGAAGCCAACGGGACTCCCCGCGACTGGTTCGCATGTGCACGACCTGGCCGTGCAAGGAAGTCTCCTCCATCGCACTGCTCAATATCGCCGTCCGCTCGGCCAGATCCGGCCACACGTTGAGCTCGACCGTGGTGCGGCCGATGACCTTGCCGCGCGAGCATCATCAATTCGCCGCCCGGCTCACCCGAGGACGCCGGAAAGGGACGAGCCGCCCGGCGTTCCGGCATGTCGAGCGCCTGCAGTGCCCAATCTGTGGATACACCGTGGCCGGACTCTTCGCGGACGGATGGATGCGTGATGACCCTGCGCACGCCATCGACCTCGGCGACGACCGCAGCCAGCGCGCCGGTTTCGGCCTGGAGCGTGCGGGTGAACGTGCTCAATGCCAGCAGGTCGAAATCCGCATCCCACACCGCCGTGAGTCTCCCCTGTGCATCGAAGAGGGGGATTGCGTAGGTGATGCCAAAGGCCGAATCCGTCACCTCCCGCCGGATGAACCGGTGGATCGATGTCCACCGACACCATCGGCGGCAACATTCACGTCCGGCCACGGAGCGGTCAAGATGCGTCCTGCACCCCGGCCGGTCGTGTATCCAGCAACTTCCGCAGTTCATCCGGTTCCGTCACGGGAAGCCGGCAACTGAAATCCTCGCACACGTAAGCCGCGGCGCGGCCGTCCACGGGCTGCATGCCCGCGAGCCACGGCGCGCGCCCGGCGAGCCACGCCTGCCCCTCGCCGCCGTCTGCTGCAAGCAGGACAACACCAGGGAGCAGGCGCTCGCGCACGACCCGTTCGAGCGCCGTGAAGTCATCCGCGCCAGGCGTGCCCGCCAGCACGACTTGCCGCGGCGCATGCAACCAATCGGCAAGCGCGGCAAGCATGGCGGGAAGCGCGTGCGGCGCGCGTTGCCAGGTGCCCGCGAATGCTTCGAGGGTGCGGCGGGCGAGATCCAGACGTCGCTCATCGCCAAAGATGCGACCCAGCCGGAGCAGGTTCATCGCCGCGACCGAACTCGGCGCCGGCTCCGCGCCGTCGTGGTCCTCCTTCATGCGCACCAGCACGCCTGGATCGCGGCCCGAAGAGTTGAAATAACCCCCTCCCTGATCGAGAAACAGCCGGTCCATCGCCTCCTGCAACTCGTCCGCCCACTCGAGCCACTGGATGTCAAACGATGTCTGGTAAAGGTCGAGCGATCCCTGCACGAGGAAGGCGTAATCCTCGGCAAACCCCTCGCTCCCCAGCCGGCCCGCGGTGAAGCTGCGGCGAAGCACGCCGGTCTCCGGATCCCACATGCGCCTGCGGATGAATCCCGCCGCCTGCACGGCCGGCGAAAGCAACGAAGGGTCGCCCAGCACCGCGGCAGCCCGGGCAAAGCCCGAGATCATGAGCCCGTTCCAGGCCGTGAGAACCTTCTCGTCGCGATGCGGACGGGGGCGCTTTTCCCGCACTTGAAAGAGGAGGGCGCGACATTCCGCGAGGAGTTTCTCCGTCTCATCCACGCCCAACTGCGCGGACGCGGCCGTTTCCGCCACGCTGCTCCGCTCGATCAGGGTGTTCAACCCCGCGAACTCTCCATGAGGATCGGCGCCTTCGGGCGCATTGCCGTTTTCGAGGACCCCGTAGTGCCTGCAAAAGAGAGCCGCGCGCCCTGCGCCAAGCACGGTGCGCAGCTCCGCCGCCGGCCACACGTAGAAGGCCCCCTCGCCATGTTCGCCTCCCTCTCCGCCGGGACGCACGCTGTCCGCATCCTCCGCCGAGAAGAATGCGCCGTCCGGCGACGTGAGGTCGCGCTTCACGTAGGCGAGCGTTTCGCGGATCGCCGCGGCAAAGGCCGGATCGCCCGTCGCCTGCAGGGCCTCGACCATCGAGCACACAATCTGCCCCTGGTCATATAGCATCTTCTCGAAATGCGGGATGTGCCACGTGGCATCGACCGAATAGCGATGAAATCCGCCGCCGATCTGATCATTGATGCCTCCCGCGATCATCCTGCGGAGCGTCACCTCGGCCAGCCGGCGCGCAGACTCGGCCAGTTCGGTGTTGCTGCGTTCGCGCGCTCCCGCATGCACGCGCCAGAGAAACTGCAGCACGGAGGGTCGGGGAAACTTCGGGGCTCCGCCAAATCCTCCCCACTGCTCGTCGAAACTCTCCCGGAAAAACCCGAAACCCTCCTCGAGCGTCGATGCATCCAGCCCCTCCTCGCCCGCCACCGAACGACCGGCGAACTGCTGCAACACCTGGGCCGAGTGCATTCCCTGGCGCAGCACCCGCTCGCGGTCTT
>Ga0214472_10008598_pt1 | contig 10664 bp, 8 predicted proteins | sample RVTome_6_FD_207662 | JGI IMG/M metagenome (GOLD analysis project Ga0214472, IMG submission 207662) | Soil microbial communities from uranium-contaminated site in the Upper Colorado River Basin, Wyoming, United States - RVT140D175 | ecosystem: Environmental > Terrestrial > Soil > Contaminated >...
CCACAGCGGCATCAGATGAAGGTTGACCGGCGGCGTCTTGAGCCAGATCCCGGCGTCGGGGTGGTCCGGGACGCTCTCGACCCGAGTCGCGGTGATCGAGAACGGCTTCATCTCGACCCGAGCCCGCTGCGCCGCGCTGGAGAGCGAGCGGATGTAGTGGGTCAGATGCCAAGCATCCTCGCCATACGACCAATCGCTCATCGGCATCGGGGTCCCGGGCATCCCGGCGATGATCCTGCGGTACAGCATTTCCGGATCGGGATCGCCCTTGAAAACACCGGCGGTCAGATCGCGCGGCCGGGTCGCGTAGCCCTCTTCATCGACTTGTGACTCCACCCCGTCCCCGCGGCCGCTGGCTCCATGACACGACGCGCAGGCCTCCGCGTAGAGCTCCTGGACTCGGAGCTTGGCCGCGGCATCGTACGGCGGCTCGGGCGGGACTTGGATCACTCCAGCGCCGCCGCCGCCCTCGGAGTCCGGCGGCCGAGGTTCCGCAACCGACCAGGGTTGGGTCGCCATGGATTTGACCGTATGCACCAACGCCCATCGCGTCGCTTCAGGCAGATGTCCCCACGACGGCATCGCCGAGCCGGGCATGCCGCGACTGATGGTCGAAAATAAATCCTGATCGGTCGGGACCCGCTCCCAAGTCGAGACCAAACGGTAGCGGCCTGCGGTGAAATCCCGCGGCTTGGGGTAAAGCAGATAGGCCGCCTCGCCGTCCCCGCGGCCTTCGGCCCCGTGACAGGCCGAGCATTGTTTTTGGTAGGTCGCGCGGCCAAGCTCGAGAAGCTCGGGAGCCGGGGGCGGGGCCTGGGCTGCAATTCGGTACGGGCTCAGGTCCAACGTAGCGAAGCCCGGCGTCGCCGCCGGGCCGGCAGCGGCGTTGGTCGCCGCCGCGACGGCAAGGACCGCACCAACCAACCCGCTCCAATCCTTCGTCTGCGGCACCGGATCAGCTCACCCCCTGTGCGAGACACGCATCGCGATGAACACCACAAGCGTGCCGCGTTCATCGACATCCTGTCCTTGATCTCGGTCAAGAAGTCGCGGGCCATGGCCCTGCGCAGCAAAAGTCCACCGCACGACTCATGCGGTGCGCCCAAGCACCCAAGCACGGCGCAGTGGGCGGTGGAGAGGGTGCCGGATGCTAGGCGGGCGAAGCGAGGCCGACGGAAGCGTACCGAAAGGTACGCTGGAGGAGGCCGAGTGAGCCCAACGACGCAGGCGGCGCCCTATCCGCCGCCGGGAAAGAAAAAAGCGCTGGGGTGGGGGACCCCAGCGCAGGGAGGTGGGAGGGGTGTAGCTACTGCAAAATTCCGCGCAGCTTGCGCAAGCTCCGCTCCGCCAACTGCTGGGCGCGTTGCTTCGAGAAGCCGAAGGAGCCCGCGATCGCCTCGTGGGTCCATTCGACATCGTCGGAGAAGCCGAACCGGCGGCGCACGATTTCAGCCTCGCGCGCCTCGAGCTGGTCGACCGCCGCACGCACCTTGCGGCGCACCTCTTGTTCCTTCGCCTGGTGAAACGGCGACGGGATTTGATCGTCCGGCAGGCGCGCCCCGAGCGTGTCACCGTCTTCACCGATCGGCTCGTCGAGGGCGAAGATATGGCGCGGCAGCAACCCGGTGTCGTTCTCGGGGTCCTGATTGAGCAGCTCGGGCAGCAGGTGAGCCGGGACCTTGATCAAGGAGCGCACCTGGTGCAGGTGGCGCTGCAGGGCCTGCCGGATCCAGTAGACTGCGTAGGTCGCGAACGTATTGCCCGGCCGCCGCGCGTAGTGGTCCACCGCATGGATCAACCCGATCGTGCCTTCCTGGAGCAGCTCGGATGGATCGGCGAACGGCACCCGGTAGCGGTTGCTGACCGATCGGACCAGCGGGACGTTGGCTTCGATCAGCTCCTGCCGGGCCTCCAGCCAGCGCCGCAACCCTTCCTCCATCTCGAGCAGCAAAACGTCGGTCCGAGGTGAGGCCGGCGCGGCTTTGGTGCTGGACTCCTCTTGCCGCAGCTGGGCCACCACTTCCTGCAGCCGCTCGACTTTGAGCTTCAAGCCCCAAGCGATGCCGGTCAGCTTCTGGTAGCACAGCTCCCGGCGCCGCTCGCGCTGCAGAAACGCCGGTTTGCTGGCCTTGAGCCGCCGCATCTCCTGATTGATCTTGTCGACTTCCCGGCTGTAGCGCTTGAAGCGCGACATCTCGTGAAGCAGCCAGGTCCGCAACGCCGATTGCGGCCCGTTGGAGCGCGGCTGCTTGGCCCAAACCAGCAGCTCGTGCCAAGGCAGCTCGCGGCACCGGTAGCGTTCGCCGAGCTCGAGCAGCGCCGCCCGGCCCCTTGGGTGCCGAACCAGCGCCTGCAGGAGCCGGATCTTGCCCCGATCGAGCCGGCGGGCCACGAGATCGTTTTGATCGTAAGGTGCCATTCCTTCAGTCCTGCCTCTTCGCTAATAGATGTACGATCGATCTGGTCAAAAATCAATCGATTCTGGTTATGGGTTTGACCTCATTGTCCCAGGGTCTTGACATTCTGTCAAGCGACCGGACCATTCCGTTTGGCCCAGTCCCTTTGTAATCAAGAGCTTCCGTCGATTCACCCTGGCATTCTGATTGCACCTGATTAGATGTCGAAAGGAGCCGTTGGGAGCCATGGACATCGGCCTTTTGCGTGAGCGGCGTAACCATGAGACCCGCCTGCTGCTGACTCCGTCCGGGGTGGAGCGGTTGACCAACCAAGGGCACCGCGTCTTCTTCGAATCCGGCGCCGGAGAGCCGAGCTTCTTCTCGGACCGCGATTATCAGGCGGTCGGCGCCACCCTGGTCTATTCCGCGGATGAAGTCTGGGGCCGCGCCGAGATGCTGGCCAAGGTCCTGGGTCCGACCGCGGAGGAGTGCGGCCAGTTGGGCCGCGGCCAGATCCTGCTCGGCTTTCTTTCCCTGGCGGTGGAGCCGCTTGCCACTTTGCAGGCTTTGGTCGCGCGCGAAGTCACCTCGATCGCCCTCGAACTGATTCAGGACGAGCACGGGCGGCGACCGGTCCAGCGCGCGATGAGCGAGATCGCCGGCGCGCTCTGCGGTCCGACCGCCGCCTACTATCTGCAGAGCCAACACGGCGGACGCGGCCTGCTGTTGGGCGGCATTCCTGGGATCGCCCCCGCCGTGGTGGTGATCCTCGGCGCGGGCGTCCTCGGCCAAGCGGCGGCGCGTTCGTTTCTCGGCCTCGGCGCGCAGGTCATCTTGCTCGACCAGCGCATCGAAGCGCTTCAGGCCATCGACGGCGAGCTGGCGCGCCATTGTGTCACCGCTCTGTCGGAGCCGGCCAACCTGGCCCGCTTCGTATCCTTCGCCGACGTGGTCCTCGGTGCGGTCTTTCAGCGCGGCGGTCCGGCGCCGCTGCTCCTGTCCCGTCAGCTGGTCAAGAGCATGAAACCGGGAAGCTTGCTGCTCGACGCCGCCATCGATCAGGGCGGCTGCGCCGAAACCAGCCGCCCGACCACGCTGGCCGAACCGACCTACCGCGCCGAAGGCGTCCTGCATTACAGCGTGCCCAACATCCCGGCCTCGGTCGGCCGCACCAGCAGCTACGCGTTGAACAACGCGGTCGTCGAGCGCCTGATGGCCCTGGCCCAAGAGCCCCGAGCCGCGTTGACCTCCGATCCGGGCCTGGCCTCCGCGGTCGCGACCTACGCCGGACATTGCCTGCATGCCGACTTGGCCGAGCGTTTGAACCGGACGCCGGCTCAGCTTGCTTCCCTGCTCGAATCGCCCAACGGGCGGGCCTGAATCATGGACTGGCATTCGGAATATCGCCGCAAACGGACGACGGCCGCGCAGGCGGTCGGATTGATTCAGTCGCGCCAGCGCGTCTATCTACACGCCGGCTGCGCGGTCCCCCCCACCCTGCTGCGGGCGCTGGTTGCCCGCGCCCCCGAGCTCGAAGGAGTCGAGCTGCTGCAGCTCTTGACCATGGGCGAGGCCGAGTACATCCGGCCGGAGCTGTCCGGCTCGTTTCGCTGCAACAACCTGTTCATCGGCGGCAACGTGCGCGAAGCGGTCAACACCGGCCGCGCCGACTTCATCCCGATCCATCTGAGCCAGATCCCCCGCACCTACCACTCGACCCTGCCGATCGACGCCGTGCTCTTGAACCTCTCCCCGCCGGACGAGCACGGGTTCTGCTCCTACGGCATCGATGTCGGCTGCTCCAAACCGGCCGCCGAGGCGGCCCACACCGTCATCGCCCAGATCAACTCGAAGATGCCGCGCACCCTCGGCAACTCGTTCATCCACGTGCGCAAGCTCAGCGCCCTGGTCGAGGTCGACGACGAGGTGTTGGAGCTGCCGCGGCTGCGCATGACCGACGAGCATCGCGAGATCGGGCGCCACGTGGCGTCGCTGATCGAGGACGGTTCCACCCTGCAGATGGGCATCGGCGGGATCCCCGACGCGGTGCTGAGCTTCCTGCAGCAGAAAAACGACCTCGGCATCCATACCGAGATGTTCAGCGACGGAGTAGTCGAGCTGATCGAGAGCGGCGTGATCAACAACGAGGCCAAGACCCTCCACCCGGGCAAGTCGGTCGCCAGCTTCATGCTCGGCTCGCGCCGGCTCTACGACTTCGTCGACAACAACCCGATCATCGAGCTGCACCCGAGCGACTACGTCAACGATCCGTTCGTGATCGCGCAGAACGACCGCATGGTCGCGATCAACTCCGCGATTCAAGTCGATTTGACCGGTCAGGTCTGCTCCGATTCGATCGGCACCACGTTCTACAGCGGGTTCGGCGGCCAGGTCGACTTCATTCGCGGTGCCGGCCGCAGCAAGGGCGGCAAGCCGATCATCGCCCTGCCCTCGACCGCCAAGGGCGACAGCAAGTCGCGCATCGTGCCCTGCCTCGACCCGGGCTCCGGCGTGGTTACCACGCGGGCCGACGTGCGCTACGTGGTCACCGAATACGGTGTGGCGCAGCTCTGGGGCCGCCCGCTGCGCGAGCGCGCCGAAGCCTTGATCGAAATCGCGCACCCGAATTTCCGCGACCCGCTGCGCGACGCCGCTAAAGAGCGGCATTTGCTTTAGCGCTGGCTATCCAGACAGGAGGCACCGATGGCAGCACCGAGAGCCGGTTGGATCACGATAGACCCGGATGCCTGCAAGGGGTGCGAGCTGTGCATCGAAGCCTGCCCGCCGCGGGTGATCGAGATGAGCGATCAGCTCAATCCCAGCAGCTATCACTTCGCGGTCTTCAAGGGCGAAGGCTGCACCGGCTGCGGCATCTGCTGGTACGCCTGCCCCGAGCCCGGGACAATCACGGTCTACAAGCAGGAGAAAGCGGCATGAGCCGCCGCCAGTTGATCAAGGGCAACGAAGCCGTGATCCACGGGGCGCTGCTCGCCGGCTGCCGCGCGTTCTTCGGCTATCCGATCACGCCGGCGAGCGAAATCGCCGAATCCGCCGCGCGCCTGTTTCCCAAAGCCGGCGGCGCCTTCCTCCAGGCCGAGAGCGAGGTCGCTTCGATCAACATGGTGTTCGGCGCCGCCAGCGCCGGGGTGCGAGCGATGACCGCCAGCTCGAGCCCCGGCATCAGCCTGATGCAGGAGGGCATCTCATATCTAGCCGGCGCCGAGCTGCCCTGCGTGATCGTCGACATCATGCGCGGCGGCCCGGGCCTCGGCAACATCGGGCCGGAGCAGGGCGACTACTTCCAGATGGTCAAGGGCGGCGGGCACGGCTGCTACCGCAACATCGTGCTGGCGCCGGCCAGCGCTCAGGAGATGTGCGACCTCACCGTTCAGGCTTTTGACCTCGCCGACCGCTACCGCAACCCGGCCGTGGTCCTGGCCGACGGAACCCTGGGCCAGATGATGGAGCCGGTGACTTTCCCGCCGGCCCGCGAGGTGCCCGCGCCGCCCGGCTGGGCGGTGTGCGGAACCGCGCAGAGCCGCGCCAACCTGATCACCTCGATTCATCTTTCCCACGACGAGCTCGAAGCGCACGTGCTGCATCTCGAGTCCAAGTACCAAGCGATTGAACGGGCACTCCAGCTCCACGAGTCCTATCACGCCGAAGACGCCGAGCTGGTCTTGGTTGGTTACGGCATCGTCGCGCGGATCTTGCGCTCGGTGGTCGACCGCGGCCGCGCCATGGGAGTCAAGCTCGGCCTGCTGCGGCCGATCAGCCTGTGGCCGTTCCCCGCCGCGGCGCTGCGCGCGCTGACCCCGCACGCCGAGACGTTCCTGGTCGCCGAGCTGTCCAGCGGGCAGATGATCGAGGATGTGCGGCTGGCGCTGGACGGCGCGCGGCCGGTCCACCTGATCCGCCGCACCGGCGGCAATCTGATTCAAGAGGACGCCGTGCTCGAGCGCGTCCTGGCGCTGGCCCAGAATCCCGAAAAGGAGCTCGCTGATGCTCTGCCCCAACCCGAGCCTCGAAGCGTTTTCGCTGGTTCATAGCAAACCGCGCGCCTTCTACGACCAGTTCGTACGCAAAGGCGGCAATCTCGACACCACCCATTACTGCCCCGGCTGCGGCCACGGCATTCTCCACAAGCTGATCGCCGAAGCGATCGACGATTTTCAGATTCAAGATCGCACCGTGATCATCAACCCGGTGGGTTGCTCGGTGTTTCTGTACTACTACTTCGATGTCGGCAACGTTCAGGTCGCCCACGGCCGCGCGCCGGCGGCGGCGACCGGCTTCAAGCGGGTCCGGCCCGATTCGATCGTGATCTCCTACCAGGGCGACGGCGATCTGGCCGCGATCGGCCTCAACGAGATCGTCCAAGCCGCCAACCGCGGCGAGGCGATCACCGTCTTCTTCGTCAACAACGCGATCTACGGCATGACCGGGGGCCAGATGGCGCCCACTACCCTGCTGGGCCAAAAGACCATCACCAGCCCCTACGGCCGCAGCGTTGAGAATGAGGGTTTTCCGCTGCGCATGAGCGAGCTGATCGCGACTTTGCAGGCGCCGGCCTATGTCGAACGGGTGGCGCTGATCGATCCCAAGCACATCCTCGCGACCCGCAAAGCGGTGCGGCGGGCGCTGCGCAACCAGATCGAAGCGCGCGGCTTCTCGTTCGTCGAGGTGCTGGCGGCCTGTCCGACTGGATGGGGCCTGACTCCGGTCGAGTCCGAGCGCTGGATCGCCGACAACATGCTGCCGGTCTTCCCGCTCGGCCGCTTCGTCGAGCGCGACGGCGAGGCTCATCCGCCGGCCCCGCCCGCCGCAATCGATCCGCAAGCGCTCGATCGTCTGCTCGAGCTCGACGGTGAAGAGCCCGAAGCGGCCAGCGGCGCCCGGCATGACCGCCCGATTCGAATCAAGGTGGCCGGTTTCGGCGGCCAAGGCGTGCTCCTGCTCGGGCACCTGCTGGCCGAAGCCGCCATGCGCAGCGGCACCCACGTCTCCTGGCTGCCGTCCTACGGCCCCGAGATGCGCGGCGGCACCGCCCATTGCCACGTGGTGCTCTCACCCCAACCGATCGGCTCGCCGATCTGCGAGCATCCCGATGTCCTGGTCGCGCTGAATCGCCCGTCGCTGGACCGGTTCGCGGCCGAGGTCAAGCCGGACGGAACGATCCTGATCAACTCCACCCTGGTCGATGTGGACTGCCCGCGCCAGGACGTGCGTTCGATCGCCCTGCCGTTCACCGCCATCGCCGATCAGCTCGGCGAGCTCAAGGTCGCCAATGTGGTCGCCCTCGGCGCGCTGGCCCGGCTGCTGGGCCAGCCCGATCGGGCCGCGATCGAGGCCGCCATTCCAGCCAAGATCAAAAAGACCAAGCTCCACGCCCTCAACCTCCAAGCCTTCGAGGCCGGCTGGTCGAGTCTCGGCGGCGCATAGCCCGCCGTCTGCAAGGGGGTGTGGGCATAGTTGTTGGCAAAGTCAACCACGATCGGACACCGTGGCCCGACTCGAGAACGCCGTCATCGTCAGCAAGGACGAGGATTTTGTTGATCGCTGGGTTCTGAGCGACAGACCAGTTGCCTTGGTTTGGATTCGGAAAGGGAAGCATCCAGGCGCCGGCAAACGGGCAAACGGACGGCGGCGCCGGCGCGCCCTGAAGCCCGGCCCGACTAGTGAATTCGACTGCGCGGCGGCGGCTCCTCGGCTTCGTAGCCGTGCGAGAGCACGAAAAAATAGGCCGCGATCCGGTCGCTGTCGCTCTCGGTGATCAATTCGAACAGGAACTCGCCCTCCTGCTCGCCAGGGCTGCCCTGAACGTAGGTGATCTGGTTGGAGCTGAGCCGGATCTCGCCCACCATGTGTTTGCCGCGGATCACTTGAACCAGCAGCTCCTCGGGGCCATCGCTGGCCATGTGCCAGTGCAGGTCCTCGTCGTCGAACAAGATGCTGTCCTGCGTCCCGGCTCGGAGAATGCAGTTGGGGTGCTGCATCAGCCACTCCCAGAAGGATGACAGCGACAGGGTTGCGGTTCCATCGGTCAAGTTCGTCTGCCCCCTTGCCCTCCTATCCTACCTGTTTTTCGTGCGCTTCCGTAGGCGCGGACGCGCAGACGGTCGGCGGCCGCGGCGCATGAACCCGAGAGCTCGTCATTCCGGCGCATGCCGGAATCCAGGGCGGGCCGACTCCCTTACCAATGCACGGCTCGTCCATGGGCGCCCTGCGGCCGCCCATGCCACCCCTTTCGGGACCATGCCGGCGGATATCACGGGCGAAGCCGTTCGGTTACATGCTCGGGCGGGCGCTTGTGAAGCGCCGCGGCAGGATGAAGCGGAACGTCGAGCCGCGGCCGAATACCGATTCCACTTCGAGCTCGCCGCTCATCAGGCGCACCAGCTTGCGGCTGATGCTGAGCCCGAGTCCGGTGCCGCCGTGCTTGCGGGTGGCGCTGCCGTCGAGCTGCCGAAAGTCCTCGAACAGCTTCGGCAGATCTTCGGTCCGGATGCCGGCCCCGGTGTCTTCGATCTCGATCCGCAGCCGCTGGGCCGCGCTTTCATCCTCCAGCAGCCGCACCTCAACCACGCCCTGCTCGGTGAATTTGATCGCGTTGCCGACGATGTTGAGCAGCGCCTGACGCAGCTTGAGCCGGTCGAGATACACCGGGACCGGATGCCCCGGCAGCTTCAGCTCGAGCTGGAGCGGCTTGCCGCGCGCCTCCGGACGCAGGTGTTGCACCACCTCGTGCAGCAACGGCACCAGGTCGAACTCCTCGGCCAGCACCTCCATGCGCCCGGCCTCGATCTTGGCCAAGTCGAGCAGTCCGTTGATCAGCTGCAGCAGATGGGAGGCACTCTGATGCACCACCCGCAGGCTCTCTTCCTGAGCCGGCTGCAAGGGTCCGTCGAGCCCCTTGAGCAGCAGCGCCGTGTAGCCCATCACCGCGTTGAGCGGAGTGCGCAGCTCGTGGCTCATGTTGGCCAGAAACTCGTCCTTGAGCCGATTGACGTCGCGCAGCCGTTGGTTGGCACTCTCGAGCGCGGACCGGGCACGCCGCAGCTCTCCGGTCATGTGCTCGAACTCCGTTTTGATGCTGGCCATCTCGGTGCGGTCCGGCAGCTCGGCCTGCGCCTCCAGGTCTCCGGCAGCGACCTGGCGAAATGCGCCGATCAGACGCGGAATCGGCCGCAGAATGTACCGCTCGCTGCCGGCCAGCGCCGCCGCCACCACCGCCAGCACGATGACGAGCAGCACCACCTGCTGGCGCTTGTAATCGACCACCGCTTCCTGCGACAGCTCGCGCAGGCGCGCGGTGACCAGATCGAACTGCAAGTGCAGATTGAACGCGGAGAGGATCAGTCCTTCTTCGAGCCGCCGGCGCCGCTCGAGATCGAGCGGCCCGCGAGCCGCCTCCAGGGCGGCGCGAATTTGGCCGGTATAGCCGCTTAACAAGCCCCCGGCGCGGAGCAGGACGTTGCGCACCTCGGGATCGTCGCTGCCTTTGAGCCCGAGCTCGCCGGCACCGTCGAGCAAACCGCGGCGGATGCGCTCGAAACGCTCCAGCTCCTCTTCGATCTCGAGCCGCTTGGCCTCGTCGGGCGACCACAAGTAGGAGTTCGCCAAGGTGGCGAGCATGAAGCTGCGCATCCGTTGGCTGCCGGCCAGATCGATCATGCGCGCATCGCCGTCGATCGCGCGCCCGTGGGCCAGGTTCAAGGCCACGATCGCCAGCGCCAGCGCGCCGAGCAGCAGAAAGCCGAGCCACAGGCGCAGGCGCAGGCTCATCAGTCGAGCCGTTTGCGGAAGCGCAGCGCCGCCAAGCTGACGATGCCGATCCCGAATCCGGCCAGGATCAGGCTCTCGGGCCACAGCACATCGAGCCCCGAGCCCTTCAGAAACACGCCGCGCAAGATGACCGCATAGTAACGCAGCGGAATCGCATAGGTGAGGGTCTGAATTGGGGCCGGCATGTTCTCGATCGGGAAGATCAGGCCCGAGAGATAGATCATCGGCACCATCAACAGAAACACCGAGCTCAGCATCGCCTGCTGCTGGGTGCGCACCAGGGTCGAAACCAAAAGGCCGAGACCCAAAGTGGTGAGCAGAAACAGTCCGGTCAGCGCCAGCAAGAGCCACAACGAGCCGCGCAACGGGACCTCGAAATACCATACCGCGATCGCGGTGACCGAGAACAAGACCACCAGCCCCATCACCGCGAACGGAAACAGCTTGCCGACGATCAGCTGCCAGGCGCGGATCGGAGTCACG
>Ga0214472_10008600_pt1 | contig 10663 bp, 9 predicted proteins | sample RVTome_6_FD_207662 | JGI IMG/M metagenome (GOLD analysis project Ga0214472, IMG submission 207662) | Soil microbial communities from uranium-contaminated site in the Upper Colorado River Basin, Wyoming, United States - RVT140D175 | ecosystem: Environmental > Terrestrial > Soil > Contaminated >...
GGCTCGCACTCTCCGTGTTCCTCGCCCCGATGGCACATCTCATCGTCACACCCGGTCTGCGCGCAATCGATCCGGCCACCGAGGAGGCCGCCACCGGGCTCGGAGCCGGTCGGCTCCGCGTGTTCCTCACCGTGACGCTTCCCCAGCTCCGGCCTGCCCTGGTGTCGGCCGGGCTGATGGTTGGCCTCTACACGGTGAGCGATTTCGGAGCTGTCTCCCTTCTCAGGTTCGACACCTTCACCCGGGCAATCTTCACCCTCTATGCCGGCCAGATCGACCGAAGACCGGCGGCCACGCTCTCGGTGGTGCTCATGGCCCTGGCGTTGCTGATCCTGCTCATCGAGCGACGGACCCGGACAAGGGCCGGTTACCGGGCGGGGTCGACCAAACGCCGGCGACAACTCCTTCGTCTGGGGACCGGTCAGCGGGTGGTCGCCTTCGGTCTCCTCGGCTCATATGCGGCACTGGCCCTGGCACTGCCGATGGGGGTGCTTCTGCTCTGGCTGACACGGGGCCTCGTGGCGGGCAACGAGATCGGTTCCCTCTGGGAGGAGGTCGGTCGGTCGGTCGGGGTGTCGGTCGGTGCCGCTGTCGTCGCCGTGGCCGCAGCGATGCCGGTGGCCATGGTGACAACCTGGCGGCGTAGGCGATACCTGTCGGAGTTGGTCGAGACCTCGGTGTGGTCGATCTACTCACTGCCACACATCGCGGTAGGGGTGGCAGTGATTGCCTTCGCCCTCCGGTTCGCCCGACCTCTCTACCAGACCGTGACCCTCCTCGTCTTGGTCTATGTGGGAATGTTCATGGCCCAGTCTGCCTCCACCATCCAGGACTCGCTGAGACGAACCAACCCGGACCTCGAGGACGCCTCCCGCGGCCTTGGTAGGAGTGCCCTGCAAACGCTGGCGCGCGTGACCCTCCCTCTGACGCAGCCGGGGATCCTGGCCGGGGCTGCTCTCGTCTTTCTCTCGGTGATGAAGGAGCTGCCGGCGACCCTGCTGCTAAGACCGAACGGCTTCGAAACCCTTGCGATCCGAATCTGGAGCTCCACCGGAGAGGGCTTTTACACGAGGGCAAGCGCAGCCGGCCTCGCTCTCCTTGCGGTCTCGATCGTGCCACTCTTGGTGATGACACATCGTGACCTCAGCCCCTGACCGACTGACCATCCGTGCCCGTGGCCTCACCAAGACGTACGGGGACATACTGGCCCTCAACGAGTTCAACCTCGACGTTTGGGAGGGGAGCCTGCTCACGCTGCTCGGCCCATCCGGATGCGGGAAGACCACGGCACTGCGTGTCATCGCCGGGTTCGAGTCGGCGGCGGGGACCGTCGATATCAGAGGGCGCAGGGTCCTCGGTGACGGAGTGTTCGTCCCCCCGGAGCAACGCAGGGTGGGCATGGTGTTCCAGGACTACGCCCTGTTTCCGCACATGAGCGTGGCCCGCAATGTCGGATACGGGCTCAAACGGGGCGTCGATCAGAAGCGGATCGACGAAGTGCTCGAGCTGGTGGGTCTCACCGGGCTCGGGGAGCGCATGCCCAACGAGCTCTCGGGTGGTCAACAGCAGCGGGTGGCCCTGGCGAGGGCGATGGCCCCTGCCCCCGACGTCGTGCTTCTCGACGAGCCATTCTCCAACCTGGACGCCAACCTGCGCGACCGGGTTCGCCGTGAGCTGAAACTGATCCTTACCGAGGCGAGGACCACGGCCGTGCTCGTCACGCACGATCAGGAGGAGGCGCTGGCCACGTCGGACCTGGTGGCGGTCATGTATCAGGGCCATGTCGTCCAGTTCGACTCGCCGGCCGCCCTCTACACGAGACCGGCGGACCCGTGGGTGGCGGAGTTCCTGGGCGACGCCGACGTGCTGGCGGCCACCGGTCACCGGGGGTATGCCGACACCATGTTGGGGCGCTTCAAGACAGATCTCCGGGGACCGGTGGTGGTAGTGGTACGGCCCGAGGACGTCCAGTTGTCGATGGGAGAAGCGCCGAACGCGGTTGTGGCGAACACCGAGTTCTTCGGCCACGACCAATTGGTGACCGTCGCCCTGCCTGGAGGCACCCGGGTCCGTTCCCGTATCGGCCCCCGTCCCTCCTACTCACCTGGTGACAACGTCCGGGTCAGGGCCATCCACGCTCGGGTCTTCCCCGCCCGGTCCTAACCTCGCGAGCCGATGGATTCGTTGATCGCTGGGGTGGCCGGGATCGCCGCAACCGTTTTCGCCGTCGACCTGTGGCGTGATCACCGCAGTCGGCCCCGTCCCCACATCGCCGCCTACGGCACGGGGATGACTTTCTTCGCCATTGCCACGTGGTGCCTGTTCATCGGCATCACGTCTGGCTGGAGCGGGCCGGTGTATCGGACCTTCTTCTTGTTCGGTGCGGTGCTCAACATCCCGTTCCTCGCTCTGGGCTCCATGTTCCTGGTCGTGGGCAAACGCTCCGGTCACGTCATGACCGTGGCCATCGGTGCGATCGCAGCCATCGCCACGACCTTGACCCTCACCGTGCCCTTCGAGCACCCACTTCCCGATGGCGGAATCCCCCACGACATGTTCGCCTCCGGGTTCGGGCCGAGGCTCTTCGCCATCATCGGCGGGGCAAGCGGGGCGACCATACTCATCGTCCTTGCTCTGGTCAGCCTGTTCCGCTTCTGGAACCGGGATCGACGCATCGTCTGGGGCAACGCCCTGATCCTTGCCGGGACCTTTGCGGCCGCTTGGGGCGGGACCGGTCTCGCCCTGGGCGAGGCAGGTGGCTTCGCAGTCTCACTGCTCCTGGCGGTGTCCTTCATCTGGGCCGGATATCAGGTCGCCTCCGGTCGTCGTGCCGTGGTCCCACCGGGCGAAGCCGGTGGCCGGAAGGTGGACCAACTTGAAGAGGAACGGGCCTGAGCCTTTCTCGAGGCTGAATGACCTCCATAGGAGCCATACAACCTGAGGTTCGCCATCAGCCCCCGATGTAGGACATCTCAGCGGCTAGTTGTCATCGTTTCGCGTTGGTACTGAAAACGTGCTCTGACCTGGGGAAATGAGAATTACACTTTGTGATTGTTGTGCATCCTTTTGCGCAACTTGCGGTCCTCTCGCGGAATATCCGCGGAACGCAAGGAACGAGCCGAGACCGCCCTCTAAGGGGTGTCGCTACATGCGCTGGCTTTCGGATAGCACAAGAAGGGCCCTCTGCGCGACGGTGGTTCTCCTCAGACAGGCAGTCGGAGCACCTACTTGACGCCCATACCCAGTATGTATATTCTCCTCGATTGCATACCCAGTATGTGTCAGGGTGGGCTGCGAAGAAAAGGGTGTTATAGATGGGATTGAGAGAGGGGTTGCTGTGCATCCTTGTTAGGGGCGATGCGCACGGCTATCGGCTGAAGTCGGAGCTCGAGTCGGTGACCGGCGACACGTGGCAGGTCAACATCGGCCAGGTCTACACCACTTTGCAACGACTGGAGCGGGATGGTCTTGTTGAGAGTGCCGACTCGAACGCTGATGGTCGGATCGTCTACAAGGTCACGGATCGTGGACACCAAGAGGCGAGACAGTGGCTGGCTACGCCGGTTGACCTAGCCGCATCCGGCCGGGACGAGATATCGCTCAAAGTGCTCATGGCGATGGTCTCAGGGGTCAGCGATCCGAGGCGTGTCGTCGAGAAACAGAGAGGCGCGACCATGACTCTCCTCCAGGACTACACGACCCTCAAGGCCGACGACTTTAACGACGACCTCGCCTGGCAGCTATACCTCGACCGCCTCATCCTCAGTGCCGAGGCCGAGTTGCGTTGGTTGGAGAGGGTCGAGGCTCGCCTCGACGTCATGCCTCCCTTCGAAGTGACCGAATCGCACGAATCCGAAGCCACCGACCCTGAGGAGGTGAACCGATGACCGAGCCGATCCTGTCCATGCGGCGCGTGGGCAAGACCCACGGGTCGGGCGCGCAACGAGTCGACGCCTTGGTGAGCATCGACCTCGACCTGATGCCCGGAGAGCTGGTCGCCGTGACCGGCCGCTCCGGCTCGGGCAAGACCACCCTCCTCAACATGGCCGGCGCCCTCGACGAGCCGACCACCGGAGAGGTCATCGTCGCCGGCCAGAGCCTTGCCACGATGTCGAAGAACGAGCTGGCACGGATCAGGAGGGTCGCCGTCGGATATGTCTTCCAGCAATTCAACCTGCTGCCATCGCTGACGGCGGTAGAGAACATCTCCCTCCCGTTGGAGCTGGATGGTATGAAGCCTGATGAAGCGAGAAAGCTCGCCGAGAAGTCGCTCGAGGAGGTGGAGATGGCCGGCATGGCCGACCGCTATCCGGATCAACTCTCAGGTGGCGAGCAGCAGCGTGTCGCGATCGCCCGCGGCCTGGTTGGCCCGCGCTCGGTCCTCCTCGCAGACGAGCCCACGGGCGCTCTCGACGAAGCGACCAGCGAGTCGATTCTCAAGCTGCTCCGGAGCCGGTGCGACGCTGGGGCCGCGGCATTGATGGTCACCCACGAGCCTGCCTACGCAGCGTGGGCCGATCGGGTTGTGCGTCTTCGTGACGGGCGCATCGAGGGGATCTCGGAGCGGACCAAGACTCCCTTGACGACAGCCGACCTGTCATGAGCGGACGCAGCGCCGCCTACAAGGTGGCGATGAAGAACGCCCGGCGCAATCGAAAGCGGACCATATTTCTTGTCTTGCTCGTCGCCGTCCCGGTCGCATTCGGTGTGGTCGTGGCCGGGATCGTCCGGGCGAGCAGCCTCACCCCGGAGGAACAGGCACAGAGTTACTTTGGGATGGCAGATGCCAGGTTCCAAGTGTTCTCGCCGACGGCTGAGGTGTACGAGTGGATCAAGACGAATCTCCGTGAGTTGGCACCGGAGGCCACCATCACCGAGCTTCGTCAGACGGGAATCAGGGTGGAGGATGTCGGATACGCCCAGGTCTGGGACCTCGACATGGGCGACCCGTCGACTGAGGGATTCCTGGTGCATGTCAGCGGCGATCTGCCCTCCGCTACGGGCGAGATAGCCCTCTCCCCGACCCTGGCCGAGGAGATGGAGGTGGGTGTCGGGGACACCGTCGAGTTCGAGAGCCTCCCCTTCGGAGAGCTGACGGTGGTAGGGCTGGTCAGCGAACCGTTCTTCAGCAAAAGCACCGTCGTTCTGCTCAGCCCGGGTGCGCTCGAGCCCCTCGTCGGAGATCCTGAACTCCTCCCCGAGCCCAGCCAGCTCGTATCCGGCCCCGGAGCCGAGGAGGCGGCCCTGCGTATCAACGATCTCTGGTACAGCGAAGGCCAGCAGCTGTTCTGGCCCGAGCCTGCGGTGGATCCGCTTCCTACTGAGTTGTCCTTCCTGCAAGACGATCCGAACACCCACTTGTTGCTCACCGAGAACGACGTTGATCAACTGGTCGAATTGGCTCGGAACGCTGAGCCGGGTCCTGGCCAGACCGTGGTCGACATCGTCTACAACGCCGCTTACCAGATGATCTACGGCAGCGGTGAGCCAACCGGTCTTCCCGAGGTCTATGTAGAGACCCGGACTCAGTGGCTCAGCCAGAGTGCCTTCGAGGAGAACCCGGCCATCGTCTCGACCGCCGCCGCCGCCATCGTGTTGGTGGAGGTCGCATTCATCACCGGCGCCGCCTTCGCCGCCGGGACCCGTCGACGTCTCCGTGAGATCGGCTTGATGGGTGCGAACGGCGCCTCTGCGAAACACGTCAGGAGCACCGTCGTCGGCGAGGGTCTGACCATCGGTCTGATCGGTGCCGGGACCGGCGTCCTCCTCGGCGCCGCGGTCATGACCTTGGGCCGTCCCATCCTGCAACGATTTGTCTCGAGGGTGATCATCGGGATTGGGGTGAGTTTCACCGACGTGCTCGGTCCGGTGCTCGTCGCCCTTGTGGCCGTGCTGTTGGCGGTGCTGATCCCGGCCCGGACCGCGTCCAAGGTCGCGACCACGACGGCCCTCCAGGGTCGGATGCCGGCCCTGGCCCCGAGGAAGTGGGTCATCCCGGTGGGAATTGGGCTTGCCGCCGTTGGTGGGCTGCTCATCTCGGTGTCACTGGTCTCAACCAGCAACTACGCCGGTTTCCTCGTCGGTGTCGGCGCAACCGCGGTGGTTGGCGGAGTGGCGATGCTCTCCAGCCCGATCCTCGCCGGTGTCGCCAAGCTCTCCGACAAGGTCCCGGCCACTAGCCGTCTCGTGCTGCGCGACTCGGGGCGGAACCGGACCCGCTCGGCGGTGGCCGTGGCAGCGATCATGGTGATCCTCCTCGCCCCGGTGACGGCGATGATCACTTCTGCCACATCCGCCGAGAAGAACCTCGTCTATGGGTTGCCTTCGCCGTCTGCTCATCTCGTCCTCAGCGGAAACTACGAGAACGTGAACTTCGGTGGCGCCAACCCGATAACGGAGAGCGATGTGGCGGCGCTTGCCGCCATCGTCCCCGAGGACGATGTGGCGGTGTTCGACACTTTCGATCTGGTCGTCACGACCAACGAGCTACTCGAGGTCAGGGAGTCCGGGACCGGGGATGGCTCGGAGAACCAGGAGTTCACCGAGTCCGGAGTCGTCGAGCAGCCCGGCTCAACGGGCTACACCGTGGCATTGGCCAATGGCGATCTGCTCCGGGTCCTCGACCACGCCGGAGTCACCGGCTCGATCGACGACGGCGAGGTCGTCGTCCTCGGCATCGAGGATAAAGAAACGAGAATTGAGATCAACGGGGCCGAGTATCCGGCCCACGAGTACCCGGTCGGTGTGGTCCAGTGGAGTATGCCCCGGGTCTTGATCCCCGAAGGGATGGAGGCTGAGTTCGCCGTCGCCAAAACCCGACCACTCGCCTTGTTCACTCTGGAGCGGGAGATGACCCAGGACGAGTGGGAGAAGACATGGAGTTCCAATCTCGAGATCAACGGCGGTTACGGGAGTCTCGACGAGTCCACCATCTATCTTCTTCTGGGAGGGGGAACCCTGATCGTCGTTCTGATCGTGATAGCACTGGTCACCGCGGTGTCGGCGGCAGAGGTCGATGAGGAGGTCCGGACCATCGTCGCCGTCGGGGCCGCGGGATCGATTCGACGACGCTTTCTCGGCCTGCTCACGGCCTATCAAACCTTGGTGGCGATGGCGCTCGCCGTGCCTCTCGGCCTCGGCCTGGTCTGGGTGTTTAGTTCGGCGCAGGACTACATGTACGCAGGGCCATTTGGACTGGTGAACGCTTCCTCGGTAACGGTCCCCTGGGTCTGGCTTGGTGCCTTCGCCGTGATCCTCCCCGTCGTGATCGGAATCCTGACCCTCGTCTCGGTCCGATCGGCTCCGGTAACACCACCACGGCGTGCCACATGACGAGATGGTTTCCGGTGGGTGTGTCGCCGCCGAGAGGCCATGGGAGATAACCCGCCGCATGTTTGGTCGACAGCCTCTCGTTCGACCTCTTCTCTTACAACTCATCAGGTGACGAGGTGGCACCGGCAAGGATGCGGAGGGCACCTGGACTGACGCAGCTCAGCAGGAAACCCGATCCTTCTTGTCGGAAGCCCGATCTCGGCTTTCAGCTGCGTCATTCGTGGCGTAGGTTCTGAGAAATGGCGAGGAAGGTTCCGAAGGAGACGGATCGTCTGGATGCCATCGAGCGGTTCTTGGTTGGCCTGAAGCAGGGTGACGATGCCTTCGGTCTTATCGCCTCGGTTTCTGACCTTCATCCGAAGAACAACACCTTCCCCGGAGAGGTGTTCATGGGTTTGGCTGCCGATGCTCTCGATATCGCAGGTGTGAGTCGGGATGAGCCGGTCCGATATGAGGGTCTGCGTGGGGAGTTCCTCCCCGAGTGCGAGTTTCGTGGCAAGCAGAACCGCCAGATCCAGTATGCGATTCTGACCAGCGCTTCGCTCCGGGGAGGCCTCGAGCCTGATCTGTTGGACGAGGTGATCTGGTGGGGGAACGACGACTACTGGCAGTACGCCCTCTACGCGGCCCTGGCTTTGGTTCGGGCATGTGCAGACCGTCTCGACGTTTCGGTGTCTGATTTCGCGGAGAGACTGGCGAGCCACCACAGTCTGAATTTGGCCTGAAGCCGACGAGTCAGTCGATAGGAAGTTGTCGGACTGCTGGTCGCTGTCGTGGCCTTCACCTGGAACCGCGGGGTTGTCCTCGAAGAGGACACACAAGGCCTCGTCTGATGGGCAGCGTCTGATGGGCAGCGAAGGAGAGCTTCACCGGGTTGTATGCCATCTCGACAAGCTCCTGGCCGAACGTGACATGACACTGATAGAGCTGTCCGATCTCGTCGGGATCACAGTTGCCAACCTGTCCATCCTCAAAAACGACCGAGCCCGAGCCATCCGCTTCTCAACACTCACAATCTGTGACGCTCTAGACGCTCAACCAGGCGACCTCTTCAGCGTTGATCCACCATGAGCACCACCAGGTCTCACATTCCGACCCGAGCGATACGTGCCGATACCGGACCCTCTCAAATATGGGCGGATTCGCCACCGAATTGTTGCTCTGTGCCTGTTTCGGGTCGAATGCGTGAACCTTCCTTACTGATTTAGCGTCTCAACGAGAGTGAGAGGCCGTCTTCATTTGGGTCTGGTGGTTCTTGTTGTTTCGGCTTGCTCTGGTCAGGGTGCTCCGGCGAGCACCGCGCTTCCGGAGGCGGATCCGACGACGAGCCTCGCTCCGACAACCAGTGTTGTGGTATCGACCACTATCCCGCCGACTACGACCATTGGCGAAGGTTCTGGTACCGAACCGGTGCGGTTGGACGGCGTTTCTCTTGTGCCCGTTGAGATGGAGGACGGAACCCGCATCGCTGTCCTGCTGCCGTCTGAGTTGGTGCCAGGGCTGGTTGAGGTCGACGTGTTCTCATCGGGCGCAGAACTCGAAGCTCCCGGTTTTCATGGGTCGCTTTCCTACTCTTTCTGCACTGGATCTATTCAAGATGCCGGGTCGGTGAACAGTCGCGGTGCTCTCGTCGCGCACCTGTCGGATCGGCTTGTCGTATGCCGGCCCGACCAGTATCTGACTCTTGACATCACAGCCAGCCAGGAAATCGCAACGGAGTCGCATGACAGCTTCGACCTCGTGCCCGTGGACATCGGCCACCAATACTCGGCGGCAGCCGAGTCGAGCGTTGGGGCAACCATTTGCTGCGACGCGTTCGGGCCATTGCGGATAGGAAAACTCGTCATAACTGCGAATCGATACACGTCCGGCCGTATTACCGCCTGGGATTACGAGACCCTCATGCCTCAGTGGACCACAAGCATCGGGGATTCCAGCATCCTTCTCGGCTCTTCGGACGGTCTCGTGGTAGCTACTCCTGGACAGGGCGGATTGGTGGGCGTCGACGCGAGAACCGGAGAGACGAGGTGGGAGCTGGGGTTTACCCAGGGTGATGAGGTCGTTGGTGTAGCAAACGAACCCAGCGAGAACCTCTGGTACATCTCCACTGACTTCCCCGGCGAAGGTGGAGGGCCACCACCACGCCTACGAGCCGTCGATATCCAATCCGGTGAATCGATCTGGATGACCGAGGGGCGACCGGACACTCTGCTCCAGTGGGTAGATCCAACGGTTTTCCCCGATCTGGTCGTCGTCATGGACGTGCCTCGCTTCGACCCAGACCAAGGCACCACCACGACCAGGCATCTCATCGCCTTCGATCGGGTCACCGGAGATAAGGTCTGGACCACAGACCTCGGCGACCCCACCGAAGGCTTCTCCGACCGCCTCCTGGCTACTGACCCAGACCGAGGCATCCTCATCGCGGCCACACCGGAGGGTGAAGTCTTCTCCATCGACCCCGCATCGGGTCACATTCTCTGACGGACCGAAACCGGATTCGTTCGGGTCATGGAACTCGACAACTCAACCGTAAGGCTGCAGCAAGGTTTCAGCGAAATACACCTTGACCTCCAGACTGGAGATCAGATCAACAGGTGACATTCCTCGGTGAATTCGCAACGACCACCGAGGTGCCGGTATGCGCTGTCTGGCGCCCCTCACCCCACGGACGCAGAACTGCTGATATCGAGCGGTTAGTCACCTGATCGTCGCCTTCCAACGGTTCAGTGGAAGACGCGCCGGCGAGCACCGCCCAGACGAGAGGCTAGCTTTGGACCATGGCGACTTTGGGCCACGTTCACCTACCGGTCTCCGACCTGCCACGGTCCCGCAGCTTCTACACCGAGACAATGGGACTCGAAGTCGGCTACGAGGACGAGGCGATGGTGTACTTCCCCCAAGTCGGGCTGATCATCGATCAGAGTGACACGGTCATCGGCACGGGGACGATCGTCGGCCTCTCCTGTCAAGACGCAGATGCCGAGTACGAGCGGTTACGCCAGCGAGGAGCTCCCCTCGGAGCCCGGCCTCAGGATCAGCCTTGGGGGGTGCGCAACTTTTACGTGAGCGACCCCGACGGGTACCAGGTCGAGTTCGAACAGACACTGGCCTCCTGAGGACCCCTCGGCTCCGAGCTCCAGCCACACAGAGTGAAGGTCGCTAGTCAGGAGATGAGCGCAGAGGTGCCGATCGAGGGCGGTTTCTGAGATGCTCGTTATCCGCCCAGTCGATATGACGCGGGCGTCACCATTGGGTATGAAATAGGTGTTGCTGGCGGGTGTGGTCGCCGAACAATTCTTGAAGTGGTGGAACTCGCGCCCAGTCTGGC
>Ga0214472_10008601_pt1 | contig 10663 bp, 8 predicted proteins | sample RVTome_6_FD_207662 | JGI IMG/M metagenome (GOLD analysis project Ga0214472, IMG submission 207662) | Soil microbial communities from uranium-contaminated site in the Upper Colorado River Basin, Wyoming, United States - RVT140D175 | ecosystem: Environmental > Terrestrial > Soil > Contaminated >...
CTGGGATGCCGGTATCGCTCAGCTCGGATTGCTGGCGGCCGCGCAGGAATACGTCGTACTCGAGCGTGGGGGCGAGCACCCAGCGTTCGCCGAGGCCCAGGCGCAGCGTCGCGCCGATCGGCAAGTACGCGTAGCGGGCGGCGCGCTCGTATCCCAGGGCTCCGGTGCTGGTTTGCCCGCGCAGGTCGTTCTTCAGGTAGCGGAACCCGAGCCCGAAATAGGGGGAAAGGGAAACGCGGCTGCCGAGCGGAAAGTCCCTGCCGTAGAGCGCGCGCGCCTCCACCAGCCAGTCGGGGACGTCTTCCAGCGTGCCCGAGCCTTCGTAGTCGAGGATGCCGTGGGAGACGCGCACGTCCAGCCGCAGGAAGAAGCGGCTGCGCGTGGTGACGGTGAAAGCGCCGGACACGCCGCCGCGAGGTCCTTCGAGCGACATGAGGCCGGGCTCTTCGTACTTGTAGCGGCTGGCGTGAGCGCCGAGCTCCCAGCCGGGGCGGGTAAGCAGGCGCGCCTCGTCTGCCAACGCCGTGGCGCAGTAGAGGGTCCCGGCCAGCGCGAGCGCCGCCACCTTGACTGCCGTCTTCATGCCGCCCCCTTGTCTTAAGAGCTTGTTATTTCCGCATTATGCGGCAGCTAGGGATAGTGCACAGTGCTCGGCCCGTGCTCCGGGAGCGGGATGAACTCGGTCTCCTCCGGCACCGCGGCGAAGCGGCCCGCCTTCCAGTCGGCCGCCGCCTGGTCGATGCGCTCCTTGCGGCTGGAGACGAAGTTCCACCACAGGAAGCGGCGCTCCTCGAGCGGCGCGCCGCCGAAAAGTACCAGCCTCGCGGCGGGGCTCGCCGCCAGGGTGACGGAGCCGCCGGGGCGGAACACGAGCATTTCGCCGACCGCACAGCGCCGCCCTTCAACTTCCGCCTCGCCCTCGACGACGTAGACGCCGCGCTCCTCGTGCTCCGGCGCGAGCGACAGCCGCGCGCCGGATTGCAGGAGCGCGTCGGCGAAGAACATCGGCGAGTAGGTCGGCACCGGCGCGCGCGCGCCGTGCAGCTCGCCGACCACGACCCGGATCTCGAGGTCGCGCTCTCGGATCACCGGCAGCGCTGGCGCCGCATGGTGCGAGAACGCGGGCGCCGCTTCCTCGTGGCTGCGCGGCAGGCCGACCCAGACCTGGATTCCGGAGACCGCCGAGCCCGATTTGCGCAGCGCCTGCGGCGTGCGCTCGGAGTGCGCGATGCCGCGGCCGGCAGTCATCCAGTTCACTTCGCCCGGGCGGATCGGCTGCACCGTTCCCAGGCTGTCGCGGTGCAGGATCTCGCCGGCGAAGAGGTAGGTGACGGTGGCGAGGCCGATGTGCGGGTGCGGGCGCACGTCGAGCCCGGCGCCGGGCTTGAGCTCGACCGGCCCCATGTGGTCGAAGAACACGAACGGCCCGACCGTGCGGCGCTCGGCGGCGGGCAGCGCGCGGCGCACGGCGAAGCCGTCGCCCAGGTCGCGCGTGCGGGGTACGATGACGGTTTCCAGCATCACCGGATTATCCGACGAAATGACCGAGCTCAGACCCGCGCGCGAGCGCGGCCACGCCAGCCACGGCTGGCTCGACTCCTGGCACAGCTTCTCGTTCGCCGACTACTACGACCCGCGGCACATGGGCTACGGACCGCTGCGCGTGATCAACGAGGACCGGGTGCAGCCCGGGCGCGGCTTCGGCACCCACGGCCACCGCGACATGGAGATCATCAGCTACGTGCTCGAGGGCGCGCTGGCGCACGAGGACTCGATGGGCAACGGCTCGACCATCGTTCCCGGCGACGTGCAGCGCATGAGCGCCGGCAGCGGCGTGCGCCACAGCGAGTTCAACCGGGAAAAGTCCGCCGTCACGCATTTCCTGCAGATCTGGATCGAGCCCGAGATCGCCGGCATCGCGCCGTCGTACGAGCAGAAGCACTTTTCGCCGCAGGAGAAGCGCGGGCGGCTGCGGCTCATCGCCTCGCCCGACGGGCGCGAAGGCTCGGTCACGCTCCACCAGGATGTGCGGCTCTATGCGGGACTTTTCGACGGTAGCGAAACGGCGAGAGTTCTTCTGGAGAAGAACAGAAAGGGCTATGTTCACGTTGCGCGAGGCAGGATCACCGTGAACGGCCATGCTTTGCAGGCCGGCGATGCGCTCAAGACCGACGGCGGAGAGATCAGCCTGGAAGGCGGAGAGGGCGCCGAGGTGCTGGTCTTCGACTTGCCGTAATCAAATAATCTTGATCTGACCCTAATTCTTTGAAGGTCGGAGATCGGGCTCTGACCCCGATTTCTAGCCGCAGATGCCCACGTAGCCGCAGGCGGTGCAGTAGTCGCAGCCATCCTTGCGGATCAGCGTGGTGTTGCCGCACTCGGGGCAGCGGGCGCCTGCGAGCACCGGATTGTTCTCGGCTGACGGCGCTTCGAGAATGCCCATCTGCTGCAGCGGCACGCCGTTCTCGTCGAGGATGCCGAGCATCGCGTAGCGGTGCAGCATCAGGCGCGCGACGTAGGACACCGTCGAGGGGAAGGTCTGCTGGCGGCGGCTGCCCGGCACGAAGGCCATGAAGTCGCCGTTCGGCTCGGGAAAGTCGAGCAGCTTGCGCAGCTTCATCCCGACCCAGGCCGGGTCGAGCACGCGCATGTCGAGCGACAGCAGCTTGCACAGGCCGTCGAGGGTGCGCGGGTACTCGCCGGAGAGCCACACCGAGTAGGGGCGCGTATTGCCGTCGGGGAGCGTGATCTCCTTCAACCCGAGCACGAAGTCGTCGCCGGTGCGCGCGTTCAGCACGTCGACGGTCCAGGACATGGTGCCGTCGGTGCCGGTCTTGGGCTCCTTCAGGGCGAACATCGCGTCGAGCACCGGGGTCGGCCCGCCGCCCGGGGAGAGGCTGAAGGCGTCCTGCGCGAGCCCGGCGTGAAGCTGCTCGACGCGCCAGCGCACCACCTGCGCGAACGCGGACACGATCGAGGGCATGCGCTTTCTCTCGCCGCGCGGCGGGAACGGCATGTCGAAGCCGTCGTCGCCGCCCGCCTTGGCGAGCGCGTCGAGCTTGAGCTTGAGCCAGGCGTGGTCGTTCGCCCGCATGTCCATCGACAGCGTCTTCGCCAGCGCCCCGAGGCCGCGCGGCTGCTCGCTGCCGTTCACCCAGACTTCGAAAGCGTGCGGTGCCCCGTTCTCTACATGACCGACGAAGACGGCGAAGCGGTAGTGCGGATGCTCGATCATGTAGGTCCACGCCGGGTTGCCGGCGGGGAGCTCCGGACGCCCGGGCCAGCGCAGCGAGGCGAGCACCGGGGCCGGGATCGACTTCACCTGCAGCCTGCGGTTGACGTCGTCCTGGACGAAGTCTTCGGTCTTGTGGACCGAGAGCACCGAGCCGAGCACCTTGTTCGGGCGGTAGGTGGCGAGCCCTTTCAGGCCGGATTTCCACGCCAGCAGGTACAGGTCCTGGAACTCGCCGTACGGATAGTCTTCGGGGACGTTTACCGTTTTCGAGATGCTGGTGTCGATGAAGGGCGCGACCGCGGCGACCATCTGCTCGTGCGCGCGCGCAGAGATCTCGAGCGCGGTGACGAACCAGGGCGGCAGCGCCTCGGGGTCGCCACCCATCGATTTATAGCGGCGCCAGGCGTGGTCCTCGACCGGGAACTCCTTCAGCTGGCCGTCGGGCATGCGCTTCTTGCGCGTGTAGGTCCACGAGAACGGCGGCTCGATGCCGTTGGAGGCGTTGTCGGCGAAGGCGAGGCTGATGGTGCCGGTGGGCGCGATCGACAGCAGGTGCGAGTTGCGGATGCCGTTCTTTGTTATCAGGGATTTCACCTCTTCCGGCAGCCGCGCGGCAAAGCTGGTCCCGGAAAGGTAGAGATCGGCGTTGAACAGCGGGAACGCGCCGCGCTCGCGCGCGAGCTCGGTCGAGGCGCGGTAGGCGGCGTCGCGCATGCCTTCGGAGATGCGCGCGGCCATGGCGCGCGCCTCCTCGGTGTCGTAGCGCAGCCGCAGCATGATGAGCGCGTCGCCCAGCCCGGTGAAGCCGAGCCCGACGCGGCGCTTCGCCATCGCCTCCTTGCGCTGCTGCTCGAGCGGCCAGGCGGTCACCTCCAGCACGTTGTCGAGCATGCGGACCGCGATCTCGACGACCTTGGCGAATCTCTGGAAATCAAAAGACGATTTTTCCAGAAAGGCATCTTTCACGAACCGCGTCAGGTCGATCGATCCCAGGCAGCAGCAGCCGTAGGGCGGCAGCGGCTGCTCGGCGCAGGGATTGGTCGCCTCGATGGTCTCGCAGTAGTTCAGGTTGTTGTCGCGGTTGATGCGGTCGAGGAACAGGATCCCGGGCTCGGCGTGGTCGTAGGTCGAGCGCATGATCTGGTCCCACAGCTCGCGCGCGGGCAGCTCGCGGTACACCCACAGGCCGTCCTCGCGCTGCCTGCCGCCGTTCTCGGGCCAGGGTTTCGCCTTGTGGACCAGCTCGACGGCGGCGTCCTTCTCCACGGCGAGCATGAACTCGTCGGTGACGCCGACCGAGAGGTTGAAGTTGGCCAGGTCGCCCCGGTCCTTGGCGTGGATGAACTCCTCGATGTCCGGGTGGTCGCAGCGCAGCACGCCCATCTGGGCGCCGCGGCGCGAGCCGGCGGATTCCACCGTCTCGCACGAGCGGTCGAACACGCGCATGTAGGACACCGGGCCGCTCGCGCGCGAATGTGTGCCCTTCACCTCGGCGCCCTTGGGGCGGATCGCCGAGAAGTCGTAGCCCACCCCGCCGCCGCGGCGCATGGTCTCGGCCGCCTCCTGCAGCGCGGTGTAGATCCCCGGCTTGCCGTCGACCACCTCCGAGATCGAGTCGCCCACCGGCTGCACGAAGCAGTTGATGAGGGTGGCCTGCAGGGCCACCCCGGCGGCGGAATTGATGCGGCCGGCCGGGATGAAGCCGTCCTCCTGGGCCTTCAGGAAGCGCCGCTCCCAGAGGGCGCGCTTGTCCTCGGGCTCGGCCTGGGCGAGCGCGCGCGCGACGCGCAGGCGCACCTCGTCCAGGTTGGCTTCCCTGCCCTTGGCGTATTTCTCCAGCAGCGTGTCCCGGCAGATCTCCTGCTCGGCGGGCTGGACGGCGGTGGCGCTTTCCATACTGGAATTCTATACAGCAGTCGAAAAAAAACCAGCCCGACCGGACTAGCTCGCGGTCTGGACCGCCGCGGGACGGGCTTCGGCCGGCTCGACGCCCTGGCGGGCGCGCTTCAGCAGGTCGGCGGCCTCGGCGTGCCCCATGCGCAGGGCGAGCTCGACCGGGGTGTCGCCTTCGCGCGTGAGCATCGCCGGGTCGGCCCGGTTTCGCAGCAGCAGCTCGAGCATCGGCACGCTGCCCTTCAGCGCCGCGTAGGCGAGCGGCGTGTAGCCGTTGTCGTGGTGCAGGTTCGGATCGAAGTTCATCGCCAGCACCTTCTGCGCGTACACCAGGTTGCCTTTCTCGATGGCGTAGAACATCGCCCGGATGCCCTCCGGGCTTTTCTCGCGCGGCCTGGGCTCGAGCCCGGTGGGCAGCAGCTTCATCACGGTGTTGATCAGCCCGATGCCGACCAGCGCGACCAGGGCGAGCACGATCGGCACCTTGGAGATGTTGAGGCCCTCGGCGATCTGCTCCGGCAGGTTGGCGCCGGCGACCAGCAGCACCACGGCGACGAACAGGCCGAAGCGCAGGTACAGGAACAGCCCAATGATGACCGCGATGGCGAGGACGGCGAGCGCCGTGGTGGGATCGACCCCCAGGCGCTCCCTCACGTACGCCTCGGGCAGGTTGGCGAGCACCGCGGAGAGCGTGATCAGCCCCATCAGGACGAGCTCGCGGATTCGCAGCCTGGTCAGGAAATCCAGCGGCTCCTTTTTCTTCGCGGCCATCCTTGCTCCTGCGGTGTTGTCCCCGTTTTCTGCCCCAATTCTGAAAGGGGGTGACGGTACTTGCAAGCTAAAATTCGGCCTGCGATGTCGAAGGCCTTTGTCAAGGAAGAAAGCGGCGATCACGACGACGCCGAGCTGCAGGCGCCCGCGCTGCCGGCGGGCGGGCGCAACTACATGACGCCCGAGGGCTATGCGCGCCTCGAAGCGGAGCTGCGGCGCCTGGTCGAGGCCGAGCGGCCCGAGGTGGTGAAGACGGTCGCCTGGGCGGCGTCCAACGGCGACCGCTCCGAGAACGGCGACTATATCTACGGCAAGAAGCGGCTGCGCGAGATCGACCGCCGCGTGCGCTTCCTGATCAAGCGGCTGGAGAGCGCCGAGGTAGTGCGCTCGGCGGGGCGCGACACCGACCAGGTGTTCTTCGGCGCAACGGTCAGGCTGAGGAGCGCTTCCGGCGAGGAGCGCAGCATCACCATCGTCGGGGTCGACGAAGTCGACCCGGCGCGCGGACGCGTGTCGTGGATCTCGCCGGTGGCTCGGGCGCTGATCAAGGCGCGCGCCGGCGACACGGTGCGGGTGCGCACGCCCGGCGGCGAGCAGGCGCTCGAGGTGCTGGAGGTCCACTACGGGGAGGCAGGCCAATGAGCATCGCAACGGAGTTCCGCGAGTTCGCGGTCAAGGGCAATGCGGTGGACCTCGCCGTCGCGGTGGTCATCGGCGCGGCGTTCGGCAAGATCGTCGCCTCGCTGGTGAGCGACATCGTGATGCCGCTCGCCGGCACGCTGCTCGGCGGTCTCGACTTCAGCGGCCTCGCGCTCCAGGTCGGCGCGGCGAAGATCCAGTACGGCAAATTCCTGCAGACCTGCGTCGACTTCGTGATCATCGCCTGGGCGATCTTCGTCGCCGTCAAGCTGATCAACCGCCTCAAGCGCCGCGAACCGGAAGCGGCGGTGCCGACGCCGCCGCGGCAGGAGCAGCTGCTGGAAGAGATCCGCGACCTGCTGCGGCAGCAGCAGAAGATCGGGCTCTGACCCCGAATTCGGCTCAGGGCTTGCCGAAGTCGCCGGCGAAGATCAGCGACAGCCGCGCCGGGTCGAAGTGGCGCCTGAGCGCGGCGTTGACCTCGTCCGCGCCGAGCGCCGCGATGCGCGACTCGAGCTCGATGTCCCAGGCGAAGCTGCGCCCGAGGTACAGATAGGACGCGAGGCGCTCGGCGAGCGCGCGGTCCTGCGTGCGCGCCAGGCGCCGCGCTTCCAGCACGCCCTGCTTCCCTGCCTCGACCTCGGCCGCGCCGAAGCCCTCGCGCAGCGCGCGCTCCAGCTCCTCCCGGATCGCGGCCTCCACCCGGCCGCGGTTCTGCGGCGCGAAGATCGAGTGCACCCGGAAGGCGGCCGTCGGGTCGAGCGAGCTGGCGTGGAAGCTGGTGTAGGTGCTGTAGGAGAGGCCCTCTTTCTCGCGCACGCGCTCGGTGAGCCGGGCGGTGGAGGAGCCGCCGATCAGCCAGTTGGCGAGCACCAGCGCCGGGAAGTCCGGATGGTCGTCGCGCATCGGCACGTCGAAGCCGCCGCGCAGCACGGCGTTTGCCTTGTCGGGCGTGAGCAGCTGGTTCTCGAACGAAGGCCGCTCGAAGTAGCGCGCCGGGACGCGCTCGAACGGGCTCGGCGCCTTCCAGTCGCCGAGCAGCCCGTCGAGCGCGCGCGCGAGCTGGTCGACGTCGAAATCGCCCACCGCGGCGAACTCCGCGCCGGTCGCGCCGTACAGCTCGCGATAGCAGGCGACGGCGTCCTCCAGCCGGGCGGCGCGCATCCACTCGATGCGCTCCTCGATGGTCGGCGTGTAGCGCGGGTGGCCGGGCGGGTATTCCTGCAGGTGGCGCGCGAGGCGCACGCGCGCGAGCACCGCCGGGTCGCTCCTCTGGCTTTCCGCGCCGGTCAGCGCCGCGCGCTTCATCTCCTCGAACTCCTGCGCCGGGAACGAGGGCTCGCGCAGCGCCTCGGCGACCAGGCGCAGCGCGGGAATCAGGTTCTCGCCGCGCACCTCGATGCTCGCGCCTTCGCCGCTCAGCGACACGCTGGCGTTCAGCCGCTCGAAGGCCTGCTTGAGCTCGGCCCGGCTGCGCTTGAGCGTGCCGCGCGAGAGCATGGCGCCGGCGAAGCTGCACGCCACCTCGCGGTTCGTCAGGCTTTTCTCGTCGCCCCAGTGCAGCGCCAGAGTCGCGACGACCCTGCCGCCGCGCGTCTTCTTGGGCAGCAGCGCGGCGCGCATGCCGTTGGAGAGGCTGCGCCGCACGACGCGCGCCTCGATGTTCCGGGGCGAGGGATCGAAAGCCTCGCCGAGCCGCACGCCGTCGCCGCCGCGGTAGTTCTGGAGCGCCGCCTGCAGATCCGGCCGGGGCGGGATCTCGGCGCGATCCGGCGCCGCGCTCGGCACGAAGGTGCCGAGCACGCGGCTCGCCGGCTTGAGATAGCGCTCGCCGACGCGCTGCACGTCCTCGAGGGCGACCTTGCGCAGCCGGTCGCGGTACAGGAAGAACAGGCGCCAGTCGCCGAGCGCCTCGAACTCCGAGAGCGCGCGCACGTAGGGCCCGGTGTCGAGCTGCACCTTCTCGAAGTCGTTGAGCAGCGGCGTGCGCGCGCGCTCGAGCTCCTCGGCGCTCACCGGCTGCGACTTGAGCCCCTCGAGCGTCGCGAGCAGCGCTTCGCGCGCCGGCGCGAGCGGGGCGTCCTTCGCCACCGAGGCGCCGAAGTACACGTAGCCGGGGTCGTGCAGCCCGCGCTCGTGGCCCCAGACGACGCTCGCCAGCCCCTTCTGCACCAGCGCCCGGTGCAGCCGGCCCGAGGGCACCTCGCCGAGCACCTTGACCAGCACGTCGAGCGCGGGATAGTCGGGGTGGCTCGCCGCCGGCGCGCGGTAGAGCGCGGCGACCATCTGGTTGTCGCCGATGCGCCGCAGCGTGACCTCGCGCTCGCCGTCCTGGGTCGGCTCCTGCGTGTACAGGCGCGGCAGCTCGCGCCCGGGCTTCGGGATCGCGCCGAAGTGCTTCGCCACCCGCCCGAGCGCGCGGCGCTCGTCGAAGTTGCCGGCGATGACGAGCAGCGTGCTGTCGGGCTGGTACCAGGTGCGGTAGAACGCCTGCAGCCGCTCGATCGGCACCTGCTCGATGTCGGAGCGCTCGCCGATGATCGGGTTGCCGTAGTTGTGCCAGGCGAACGCCGCCTGCTGCATGCGCTGGAACAGCACCGCGCCGGGGTTGTTCTCGCCCATCTCGAACTCGTTGCGCACCACCGTCATCTCGCTCTCCAGGTCGCGCTTGGAAATGAACGAGTTCACCAGGCGGTCGGCCTCGAGGTCGAGCGCCCAGTCGAGGTTGTCCTCGCTGGCGGAGAAGGTCTCGAAGTAGGTGGTGCGGTCCTGCGAGGTGGTGCCGTTCCAGCGCGCGCCGCGGCGGGCGAACTCCTGCTTGATGTTCGGGTGGCGCGGCGAGCCCTTGAACAGCAGGTGCTCGAGCAGGTGCGCCATGCCCTTCTCGCCGTAGCCTTCGTGGCGCGAGCCGACCTTGACGTTGACGTGCACCGTGATGGTGTCGATGCCGGGATCGGGCACCGTGAGCAGGCGCAGCCCGTTGGCGAGCCGGTACTCGGTGACCCCCTCGATCGAGACTACCTTCTGCGGCAGCTCGGCGGCGAGCGCGGCGGCGGCCGCAAGCAGCAGGAAGGTGGCGGCAAAAAGCCGTTTCATAGCAGCCAGTCGAAAAAGTGCAGGGCCGCGAGGCCCGAGATTATCGTAACGAAGGTCAGGCGCCAGCGCCATGCCACGGCGATCGCCACCGCGCCGGCCAGCAACCGCTCGTTTCCCAGCGACAGCACTAGGACCTCCTTTTGCACCACCAGTTCCGGCGCCCAGATCGCGGTGAGCACCGCGGCCGGCACGTAGCGCAGGGCGCGGCGCAGGAGCGGCGGGGTCTCGATCCCGGGGGGCAGCAGCAGGAACGAGGCGCGCAGGCCGTAGGTCACCAGCGCCATCCCGGCGAATGCGAGCCACAGGCTCACCGCGGCCTGCGCTCGAAGGCGAGCCCGCTCGCGATGCCGGTGATCGCGGCGAGCGGGATCGACAGGCGCAGCGGCAGGCCGTACGCGAGGATCACCGTGACGCCGGCGGCGAGCGCCGCGGCCAGCATGGCGCGGTCGCGGATGAGGGGCACCGACATGGCGATGAAGGCGAGCGGCGCCGCGAACTCGAGCCGCCAGGCGGCCGGCACGCCGGCGCCGATCAGCACGCCGGCGGCCACCGCCGCCTGCCAGACCGTCCATACCATCACCCCGGCGCCGAGGTAGAAGCCGAGCTTGTAGCGGGCGTCGGGGTGCTCGGCGACGCGCGAGAGCAGCACCCCGTAGACGTTGTCGGCGATCAGGTAAGCGACCACGAGGCGCCAGCCGAGCGACGCGTGCGCGAAGTGCAGCCGCAGCGAGGCGCTGTACATCATGAAGCGCAGGTTGATGAACAGCGTCGCGAGCACCACCATCAGCGCCGGCGTGTCGGAGGCGAGCAGCTGCGCCGAGGCCACCATCGAGGCGCCGGCGAACACCACGATCGACATCAGCATCGCCACCAGCGGCGCGATGCCGCTCGCCACCATCGCCACGCCGGTGATCAGGCCGAAGGGCGCGACGCCGAGCAGCACGGGCACCGAGGCGCGCGCGCCGGCGGCGAAAGCGGGGCGGTGGAGCGTCACAGGAGGCCGGATTCTACCGGCTGACCCCCTGATAA
>Ga0214472_10008602_pt1 | contig 10662 bp, 14 predicted proteins | sample RVTome_6_FD_207662 | JGI IMG/M metagenome (GOLD analysis project Ga0214472, IMG submission 207662) | Soil microbial communities from uranium-contaminated site in the Upper Colorado River Basin, Wyoming, United States - RVT140D175 | ecosystem: Environmental > Terrestrial > Soil > Contaminated >...
TTGCTCTCCTCTCTTTGGGTTGGCTACGCAAAGATGAAAGCAATCCGTTTCTTTTTGCAAGAAAAAAAACTACCTATCACGTAACTTTCGAACAAAGCCGAGTTTTGGGATTCGGTAAGCCTTACATCGCGAAATTTGTTGCAGGACGAGACAGTGAAATTGGACTTATCCCCTTTTCGTACTGTTCCGCTTCGCGCTGGGACGGGCCCTAACGGCTATTTGACATCAATCGCGCACTCTCTTAACATTATTTTCGAATCGTTGGTAACACTCGAAACGGCTAGAAAGGTCGGCCTATGTCAGCGCCCGCGGAGAAAACGACTCACCCCTACATCGTGTCCCTGGCAGATTACTGTGGGGGCAGTCCTGTGATTAAAGGAACAAAATTTCCGGTTCGCTCTGTCGTCAATTACGTTCTTTGCCAAGGCATCTCACCTGAAGAGCTAGTAGGCGAGTTTCCCCATCTGACGCTTGCGCAAGTGTACGACGCGCTCTCGTATTACTACGATCACAAGGAAGCCATCGACCAGGATATTCAAGAGAACTCGCAAGAAAATCACGGACCCGAGAACGCGGGCTAATGGCCAAGATTGCCCTGCTGTTGGATGAGGATGTTCGCCCAACGCTAGGCGAAATTCTCCGGCGGCGAGGTTACGATGCAATCCACGTCCTTGAGGTAGACCGTGCGGGCAAAAGTGACCCGGAGCAATTGGCTTACGCCGCGAGCCAGCAACGAGCAATCCTGACTCACAACATTCGACATTTCAGGCTCCTGAACCAAAGATACCATGAAGAAGGCAGGGAACACTTCGGCATCTTACTTTCAGCCCAAGTGCCGCTGAAGGATCTGCTGCGCAGAGCTCTTCGGTGTTTGGGACGCCACACAGCAGACGAGGTAAAGAATAACGTGCTCTGGTTGAATGAGTAGCGCAGGCTGCAGCTTTACGCGCTACGCGGCGGTTTTCAGAGGGGATGTATTCAAAAACGTACTCTTAATCACCGCTAATCATTTTTCTCTGTGTTCTCCGCGCCTCGGCGGTGAAGTTTTGCTAGTCTTTTCTAAACGAGACTTTTTTCCTAGGCGTAGAGTGTGGGCTTAGCGCGGTTATAGACAGTTAGCTTCTGATAAATGTTACGAGTTTTGAGGGGGGTGGGACTGAGGCTAGATTTTAGGCCTCCGTCTGGGAGATAAACATCCTGTCTATTAACTCTTCTCGGAATACATCTCTATTCTTAAAGGATAGACTCAGGCTCCCCCCGCGAATATCCGGCAACAAGTGTAACAACAGAGAGAGCCCAAAAAACACCTGGCCGTACCAGGGGCCGATAGATCGTTGCGATCACACGCATCGGCCCCTGGTAGCATAGACCCGCCGACTATGGGACGTTGTTATTAAGCTCGACTGTGAGCGTGGCCGCAGCGTCTCCTCCCACGCACACGGGGACATCAACTGTGTCGAAATTGCAGCTGTTACCGGGGCATGTACCCCAAGTCGCTCCAATTGTGTAGCAGCCATCCAACATAGGTACGTCCTTGGGGCTATTGAATGAATTGAAGTTAGTGATTATAGCCGCTCCGATGTTTCCAAACTTGTTAAATCCTGAGTGCCTCAGAGCTGAACCAACAGTCCGGGAAGACCACGCTCTAGCAACGACTGGGTTTACCCCCACGTTTTGGATAAAAGTCACGTTGTGCGCGGGGATTTCTATAGTCTTCGTTCCAAAGCCAGACCGATTATCGACCCAGACGTCGATAGTCTGAGCAGGATTCAAATTGGCAGCGCACGGTACGGCTTCCCCAGGGCACCACTCTATTCTGAAGAGAATCTGTCCAGAGCCGAAAAAGGGTCCGAACGACGGCAGACAACTGTCGCCGACCCAAGTTTCTTGGAGAGTACAGGTCTTGCCCGAAGCAACGTGTGTAATAATCACGTTTTTGATATCAACATCTGCGGGCCTCACGAACTCGAGATTGACCCCGGCCTGTGCCTGGCCGACGAACCCTAACGTCTGTATTGCTGCCGCGCTCAGAAGCAACATGAGTCGTTTTCTCATCTTCTCATATAATTTCATTTCGTTTCCTCCTTCTTCAAAAATCGTAAGAATGTTGATCCCAAAAACAAAGCTAAGATTTCTCCACAGCGGACCTGGCGCAGAGGCGGGGTTGTGGCCGCCAAATCCTTTTAATAAAGCTGCTCTAAAACATCAGAACACTTCCTTAATAATCGATGGAAGCTAGTGCCGATTGCTCTAAATGGACCTGATGCGACATCGAACCAGGTATTGGCATTTACCCCGTAACTTGAGTTCTCAATTAAAACGGTAGGTCGTAAACTCCACCGCGATGCCGAATTTTTTTTCCAGCTTCTCCACGCGCACGACGCGGCCTTCGCATTGAACCGTTGCGTCGGGGAAGTCCACGGAAAAACGGACTGTGTCGCCGATCGACTGAACCCCCTCGGTCTCGAAGAAAACCCCAGCGGTGCTGATGTCACGTGTGACTCCCCGCGCTTTTTGAAGTCGGACGGGAACGACTAGCCGATACCTTTGAGCCCGCCGCCTTTCCGCATCCACAAACTCCCCGCCTGTTTCAAAAACGTTTTATAGGAATGATTGGCTACGAGAGTAATTAGGCATGCCGACGAGCGCAATTTATGGAACCATATATTTTTGTTCGTTTCGATCTATATGGAAATGTCGATCTCTGCATGGATAAGGAGCAAGGTTGCCTTTAGAATTTATAAAATTAGCCAGTCCACTAGCGGTGTTAGAGAAGACCTTTTCCATGGGCATAGTGGGTAAGCTTGGCCCGGTTATCCACAGCAAGCTTCTGATAGATATTGTGAATATGCATTTGGACTGTCCCCTCACTGATGAACAGTCGCTTGGCAATTTCCACATTGTGGAAGCCAACAGCCACTTGTTTAACGACTTCGATCTCTCGAGCTGTCAGCTTTCTCGTGGTTTCCTGGCGTCCCGCTTCGCGCTCGAGCAATTTTGCGAACGCGCTGCTCACGGAGCGTTTCTCCAGCCAAAGCTCGCCGGCGTGCACCTGGCGGATGCATTGCACGAGGAGCGCGGGGGCCATGGATTTGAGCACGAGGCCGCGCAGGCCAAGACGAACAGCTTCGGCCAGTTGTTCTTCGTCAACCGCGGCCGCCAAAAGCACGACGGGCACGGAGATTTGCTCTTGCTTGAAAATCCGCAGCACCTCCAGCCCGTTTCTGCCGGGCATACGCAGGTCGAGCAGCAAGATGTCCGCCGTGCGCCTGCGCACGGCCACCAATGCCTCGTCCCCGTCGCAGCAGATAGCAACAACCTTGAAGTCTTTTTCTAGGCGAAGCACGTCCTCCAGTCCCCTAAGAAAGATCGGGTGATCATCTGCTATGATGATGTTGATCAACTTGGCTTGCTTTGTAGGCAATCCACCAACCATGGCAAAGCATTAACAAGCAGACGAGATTCTTGCTAATGAAATAAATTCATCGGTCGACATGAAAGCATTTCATCGAGCAAGCCATTTGCTAGGGCGGCACGTTATGAGGTAGAAGTCAGTCCATACGAATACCATACGCGCCGGGCATGACGATTTCAGTTAGAAAAAATACGAGAATTACGTTCGACCAGATCCGCTCTTTACTGGCGGTCGCCAAGCATCTAAGTCTCCGCGACGCCTCGAAGGAACTTCACCTAACCCAGCCGGCGATTTCGAAACAGTTGGCTGTGTTGCAGCGGGAGCTCAGCACGAGATTGTACAAGCGCAGCGGAAAAGGCGTCGAGTTGAGCCAAGCGGGGCGGTTGGCGCTTACGAAGCTCGAACCGATCGTCAAGCAGCTTGACGACTTCGAAACTCTGTTCCAGTCCAAACAACCGATGACGCCCGAGCGGCAGCGACTGGCCGTTGCCGCGACCTTTAGCCTCGTCACCGACATCATGCCGGCGCTGATCGCGCGCTTCGAAAAAACACATCCGGGGATCGAGTGGGAGTGCCAAACGGGTAGTTCAGAGCAAATTCAGCGGATGGTAGGCAACGGTCGGGTGGAAATCGCCTTGACTACTTATCGCAACCTGACCGATGAGCTTGTCGCCGAACCGTTCCGGGTGCAACAATTGGTTTTCTTCGTCCACCCGCGCCATCCCCTGGCGGCGCGGCGCCGGGTGGCTCTCGCCGACGTGCTCTCTTATCCTCTGGTTGTCCGCAGTGTCAAAGGCGGCCCGACCATGACCCACGATATCTTGCGTGATCTGTCACAAGCGGGATTAAAGTATCGCGTCGCCCTGCGCTGCAGCGGCCCCCCTGGTCATTATGCAAGCGGTCGCGACGAATATCGGTGTCGGGCTCACGCACCTGGACAATCTCCGATCAGCCGCCAATCACCATCGATTCGTCGTCCTCAAAGGCGCTGACTTTCAGTTCTCGACGTTAGCTTACATCATTTTCAGCAGGACGAAGGAATTGTCGCCACTGGCGCAAGAATTTCTGTCGCTGGTGCGCCAGGCCAAGCGCCTTCCCAAGGGGAAAAATGTTGACGAGGTTGCGGCAGCAACGAATTGGCGCGTAAAAAACCTTCTACCGCAATTCTAAAAAGCCGCCGGCGTGCTCTATCAGCATTTTCTGCGAAGCCGGAGATAATGCCTTTCCTAGGTCAATTTGAGATTTTCGATGGACAGCTTGAAGACATCGTATGTCTCGCGCAAACACGCATCAATCGATGCTAGGACCAAGCGCGATCTCTTCGTGCCGTATCGCTAATACCAGTGGACGGTTCATTTGAAGGGCGGCGACGGTAGCTCTACCTGTCGGAGTTAGGCCAACGATGCGGATTCCTTCCCAGCGAAAGTGGTCACGCCACTTTTGGCGGCGTGGATGAAACAAGGAGACTCTCCGGTTACTCTTGGGATCGACGGCGGAACGCCTGGCCTCCTTGCGCAGCGAACAGGAAACACACGCAAGTGCCAAATTAGCGGTGCCCGTCGGACCGCCCGAGGCCTTGGGCAAAATATGATCGATATGGAACGTGGCTTCTTGACCATCCTGAGACAAACGGCAATATTCGCATCGATTTCCTGCCCGCAATATAACCAGTCGACGTAGGCGGCCAGAAATTTCGCTCATTATTTCTTCGCTCGGCGAGTGCTCGCGCGTTCAACGCGCAGCCGTAAGACCGAAAGCAACTCGGCGAGATTGACGAGGCCCCGGGCTTCTTTGCGTTCCGACGCGGTCAGCTTCTTACCACTGTCCTGGCGCTCCAGGAGTTCTTGGAGCCGCGTGTTTACGCCCGGTGGCAATCTGAACCGTGCCAAATCATCGGGCACCTCCAATTGAATCGCGACCATCTGTGGCATGTTATCTCCTCAATAATTTTGACTCCCGATTATCATAACAGGCTACGACTCAGATGTCTCTCGTTCGAATTGCGGCCAATGGACTGTATTACGCGCCCGCCTTTTCTCAAACTTTCGCAGAGCCTTTGCACCGAGTCTCTTAGGTCGGGTTTTCTATGAAAATGCCTGGATTCCCGTTTTCATGGGAATGCCGGAAGGAAGCCTAGCTCCGGTTACCGAAGCGTAACCCGAGCCACCATACTCCCTTAGACGACTTGAACGGTCGGAACAACTGGAACGGGCGTTATCCCGTTGGTGCTGGCTTCGCCGCGCGCCCGGTCTGTGATACATACTTCTTCAAGGGAAACCGAGTAGAACCAAAGGAATTAAATTTGCCATGGCATTGGACGACCCGATCAACGCGGCGGGGCTAATTGTCGCGGGACTCAAAAAGGCCGGCATCGATTTCGTCGCGACGCTACCGGATGAAAAGATGCTCGAAGTGATTCGCGCGGTGGAAACGGACCGTGAGCTCAAGCATGTGCCGCTGTGCCGCGAGGAAGAAGGCATCGGTATCTGCGCCGGCGCCTACCTAGCCGGCAAAAAGACCGCCATCATCATGCAAAACGCCGGTTTTTTGAATAGCTGCAACGCGCTCACGACCACGTCGCTGCAATTTCAGATTCCGATTCTCATGCTGATCTACTACGCCGGCGACATCGGCGACCGTGGCTTTACGACTCTTGGCTCGGTCACCGAGCCGGTACTCCAAGCCATGGGCTTTCGCAGTTATGTGTTGCGCAGACAAGAGGAGATCGACGAAACCTTGCGCGGTGCGCAGATATTGGCCGACGATTCGAAGAAACCGGTCGCGGTCCTGCTGACCAAGAGCGTGCTCGGAGTGAAGTGATGCAAAGATACGATTATCTGAATGTGATCGGCGCCGACGCCACGGATGCCTTATGCGTTTCCACCGGTTGGGCCTCGCGCGAGTGGTGGGCCGTGCGACCGGGCGACGCCAATCTAAAAACTCGCACCTTGGGACTGGTCTCGTCCATCGCCGCGGGATTGGCGATCGCACTGCCGCACAGAAAAGTCATCGCCATCGACGGTGACGGTGCATTTTTGATGAACCTCTGCGGCCTGCCGACGATCGCCCAACAGAACCCGGGTAATTTCATCCACCTGCTCTTCGACAATGAAGTCTACGAAGCCTCGGGCGGCACCGCCACGGCATCGCGCCACGCCGACGCGGTGGTTCTCGCCAAAGGCGCCGGTTATCAAAACGCCCTTTGGGTCAAATCGCTGGAAGAATTTCACGCGGCATTCGTTCGCGCTTGGCAGCGCAACGAACTCACTCTGATCGCCGTCAAAGTCGAACCCGGCCAGCCGAAAGATTTGCCGCCGCTCAAGCTCGACGAGATTGAAAACAAATATCGCTTGATGCGCTATCTCGAAGCGACCGAAAAGAAGGGTATTTTGAATTCGGGCTTCGATTCGAAACTGGGGCTAAGCTAATTCTGAGTTTGCAGGTTATGATTGGAAAAAAGAATTACTCCCGCAAAGGCGCAAAGACGCCAAGTTCGAAAAGGAAGCATAAATATTCTTAGAAAATATTCTCACCAATTTGTTTTCCGAACTTTGCGGCCTTAGCGTCTCTGCGGGAGATATTCCGAACTTTATTCACGACAAAGTGCCGGTCTTTCTGATTGCCGCGGCGCTGGCTGTTTGCTTTGCTTGCTCGCTTTGTAGCGGTGTGGCGGGCGACAGCTTGTCCAGGCGCCGCGGCAGTCCAAGCCAGTTCCACTGTGACCGATAGCGGCGGATCGCCTGCTCAAGGTGGCGTGTGTAGAGGGCGGTGGTGGCCAAGACGCTGGCGTCGAGATCGTCGCCGATGACCGGCTCAATCGGGGCGCCAATCGACAAAGTTAGCGAATCGTCCGCCTGCCGGATCGCAAACATTGGCAGTGTCACGGCGCCGGTGCGCAGCGCCAAGGTCGCCGGGCCGCGCGGCGCCGGCAGTTTGAGGCCAAAAAAATCGACCAAGATATCGCCTGATTTAAATTCGTCGGCGAGCACCAGGACGATGCGATTTTGGCGTAATGCTTTAAGAATGCCGCGCACCGCTTCGCGCCGCGGTTTTGCCGGGATCGTATGGATGCCGACTTGGCTGCGATAGTCGTCGGTAAGCTGAGCGAAACGCTTGTGCGCGGGATGCTTGACGACGACGCTGAAGGGATAACCGCTCGCCGCCAGACGCGCGCCGATCATCGTGAAACTACCCAAGTGCGCGCTCAAGGCGAGCACGCCTTTGCCTTTTTTCAGCGCCGTCTCAAGATGTTCCTCGCCCACCAACGCGACCATCGCGATAATTTCTGCTTTCGAACAGTGCATCAGCGCGGTGGTGTCAAGCACGGTGCGGGCGAAGTTTTGCCAGGCTCGCCAAACCAAAGTTTTGCGCTCCGCCCGATCGGGAATTTCTCGACTCAGGGTCGCGCTAATATTCTCTTCCATCCTGCGCCGATAGCGCCAAACGAGATAGAATGCCGCCCAGGTCATCAACGAAGTAAACAACTCGACAGCTCGAAACGGAATATAACGCAAGCAACGGATGAAACCGCGCAGTGCATACTCACCGAACCGGTAGCGCAGGTCATAAAGAAAGTGCCCAAGCCCCGCTCGGCGACTCAATCTTGCCATCATTTATTTATGGATTCGTTTGGCGCGCTTTGCAAGGTCAGGACCGCTGCGCCGCCACCACAAGGCGTATCGGGATACGCCCTACACTCGGATTCGGATATTGTTCCCGCCAAGGCGCAAAGCTCGGAAATTTGTTTTTCCTACCTTTGCGCCTTAGCGCCTTGGCGGGAGATAATCCAATTTCTTCGCTTGCGTACTTTGCGACTAATCCCCCTGCTTCACCGCTTTGTTTGCTACCGGTTCGCCACGCGCTTTAACCGTTGGCGTGGCCGGCGAGAAAGCGGATTCGATCGCACTCCCGGTCTCGGCCGCGATGGTAGCGGCACAACTTTCGCTTGCGTCTGTTGCGCCAGGGCCTGGACCTTCCACGCTGTCAAGCCGCGGCGCAGATAATCTGGATCCAAACCCAAGCATTCGCACACGCTGTCGAAGGAGAAAACCGTGTCGCTGCCTTGGTCGTCAACCCAAGTCTCGGCTTCACGGAAAAGCGCTTTGCCTTTGCCGTCACGGGCAAACAGATATTTTTGAAAACAAGCGATGCCGTCTTCCAGAATCGCCTGCATCAGCTTTTTCTCGGGCTCCAAATGGAACTTGCGCCGATACGTGTCAAGGAACTGCTCCGGCAGCAAAGTATCCGGCTGAAATAGCGTTGTGACTCGCTCTTCCATGCTCAATTTTTGATCATATGCCATAGCAACCACCTCCCGTTGGGGTGCGGCTTACTTGCGGATCGATTCATTCCGGCTAAGCCGCGCTCGAAAGAGAAGAGGAACCGATAAATTCTCCACAGGGCGAATGCTTAAGCGCGGCAATCGTTGTCCGGCTAAGGACCTCCGTGATTTTTTCTTGCACTTCGCTCCAAACACCGATCATCGTACAGCGGGGGATCTGGTCACACCCCAATTGATGATCCAGACAAACGTTAACCGCGATGGGCCCTTCAATAGCTTCGATGACATCGCAAAAAGAGATCGCTTCCGGCGCCCGCGCCAACTGATAGCCGCCCGCAGATCCCCGTTTCGATTTGACTAGCCCGCCACGAACCAGATCTTGAATGATTTTCTCCAAGAACTTCCTTGGCACGCCTTGTTCTTTGGCGATTTCTCCGATGGAACAACATCGATTGGGCTCCTGGTCTGATAGGTAGATGACCGCGCGCAAGCCATAGTCGACCCGCCGAGGAATCTGCATCAGCCCCATGATCTTACCCCCTTGCTCCCACGGTACCCGCTCCAACGACCTCGCCTGGAGCCTGTGGCGCGCTACCGAGCCTACCCAACGCCGATAACCCTTGTAAGCGTTGGACGATTGACGGCAGCTTTTCGTTCACATCATCAACTTCCGCCTCACTACTGAACCGGCTCAAGCTGAAACGCACCGCACCTTGAAGCCAATCAGCGGCCACGCCCATGGCGCGCAACACATGCGAGGGCTCTGACGACCCAGCGGTACAGGCAGAACCCGTGGAAGCACAGATCCCCTGCTGGTCGAGCAGCACGAGCAGCGATTCGCCTTCCAGGTAACGAAAGCTGATATTCAGCGTGTTCGGCAGGCGCGGCTCTTTCGCCCCGTTGACTCGGCTATCGGGACAGGATTGGAGCAATGAAGCTTCCAAACGATCACGCAATTTTTTCACCGACACGTAATCCTCAGCAACGCGGCCCAGAGCAATCTCCGCGGCTTTGCCCATGCCGATAATGCCGGCGACGTTCTCCGTGCCGGCGCGGCGATTTTTTTCCTGATGGCCGCCGATCAGGAATGGCGCGAAGGTGATGCCGCGGCGCACATATAACGCGCCCACGCCCTTAGGCGCGTGAAATTTATGGCCGGAGATCGTCAACATATCGATGGGCAGCGCACTGACGTTGAGCGGAATTTTGCCGGCCGCCTGCACCGCATCGACGTGCAAGGGAATCCCTTTGGCGCGCACCATCGCGGCAATTTCTTCGACCGGAAAAATGACGCCGGTCTCATTATTGGCCCACATGATCGACACCAACGCGGTATCGTCGCTCAACGCGGCGCTGAGCTCGGCCAGATCGAGGGCGCCGTTTTCGTCCACGGCCAGCCAAGTGACCCGGTAGCCCTTTTTTTCCAGGTGCTGGCATAACCCGAGCACGGCGGGGTGTTCCACTTGGGTCGTAACGATATGACGTTTTTCCGGGTGCGCTTCGAGCATGGCGCGGATCGCCGCATTGTCGCCCTCGGTGCCGCTGCTGGTGAAAATCACCTCTACTGGGTCGGCCGCGCCGATCAGCGCCGCCACCTGTGCCCGCGCCTCGGCGATTCTCTCGCCCACCGCACCACCAAAGCGGTGGATGCTCGAAGGGTTGCCGTAATGCTCCGTGTAGAACGGCAGCATCGCCGCCGCGACATCCGGCAGCACCCGGGTCGTCGCGTTATTGTCGAAGTAGACTTCCATCGAATCGTGCTTATGAGTTGTCAGTTTGCAGCGAGCCGTTGTCAGTTGGAGGATCGCCTCGTTCACTGACAACCAACCCCTGCCGCTTCCTCTAGCCGACGCTTCCCTCGAGACTCACGCCCAATAGTTTTTGCGCCTCGACGGCGAATTCCATCGGCAGCTCTTTAAACACCTGTTTGCAAAAGCCGTTGACGATCATGTTGACCGCGTCTTCG
>Ga0214472_10008604_pt1 | contig 10660 bp, 10 predicted proteins | sample RVTome_6_FD_207662 | JGI IMG/M metagenome (GOLD analysis project Ga0214472, IMG submission 207662) | Soil microbial communities from uranium-contaminated site in the Upper Colorado River Basin, Wyoming, United States - RVT140D175 | ecosystem: Environmental > Terrestrial > Soil > Contaminated >...
GGATTTTCGAAGCCGTTTTTTGAACCCCGAACCAATTGTAGCGATAAGCGGCGAAGGCAAGCAGATCCGGATAGACCGCGGCGACGAGGCGCCGTTCGGCGCCGTGAAGCGCCGCCAGCGACAGATTGTCGGGATGGCCGGGGATCGGCAGGCGCGCGCTCGGCACAATGGCCGTGCCGGTCAAAAGATCGGTCCGGTTGAATACCAGGATTTCCGCGCCCTTCGTCGCGGCGATGTAAACGGCGTCCCGCACGCGATCAACCGCGACGCCATTGGGAAAATCCAACCGGGGGGTGTCGAGCGGATCGTATCGGGTAATGCCGGACGAGCCGAAACCGACCCGAGCCAAAAAGCCGCCGGGAAAGCCGAAGCCGTCCTCGCTGACCGTAAAATCCGCGCAGACCGAGCGGTCGATGGAAACGACCAGCGTCTTTCCATCGAGAAAATCGAGGTCATTGGCCCGGCATAATCCCGCATGCTGCAATGTCCGGAAGTGGTTCCATTTCCCGTCGGAGTTCCGGAACACCTCGATGGCCGGGTGAAACCGGTATCCGCCGTCCGCACGCTTGACATAGCGCCGGTTGATGACGGCCAGGAGGGGCGCGTCGCCGGCAGGTTCGAAGACCGCAAGTCCATGGGGGCGGAACCCGCCGACCGGATCGCCGTCAAGGCTCAGGGATCGCGCCGTGAGGCTATGCGCGGTGATCAGGTCGGCGACATCGAGACGATAAAGGCCGCCTTGCGGAGGAATGCCCGCACCGGTCTCGGTGCGCCGGTCATAGGCGGAAACGAAAAGGCTGGTCTCGTCCTCGGACAATGCCAGCGCCTCGGCGCCGGAAACCGCAAGCCCGGTCCCGGCATCGGTGAGCGCAACCTTTCGGCATGTGCGCGCGGCAAAGCCCTCGGCGAACGCATCCTCAAAGCCGGGCGCGAGACCGGCAAGCAGCGACAGAGCGCAGGCAAGGCTTATCCGGCAGGAACCTCCGGCGCGGAATATCCCCATTTGTCGATGAAATAAGCCCATTCACGCTCCACTTTCCCGACCATTTCGGACGTCCCCTTGAAGGCGTTTTTCTCATAGGTTTCGATCGTCGACAGATAGGCGCGAAAATCCGGTTCGGCCGCATGGAATCCGTCAAGTTCGAGCGCCTCATAGATCGATCTGACCGCGCCGAGCGGGTCGGCATCGAGCACATCATAGCCGAGTTCCACGAATTGCGGCACGGCAAGGCTTTCCGTATCGGTTTCAAAACGCCGCATCATCTGCGCATAGACCGACAGAACCGTCTGCTCGACATCGACATGGTCGAAGGATTGCAGGGCGAAAACCGGCAGAAGTTTCTGATAGAAATTCCGCATCGACAGGAACACGTCGAACGGATTGCGGTGGATATGGATGAACTTGGCGTCCGGAAAGATTTTCAGGATTCCGGCGACACTGCCGGTATAGACCGGGTTTTTGATCAACAGCGGCTTGTTCTGCTGATAGGACAATTTGCGCAGGAAATAGCCGAACATTTTCCAGCGATGCGCTTCGTCCTGTTTGCTGCAGCCTTCGAAGAACAAGCCTTTCTGGAGGTGCTCGTCGAATTTTTTCGGAAAGTAAATGCCGTGATAAAACGACACCGGCGTCATGCTCGCGAGCGCGATTTCGTCCTCCTGAGGGGAGTCCGGCGTCACCGGGATCGCATCGATGTAGCGGTGTTTGGGGAGCACGCGCTCAAGCAGCGGCCGCAGCGCGCGACCCAGGCCGACAAAATCCCAGGGCATGCCGGTCGCAACCGGCGGAACGAAACCAAACGCCCCGTGGCTCATGATATTGTAGAGATGGGTCGTGCCGCTGCGCCAATGGCCCAGAATGAAGATCGGCGGCGTCATCGCATCCAATTGCGGCAGACGCGGCGCCAGGACCGCCTGTTCAATCCAGGAAAAGGGCGTGCGCAGCGCCACGGCCGCGCAGATTCCCAAAAACGGCGCGAGCCGGTCCCTGTCCGGGCCGCCGCTCGCGGCGGCGACCGACAGCAAGGTGGTCAAATTCGAGCCGCTGAGGGGATGGGACATGAAATCCTGTCTGAATAGGGGTCCGGGGGCTGCATTTTAGGAGTTTGGTATGCAAGCCCGGGCTCCGCTGTCAAGCCGGCGGTCGGCGATGTCAGGAATCCAACCAGACATATTCCGGCCACTCGCAGCCGCCGAGCGGCGCCAGTGGCGAATTGGTCAGCCCTTTCACCGTGGATTTGTGGGCGCCGACATAGGCGCGGTGCACCGGAATGATCGTTCCTGCATGGGAATAAACCAATTCCTGCATATCGCAGTACATCTGCCTGCGGCGCTGCTGGTCGGATTCGCCGCGGGACTGAACCAGCAATTGGTCGAAATGCTTGCTCTTCCAGCGGGATTCGTTCCAGGCGGCCTCACTGTGATAGGCGATGGAAAGCATCGAATTGGCGGTTGGGCGCATGTTCCACGCGGCGACGCAGATCGGCGCCTTCAGCCAGATGGAACTCCAGTATCCGTCGGCGCTGACCTTTTGCACTTCCACGTTCAAACCGATCTTGCTCGCTTCGCGCTGCAGCAGCAGGCACATATCGACAATGCCGGGTCCGACTTCCGCCGCCTTGACCTGAACCTGAATGCCGGCCACTCCCGCCCGCTTCAGATGAAATTTTGCCTGATCCGGATCGAACGGACGCAGGGCGAAATCACTGCAATGATCGGCATAGGTCGGCCCGATCGGATGGTCGTTGCCCGGTCCGCCATTGCCGCCAAGCATCACGTCGGCAAGCGTATTCCGGTCGAATAGATATTTCATGGCCAGGATCAGATCGCCATTGCTACCCGGCGCGATGTCCTTGCGGGCGGCGATATTGTAATAGGCGCCGGATTTTACCGACCATACGTCAACTCCGTTGGCGGCCTCGACCTGGCGAATGGAATTCGTCGGCAGGTCGCCGATTATATCGACCTCACCGGTAATCAGCGAGTTGATACGCAGGCCGTCTTCGGTGATGGCGAAATATTCGATCTCCTCCACATAGGGGCCGTCGCCCCAATAATCCTCGAAAGCCGACACGATGGAGCGGACGCCGGGAACGAAATATTTCATCCGGAACGGCCCCGTCCCATTCGGCTTGAGGAATTTGGTCTCGCCGTCCTGCACAATCTTGAAATGAAACGTGCCGAGGATCGTCGGCAGATCCACATTGGGCGCATCCAGCAAGGCTTTCACCGTATGCCTGTCGACTTTGCGCCATTCGGTCACGCCGCTGAGCAGGGTTTTGGCAAGAGACGAGGATTGCGGCCCGAGATGGCGGTTCATCGAATACACGACATCGTCGGCGGTAAAGGGCCGGCCGTCGTGAAACTCGACATTCTTTCGCAGAACGAAGGTCCATTCGGTCGCGTCCCGGTTCGGTTCGAACGCCGTTGCCAATTCCGGTTGCGGTTCCAACGTGTCGCTCAGGCGGACGAGCGAGTTGTAGATCATCCGGCCGCGCAGATAGTCGATGGTCGACAGGTTTCGGATCGGGTCGAGCGAATCGGAGGGGCCGTGCGCGCTATGGGCGACGACCAGGCGCCCCCCGGATTTCGGCGTCTCGGCAACCGCTTTTTCGGCCGAGGCCAGCAACGACAGGCCGGCGGCGGAGGAAATCCCCAGACCGGACAAGAACGACAAGACGCTGCGCCTGTCGAAGCCGCGCTTCGACAGGGACTTTGCCGTCAGACGTTCCGTTTCGCTCAGGTCCGAAAACGTGACGTCGTCAACCGCCCGCGTGACGCCATATTTGCCCACGGAATCGACCCTTTCATGACCTTTGGGAGATAAACATATGCTCCATTTAGCTAGGAAAGGTCAAAGTGCAATTGGCGCAGTGCATCACATTTCAGGCAAACTGACGATGCGGGCCGAAATGCTTGAAACTGCGGAAAAAAACGTCATGGAAAAGAAAATGCCCCCGGGCATGTGGCGGTGTCCCGAGGGCAGTGCACGATGAGCCGTGGGGTCACGGTTTCCCATGACGCCTCTGGTTTACCCGATGCCGTCTTCGGTAACAACGCAGATCTGTAATCATGGTCAAGGAAGGTGGTTACTGCGTAAAAGCGCGTCGCCGAAGGTTTCATGGATTTGGGAACAGGCGCCGGTAAGCGTATCCGGCGCGGTCGCATCGAGTTGACTAGCCGACTAAGGAAACTTGCAACTTTGACTGAATCGGGTCGGCCGGTACGAGCCTGCGGCGGTGTGACCCAGGGGGATGGGATTCCGCCCGCGCGCGGTGCGTTACCTATTGTGACATGATCAACCGACTGGGGATAATGCAGCGGTGAGCAGGCCCTTTACGAGGAAGGCGCGGAACAGTCTCATGGACCGGTTTGCCGAGGACGACGAAGAATAGATTGGCTTTTCCAGGCTGCGACGTGGCAAGCCGTCGGATAGCATTTTCTACGACCGCACAAAATCCAGCAGCGGCCCGATGTCGTGATTGTCGGCGGCGCGCAGTGCTTGGACATAGCACCGCCGGGTCTCGCCGGGATCGACGAGATTGGTGCTGCCCCAAGTAAAGCGCGGATGGCCGAGGCCGGTCAGGAGAAGGTCGGTTGCAAGCCTTGCATGGCGTCCGTTGCCGTTGGGATAGGGATGAATCCACACCAGCCGGTGATGAAAGCGCGCGGCGATTTCATCGGGCGGATAGGTTTCAAGGTCGATCCAGTGGCGGCAGTCATCGATCAGTTGCCGCAGTTCGGTGGGCACGCGATAGGCATCGACGCCGATATTCTTGTTGCTCTGGCGGTAGCTTCTGGCCCAGCGCCAGACGCGCCCGAACATCCGCTTGTGCAGGTCGTTCAGGAATTTTTCGGAGAGCACGTCGCGTTTGCGCGCGAAGGCCCATTCCTCGGCTTCGAGGATGTTCGCCTGTTCGGCTTCGTTCAGTTCGCCGCGCAGGGTGATGTAGGCCGGGATCAGCCCTTCGCGCTCTTCCGGGCTGAGCGGGATTGCGGCATCGTCCTGTTCGAGGGGCGGATCGGTCATGACGCCTCGTCATCCCACAGCGCCGAGCCGGGTTTTTCCAGCAGGCGCCTGGCGAGTTGCCTGACCTGTTCTTCCGCGGCTTGCGGATCGACGCTTTGCGCTTCGAGCGCCATCGTGTGATGGGCGGGCTTGACGCGGCGTCTTGCCAGCGTGAGGGCGCGCTCTTCGACGAGGGTTTCGAGCGGCTTGCGCGGCACGAGCGCATAGACGAGATCGCAATCCAGCGCGCGCGCAGCGCGCTCAAGCGAATCGAGCGTGATTGCATGGGTGCTTTCGGCTTTTTCGATGGCGACGGCGCGGGGCTGGCTGACGCCAAGCCGCTTTCCGAGTTGTGCCGTGGTCATGCCGAGGGCTTCGCGGATCGCCTTGATCCAGCCGCGCAGCGGCCTTGCGAATCCTTCCTGGGTTCGCAAGGGGCTGAGCCGCTTGTCGAGCTGGCGTCTGGCTGTGGCGCGTTCCTGCGGGCGCACGGTTTATAGCCTTCATGTTATTCTGTCACTGCTATATAATAATGTAAACATTATTAAAACGTCAAACTATAATAATATATACATTATCAATAATGAATTTGGCGCGCCCTGAAGCTCGCTGCGATGGCATCCCGAGTGGCACCTGTCGCAGGCAGCCATAGGCTGTCTACGACTTTGCCGCGAGCGGCAATTTCAGCGTGAACTCCGCCGCCTTACCGAGTTCGTCGACATGAAACGAAAGTGCGAGACCGGAGCCTCGAGCCAGTTGTTTGACAATGGCCAGGCCAAGGCCCGTCCCGGATGATCCAGGGCCTTTGGCATATGGCTCGAAGAAGCGGTCGAGTTCCTCTGCCGAAAGACCAGAACCGGAGTTGCGCACGAAAAGGGCGACACTGGCCTCTTCTGCGCGCGCGCCGAGCACTATTTTTCCCTGATCGGTGTGCCTGATGGCGTTCGCGACAAGGTTGCTCACTATCCGCATGACCGTCAGAGGCTGGACACGCACTTCGGCGGACCCGGCCTCGACCTCGAAAGTCAGGCCTTTTTCCTCGGCTTCGGCCCGAAACATTCGATCCAGCGTCGCGATGAACAATGAGACCTCGACGGTTTCCAGATCGCTTTCGGGCCTGTCTCTTTCGGCATTCCTCGCGGAAGCGGGGTCGCGAGCTTCCTCCACGTAGCTCGAGGCGAGTTGCTCGAGATAGTCGAACGCATTGCGAAGCTGGGTTTGAAGCGCTTGCGGCTGATCGTGCGCGATGGCGTCGATCGTGGTGCGCAACGATGCGATCGGCTGCTTGATGTCGTGGGAAGCCTCGGCCAGCCTGTTCCGCTGAACGCGTGCGACCTCGCGCGCCTGGGCGTAATTGCGCTCGGCGTCGAGCAGGGCGCGACTGGTTTTCGCTTCCTTTTCCGATGCGGTCAGCTTTTCCATCAACACCCGCTCGCGGTCGTCACGTAGTGCGAAGATCCGGCGGATGGACATCAGGGCGCCGGCCGCGACGATAACGGCCACCGAGATCCGGTTCAGTACCGTGAAGGTCTGCGACGACGCATCGACCACGACAAGCGCGATGATGTAGGCGGCTGCAATCGCGATGCCGATGGCGACATGGATTTTGACGCCGAAGCCTGGGCGCTCCCTCCCGATTCTGCGCGCGGCGATCAGGGGAAGTGCCTGCCCGGCGAGGGAAGCGATCATCACGACGTTGAATATATTGCCGGCCAGGCGTGCCGGCAGCACGAATGCGCACGCGGCAAGACCTGCATTGAGGGCGGCGCCCAGGAAAAACCAGCGTCGCATCCACGCCAGCCTGTGCCCGATCTCGACCGACAGCCCGGCGAGAATGAACCCGATGGCCACCAGGCCATGACCGCTCGCCGCAAGCAGGCGCAAATCGGCGTCCGGATCCAGAACAATTGCGCCGGAATATCTTTGGCTCAGGGCGGTGTGCCAGATCAGGAAGGCGAGACCCCAGATCGCATAGGCGGCCCAGATGCGCTTGCCCACGGACAAGTTGACCAGGAAAAGCAAGGCCAGCACGCCGAACAGGAAACCGAAATAACCGGCCAGTCCCGGCGTGACGGCCACCGCCGTCGCTTCGAGGCCGGCGAAATCCTGCGCCTGGCTTTCCGCTGCGCAAGAAAATGATGCGACTGCAAGGACGAACAGGCAAAAAAGGGAATAATGGCGCTTGGTCATGTTAGGGTGCCGGCAGCAACGGATCGGGTTTCGTTCATAATGGCAAGCAGTGATGGACCACGGTACACCGCGATCATTGCCGACGACCACCAGATCGTCCGTTCGGGACTGGCGGCGGCGCTGGGCAAGGGTGGGTTGATCGAGGCAGTCGGCATCGACGTCGTGGCCGAGGCTGCCAACGGCCTGGAGGCAATCGAACTGGTCAAACGCCACCGGCCGGATCTGCTGCTGCTGGACATCGCGATGCCGCTCGCCTCCGGCGCGGAAATCATTGCCGACATAAGGCGCTGGAGCCCGGCCACCAGAATTGTCGTCATGACGGCGGTGACCTCTCCGGGAGTGCTTGCGAACCTTGTCGAATCCGGCGTCGACGGGCTGTTTTCAAAGGCGTCGGACAATGCCGAACTGTTCACCCGCCTGTCGCTGATCCTGCGTGGCGCCCGCCATGTCGCGGAACCGTTCGTCAGAATCATGCGCGAAGCCAGACCGATGGTGCCGCTGAGCGACCGGGAACGGCAGACCCTGAACATGATCATCTCCGGAAAGAGCAACAACGAGATCGCCGATCTGATGGGGGTCAGTCCGCGGACGTCGGAAAAGCATCGGGCCAGTCTCATGGCGAAGATGGAGGTAAAATCGGTAGTGGAACTGATGTCGCGGGCGCTCAGGGATGGGCTGATCGAAAAACACAGCCTGTAAAAGGTGAGGCACCGCATTGCCTTGTTCTTGTCCATGACATGAACCTATCCTGAACGCGGCGTGCCGCGAATGGGTAGTTTCACCCGTATGGATCCAGCACTGCCGTGCATAGTTTTATCCGAGGCGGAAGATGGTCTTCCGGCAAAATCGGAGAGAAACGATGACAGCACGGCTTCAACGCAACACAACCGCAAGGCAGAACCTTCTTGCAAAGCTCGCCGCACCAATGGCGGTTACAGCGATACTGGTGATCGGCGGGACGCTTGCCGCGACCGGCAATGCCGAAGCCCGGACCTGCGTCCCGCTGTTCGACGGGTTCCAGATCTGCCTGGACGGTGACCAGTTCGTCACTCCCGACCCGATCAGGGCGCCGGTCGACGAATACGTCCAGACAATCAGGATCACCACGCGCAACGGCAGCACCGAGCGGCTCGTCCAGAGTTTCAGGCGGCACAGCGTGCGGCCGGGCCTGACGCGGGTCTGTCTGATCAATCACAAGGGCGGCCTTCGCAGCCTCGTGCACGGCGTTTCGAACATCAACCCGCTGCGGGCCCAATCCCGTGGCTCGACCTGTGCCAATTTCCCTTCCAATGCCCGGGTGACCTTCGTGCCCTATACCAATTCGGACCGTGCCCGGCCGGCCAAGAAGCTCGTCTACAGTCTGTCGCGCTACGATGGCGGCATGCTCAACCTGAGCTGGAAGTGAGGCTGGAGCAGAACCGAGGCGTGGCGTCGGAGAATTCGGCGGCCGCCTCTTCACGGATAACCAGAATTCGGCACCCCAGGAGGGCCATCCCATGAACATATTCCCAAAGACTTTGGCGATGCTCGTCGCAACCGTTGCAGCAAGCGGATGCGTCGTCGCTGACGGCAGCGCTGCCGGCGCCGGCGGCAACTTTCCGTCGCCGGCAGGCAGGGCGGAATACGTCCAGACCATCATCATCACCACGATCAACGGCAACAGGGAGAAACTCGTCCAGAGCTTTGCTGCGAACGGCGTGCAACCGGGCTATACGCGAGTCTGCCTGTTCAACCGGAAGGGCGGAAAGCGCAGCCTGACGCACAACCAAAATACCGGCAATATTCATCTGCACGCCGGGGCCCATGCCAATGTCTGCGCTACTTTCCGGTCCGATGCCCGGGTAACCTTCACGCCCTGGACGAACAGGGACCGCGCAACCCCGTCCAAGACTCTCGTCTATAGCTTTGCGCGCTATGAAGGTGGTACTCTCAACCTGACCTGGAAGTGAGACCGGGAGCGAAGCCGATGTGCGACGTCAAAAAAAATGCAGCCCGGCCGGCCGCCTGGCTCGCATGCGCCCTGCTGGCGGCGGCAACCGCACCAGCTTTGGCGCAAGGCGACAGCGCGGCGGACGGGTTCAGGCAGGTCAGGGTGGCGCCGGGAACGGCGGAATCCGCCGATTTCATGGAACTGATCCGTCCGTTCCTGATGATCGACCCCCTGCAACGCGAGGGGAGCCCCTCGCTCGACCTGACGATCCGCAGATCGGACAGCGGCTACCGCTTCGATGTGACGACCGGCGGGGCGCTGGATGATTCCATCTCCGGTCAGCACTATCGCGGCGACATCATCCGATACGAGGGCGACCGATGGTTGCTGATCGATCTGTCGGTTCGTGACATCTGCGCGCGCGGTCGCTCCGAATCCGGTCGGTGCAAGTGAAACCTGGCGGAAAGGCCGTTCGATGAAAAAGAGACATGGTGCCCTGCTCGCCGCCCTTGGTGTCGCTGTTGCGTGGATGCCGCCGTTCCAGGCCCGCGCCGGCGATGCCGTCCCCTGCGTCTTCGCCGCCAAGGGCGTGCCGGAGAAACCGGGTGATGCCAGCAAGGCGATTGCGCAAGCCACCGTCCGGGCCTGGATCGAATGTCTGGGCGACCGGCAAATTGTGATCCCGAAAACGCGCCTGCGCATGGTGTTGGAGCAACGCGATCCCGGGGGCAATGCGGCCATGCCGTATCATCTGGCAATGCGGGACGGACCCATTCACCTGACGATCGGGCTGAAACGCCGGATCCGCTCCTCGATGAGCGCGAAAGACATCAACGCGTCTATCGATTTCATCGCCAATGACGGCTTTCCCATGCCGGGACTGGATGTGAGACACTGGCAGTTGCGGGGTCTGACAAGGTCCAGCCATCCGCAGGTCGAGCATGCCGTGCTGGCCGTGGACCAGACGGGCATCGTGCTGGAAATGGCGATGGAGATCTTCTCGATATACGGCCGGGATACGCGCGAAAGGGTTATACCCGACAAGCCGACCGAGCGGCATGCCTATCTGAGTATGGATCTGGTGCGGCCGCTGAAGGTGATCGTACGACTCGATATCGAATCCTTCCACCAGTAATTCCTGCCGCTGGTTTACCCCGCGCGTGCGGAGCGGTTATCTCGCGTCAGACCCTAAGGACAGGGCGCGCGGTCCGCCTCCGTGGGCATGGGTCGTGACGACGGAACGGATTTTCGCCCGGCAAAGCAATCCGAGGTCAGCCGTTTCACAATCCTGCCAAAGCGGGTTTTCGCTCCTGCCCGCCGCTATCGGTCGGCATCGCTCCCCTGCCCGTTGTCGACGACCCGTTCTTCGATTCGAAAGCGGATGATGCGGGCGATCTGTTCCAGGGCCGTGGCGAATTCCGTGTCGACGGCATTGTTCAGCCGGACCTCGAAGCCGTCGAGGATGCTCAGCTTGTCGGCACCCTTCACTGCGAAAATGAAAGGAAATCCGAATTTGGTCCTGTAGCGCTCAT
>Ga0214472_10008605_pt1 | contig 10660 bp, 8 predicted proteins | sample RVTome_6_FD_207662 | JGI IMG/M metagenome (GOLD analysis project Ga0214472, IMG submission 207662) | Soil microbial communities from uranium-contaminated site in the Upper Colorado River Basin, Wyoming, United States - RVT140D175 | ecosystem: Environmental > Terrestrial > Soil > Contaminated >...
CACGTGCGCGAAGCTCTTGGCGCAGCAGGAGGTGGAGACCGTCATCGCGATCCTCGGCGCCAGCGGCGCGGCCGTGCGCGCGGCCGTGCACGACGCTGGCGACGAACCGATCGCAGTCGATTTCGTCCTGAACCCGGACCACAGGCGCGGCATGCTCAGCTCGATTCGGCTCGGCCTGGACGCCGCACAGGAGCGTGGCGCCGATGCTGTGATGATCCATCCTGTGGATCACCCACTCGTCGGCGTCGAGACGGTCCAGCGCGTCGTGGGCGCGCTGCAGTTGGGCGCGACGATCGCGATCCCGAGTTTCGCTGGGCGCCGGGGTCATCCCGCTGGTTTCAGCGAGCGGGCGTGGCAGGCTTTGCGGGCCGCAGCGCCCGACGAGGGTGCCCGCGCGGTGCTGGCCCGACATCCAGACTGGATTCACTACGTGCAGGGCGACGCGGGGTCCATCTCAGGCGTCAACACAGCGGCTGACTACGAACGCCTGCTCGGGGAGGCTCTGCCGGGTGTCCCCACCCCCGGCTGACCAGCCAGGGGTAAACACCCAGGGCTGACAGCTCAGTCTTTGCCGCTGATCCCCAAATCGCGCAGGCGCCGCGCGAGCGTCGACGCGCTGATGCCGAGTCGCTGGGCGACTGGCGCGCGCTGGCCTCCACACTCTCGCATCGCCAGACGCAGCGCCTCCTCCTCGGCTCGTGCGGAGGCCCGCTTCGAAACCTCCGCGAGAGTTCCGGACAAATCGAGCACGTCCGCGAGGCTCGGACCGCTTGCCAGCGGCTCCGCAAGGCGCAAGTGCTCGGGACCGATCGCGACTGCATCACACAAGATGACCGCACGTTCCACGCAGTTCTGAAGCTCTCGTACGTTGCCGGGCCAGGCGTGTGCCATGAGAACATCCCGCGCGGCGTCCGTGAAAGATAAGCCCCGGCGTTTCATCTCACCGCTGTAGCGACCCAGGAACGCTTCCGCCAGCGGCAGGATGTCTCCCCTGCGGCGTCGCAGCGGCGGGATCTTGACAGGAAGAACAGACAGGCGAAAGTAGAGGTCCTCGCGAAAGGTCTTCTCGGCGACGTCCGCCTGGAGGTCACGATTCGTCGCGGCCACGAGGCGCAGATCCACGGTCAGCGTCTGAATGCCGCCGACGCGTTCGAACTGTCTCTCCTGCACGAGCCGCAGCAGCTTGCCCTGGAGCGCGAGGGGCAGGTCTCCGATCTCGTCCAGAAACAGCGTGCCACGGTCGGCGAGCTCCGCCTTGCCGAGCTTGCGGCCACCGGCCCCGGTGAAAGCGCCTTTCTCGTGACCGAAGAGCTCGTTCTCGAGCAGATTTTCGGGAATCGCCGCGCAGTTGATCGCGACGAATGGTCCTGCCGCGCGCTCGGAGAGTTGGTGGAGCGCCCGCGCCATCAGCTCCTTGCCCGTCCCGCTCTCACCCAGCAGCAGGACCGTGGCCTCGGTAGCCGCCGCGCGTTGCAGCGCGAGCAGGGACTCCTTGAGCGCTGGATCCTCGCCCAGGATGCGGGGCAGACCGAAGCGGGTCTGATGCTCCTCTTTGAGGATCACGTAGTCGACGAGCAGGCGTCGACGCTCGAGCGCCCTGTCGAGCACGAGCAGCAGGTGGTCCGTATCGACGGGCTTCGTGAGGAAGTCCACGGCGCCATCCTTCATGGCCTGTACCGCGTCGTCTACCGTCCCGAAAGCCGTCATCACGATCACGGCCATCTGCGGGTCGACTGCCAGGGCGGCCTGCAGGACATCGAAGCCGCTGCCCCCCGGAAGGCGCAGATCGGTCAGGACGACGAGGTAGCGCTGGGAGTGAAGCTGCTGGCGTGCGGCATACGCCTCCGCCGCCTCATCGACACTGTGGCCACGCGACTCGAGGGTCTTGCGCAGCACCGTGCGGAGTGACGCCTTGTCTTCGACGACGAGGATGTCGGCCATCCGCGTCCGCGTCAGGTGCTCAGCGAAGCCAGCCTGGCGGCACGCCCGCGACGCGGGCCTCCCGCTGCAAATCCACGAGCACGCTGAGTGACTCCTCCACATCGGCCTCGGCTTGCTTCATCTCGTCGAAGGCTTGTTGCAGCTCAGCCTGCCGGTCCTGCTCGCGGTTCGGGCTCATCGTATCCTGGGTGGGGTTCCGGTCCTGCCGCAGTTCGTTCACCCGTTGTCGGGCCGCTTCGACTCGCTGCTCATTCGCAGCGATGGCCTGGCGCGCCGCTTCGGCGCGAGATCTCCACTCGTCTTCGCTGCCGGTCGAACGCGGCGGGATCGGGCGAGAGGCCGCACCGCCGCTCCCGGCGTCCGAGTCCTGCCCCTCGGGCCGCCCTGCCTCCAGGTCTGCGTTTGTGTACTCCTTCGCAGGCTCCGTCTGCGTCTCCCGGGCCTTGCGTGCCTTTTCCGCCGCCTCCACGAGTGATTGCGCCGCGAGAGGCCCAGCCCACGAGCTCGCGAGCAACGCGATCGACAACGACCTCCGAATGCTGTTCATGGTTGCAACTCCTCGCTCAGGCTAGGACGACGCACGTTGCTCGAGCACGTCGGCCCGCGTCGTCACCTCCTGGGCATCGGCCGCCTGGGGCGCGAGGCGTACGTACTCTCGGTAGGCCGCCGCCGCGTCACGCGGACGACCCGCGTGCTCGAGGGACACTCCCAATGCGCGGCGCAGTACCGGGGACTCGGGTATGCGGGCGACGCCGCTCTCGAGGAGCTCGATCCCCTCAGCCGTTTGACCCTCCCGCCTCATCAGGTCCGCGAGCCTCGCGATCTTCACGCCATCCTGCGGCGCCAGCTCGACCGCTTGACCGTATGCGACGAGCGCCTCCGCGCTGCGCCCGCTCTGGTCCAGAATGTAGCCGAGTTGTTCGTGCAGCCTGGCGTCGTCGGGCACGATCTCCAAAGTGCTCGAGAGCTCCTCGATCGCCCTTTCAGGCTGCCCGGCCGTGAACAGCAAGCCAGCCAGGTCGCGGCGGATCCTCGCAGAGCGCGGCAACTCGACGACCAACTTCTCGTACTCGGAGATGGCATCTGTAGTCTGGCCATTCGCGGCGAGCGCTTTCGCGTAGTCGTGCTGAAAGCTCACGCCGGCTGGCTCGTCGAGCTTAGCGGCCTTCTGGAACTCGACGACCGCCCGCTCCTGCATCTCGTTCTGCCAGAGCGCATGGGCGTACATGTTGCGGACCTGGGCGTCCTCCGGTTGTGCCGCGACCGCCTCCGCCAGGGTCATGAGCGCGTCTTCGGTCTGGCCGTCCAGCAGCAACTGACGCCCCTCGCGCAGGTTCGCCGCGGGCTGAGCTGCAGGACGCGGAGCGGGCAGAGGCGCTGGAAGTGTCGGGAATGTGAACGCGCGCGGATCGACCTTGGCGGGTTCCATGCGCCACGGAAAATACGCAAAGATGACACCCGAGAGGACCGCCAGGACCGCGAGCCCCCCGAGCAGCGGAAGCGTACTCAGCGGTGCTGCGGCGCTGACAGTGTCCTCGGGTGACGTGGCCTCGACGTCCAGCAGCCACTCGCCGCAACGGACGCAGATCTCCCAATCGACCTTGTTGCGCGCCTCGCAACCCGGGCAAAGTTTGTAGGCCTCTGCCTTCATCGCCCCTCTCTAACCTCGCTATTATAGCGAGTTAGAGGTCAGCATGTGAAGTGTCTGCTCAAGGTTTCGTCACGCCGGTCGGTAAGGCCCGCCCAAGGGGCGGACCTCACTCCTTTCGGACGCTACGGCTCGACTAGTTGCGACAGACCGGGCTCCCCGACGTCTGTGACGTCGTGACGACTTGGATCCCCGGCGTCGGCGTCGGGGTCGGGGTCGGACTGGCAGGAGGCCCAGTGTCTCCACCTCCTGTCAGGATATTCCCGCGATTGCCCTCAGTACTGATATCCAAGGCCACCGTGTCGAGGAACTCGACGCCCGGGTCGGCGTTTCCATCACCATCGAAGTCGTATACGTAGGCTCCCGTCTCGGCACCGAGCCCGAAGAGGTAGCTGTCAAATGTACTCAGGCACGCACCACTGGCTGGGCCGTTGTATCTCAGCCCCACGAAGAACACGCGCCCGGCACCTGAGGCGTTGAAGACTGTCTGCGGCTCCGAGTTGTTGCGGTAGCCCACCGGATACGCTTCTTCGAACTCGGGACTCGTCACTTCCACGGTGCCCGAGTCGCCGCCGGTATCTTTCAGGCCGTAGATCTTGAAACCGCTCGGCGGCTCGGCCGCACGCCGGTCATGGCCCGCCCCGACGTACACGAAATCCCCCCCAGGGCTCGACGCGCTTGCAAAGGGGATCTTGAGCAGGGCGGGGCCATCCGCGATGGGTTGATCGGCGCCCGGAACCTCCGTGAACAGGTTTCCGCTGGAACCGGTGAACTTCCAGACCCGTCCGTGCAAGTCTGGAATGAACACCCGTGTCACGTAGTCCGCGTTCGTGCGTACCAGGACCCCTGGCGGATCCAACTGGAACGGATTCCAGGCCGCTGGGCTGGCGACGAGGGCATTGTCCGTGATATTCGTGCCATCGGGATCCCCCACATCGCTCCAGGAAACCACCTCTCCTGTCACGGCGTCGAGTATGAACAGCGTCGTGCCCTCGTCAGGATCGTCGGAGTATCCCGAACCCACCCACGCCCGCCACTCGGGCAAGCTATTGGTGGCGAGGTCTACGTTGCCGATCGCCGGAACGGACCAAGTCTCACCCATCCGCCTGAACACAGGTTCGATTTCGGTTCCGGTCAGATCCAGAGCACGGTTGCCGAGGTTCCACGCCACCCAGGGGGGATTCGTCGCGGCTGCCCCCCGTGTGTGCGGGCCCGGTGCGGTCACATCCAGAGCCGTGAGGTACTTCCCTCCGGCGCCACGTCCGAAGTACAGGAATGTCCGCCAGCGCCCGTCGAACGTCGTCACCGTGCCGTTCGAGCTGCTCACCGTAAACGGACCGGGTACGAAGACATCCGCGAGGCGTAGAGAGGTGGCGACGCCGTACCGGTGGTCGTCGCGGGACTGCCCCAGCCTGAGCACTTGGTCGATGGTGGGCAACAAATCGAAGGGCAAATAGGCCCACAGCTCCTCACCCGATTCGGCACTCGTCGCATACAAGACCAGGTTCGTGCCGTGGAACAGCACGGTCTTGCGTGGCTTGAGAGCCAGCTTCGTATCCGCGTCCTGGTCGTCGATGTCCGGATTCGTCTGCCCGAATCCCAGATCGAGTTCTTCGATGCCCTCGCGGTCGACATTTCGGCGACCGTCACGGAACAAGATCCACTCGCGGAAATGCGCCGACGGGGCGTCACGCAGTGGTGGCGTCATGACGATAGCTTTGGACAACGTGCTCTCGCCCATCTGCCAGTCTCGCTCCTCGAACAGGAGCATCCCCGCCTCGAGGTCCGGTGGATCGCGCCGCAAGGGTTCTCCATCTGTGCCGATAGCCACCTCCGCTCCCGCAATCCACGCGAGCAGGATCTGACGCGCCTCCCAACGCGCTGTGTCGATGTCGGAGGTCTGGCAACCCACGGGCGCCGGCCCGGCGTTGTCCACCGAACTCTCGCACGTGCTGTAGCGAGCTGCCAGCTCTCCAAACGTCAGAACCGGAACCGACCCCGAGCCGATTCCGAGCGCGTCATCGAGGGGGCCCGGTGTTCCGATCGGCGGATTGATGTCGAGGATACCCGAGTTGAGCCCCGCCTGATTCGGCGGCCAGAGCGCGACCACATTGCGGCCCGTCGCCGACGCGCTGTCGAACTCCGGGTCCGTGGTTCTCGGGAAACTGCCGTTACCTGCAGAGGTGAAGATGCGGCGCTGGATGGCGGCGCCGCCGAGGGAATCGACAGTCGCGCCCCCGTGGAGTCCCGAGAAGGTGTATGTGTTGCCCGCCATCGTCGCGGCAACAGCGTCTGTCAAAGCTTGCCCCGCGGTCCAGACTGGGGTCGCCGTACCGTCGTTCAGGAAGGCTCCCATTTCGCCCTCCCACCTGGGAAGGCTGAAACGGGACTGGAAGATCAGATTGGCCCGATCCTTGTAACGAGTCGCGGGATCCAACGGGTCCGCGGGGGGAACGGCCAGCTCGAATACGGTCCCGATCACGCCTGCCGAAGCGGTGAACTCGCCCGAGCTGACGCCGATCTGGATGGCCGCATTGAGAGCCGCGATGAGCTCCTCCAGATTGGTCGCGATGAACGCGTCGCGACACGCCTCGCCGGGGTCGCAGGTACCATCCGCATTCTCGCCTGAACCCGCGCGGGCGATCGCGTTCGCGGTACCGGCATTCACGGCAGATGTAAACGCGACCACGAACGTCTCGGCCCGCTGCTCCGGGATTGCGTTGTCGAACAGAGTGCGGGCTTGGGTCACAGGGGTTCCGCCGCAGGACTCATCGCCATCCGTCAGCAGGATCACGTAGTTGTCCTGCAACCCACCTGTCGGGTCGGGCGCGAACCACGGCGCGGGGGTCCCTTGATGAACCGCCTGCAGGGCTCCACCCAGAGGGGTGAGCTGCCCCGACCGAATCCCGACCTGACCGGTCGGCGTCGTTTGGAGCCCACCACTGAGTGGCTGGTTTCGAATGTCGGTCGCGTTCTCAGGCGGGTAGAGCCCAAAGTCGCCCCCCGAAAAATTCCCTGGCGGCACCTCTGCGGTCAACGCGTCGAGGACGATGTCGGAGTTGTCTCCGTTGCACGGCGCCACCGGAGTGATCTGCCCGGCGCCCAGGCAGCCGGGAGAGCCCGCTACGCCCTGGCTGGGAAAGCTCGCGGAGGTGTAATAGAAGTACGCATCGTTGCCCGTAGCGTTGTCCCGCATCACGATGCAAGGGCGGGCCTCGTCGCCTCGGCCATCGGCGTCGTTGTCTGGGTTGAACCCGGTCAGACCGACCGGCGGATTCGGGCAGGTGATCGCCGTCGTAGAGACGAGCTTGAAGTTTTCATTCCACTGGGTCCGGTCCCAGAGATAGCGCTTCCCCGATCGAAGCAGCCGTGACTGAAGGTAGTAGCGACACAGATTCGGGCCGGTGGACCCGGTCCCGGGTGCTGGACCGTCCGGGGGCACCGTGCAGCCCGCGGGATACCCCTCGTCGTAGATGCCCTGATCGTTCCGAAAGCTCCGGAAGACTTCTTGAGAACTCGTGCCGTTGGAGTAGTACCACCCCGGCATATTATTGAAGAAATCGAAAAAGATCTCCGCATGCGGGTCCGCGGAAACGTAGAACAGCGGGGTACCGCCATCGATCGGCTTGCTCGAGGAGTCGATGTCATACTCGGCCAGGCCGAAGTTCACCACGGCGCGATTCGTCCGGACCACGGAGTCGACAGCGACTTTCGCCTGGTACATCCGGCTCATGGGATCGTCACCGCCGATCCCCGCCCAGTCGCGATCCAAAGGCCAAGACATCGACCCGGACGAGTCGAAGATGATCAGCACGTTGTTCTTGACCTGGACGTCGAGGACGGCCAGAGGATCGATACCGAACGGGGTGTAGGCCCGCGCGCCCCGGTCGCCATGGGCGAGGAACATGGTTCCGATCGCCGCACCCACGAGCGCCATACGCCAACCGCTATGCCACTGTTTTGGTTTCATCGTCCGCGCTCCTGCGCTCACGTGTGTTTCGTTCGCCATAGCGTTCCCCTTACTGGGCCAGCTCGTTGCCCGACTCGTCGCCGCCGAAGGCGCCGCCAGGACCGAGCTCAGAGCAGCGGTCGAAGTTCGAGCCACTCGGTCCACCGCCGTCCCCGTAGTCCTCACCGCAATCCTCGACGCGACGGACCTCGGCCTGGATGAAACGCACGGCACTGTTCTCGATGTTCGCCCCGCCGACATAAGGCGCTGTCCCCTCGGCGGTCAGGATCAGGGCCGTCTCGGATTCCTCCCAGTGGTACTCGCCGCCCCCGACATCCTTGCTCTCCAGGGCGCGACGCACCCAGAGCGTGAACGTGCCGTTGAGCGTGAAGCCCCAGAGACTGGTCGTGTTCTGCAGGGGCGTGTCGAATGAGGCGTGGTCGAAGACGTTGCCGTAGCCGATGTGGCCACGTTCGTATGTCGTATCACAGTAGTCCGCCTCCCAGTTGCGATTCGGATCCCCGTTCTGGCCAGGGCGCGCGAGATCCCAAGTGGGCGGATTGTGCATAGGACAGCCGGCGTCGGGTGGCGTGTTGCTGCAGCTCGGGGTGGCCTCGCGCGCCAGCGGAACGAGCGTGTGCCAGGGATATTGCTCCAGGTAACGCTTGCCGACCTCGATGCCAGCCTCGGCGTTGTACAGCGCCTGTTGGCTCCAACGGTGGTTCGTCGCGATCTGCAGCTCGGTCGAACTCGTCGTGGCCAGCGTCATCCCCAACATCGTCAATACCATCAGACACAACAGCGCCAGGATGAGCGCAAAGCCCGCCTCTGCAGCGTGGCTCGAGGTTCTTGGATTCTTGGACATGATCAGCGCCTCCTCAGGCGAATCTGTGCTGCCGCGCGATGTGTGCTCGAATGACATCGGCGTTGTGGCTCGTACGAAACCGTGACGCGTCACCGGGAGCCTCACTGCCAGATGGTCGGATCGAGCTGCGCCACATTGGCGAGCGCGGCCCGGGGTGAAACCACGGTCACGAGCTGTCCGCGAAACGCCGTGGTCGAAAGGCTGGTGGTAGCACCCGCTAGGTTGGCCTCCGCCGTCCGTGCCCCGAGTCGGATCTCCACTTCCGTCACGGTCGTCAGGATGTCGCCGGCGGCCACGGGAGGCTCGTTGCACCACTGGTCCGCACCTCCACACGAGGGGTAGCGATACCGCACCTGCAGGTCCTCGACACCCCGGGCCACGAGGCGCCAACCCCCATCCGCAGCGCCGCCGGGGTCCACGACAGCACCGGCGTCATAGCTGTAGCCACCGATGTCGCTGCGCCAAAGGCTGGGAAGGGCGTCAGCGGTCGTATCAGGCGCAATCACGTAGCGAACGATCTGGGCGCCAGTCACGCGAGTCGGCACCGTCGGGGTATCGATATCCTCTTGCTTCTGGATATCGGTCAGCGGGTAGGGGGGGGGCTTGCGCAGGGGGTATACTCACGGAGTTCTGTCCCCCCCCGCCGCCGGCTCCCGTCACCTTGTCGACCCATCCGATCTGCGAACTCCCGTCGGGGTATATCAACAGAATCGGTGTTTCCGGCCGGTAGCAGGATGGGAGTGTCCCAGCAATGTCGATTTCGACACCGTTGGTGCGCTCAACAATAAGCTCGGGACAATCATATGTGGTGCGAATCTCCAGTTCGTCTGTCGCGCCGGGCGAACCCGCCAGACCGCGCGGGCCCGCCATCCCTGCGGCGTTCAGACCGGGAGCAAAGGCCTGAGTGTCCAACCGCATTCGCTGGCCTGCCAGAGCCACGTCCGCCACGACGCGGTCCATGCCCAGGCGGATCGCCTGCTGGCGATCCATCAGCTCGGGCTCGCGCCGAAACGCGCTCTGCCCGCCCGCCAGCAGACCCCACATCGCGCCGGTGATCACCAGCGTGACGACCAAAGCGATCACCAACTCGATGAGGCTGAAGCCCGATTCGGCGTTTCGTTGTGACATTTTGTCCTCGATCTCCCTATCCTCAAGCTCTGCGAGCGCGCGAACCACCCGAACCGGGCGCTTCACGGGTTGCATGGCGGCGTTCCCAGCGTGCAGGAACGAAACGCGGTGAGATCCGTCCTGGAGCGCGCCCCTGCCAGCGCCCCCTCACTCCAGGCACGCACCTGAATGAAACGGGTCGGTGGTCCAGAGACATCCGTGGGCGTCACCGCCCAGCGAACTTCGATCCTACCGACGCCCGGCACGGTCCGACTCGAGTTGAAATTGTTCGGGGTGACGCAGTCCTGCGTATCGGCGTCGCAGGCCGAGGGAGCCGTAACAGCGAGGTCATTACCTTGCACGAGGCTGTTGAACGAGAGGGCCTTGAGCTTCTCCATGACAGCACTGGCCTCCGTCGCCGCGGCTGTGCTGTGATTCGCCACCGTGCTCGATGTGGCGCCCACGAGCAGCAGGTTCGTGATCGCGATCAGGCCAAACGTGAGAACGACCATCGCGATCAACGTCTCGATGAGCGTGAAGCCCCGCTCGCGTCCGTCGGCCTGGCCCGGGTCAAGCGTCTTCATTCCCAATCTCTCCATCTGGGAGGCCGTCATCAGAGCTGCTCCACGATCACGCGCCCGCCCTGGCCGACCCGCAGCGTGCGTGTCAACCCGGTCGATGCCTGGGCGAGGAGCAGAACAGCGCCATTCGCACCGTTCTCGACTAGCGGAGTTCCGGTAAAACCCGTCAGTACAGGGCAACCGGGATCCCCAGGCGTGCACCAGGAACCGTAGCGGTCGTAGCGAAAGCCGGGTTCCTGGTCTGCCGCAGGTGGCATGAAGAGCACGCCCTCCGGCAGCGTCTGGATCACACCGTGCTGATTGTCTTCAGCGAGTAGGGCGTCGAGAGCCATCTGCTCTGGCCGCGGGCTCCTGTTCGCTTGAGGATCCTGATCGTCCTGGATCGCCCAGACGTAGCGGCGCTGGTCGAGAACCACGAACAGCACGCCGGCGTTGACGTTCTTCATGATGGCCCGATAGCGCGCCCGATTGATCTCTGTCGCGACTTCCTTCGCGCTCTTGTTGATCTCGTAGTTCCTCAGATACGCGAGCAGGTTCGGAATCGCCACCGCCCCCATCACGCCGATGAT
>Ga0214472_10008606_pt1 | contig 10659 bp, 9 predicted proteins | sample RVTome_6_FD_207662 | JGI IMG/M metagenome (GOLD analysis project Ga0214472, IMG submission 207662) | Soil microbial communities from uranium-contaminated site in the Upper Colorado River Basin, Wyoming, United States - RVT140D175 | ecosystem: Environmental > Terrestrial > Soil > Contaminated >...
CAACGTCGAGATCTTCCACCTGCTCGGCTACCGCCGCGAACGCCCCAGCGCCGGCCACCTGGTCTTCTCGCGCCGCCGTCCCGGCTTCCTGCGGCTGGGAACCGACGCGACGTAGGGGCGGGGCTTGCCCCCGCCCGATCGAAGGCCGATCCGCCGCCGAAGCAGGACCAGCGATGCCTGACCAAAGCAGCATGGCGTAGTGGGCGGTGGAGATGCCGTCAGATGCGAGGCGGGCGCCGCGAGGCTGACGGAAGCGTACACGAAGGTACGCTGGAGGAAGCCGAGCAAGCCCAACGAAGCAGATGGCGGCAAATCCGCCGCCGGGTTACAGAGTGAGGCCGCCGTCGACGACCAGGATCTGCCCGGTGAGGTAGTTGTCGGGCTCGAGAAACAGGCGCGCCGCTCGCGCCACGTCCTCGGGATACCCGAACCGCGCGATGATCTGCTGCTCAATGCTCCCGTCGTACTTGCCGCGCGCGATCGAGGCTTCGGCCATCCCCGCCATGGTGACCCCGGGCGCGATCAGGTTGACCCGCCGTCCCTGCCCGCGGTGCTCTTTGGCCAGGATCCGGGCGGCCTGGATCAGGGCCGCCTTGGGAGCGGCATAGGCCAAGCTGCCGGGAAACGGGTGAACCGCTTGCATGGTGGAAAGCAAGACCACGCTGCCGGCGATTCCGGCGCGGCTCATGCGCCCCAAGGCTTCGCGCGCGAGCAGGATCGGGCCCGAATAGTTGACCGCGAGCGAGCGCGAAATCGCCGCGTCGTCGAGCGCCTCCGGCGCGACCCGGGCCGGATCGCCGGTGTAGACCACCAGGCCGTAGAGCTGGCTGCCGGCGCAGTCGAGCAGCGCGGCGCGTCCTTCGGCGGTGGTGATGTCACCCGCCGCGATTTCGGGCCGCCGGCCGCCGTGTCGCTCCAGCCCGGCGGCGACCGCTTCGGCCCGTTCGGTGTTGGCACGGTAGCCCAACACCACGCGCGCGCCCTCGGCGAGCAGCAGAGCAGCCAACGCGGGACCCAAGCCCCCGGTTCCGCCGGCCACCACCACGGTCCGCCCGGCGAGCGCCGCCGGTTCGAAACGGTAGCGCCGCTGCGCGTAGTCGGCCGCGCGATCCGGCGGAACGTGCGGCGAGGTCAATGCGCCCGGCCTCAGGGACCGCTCTGGGCGCGCCGCAGCAGCGAGGCCGAATCGACGCCGCCGCCGAGCGCAGCGATCGGAAGCGGGCTCAAGCTGATGTCCAACCGGGTGGCCGCCCCGCTGCCGACCACGACGTCGCTCACCACCAGGGTTTGATAGCCGGGGGCGGAGAACTCGAGGGTGTACGTGCCGGGCTCCAGAGTCCGGTGGTAATCACCCAGCGCCGGATCGGTGAAAACCGGCCAGTCGACCTCCAGGCAGCGCACCGTAGCCGCCAGCGGCGCGCAGCTCTCGGAGCTGTGTACCAGACCGCGCACGCCGCGCAGCGCGGCTTGGAACGTGGCGCTGATCGCCGGGATATTGGCGGCCACGATCGCCGGGATCTCGGAGGAAAGCGGCCGGAAGGCGCTGCTCAGCTCGATGGTCCAGTCCAGGTCGCCGCGCTCGCCGTAGCTCCAGTCGTTGGTGTCGCCGTTGGTCTGGAACCAATCCCAGCCGTTGATGATCGGCAGGCCGCTGAAACCGGAATAGAGATTGGAGAGGTTGATCAGCATCGGTTCGTCCGGGGTCGGCTGGGAGCAGCAGTTCCACAGGTAGTTGACGTACTCGGCGCCGCTGTGGAACGAGTGCGAGAGCACGAAGCTGTTAGTGAGCGCGTTGTCGCGCACCGCGCGGGTTTCCGGCTCGGAGAACGGCAACGGCCCGGCGAACGGCTCCAGCGCGTTGTTCCACAGGTAGCTGTAGTTGCGGTTGAGATCGACGTTGTGGGCGTTGTGGCGGGTGCCGAACATCCCGGTCTGGCGCCCGTCCGGATTGACCAGCGGCGCGATCCAGATCTCGGTCTGGTCGATCAGCTCGGTGGCGACCGGATCGACCCCGTAACCGCTCGCCAGCCACTCGGCGTAGCCCAGCGGCACCTCGACGCTGATCCACTCGTTGCCGTGGTGGCAGCCCAGCAGGCGCACTTCCGGCTCGTCCTCTTCCAGATCCGGCTGATCGGTGATCTTGAGCGCGGTGATGTTGCGCCCTTGCACGCTGGTGCCCAGGACCACGCGCCGGATGAAGCCGGGATAGGCGTCGGCCAGGGCTTGGAGCGCGGCCTCGGTGGCGGCGTAGTCGTGATAGGCGGCGCGGGTGGCGGCTCCGGGGCCGGGCTCCGGCTCCAGCAGCTCGAAGGCCACTCCAAGCTTGGCCAGCCGCTCCAACGCTGCGGGGTCGATGACCAGCGCCTCGACCTGGCCCGCGCGCCGATCCAGGATTGCCAGACCGGCGCCGACCAGAGCGGGTAGATCGTCGCGCTCGACCCCGTGGACCCGGATCCGGACCTCGGCCTCTCCCGGTGCGGGTGTTTGAGCCGGAGCGAGCGACGCCAGAAGCAGGCCCAGCGGCAGGTAAAACGCGATCCTCATCCTTTCCAAGCGCCAGAAACCAGGGCATTTAAGCCTGCGGCCCGCTCCAGTGTCAAACCCGCAGCGGCCGGTCCGATCCAGGTTGACGCTCCCCGGGGGGGTCATTAGACTCCGACCGAGTTTGCTGGGGGATGGCGACACCGGCTAGGCCCTTGCGGGGGAATGAGTTACGCGAGCTGAGCCGGGAGGCCGCCCGGAATACGGATGAGCGAGAAGGAGCCGCAATAATATGGCGACGATGATCACCGACGAATGCATTAGCTGCGGTGCATGCGAGCCGGAGTGTCCCAACGAGGCGATCAGCGAGAGCGGGGAGATCTACGTGATCGACCCCAAGCTGTGCACCGAATGCGTGGGGTTCTTCGACGAGGAGCAGTGCGCCGCGGTTTGTCCGGTGGACTGCTGCGTGCCGGATCCCAACAACCTCGAACCGGAGCAAGCGTTGATCGAGCGCGCGCGCCAGCTCCATCTCGACACCGAGTTTCCCGAGCAGTTTCCGTCGCGTTTCCGCAAGTAACCGGCGCGGGGTCGGCGCCCGGCCCCGAAGCCGTCGATTGCCATGCAGTTCTCGCCGTATCACCTGCTGGGCGGGCGCCCCAATGTCATCGTCGACGGCGCCCCGGCCGCGGGCACGACCTTGACCCTGTCCCACTGGCCTCGCAGCGGCACCCCCTGGCAGCTCAAAGCCGACACCAGCGCCGCCATCGTCCTGCGTTTCCTGCGCTTGAGCCTCGGGCGCCAGCAGGAGCTGGTGCTGGACGCCGAGCTGGTCTCCAACAACCATTTCGACGAAGACGGCCTGCTGGGGTTGTGGTCGCTGCTGCATCCGGATCAGGCTTTGCGCTGGGCGCCGCTGATCGAAGAGGTCGCGCGCGCCGGTGATTTCTGTTGCACCGGTCACGGCGACGCGGCTCGGATCGCCTTCGCGCTTGCGACCCTGGCCGATTCCGAGCGTTCTCCGCTGGCCGCGGTCCGCGCCACCGGCGCGCAGCCTCAGGCCGACGAAGTGCGCTACCGCCTGCTGCTGGAGCAGCTGCCGGGGCTGCTCGCCGACGTCGGCCAGGTCCGCGCGCTGTGGGCCGAAGCGTGGTGCGCCTATCAAGCCAGCCTGCGCGCGCTCGAGTGCGGGTCGGCGCGGCTCGAAGAGTTTCCCGAGCTCGATCTGGTGGTGGTCGAGGCCTCCGAGCCGCTCCATCCGATGGCGATCTACAATCACACCGATTGCCTGCGGGTGTTGGAATCGATCGGCGCCACCGCGCGCCTGCACTATCGCTACGAAACCTGGGTCCAGCTGGTCAGCCGGCCGGTGCAGCCGCGGTTGGATCTGGGTCCTTTGGCGGCGAGGTTGCAGCAGGGCGAACGCGAGCGCTGCCGCTGGTGTTTCGATGGAGTCGACGCGACCACCCCGCAATTGGTGCCGCGGGATCAGCATGGCGCGGTGGCGGCGACCTCCTGGCGGCTCGATCGTCTGCTGCCGGTGACCCTCGCCTGGCTGCGCGAGGCGGCGCTCGACCCGAACCTGGTCTACAACCCGTTCGACGCCTCGAGCGGGTCGTGAAGCCGGTGCTTATGTCGCAACGGCTGAAAAGAGCGGAAATCCCCGCAGAGCCGGTCCTAGGTTAAGATAACCACGTGGACGTCGATCCCGACGCAAGCCTCCTGCTCGTTCTCAAGCTGACCGCCGTTCTGGGCCTGGTGCTGCTGAACGCGTTTTTCGTCGCGGCCGAATTCGCGCTGGTCAAAGTCCGGACCACCCAGCTGGAAGCCCGGGTGCTGCAGGGCAGCCGGCGCGCGGCGCTGGCCCGCACCCTGACCCGTCATCTGGATGCCTACCTCTCGGCCACCCAGCTCGGGATCACCATCGCCAGCCTGGGACTGGGCTGGATCGGTGAGCCGGCGGTGGCGAGCTTGCTGCGCGGTCCGCTGGTCGGGCTCGGCGTCGAGTCGGAAGCGCTGATCCATTCGATCTCGCTGGCGCTGGGCTTTTCGATCATCACGTTCCTGCACATCGTGCTCGGCGAGCTGGCGCCGAAATCGCTGGCGATCATGCGCCCCGAGGGCACCACGCTGGTGATCGCGGCGCCGCTGCGCTGGTTCTACCGGATCACCTTCCCGGCGATCTGGCTGCTCAACGGCGTCTCGAACCTGTTGCTGCGCGGCATCGGGATCACCCCGGCGAGCGAGCACGAGCTGGCGCACTCCGAGGAAGAGCTGCGGCTGCTGTTGGCGAGCCAGGCGCCGGGCCCGGGCATGACCGCTACCGCGCGCGAGCTGATGCTGGCCGCGCTGGATCTGCGCAACCGCACCGCGCGCCAGGTGCTGGTGCCGCGCTCCGAGGTGGTCTACTTGGACGTGCAGCTGCCGCTGGCGGAGAACCTGGAGCGGGCGCGCAAGGGCCGGCACACCCGCTTTCCGCTGTGCGACGGCAACTTGGATCAGGCCTTCGGGATGGTGCATCTCAAGGATTTGATGTGGTTGATCGACCGCGAGGGCGGCGAAGCCGATCTCTCCAAGGTGCGGCGCAAGATCGCCTTCGTGCCCGAAAGCGCCCGACTCGAAGCGCTGTTGCGGACCTTCCGGCGCGAGCGCAGCCATCTGGCGATGGTGGTCGACGAGTACGGCGGCGCGCTCGGGATCGTGACCTTGGAAAACGTGATCGAGGAGCTGGTCGGCGAGATCCAGGACGAGTTCGACGAAGAGGCGCCGGCGGTGGTGGAGCTGGCGCCGGGCGACTACCAAGTGGACGGGGCGCTGCCGCTCTTCGAGCTCAAGGAGCGCTGCGACATCCAGGTCGAGGACCCCGGGGTGGCCACGGTCGGCGGTCTGATCCTGCGCCACTTCAACCGCCTGCCGGAGCAAGGCGAGAAGGTGCCGCTCAAGGGCTACGAAGCCGAGGTCCTCAAGATGGAAGGGCGCCGGATCGCCCTGGTCCGGCTGCGGCGTGTCTAGATCGGGGACAGAGGCGCGGCCGCAAGCCGGATGTAGGGGCGGGGCTGGTCCCCGCCCGAGCGGCCTTCGAAGTCGTCCCGTCGCGCCAACTGACAGGGTCGCACTCTACGGGAGAGGACAAGCCCCTCCCCTACATCGGGTGGGGACAAGCCCCTCCCCGACATTTACGGCGGACGCGCGGTCGCGGGATCGGCGTGGCTGTCCAGGAACGCATCGACCGCCTGGGGCATGAAGGCGTCGGTGCTGAAGGCGTGCGGTAGAGCGGCTTCGAAGGTGGTGAGGCGGTAGCGACCCTCACCGTCGGTCAAGATCAGTTGAATCGGTTCCAGGCCGCGGCGGCGGTTGAAGCTGCTGGATTCGTAACCGTACTGGCGATCGCGGTAGCTGACGCGCGGCCAGGCGCCCGGGGCGCCGGCGACCACGATCGCGCGGAGGAAATAGTCGCCCGCCGCGGCCGCTTGCTGCAGCAGCCCCCCGATCGGATAGCGATAGTGAAAGGCGGCGTCATCGGCTCCGGCCGCGCTGTAGAGCCGGCCCCGGGTCGAGAGCCCGGCTGCGCCGGCATGGTGCTCGGGGCCGGTAAACAGCGTGATGCCGTGACGACTCGCTTCCCGGGCCGCTCCGACCAGGCGCTCGAGCTCGGATTCGGACAGACCGAGCTGCTCCGGCGCGGCCGCGGGAAAGCGCGCCTCGGGAACCACGGCCTCCGCGAAGCGCCGCAGCTCGACCGTATGGTCGGAGGCCTGTCCGCAGGCGATCAGCAGATGCTCGAAATCGGTGGTCGCGATCAGATAGTCGCGGCAGTCGCCGCAGCTCAAGCTGGTGCCGCAGGTTGCGCCGGAGTAGAAAGCGATGAAGCGGATCGCGCGGGCAGCCTCGGCGCCGAGCAGGTTGGTGACATGGTTGACCAGGGAGCTCTCCCCGTGGATCGCTTCCGGCACCCGGTATTCGGTGTTGCCGCCGACCACCACGTGCCGCGCGCCGTCCTGTTCGACGATCGTCGCGGCCCGCACCTGGAAGCGCGAGATCGCCGGATCGGTGCCAGCGTGCTCGGCGGCGTCGAGCGCCTGGAAGATCTGTTCGGCCAGGGCTGGGTCCACCAGCGCCCGAGCCGGATCGGAGAGCCGCCAGCGCTGCGGGCGCTTGACCGGGTCGGCGCAGCCCACTGAAATCAGCAGGATCAACAGGCCGGTACCGGCCGTGAAATGCGCACCTTGGAGCGGGAGCAATCGGCGCCGCACAGAATCAGTAGGCCGTGGTCACGGTGAGGTGATGCGGCCAGTGGGTGGTGTGGTAGTGAGTCCACAGCCGCCCGTCGACCACCGGCGAGATCAGCTGGCGATCCGCCGGCCGGCGCCGGTTGATCGCCTGGGTCAGCAGCTCCGCCGCCCACAGCGTGAACGCGCGGATCTCGATCTCCTCCTCGCTCTGGGCCGGGATGATCCGGCCGCGGTTGATCGCCTGTTCGAGCGCGTCGCTGTACGAGGTGAGGCCCAGCAGGCGAAACGCCACCGGCACGATGTAGTCGGCGAAGATGGTCAGCCGCTCGGGATCCGCGAGCGCGAAAAAGCCGGTCGAGCGGAAACGCGCGTGCAGATTCCACCACAAGAGCTGTGCGCGCTTTTGGAACAAAACCCGGTGGCCGCGGTAGTCGCTGGTGTCGCGAAACGAGGGGAACTGATCCAGCAGCCGATCCAGCAGCCCCTGGCCGCCGGCGGCGTAGAGCCGCGGCGGTCCGGCCGCCACGAAGCGATGGAAGCGCCCGCCGTAATCTTGCTCCAGACGCCGGCCGACTTGGTGGAAGATCTCCAAGCGCTGGTCCAGCATCGGGATGGTGATGTTGCCGGCAAAGATCCGATCCAGCTCGGCCCGCGTGATGGCGGCCAGATAGCGACCCTCCAGGATCGGGAGGCCTTGATCGTAGGCGCGCTTGAGGCACGCATCCATGGCCTCGGAATCGGAGTGCACGGCGCCGCCGTATTCGGTTTGAAACATCACGCGGCGCTCGAAATCGGTGAAGGCGAAGTTGATGGTCGCGGTCAGGAAGATGTAGTCCAAGGTGTCGGCGTCGTTGCCTTCCGGATAGAGCGGCGAGCGAAAATCGGGCCACGGCAGGCCCTCATACGCCATCCACCCGGCGGTCTGTTCGACTTTATCGGGGTGGAGCCGAACGTGCCGCGCTCCTGCGATCACCGGCGTCAAGCTGCCCAGGATCGGGTGATCGGCCGGCGGCAGCGGCAGCGCCGCGGCCGCGGCAGCGCCGGGCGGCGCGGTTTGGGTGGCCGGCGCTTGGTCCGCGGCGCCCTTTGTCCCCCGACCTCCGACCGCGGACGCGGCCAGTGCGGCGATGAAATGCCTGCGATCGAGCATCGATCCTCCTTCAGTTCGCGGCGCGCTTGCGCCACTCGCGGTTGAACTGAGCGCGCTTGAGGAAGGATTTCTGGGTGCCGATCTTGGTCACCGAGAGCGCGGCATAGAGGTTGGCGCGCCGGATCGCCTCGCGCTCGGGCGTTCCCTCGGCGAGGAAAACCGCGAAGCTGCCGATGAACGCGTCCCCGGCGCCGGTGGTGTCCTTGGCCTGGACCGGGAAGGACGGGATCAGCTCCATGCCCTCGGGACCGGCCAGCAGCGCGCCGCGCGCGCCCAGGGTGAGGATCACCCGGCGGATGCCTTGAGACAGCAGAAAGGCCGCGCAGTCTTCGGCCTGCTCGACGCTCTCGACCGGGCGGTTGGTGATGGTCGCGGCCTCGCTCTCGTTGGGGATGAAGTAGTCGACGTGGGAGAGCTTCTTGAGGTCGGCCGGCAGCGCCGGCGCCGGGTTGACGATGCAGCGGATGCCGTTTTTGCGCGCGAACCGGATCGTATGGTAGACGGTGGCCAGCGGGATCTCGAACTGCAGCACGATGATGTCGGCGCGGCGCAGCCGGGCAGCGGCCTGATCGACGCCTTTGGGGGTGAGCTTGTCGTTGGCGCCCTTGACCACCACGATGCGGTTCTGTCCGCTCTGGTCGACGAAGATCGGGGCCACGCCGCTGGAGACGCGCTGGACGGTCTGGACGTCGCGGGCGCCGATCCCGAGCGCCTTGAAGTTCTTGATCGTCGCGGGCCCGAAGATGTCGTCGCCGACCCGCGCCACCATGGCGACCTCGGCGCCGCAGTACTTGGCCGCCACCGCCTGGTTGGCGCCCTTGCCGCCGAAGCCGAGATCGAAGTGATCGCCGAAAATAGTCTCCCCAGGCCGGGGAAAGCGGTCGGTGAAGCTGGTCAGGTCGACGTTGGCGCTGCCGACCACCGCGATACGCGCTTGATGTTTGGCCATGTTCGAGCTCCAGGTTGGTTAAGGAGAGTGTATGGAAGGACGGCGCATCAGCTCCACGAACAGGTTTTCGAAACGGGTCCGATCGATGTCGCTGTGGACCTTCCAGGGCCGGCTCGCCCACCACGGCTGGTTCGGCAGGCTCCACCAGACGGTGTTGCCATAGCTCGGGCCCCAGTGAAAATCGCAATCGACGTAGAGCTCGTCCTTTTTCGTGATCACGGCGGGGTCGATGATCGCCGCCGCGGCGAGCTCATCCCACATGAAGGTGAAAATGCCGGGATCGACGCCGGGTCCGAAATAGGACTCCCTCATGTACGCCGCCAGCGGCGTCCCGGCGTCCACGATCCGCTCCAACAGCGGGCGGGTCATCTGGGTCTTGTGGCAGACGTCGATCGGAGTCAGCTCGCTGTCTTGCCACGGGGCCCGCAGCACCATCGCGGCGGCCTCGGGATCCCACCAGAAATTGAATTTCTGGTTGAGGTTGATCCGGCCGCCCATGGCGACGATCTTCTTGATCTTGCCGACGATGTCGGGCGCCAGCCGGATCGCGAGCGCCACGTTGGTGAGCGGCCCGGCGCTGTAGAGCACCAGCTCGCCGGGGTATTTGCGCGCCATGTCGATCAGCAGCTCGGCGGCATGCCCGGGGACGGTCCGAATCGTGGGCGCTCCGCCGGGGGCCGGCGGAATGGTGCCCTTCGGCGCCACCTCGTCGCCCCAGGCGCCGTGCCAGCCGTCGCCTTCCTTGGGGCCCCACTGCGCCTCGCGGCGCAGCATCGCCTCGCGGTTGTTGAGCAGCGGATCCTCGGAGCCGGCCGCGACCGGCACTTCGGGCCGGCCGCAGACCTCGACCATCTTGAGCGTGTGGTAGACCGCCTGATCCAGCCAGGCGTCGCCGCCGACCACCCCGATGCCGACCACGTCGATATTCGGAGCCATCAAGAGCATGGCGATCGAGACCACGTCGGTACCTCCCGGGCCCGAGGTGTCTTGATCGATGAAGACCTTGATCCGCTCCTGACCCCGGGTCGATCCGGCGAGAGCGAACAGGACGATCCACGCCGCTGCGGCGAGATTCCGGATGCGATGCATGCAAAGACCTCCTTGAGCCGGTCTAGGGAACGCGTGGCGCGGCGCTGAGCCGCTGCAGCACGGTGTCGACGAACCGTTCGCCGTCCACCACCAGCGGCACCTCGGCGTTCGGTTCCACGCGGGGGAAATCCACGACGGTGTAGTGGTCGCCGACGTCCTCGATGCCTTCCAGCAGCAGGGTGCGGTTGGCCACCGTCTCGCCGTAGGTCAGCTCGCCCTTGGTCTCCACCTCGATATGCATCGGCCGCATCACCTTGGCGAACGACTTGTCGAACGCCAAGCCGACTGCCAGCGGATCGTGCAGGTCGGCGGCGTCGAAGCCGAGCCGCTCGCTGAAAGCGATATAGAAATCGCCGATCCGGGCCGCGAACCGCGCGATCGGAGAATCGGAGGCGGAGAGCCGGGGCAGATGCTCGCGGCGCAGCTGGGCCTGCGAAGTGGCGCCCAGATCGACCATCGTGATCGGGATGCCGGAACGAAACACGACCCGGGCCGCCTCCGGATCGTTGTAGATGTTGGCCTCGGCCGCCGGGCTGGCGTTGCCGCCGGCGATCGACCCGCCCATCAGGATGATCTCCGGGATCTTCGACGGCAGCGACGGATCCTGGAGCAGCGCCAGCGCGATGTTGGTCAGCGGCCCGACCGGGACCAAAGTGATGGCGCCCGGAGCGGCGTTCACGGTCTCGATGATGACGTCGACCGCGTGGCGCGGGTCGAGCGCTTTGGTCGGTCGCGGCAGCTCGACTTCACCCAAGCCG
>Ga0214472_10008608_pt1 | contig 10657 bp, 8 predicted proteins | sample RVTome_6_FD_207662 | JGI IMG/M metagenome (GOLD analysis project Ga0214472, IMG submission 207662) | Soil microbial communities from uranium-contaminated site in the Upper Colorado River Basin, Wyoming, United States - RVT140D175 | ecosystem: Environmental > Terrestrial > Soil > Contaminated >...
CAAGGCCTCCGGCGTCAGGTGGGCCAGGTCGCGAAAGCAGGCGTAGGTGGTGCGCCCGCCGCCGCCCGCCGAGCCGCTCTCACGGCGGCCCTGGTCCTCCACCACCACCGAGAGATTGAGGCGCACCAGGGGACGCAGGTCGGCCACCATCCGGCCGTCGGACGAGGCGACGAGCACCACCTCGAAGCTGCCGGCGAGGGTCGCCATCACCTTGTCGACCCGCGGATCCAGGGCCCGGGCGATGCGGTCGACCTCCTCCAAGAGGGCGACCTTGTCGCCGTCCGCCAGGCCGGCAATCGGATCGTCGCCGGTATACAGGGGGGCGGCGGCCGGGATCGCGGCGACGGCCAGCGGCACGGTGGCGTCGGTGCCGTGGTGGGCGATGGCGGAGGCGTTGCGGACTGCCTCGCGCACCGCCCGGCCACCGATCTCCTCGGCGTAGGCGAAGCCGGTGCGCTCGCCGGCCACCACCCGCGCGCCGAAGCCGCGGGCAATGGAGTGGGAACCCGATTTCACCGCCCCTTCCTCCAGGGAGAACGACTCGTGGCGGGCGTGTTGAAAGTAGAGGTCGGCGAAGTCGGCGCAGCCACCGAGGGCGCCGGCGAGGATCGCGCCGAGCGCCCCCTCGTCGAGGTCCGCCGGGATGAGCAGCCGATCGCGGGCGTAGGTCAGGGGAGTCATCGCCGTACTCTACCCGACCCGGCTCGGTAGGCCAGCCAGCGGCGCCTGCACCGTCGCCCCCGCCATGCGCACCGCGCCGCGGGCGATCGCCTCGCGGGCGGTCAGGGGCTTGGCGGAGACATTCACCATACGGGCGGCACCCCCCTCATCCAGATGGGTGAGATCGGTCATGGGCTCGCTCCACGGTCGGGTTGAGCGGGGTACGCCCCCTCTTAACCCTTGCGGACTCGACGGTCGGTCAGGATGCTGCGCGCTCTCCTGGACCGGGGACAGGTCCGCCCCGTGACAAACACTTTGCCGCCGGAAGTCGATCCATGACACCTGAAGAGTGCCTCGCCACCCACCGCCGGGGGGAGCCCCTGGCCGACCTCGACCTGGCGTGGATCGACTTGGCCAGGGCCGATCTGGCCGGCGCCGACCTGCGCGATACCACACTCACGGCGGCACACATGGAAGAGGCGAACCTAGATGGCGCCAACCTCGATGCCTGCTTCGCGGCGGAGATCTACCTCACCGGCGCCACCCTGAAAGGGGCGCAGGCAAAAGAGGCATTCTTCCAGCGCGCCTGGCTGGAGGGGACCATTTTCCGTGGCTCGCGCCTGGAGGGGGCCGATTTCGCCGGTGCCCGGATGCAGGGCGCCGACCTGTCCGGCTGCAAGCTGGCGAACGCCTCGTTTCTCGACGCGGATTTATCCCGGGCCCGGTTGGCCGGAGTCGACCTGCGTGGGGGGAATCTCCGCGGCGCCAACCTCACCGGTGCCGATTTCACGGGCGCCGATCTCACCGGCTGCGACCTGCGCAAGGTCGACGTCAAGGGTGCAGTCTTCGACCGCGCGATCACCGACGACGTCCTGTTCTATGGAACGCCCCCGTGGGGCGGCGTGGCGAGCCGCCAGGACTGGAAGGCCGATCTACCGTACTACCAGGACGAGTAACGGCACGGCGCCCGACAGCCGCCCGCGGCCGAGAACTGCGGCTAGCCTAGAACCGTGGCTTCGGCCAAACTAACGTGCCGCGTCCCATTCGTGAATCCGCAGGAGGAACGACCTTGGCAATTGACATCGCGATTCGTATTGGTGGGGAAGGTGGCGAGGGTGTCATCAGCTCCGGCGACTTTTTGATGCAGGCCGCCGCCCGTGCGGGCTTCGAGGTGATGACCTTCAAGTCGTTTCCCGCAGAGATCAAAGGGGGGTACGCCCTCTCCCAGGTACGCTTCTCCGACGAGAAGATCCTCTCCCAGGGCGACGGCTTCAACATCGTCGTGTGCTTCAACGACGAGGCCTACCAGGTGAACAAGGCCGACCTCGCTCCGGGCAAGGTACTGGTCTATGACGGCCCCGACGAGTTCCCCATCGAGGACCATCCGGGGGTCGCCTGCTACGCGGTCCCCATGAGCCAGATCGCCAAGCAGGAGCTGAAGGCGTACATCTCCAAGAACATGGTGGCGATGGGCGCGGTGTGCGAGCTGTTCGGCTTCCCGGTGGAGTCCCTGCGCACCTCGATCCACGACAAGTTCATCAAGAAATCCCAGGCGATCGTCGAGCAAAACTATGCCGCACTGGAGGCGGGTGCCGCCTACGTGCGCGAGCATTACGGCAGCGATCCTACGTACACGTTCCCCGAGCCGCGGGAGATGAAGGATGTGATCATCGTCGAGGGGAACCAGGCGATCGCCCTGGGTGCCATGGCCGCCGGTTGCCGCTACCTCGGCGCCTACCCGATTACCCCGGCCACCAGCGTCGGCAACTACGCCACCACCTATTTCCCACGTGCCGACGGCTACGTCTACCAGGCCGAGGACGAGATCGCCGCGATCTCCTCCACCATCGGCGCCAGTTATTGCGGTACCAAGGCGATGACCGTGACCGCCGGCCCCGGCATCGATCTCAAGAGCGAGATGATCGGCCTGGCGGCGATGGCGGAGATCCCGGTGGTCATCGCCGACATCCAGCGTGGCGGCCCGTCGACCGGCATGCCTACCAAGCACGACCAGAGCGACCTGTTCATGGCGTGTCACGCCTTCCACGGGGATACCCAGCGGGCGGTGATCGCCGCTTCCAACGTGGAGGAATGCTTCTACCTGATCATCGAAGCCTTCAACCTGGCGGAGAAATACCAGATCCCGGTCCTCTTCCTCTCCGACGCCTCCCTGTCATTGCAGGTGGAGGCGATGCCGCGGCCTGATCTGTCCAAGATCAAGATCGTCGACCGGTTGCGCTACCGGCCCAATGGCAATGGTGCCGAACATCGGTTCCTCCGCTACCAGGTGACCGAGTCGGGCATCTCCCCCATGTCCCACCCGGGCGACACCGGCGGTGGCTACGCTGCCACCGGCCTACAGCACGCGGAAGACTCCAGCCCGCGCACCAGCCCGCAGGTGGCCACGGAGATGAACTCCAAGCGGTGGCGCAAGCTCCAGGGGATCGAGGATGAGCTGGCATGCCCGTCCGCAGGGGTGAAGAAGGCCAAGGTCGGCATCATCTCCTGGGGGCTCACCCAGAACGTGGTACGCGAGGCGATGGTCCGCATGCTCGCCGAAGGCATGGCGGTGGCCGCTCTCTATCCCAAGCTGCTGTTCCCGATCCAGACCAAGCCGATCCAAGAGTTTGCCGCCCGCTGCGACAAGTTGCTGCTCCCCGAGGCCAACTATCAGGGGCAGTTTGCCAAGCTCATCCGCGCGGAGACCGGGATCGAGTGCATCCGGCAAAACATCTTCCGGGGTGAGCCCTTCATCCCCAAGGAGATCGTCGCGAAGGTGAAGGAGATCTACTAATCCCACGTCCTCGGGGTTTACCCCGAGTCCTCATCGAGGAAACGCTCATGATTCAGAATCTTCTCGAAGAGCAGGTCAAACCGAAGGGTTATTCCAGTGGCATCGAATCCACCTGGTGCCCCGGCTGTGGCGACTTCGGCGTCACCAATGCGCTCGCCAAGACCTTCTCGGGGGAGATGGTCGATGCGGCCAACACCGTCCTGGTCTCCGGGATCGGCTGTTCCTCCCGTCTGCCCCTGTGGATGAGCCCGTACGGCTTCCACTCCCTCCACGGCCGGGCATTGCCGGTGGCGGTGGGGATGAAGATTGCCAACCCCAAGCTCGACATCCTGGTCACAATTGGTGACGGGGACGCTTTCTCCATCGGCGGCGGCCACTTCCCGCACGCGGCGCGGCGCAACTTCGACATGGCGGTCGTGGTCATGGACAACAAGATGTACGCCTTGACGAAGAATCAGTGCTCCCCCACCTCGCGCCTGGACTACCCTGGCTCCTTGAGCCCCTCGGGCAACGTCGACGAGCCGATGAATACCCTCGGGCTCGTCCTCTCCTACGGGGCGACTTTCGTGGCCCAGACCTTCTCCGGCAAGCCGAAGCACGTGGCGGAGATGGTCGAGAAGGCCATGAAGCACACCGGCTTCTCGTTCGTCAACGTCCTCTCGCCGTGCCCTACCTACAACAAGTTCGAGACCTTCGAGTTCTGGAAGGGGCGGGTGGAGGAGATCCCCGAGGATCATGACGCGACCGACAAGATTGCGGCGCTGGCGATCTCTGAAGAGGGAATGAAGAATGAAAAGATCCCAATCGGGATCCTCTACCAGGTCACCAAACCGACCTATGAAGATCAGGTGCGCAACGTCAAGGGGCGCTACAACTCGGTCCCCGCCGACCAGTTCGACCTCAACAAGGTCTTTGACTCCCTCAGCCCGATGAATGCCTGATCATTAGGCACGACGCGGCGAAAAAGCCCCGCCCGGAACTCCGGGCGGGGCTTTTTCTTGTGGGCGACAATCGCCGCCGAGGAAGAACCGTCACAAGGAGCACCGATCCTCTCCCGGCTCCGGTCTCACAACCGAACGGCGGTCGTGCGGACACCGGCAGCACTGAGCTCCCCGTTAGACTAGCGCCTTCGCCGCCGCGATCGCCGCGTCGTAATTCGGGTGGGTGGTCATCTCCGGCACGTACTCGACATACTTAATCTTGTCGTCCTTGCCGATGACAAAGACCGCCCGATGGTCGAGGCGATGCTCCTTGATGAGGACGCCGTACGCCCGGCCGAACGAGCCGTCCTTGTAATCAGACAAGGTCTCCACCTTGTCGATGCCGGCAGCCGTGCAGAACCGGCCCTGAGCAAACGGCAGATCCATGCTGATGGTGAGGATCGTGACGTTGCCCAAGCCGGCGGCCTCCTCGTTGAAGCGCCGGGTCTGCTGGTCACACACCGGGGTATCCAGCGACGGCACCGACGAGATGATCCGCGCCTTGCCCTTGTACGACGAGCCCTGCACATCCTCCAAACCCTTGCGGACGGTGAAGTCCGGGGCGGCGTCGCCCGGCTTCAGACCCGGCCCGATCAGGGTCAGGGGGTTGCCCTTCAGGGTGGCGACGCCGGTTCGTTCGTTGCTCATGAGAGAATCCTCCTCAGAAGTGGTCGGTAAAAAAACGGTCTGGCCATTCCCGCCGGGAGGCCGACCGGTGTCCCAGGGAAGGGTGGTTCTAGTCGAACGGCGGGGACTGAGCCACCCCATCCCGCGCGCCGGGCAGCTCCCGCCGAAGCGCGCAACCGCATCGGCGTCTCTTTCTCATGGGCCTCCAGTTTGCGTTTGCGCTCGGCATCGTATACTGGCGCGCCGCTGACACCATTTTCGACCACCGCCGGGAGGTCTGACCGTTGCGAAATGTGGCGCAACCGCTGATCCCGTTCGTGCCATGGCTACGCCGCTATCGCGTCGCCACCTTGCGGCTGGACTTCGTGGCGGCCCTCACCGTGGCGGTGGTCGCGGTCCCCCAGTCCATGGCCTACGCCCTGATCGCGGGCATCCCGGTGCATTACGGGCTCTACACCTCGATCGTTCCGACCATGGTGGCCGCCCTGTGGGGCTCGTCGGCCCAGCTCATCACCGGCCCCACCAACGCCATCTCCCTGGTGGTCTTCTCCAGCCTGTCGGGGATGGCCGATCCCTTTACCGACCACTACCTCCAGCTCGCCTTCACCCTCGCCTTGCTGGTCGGCTTGATCCAGCTCTTCCTGGGGCTTGTCCGCCTCGGGGTGCTGGTGAACTTCGTCTCCCACTCGGTGGTGATCGGCTTCACCGCCGGCGCCGGGGTGCTGATCGGCATCAAGCAGCTCAAGAACCTGCTGTTCGATCCAGCCTACGCGGCGACCCTGCCCAAGGTCCACTCGATCACCGCGACCCTGTGGCAGGCGATCCGCCACCTCCCCCACACCCACCTCCCCACCCTCGGTCTGGGACTGTTGACGGTCGCCGTGATCCTCGGGGTGAAGCGCGCCTGGCCGGGCAGATGGGGGCCGGCGCCGGGCCCCCTGGTGGCGATGCTCATGTGCGGCGTGGTGGTCGCCCTGGGCGGGGGCGCACCCGAGCTGCTGCGCGCCGAGGTCGGCGAGATGGTGACCGACCAGTGGGTGGCATCGGGCATCTTCGGCAGCGAGGGGGCCACCAAGGTGGTGGGGGCCATCCCCCAATCCCTGCCGCCGCTCTCCATGCCCACCTTCGACCTCGGGCTATGGCGCCAGCTCTTCAACGCCGCCCTGGCCATCGCCCTGCTGGGTCTGCTAGAGGCGGTGTCCATTGCCAAGGCGATCGCCTCCCAGACGCGGCAACGGCTGGACGGCAACCAGGAGTTCATCGGCCAGGGGCTGTGTAACATCGCCGCGAGCCTCTTCTCCGGCTACGCCTGCTCGGGCTCCTTCACCCGCTCGGCAGTCAACCACGAGGCCGGCGCCCAGACCGGCATGGCCGGATTGTTTTCCGGGGTGGTGGTGGCCGTCACGGTGCTGCTCATGGCCAAGACCGCCGCCTACCTGCCGATCTCGGCCCTCGCCGGGATGCTCATCGTGGTCGCCTACGGCATGGTCGACCACCACGCCCTGAAGCTCAGCCTCGCCGCCACCCGCAGTGACCGGGCGGCGGTGATCGTCACCTTCCTCGCCACGATCTTTCTCCATCTGGAGTACGCGGTGTACATCGGCGTGGGGCTCTCCCTCGTCCTCTACCTGGCCCGCACCTCGCGTCCCCACGTCCGGGAATGGGTGCCGGATCGGCGCCTCTCCCAGACCACCGATACCAGCCGGCCAACGCACTGCCCTCAGCTCCCGGTGGTGCAGGTGGACGGATCCCTGTTCTTCGGCTCCATGGGTTGGTTCAACGACGAGATCCGCCGCATCCTGCGGAACTACCCCGACGCGTGCAGCCTCATCTTGCGGATGGACTCGGTTAACCATCTCGACGCCACCGGCGCGGCGGGCCTGGAGGAGCTCCTCGCGCTGCTCAACGACCGCGGGGGCCATCTCTACCTCGGCGAGAGCAAGCGGGAAGTGGTGCAGGTCCTCAAGAACAGCGGCCTGCTGGAGAAGATCGGGTCGGAGAATCTCTTCCTGCGGACCCGCGACGCCCTGCACAAGGTACAGCCGACCCTGGATCCGCGGATCTGTGCAGGGTGCTCGGCGCTCGCCTTCGAGGAGTGCCAGACCCTCCAGGCCCAGGCTCGTAGCTGGTATGAGGCGGCCGCCGTCGAGGAGGTGAGCCGATGAAGATCCTCGCCTACCTCGAGGACACTCCGCTATGCACGGTCGCCCTGCGCACCGCCGGCCGCCTCGCGCTGCGCCTCGAGGTGCCCCTGACGGTGATGACCACCCGGGTCTCCACCGTGGCCACCGAGCCCGAGCCGCCCCTCGGCCGCGACGTGGCGCGAGACGAATGGCTGGCGCTCCCACCGGGGCTGGTCCGCCTCACCCGGGCGCTGGCGGAGCTGGAAGGGCTCGGGATCGTGCCCGTGACCGATGCGATCCGCATCCGCGAGGAGGCAGGGGACGTACGCGTCTTTCGCCTCCGGACCACCCGTGACACCGAGGTCACCTTCCAGGTGCGCTTCGCATCGCCCCTGGCCGCGATCCAGGAGGCGGTGGCGCGGGAGGGATTCGATCTCCTGGTGATCGGCGACCCGGGCAAGAAGGGGCTCCACCGGGTGGTCACCACCAACCTCGCGCACCGCGCCGCCCTGGACACCATGGTGTCGGTGTTGGCGGTCAAGAACGACCACCTCGATGCGCGGGTCGTCCTGTGCGCAGACGGCTCCAAGTCGGCCCGCCGGGCCTATCCCCTGCTCCGCCAGCTCCTCCCCGCCCTCGGCGGCCGGGTGGACGTCCTCGGGGTGCACGAGTATCGCGCGGAGGATCTGGTGAAGGAGACCTGCGTGGTGTGTGCGGAACGGGCACGGAGCTGGCTCACGGACAGCGGCAAGGAGTCGCAGGTTCACATCAAGGAGGGCGAACAGGCCGACGAAGTGATCGTCCAGGAGGTGGGTGATGACGCCCTGGTAGTCCTCGGTGCCTCCCTCCGCTCCGATCTCGCCCGCCGCCTGAAGGGCAGCGTGCCGATGCGCGTAATGGAGCGCAGCCGCGCCTCCGTCCTCCTGGTGAAGACCTTACCCGAGGAGGAGATGCCTCTTTAGTTTTCTTGTCGGGTCCGGACCCGACAAGAAAACTTACTTCACGATCATCACCGAGGCCGGCGAGTGCTCCAGCACCTTCAACGGCACGCTGCCCATGAGGTAGCGGCGGATGTGCGACCGGCCGGAGACGCCGAGCACCGTGAGATCGTACTCCGCGGCGACCTTCAGGATCTCCTCCGCCCGGTCTTCCGCCACACCGATGCGGCTGGCCGCCGTCACCCCGGCCCCGGCGAGGAGCGACCGACCGCGGTCCAGCCGGCGCTCCGCCGCCTCGCGCTCGCCCTCGTCGGTCGCCACGCTGAACAGGGTGACGTCGCACCCCTTGGCCTTGGCGAGGGGACCGACGAACCGCACCGCGCGCTCTGCCGCCTCGGAACCGTCGGAACAGACGAGCACACGATGCAGGTCGGCCTCGCCGCGCACCACGAGGACGGTCTGCTCGGAGAACAGGGCGACCCGCTGGGCGGTGGAGCCCATCACCCACCGCTTGAGCCCTTTCCGGCCGCGCGAACCCATGACCACCATCTCATAGGGGAGGGAGTCGAGCTCGTTGAGGATGACGCCGGCGGCATCGCCCCCGTCGCGGAGCCGCAAGCGGATGTGCTCGTCGTGGCGGCCGTAAAAATGCACCTCGAGCAGCCCCTTGCCCAGCTCGCGCAGCCCGTGGCGCAGCTTCGCCGGCTGTCCCTCTTCGTCCTCCTCCACCTGGCCGCGCTGGACCAGCAGCGCCTCCGCCTCCCGGAGGACCACGAGCCCGGGGAGGTCGAGGTCCCAGTCGACGATCTTCTCCCGGGCGAGGGCGACCATCTCTTGAAAGCCGCTCGGCGTCTTGGGACGCACGAACAGCACCGTGAGGTTCGCCGGCGTGGCGCCCAACAGATTGGCGACGCAGCCGAGGGCCTTGCGCGCTTCGTCGCCGCCGTCGTAGCAGACCAGGAGGGTCATCAGGCCGTTGTCGAGGGGGCGGCGGCTATACATGGAAGAGGCTCCAGTACACCTGCGACATCAGGAGGATCAGGATGAAGGAGGCGAGAAACATCCGCCATCCGACCCTGAGGAAATCCGTCGTCTTCAGGTAGCCCGAAGCATAGACGATGGTGCAGGCCGGCGTCCCCACCACCGTGAAGTAGGCAAAGGCCGAGCTCACCGCCGTCACCAGGCCGATGGCGATCGGCGAATCGCCCGACTGCTGGGCCATCTTCAGGGTGATCGGCCCGAGCACCGCCACCGCGGCGCCGTTGCTCATGGCGTTGGTCATCAGGGTGGTGAGGACGGACACCGCCGCCGCCAGGCCGACGCCGTGGCCGGCGCCGAGGGGCGCGAGCAGGTCGAGGAAGGTCTTCGCCACCCACTCCGCCGCGCCGCTGTCCTGCATCTGCACACCCAGGGAGATCGCCGCGCCGTAGAGCAGCACCACCCCCCAGTTGACGTTGGTGGAGATGTCCTCCCACTTCACCAGGCCGAGGGAGAGGTAGAAGCACACCCCGATCAACGCCACCGTCCCCATGCCGAGCCTACCGGAAACGGTGATCCAGCCCAGCAGGGTGACGGCAAACAGGAAGATGGCGAGCCACGCCTGCCCGCGCATCGGCCCCTCCTCCTCCACCTGCGCACGCAGGGCGTCGAGGGCCGGGGTGAGGTCCCGGACCTCCGGGCGGAAGGTGAACAGCAGGATGCCCACGAGAGCGGGGATCTGGATCAATACCATCGGATAGCAGTAGATCATCCAATCGAGGTAGCCGATCTTGGCGATGCCGAACTCGCTCCAGTAGCCCATCATGATCGCGTTGCGCGCGCCGCCCGACGGCGTGCCGATGCCGGCGATGGAGCAGCCGTAGGCGATGGAGAACATCAGTAAGGCGGCGAGCCCCGGGATATTCTCGCGCGGCCTGTCCGCGGTGAGGCGCACCAGGGTGATCCCCACCGGTAGCATCATCGCCGCCACCGTGTGCTCGCCGATGAAGCTGGCGATGATCGCGGAGACCGTCACGACCCCGAAGACGATGCGGCCGATGCTCGGACCGGTTAGGGTGAGGATGAACAGGGCGATGCGGCGATCGAGGTTCTGTTTCACGATCGCCACTGCCAGCATCAGCGAACCCATGATGAAGAACACCGAGTCGCTCATGAAGGAGCGCGCCACCTCGCGCGACGGGATCCCCAGGAGCAGCACCTGAAAGACCGCGATCATCAGGGCCACCGTGGGTAGCGGCACCGCCTCGGTGATGAAGAACAGGGTCGCCACCAAGGTAATGGTGAGCACCGCCATACCCTGGTGGGTGAGGCCCGGCGGCGTCGGCAGCGCCAGCAGGATCCCACCGAGGATGAAGCCCAAGAACAGCCACTTGCGCTCGACCGCCAGGCGGGTGATCTCGCGCGGCCCGAGCCGCGCGATACCGCGCTGCTTCGTCGTCACGGCCTTGTGAGGGAGGGCGTCGTCCACCACGGCATCGGCACTGCGATCGTCCACCAAGGTCTCCTCCCCGGCCTGTCCGGCGTCCGACCCGCGCA
>Ga0214472_10008609_pt1 | contig 10657 bp, 9 predicted proteins | sample RVTome_6_FD_207662 | JGI IMG/M metagenome (GOLD analysis project Ga0214472, IMG submission 207662) | Soil microbial communities from uranium-contaminated site in the Upper Colorado River Basin, Wyoming, United States - RVT140D175 | ecosystem: Environmental > Terrestrial > Soil > Contaminated >...
CTCTGCACTGCAGCGGGCAAACACTCTAAATATTCGTATCGAGCTCGTACCGGCTCGTGGGAGAGGCAGCAATGAAATTCGTGTCCTACTGGCATGAGACGTCGGTTCCGTTCGACAAGGGCATGAGCGGGCCCGTCGAGGGGAATGTCGAGGTGGCGGTGATCGGCGCGGGCTTCACCGGCCTTAACGCCGCACGCGTGCTGGCGAAATCCGGCGTCAAGGTCGCGTTGTTGGAAGCCGAACATGTCGGCTATGGTGCCTCGGGCCGCAATGGCGGACACCTCAACAGCGGTCATTTCGCGAGTTTCGGTGCGATCAAGGCGCGCTTCGGCGATGCCCAGGCGCGGCGGCTGTGGAAGGCCTACGATGACTCGATCGACATGATCGAGGCGATCATCGAGGAGGAGAGGATCGACTGCAACTTCCGCAGAGGGGGCAAGCTCAAGCTTGCTTCCAAGCCCTCGCACGTGAAGAAGCTGCAGGCGATGTGCGAAGAGATCCGCCGCGAGGTCGATCCCTCCGTCGAATGGCTGTCCCGCGAGGATCTCCGTGGGGAGCTGGGCTCGGATGCCTTTCACGGTGCAATACTGTCGCCGAAGTCGGCGATGGTGCATATGGGGGACTACGTCAACGGTCTGGCCGAGGCGGCCCATCGTCATGGTGCGGTGATCTGGGAGCACAACCCGGTTACCGGTCGCGAGCGGTTGCCGAACGGCTGGCGGCTGACCACGCCGACGGGGTCGCTGACCGCCCGTCAGGTCATTCTGGCAACCGACGCCTATACCACCGAGACGTTCGGCTATTTTCGCCGGCGGATGATGTCGGTCGCCTCCTTCATCATCGTGACGCGACCGCTGACCGCGGAGGAGGTTGCGGCGACCCTGCCGAGCAACCGCAACTATACCAACTCGCTCAACATCGCCAACTACTTCCGCCTGACCCCGGACAACCGGATTCTGTTCGGCGGCCGCGCGCGCTTCTCGGCGGCATCGAACCAGAAGTCGGACATCAACTCGGGTCAGTTGCTGCGCCGGCAGATGCTCGGCATGTTTCCGCAGTTGGAGGATGTCGAGATCGATTACTGCTGGGGCGGCCTCGTCGGTTGTACCCAGGATCGCTATCCCCGTGCCGGCATCGCCGACGGCGTGATCTACGGCATGGGCTACTCGGGGCACGGTGCGCAGGTATCGACGCTGATCGGCCAGGTGCTGGCGGATATCGCGATGGGCCGCACCGGCACCAACCCGCTCGAGGGGATGAGCTGGAATGCGGTACCGATGCACACCGGCAAGCCCTGGTTCCTGCCCATCGTGGGCGCCTATTACCGCATGAAGGATATGCTGCCCTGAACCCTGTAAGAGACGGAGTCATCTTATGAAAACAGACAATCACGGAGAGCAGATCGACGATCTGCTGGCGCCCCTGGTGTCGTTTCGTCGCGACCTTCACGCCAACCCCGAACTGGCATACCAGGAGCACCGCACGGCGAAAAAGGTCGAGGAAGCACTGCGCGAGCTCGGGCTGGAGGTGCACACCGGCATCGGCGGCACCGGTGTCGTGGCATCGCTAAAGGTGGGTGACTCCCCTCGCAGCATCGGCTTGCGCGCCGACATGGATGCGCTGCCGATCCATGAGGAGACCGGTCTGCCCTATGCCAGTTGCATCCCGGGCGTGTTCCACGGTTGCGGTCACGACGGGCATGTGGCGATGCTGCTGGGCGCCGCCCGGTATCTTGCCCGTACCCGTCGTTTCGACGGCACCGTCCACTTCATCTTCCAGCCGGCCGAAGAGGGCGAGGCCGGTGCCCGGGCCATGGTCGAGGACGGATTGTTCGAGCGTTTTCCCTGTGACCGGGTGTTTGCCTTTCACAACTGGCCGGATCTGCCGGCCGGTACGGTGTCGACGCGGCCCGGGCCGATCATGGCGGCGGCGGACAGGTTCGAGATTCTGGTCGAGGGGGACGGCGCCCATGCCGCGATGCCGCACAAGACTCCGGATGCGATCCTGGCCGCCGGCGATCTGGTCACCCAGCTCAACAGCCTGGTATCTCGGCGTATCCCGCCGACCTCCACGGCGGTGCTGTCGGTCACCCAGATCGAGGGGGGGAGTTCGCACAACGTTCTTCCCCCCGCCGTTCGTGTTGTCGGTACGGTGCGCACGTTCGACAAGGCGGTGCAGGATCGGATCGAGGAGTCGCTGCGCCAGGTCGCCGAAGGGGTGGCGCTGGGCAGCGGCACCCGCATAACCGTGAACTATCGCCGCTACTACCCGGCGACGATCAACAACGCGGACGCCGCCGAGGAGGCGTTGGCCGCCGCGGCCGGCTTCGCCCGCGCCGAACAGGCACCGCAGCCGGCCTTCACCTCGGAGGATTTCGGCTTCATGCTGCAGGCCTGCGAAGGCGCCTATATCTGGCTGGGGCAGGGGCGCGGCGGCGACGAGGTGCCCTTGCACCATCCCCGGTACGACTTCAACGACGAGGTTCTGGCCACCGGCATCCGCCTGCATGCCGCACTCGTCGAGCGACACCTGTCCTGATCGGTCTGTTGTCGCTCGGTTCTGCGACGCAGGCACCCTGAACCGGGAGCCTCTCTCGGCCTTGTCTCGGCCTTACCCGCCGCGGCCGCGTTGAACAACGTCGGCCGCGTCCGCACGCCTGTCTGCCGGACGTATTCCTGACAGCTTGAGTAGCAGGCATGACATTCAGACGGCTACGCCGGTTCTGCCGGTGTGAAATTGAAAGCGAAATTGAAAGGGCCCTCGCCCTGCGCCGTTACGGCGAGGGGAGGGCAGGGGAGCAGCAGGTGAGAGCGTTGTTGCTTGCGCGGCCTAGAGTCCGACCGTTGCAGCCAGGCCGCTGAAGTCCTTGATCTCGTGAGTCGCGTAATGCGGCCTCAGGTTCGGCTCATGGTTGCGGTTGACGAACACGCGGGCACCGTAGCCGAGGTCGCTGGCGGACATCAGATCGTAGCGGAAGCTGCTGGAGACATGCATGCACTCTTCCGGTGAGCAGCCGAGCTGGTCGAACATGTATTCGAAGGCCTGGAGGCGCGGCTTGTAGGCGCGGGCCTGCTCGGCGGTGAAGACATGTGCAAAGGGGGCGCCGAGCTTTTCGACGTTGTGATGGATCTGGTCGTTGTCGGCATTCGACAGGATCACCAGCGGAATCTCATGGGCGATCTTCAACAGGCCTTCAGGCACGTCCGGGTGCGGGCCCCAGGTCGGCACGGAGTTGTAGATCTGCATCGCTTCCTCTTCGCGGAACTCGAGCTTCCACTTGCGGCAGGTGCGCTCGACCGAGTTGCGGACAACGTCGCGGAACGGTTTCCAGTCGCCCAGGACCTCATCGAGGCGATAGACCCTGAAGTCTTCGACGAAGGCTTCCATCTGCTCCGGGGTGATGCGATCGGCAAAGATCCTCCGCGCCGACGGCGCCATCTCGAAGTTTGTCATCGTGCCGTAGCAGTCGAAGGTGATGTACTTGGGCTTGAAGATGTTCATAGGTCGGTTCTTCCTATTTTTTTGGATGAGAGTCGTAAGTCGCCAGGGGTAAGCAGCGCCCCGCAGGTTTGGCTCCTACCATTACAGCATGGCGGCGCAACCAGATGCGTTCGATGCACGGCGCCGAAACGGCATGAAACATCGCTTTTCCCTCCGTTTGCAGCAGATATAAGCGTTCATACCGGGCGGCTGTAACATGTGTTGTAATGAGAATTATTTGCATATATATTGCCGCGCATTCGCGAATACGTATCAATTACCTAAAAGGCATCGCCATTTTTGCAGGCGTCACCTCGGTGGCGGGAGTGCTGCTTCGGTGCCGTAGGTGTTTCTGAAAGTTGTCTCTGAAACAGGAGTTCACATGAACCTGAGGCAGTTAACAGCGGCGGCCGGTTTAGGGCTCGCGGCAATGATATCGCCGGCCCTGGCCGACAACATCACCGTCACCGATATCACGGGCCGCGAAGTGGTCGTCGACGCTCCCGTCGATCGCGTGATCCTTGGCGAGGGTCGGCAGATCTATCTCGTCGGCGCTCTGGAGCCCGAGAACCCCTTCCAGCGGGTGGTCGGCTGGCGCGAAGACTTTTCCCAGGCCGATCCGGACAACTATGCGACCTATCTGAAGCAGTTCCCCCGGATGGCGGAGATCCCCACCTTCGGCGGTTTCAAGGACAGTACTTTCGACGTGGAGCAGGCGATCGCCCTCGCTCCGGACGTCATTCTCATGAATATCGAGTCCAAGGCCGCGACGGAATCGGCACAGTATGTCGAGAAGCTCGAGGCGGTCGGTATTCCGCTGGTGTATGTGGACTTCCGCGAAGACCCCTTCGCCCATACCGAACCGAGCATGCGCCTGATCGGCCAACTGTTCGGCAAGGAGAAGGAGGCCGAGGCGTTTCTGGATTACCGCCACCGGCAGATCAAGCGGGTGACCGACGTCATCGAGGCCGCCAAACCCGAGCGTCCTTCCGTTTTCATCGACCGCGCGGGCGGCTACTCCGATGACTGCTGCATGAGTTTCGGCGACGGCAATTTCGGCGAGTATGTCGAGATGGCCGGCGGCCAAAATATCGCCGCCGGCATCATCCCGGCTACTTTCGGCAACCTGAATCCGGAGCAGATCATCGCCGCCAACCCGGACCACGTGGTGGTGACGGGCGGAAGCTGGGATGCCTATGTACCCGGCGGCAAATGGGTGGGCGTCGGTCCGGGAGCGGATCCGGCGGAGGCGTATCGCAAGCTCGAGGCGCTGACGCATCGTGCCGCGATGACCGGTATCGCGGCGGTCGAGCGGAGCCAGTTCCACGCCATCTGGCACCAGTTCTACAACAGTCCGTACGAGTTCGTCGCCGTTCAGCGGATCGCCAAGTGGCTGCATCCGGAGCTGTTTGCCGATCTGGATCCGGAGGCGACCTTCGTCGAACTTCACCAGCGCTTCCTTCCGGTCCCTTACACTCCCGGCTATTGGGTCTCGCTGTCCGATGTCGAACACTAACACCCTCAGCAGTATGGCATCGGGGCGCGGTCATTACCGCGCCCTGGTGCGGCGCCGGCAGCTCATGCTCGCCGGTTTCGGTATCGCTCTGCTGGTCAGCCTGTGCGTCGACCTGGCACTGGGCCCGTCCAATTACAGCCTGGAGCAGGTGATACGGGCGCTGGTCGCCCCGGATTCCGTGCCGGTGCAGGTGCAGGTGGTGCTCTGGGAGATCCGCATGCCGATCGCGCTGATGGCGGTGGTGGTCGGTGCCGCGCTCTCGGTCGCCGGTGCCCAGATGCAGACCATCCTCAACAACCCCCTCGCCAGTCCGTTTACCCTGGGCATCTCCGCCGGGGCCAGTTTCGGTGCGGCGCTGGCGCTTGCCTTCGGCGTGACGCTGATCCCGGCCGCGATCGAATATGTGGTGCCGATCAACGCCTTCGTCGTCGCCATGCTGGCCGCCTTTTTCATCCACCTGGTGAGTATGCGGCGCGGCGTGACGGTGCAAACCATCGTGTTGCTGGGGATTGCGCTGGTCTTCACCTTCAATGCGCTGCTTGCCCTGGTGCAGTTCTTCGCCAGTCAGCAGGCGCTTGCCGCCGTGGTGTTCTGGACGATGGGCAGCCTGACCAAGGCCACCTGGGGCAAATTCTGGATCACCCTGGCTGTTGTGGTCGTGGTGCTGCCGTTCTTTTTCCGGCGGGCCTGGGCGCTCACCGCGATGCGCCTGGGAGACGCCAAGGCGGAGAGTTTCGGCATCAATATCGCCCGCATGCGCCTCGAAACCATGATCCTGGTGAGCCTGCTGTCCGCGATCCCGATCGCCTTCGTCGGCACCGTGGGTTTTGTCGGCCTGGTGGGGCCTCACATCGCGCGCATGCTGATCGGCGAGGACCAGCGCTTCTTCCTGCCGGCCTCGGCGCTGTCCGGCGCACTGATCCTGTCGGCAAGCTCGGTGGTCTCCAAGAGCCTGATTCCGGGCACGATCTTCCCCATCGGGGTGGTGACCTCGCTGGTGGGTATTCCGTTCTTCATCTCCCTCATACTCAGTAACCAGAGGCGATCATGGTAACGCTGCGTCTTGACGGTATCGGGGCCGGCTACGGATCGAACAGGATCCTCTCCGACATCAGCACGCCAACCTTCGAAGCGGGCGAGGTCGTCGCCGTTATCGGCCCCAACGCGGCCGGAAAATCGACCCTGTTCAAGCGCATCGCCGGCCTGCTGCCGGGTGCCGGCACCGTGATGTTGCATGGGGAGACTTCGGCGCAGGCGATCTGCTACATGCCCCAGGACAGCTCCTGCAGCAGCGCCCTGAGCGTGTTCGAAGCGGTGATGCTGGCGCGCAAGCAGGGGGGCTCGCTGCGGGTGTCGGAGCGGGACCTGGAGATCGTCGACGAGACCCTGGATGTGCTGGGGATCACCGCCATCAGCGCACGCAGTGTCGGCGACCTGAGCGGCGGTCAGCGGCAACTGGTGGGCATCGCCCAGGCGCTGGTGCGCGCGCCCGAAATCCTGCTGATGGACGAACCGACCTCGGCGCTGGATCTCCATCGGCAGATCGAGGTGCTGTCGCTGGTGCGTCACCTTGCGAAGGAGCGCAGGATGATCATCCTGATCGCCCTGCACGATCTCAACCAGGTGCTGCGCTTCAGCGACAAGGCGATGGTGATCGCGGAGGGCGGCCTGCACGCCTGCGGCGCGGTCGAGGAGATCATCACGTCGAGGTTGTTGCAAGAGGTCTATCGCGTCGAGGCGCGCATAGAATCCTGCTCCCGTGGACAGTGCCAGGTCATTGTCGACGGGGTGTCACCGAGGCAGCGGGAGCACAGGAGATTGCTCGAGTCAGCATCAGCGTAAGCAGCGCGCCTATTCCGCACAGACCCATGATCAGCGTCATCGGCAGCGGCGTACCGTCGTGCAGGCTACCGGCCAGGGAGCTGGCCAGGGCGCCGAGGCCGAACTGGGTCGAGACCGCCAGCCCGGCCGCGGCGCCGGCCTGCTGCGGGTAATGCGCCAGCAGGCCGGCCATGCAGTTGGCGCCGAGCAGACCGGTCACGCCGACGAAGCCGAATACACCGACCACGATCGGTACCAGCCCACCAAATGAGGTCAGACCGCAGAACAGCAACAGGATGCCGGATCCCGCGGCCAGGCCTGCGCCGGCCAGCAGCAGCGGCTGCGTACCCACACGTTTCACATAGCGGGCATTAAGCGTGACGAACAGAATGACCCCGCCGATATTGAGGCTGAACAGCCAGGCGTAGTGCGCCGGCTCGACCCCGAAATAGTTGATATAGACAAAGGGGGAGGCGGTGATAAAGGCGAACATGCCGGCGAAGGTCAGCGACATGCACAGGATATAGCCGATGGCCTGGCGGTGTCGTGCGATGCTGAGATAGGCGGCGAATACGGCGAGGATGCTTGAGTTTCTGGATTCACCGCGGTGGGTTTCCGGGATCTTCCAGGCGACGAACAGCAGCGTTGTGGACGCGAACAGCATCAGCACCGCGAACAGCGAGCGCCAACCCAGCGTCAACAGCAGGAAACTGCCGAACAGCGGCGCGATCAGAGTGGCGAGCATGGTGACCAGGTGCATCAGCGAGAGGACGCGGGCCGATTCGTCGATCGGGAACAGGTCGCGCACGAGGGTACGCCCGAGCACCGACGCGGCGGCCCCGCCGAGTGCCTGCAGCAGGCGCAGCAATACCAGCTGTTCGACACTCTGCGCCAATATGCAGCCCAGGCTGGCGATGACATAGAACCCCATGCCGCCGAGCAGCAGCGGGCGGCGGCCGTACTTGTCGGACAGGGGACCGTAGAACAGCATGCCGATGAACAGGCCGATCAGAAAGGCGCTGATGGTCATCTGCATGCCGGACTCGGTGCCGCCGAGATCCTTTGCGATGGCGGGCAGCCCCGGCAGATACATGTCGATGGAGAGCGGGCCGAACGCCTGCAGCGCGGCGAGCAGCACGATCAGGCGGTGGGGGCGTTCGACGATGGCCATACCGAGCTCAGAGCCGGCTCGCGCCCGGTGCAAACCCGGTTTCCACCGACGCCTGGGGGCCGGGTACGGCGCTGCCGTCCTGCGGCGTGACCGGGAACACGCAGTTGATCTGGCCGGTGCCGGAGCTGCCGAAGTAGGGGGTCAGGACCTCCGCCCGGCCGTCGTAGGCGGACCAGCCCAGGGCGCCGAGCATCATCGCGGTGTCGTGCATGAACCCCTCGCCGTGACCCTTGGCGGCGTACTCCGGCAGCATCGCGCAGAAGGTGTTCCAGTCGCCGCGCTTCCACATCTCGACCACCTCCTTGTCCAGGGTCTCGAGGAACGGACTCCACACTTTGGTGGCGAACTCCGGCGCCAGACCGTTCTGGGCGAAGCGGTGCGACAGCGAGCCGCTGGCGAAAAACGCCACGGTGCCGTCGTAGCGCTGCTCGATCGCCTCGCGCATCGCCCAACCCAGGCGGGCGGAGTCGTTCAGGTAGTGCACGGTGCACAGTGCGGAGACGCAGATCACCTTGAAGTGACGATCTTCGTTCATATAGCGCATCGGCACCAGGGTGCCGTACTCCGGGGCGAGCGTGGTGGCATCGTGGGCCAGGGTCTCCACCCCCTGCTTGTTGCACTCCTCGGCCAGGATGCGACCCAGCTCAGGGTTGCCGTCGTACTCGAACTCCATGTTGGAGATGAAGTGGGGCAGCTCGTTGCTGGTGTAGTTGCCGGCCCAGTGCGGCGCGCAGTTGATGTGGTAGCCGGCGTTGACCAGCCAGTGGGTGTCGAACACGACGATGGTGTCGACGCCGAGTTCACGACAGCGCTTGCCGATCTCGATATGGCCGTCGATGGCGGCCTGACGGAACCCCTTCCGCGGGCCGTCGAGCTCGGACAGATACATCGACGGCACATGCGTGATTTTGGCAACGAGGGCCAGTTTACCCATGATTTCTTTCCCCTTGTTCTGCTCTTGGCCCGGGTGTTTCCCGGGCGGATTATGTTAGTTCGGGTCGCGGATCACCAGCAGACGCAGTTCGGTCATATCCTCGATCGCGTAACGGATCCCCTCGCGGCCCAGGCCGCTGTCCTTGACGCCGCCGTAGGGCATATGGTCCACGCGCCAGGAGGGTACGTCGCCGATCACCACACCGCCGACCTCGAGTTCGTCCCAGGCCTTCTGGATCTTGTAGATGTCGCGGGTGAAGATCCCGGCCTGCAGGCCGAAGTCGGAGTTGTTGACCTCGGCCAGCGCGGCGTCGAAGTCGCTGAACCGGGACAGGATCGCCACCGGGCCGAACGCCTCCTGGCAGCTGACGTCGGTGTCGGCCGGCACGTTCTCCAGCAATGTTGCCTGCAGCATGACACCGTCGCGTCGGCCGCCGCAGAGCAGGGTTGCGCCTTTCGCGACCGCATCCTCGATCCAGCCGTGCAGGCGGGTCGCCTCCTTCTCGGAGATCATCGGGCCGATGAAGGTGCTCTCGTCCTTCGGATCGCCGCTTTTCAGATCCTTGACCGCCGCGCTCAGCTTGTCGCGCACGACATCGTAGAGACTCTCGTGCACCAGGATCCGCTGCACACTGATGCAGCTCTGACCGGACTGGTAGTAGGCACCGAACACGATACGGGCCACCGCATCGTCGATATCGGTGCCTTCGTCGACGATACAGGCGGCGTTGCCGCCCAGCTCCAGCACCACCGGTTTCTTGCCCGCGCGCGCCTTCAGATCCCAACCCACCTCGGGCGAGCCGGTGAAGCTGAGCAGTTTCAGCCGCTCGTCGGTGGTGAACAGGTCGGCACCGTCCCGGCGGCAGGGCAGGATGGAGAAGGCGCCCTTGGGCAGGTCGGTCTCGGCCAGCACCTCGCCGATGATCAGTGCGCCGATCGGCGTCAGGCTGGCGGGCTTGAGCACGAACGGGCAGCCCGCAGCGATCGCCGGCGCCACCTTGTGCGCGGCCAGGTTGAGCGGGAAGTTGAACGGCGAGATGAAGGAGCAGGGGCCGATCGGTACCCGCTTCCACATGCCGGTGTAGCCCTCGGCGCGGGGGCTGATATCCATCGGGATCACCTCGCCGCCGATCCGCACCGCCTCTTCGGCGGCGATGCGGAAGGTGTCGATCAGCCGGGTTACCTCGCCGCGGGCATCCTTGATCGGCTTGCCCGCCTCGATGCACAGCGCCTGGGCCAGCTCTTCGAAGCGCTCCTGAAAGCGTGTGACGCAGTGGTTCAGGATCGCCTGGCGCTTGTACGCGGGCAGCTTGCGCATCGGCTCGGCGGCGGCTGCGGCGGCCGCGATGGCACGGTCGATGGCGTCGGCGTCGGCCAGCGCCACACGGGTGGCCGGTTCGCCGGAGTACTTGTCGTGGACGATCAGATCCTGGTTGGGCGCTGCCGCTTCGTTGGCCAGATAGTAGGGGTAGCTTGCTTGCAACATGGGAATCTCCGTCGGCGTCCGACCCGAGAGATACCGGCGTCGAACGCTTTTTAATTAATATATTAACTAAAATATAAATAACATGTTAATCAATGTCAATGCAGACGCTCGGTGCCTCTGCGCGAACGTCATGCATGCTTGGGGTAGTGTAGTCGGGCCGACGGCTGTCGATGGAGAGGACTTAAATCTTGCATGAAAAACGGTGATAATGAGCGGTCACCTGTCTTCCACTGAACGATACGGTTCGTGC
>Ga0214472_10008610_pt1 | contig 10657 bp, 8 predicted proteins | sample RVTome_6_FD_207662 | JGI IMG/M metagenome (GOLD analysis project Ga0214472, IMG submission 207662) | Soil microbial communities from uranium-contaminated site in the Upper Colorado River Basin, Wyoming, United States - RVT140D175 | ecosystem: Environmental > Terrestrial > Soil > Contaminated >...
CGGCGCGAATCGTCCGCATTCGGGCTCCTTCGAAGGAATCAGATGTTCCGGGGCGACCCGCAGAGGGCTGCCCACCGGATAATGCGCCGACGAAAGCGCTAGCCGTGGGGGTGTCCGCCTTCGTCCGCATTCCGAACGAAGAGAACTTCGGCGGACCAGCCGAAGCTTCCAGTGAAGGCTGGGGGCCCCACGGCACTAAGGCAGTCAATGTCTAGTCGTCCAGCCGAAAGACCAGCGGCAGGACGGTCCACGTCTTCACCTGGACCTGACCCTTGGTCGCGGGTATGAACTTCGCCTGCGCGGCAGCGGCAAGAGCCACTTCATCGAAGCCGTGGCCAGCCGCTTTTACGATCTCGGCATCCTGCACGGCCCCCGTGTGATCGACCAGAACCCGGACTCGCACGACGGCCTCGGGTATCTTCTGACGCTTGGCTTCCTCCGGGTATTCGAGCTTCGGATGCTCGATGAGCACGGGCTCGATGACGTCGAAGCTCGGCTCCACGTAATCACCGGTTTGCAGGCCGGGATCTCTTTTAGGAGCGGTGCCCACCGACGCCTGTTTGGGTGCGAAGATGGCGGACCCCCAGTCTCCCGGCGCTCCCTCCTGGGCCGGCTCCGCCTGCGGTGTTGCTGGTTGCGTGGGCTGCGCTGGCGGCTCGGGGTTTGCCGGCGGGGACCTTGCCGGCTCGGGCTCGGGGACGGGCGGGCTCGAAGGCTCTGGTTCCGGCGCGGGCTCGCGTTGCGCAGGCGCTGACGGCGTTTCAACACGCGGCGGGGCGGGAGTGGGCCTCCGCGCAGCGGGAGCTGGAGCCTGCTGCCTGGGTGTAGCGGGTGCGGGAGCCGGTTGAGTCTGTCGTGTCGCGGGTGTTGGAACCGACTCGCGCGCAGGAGCGGGTGAAGGCCGCGAGGGAGACGGCGTGGGAGCAGAACGTGCGCGAGCATTTACCTGAGAATTCTCCGACGCCCCATTCGGTGGCGTGCCTGCGGTCGGCGTCTCCATGGCTTCGGCGGGCTCGGTGGAAGGTCCGGGCTCGATGGCAGATGGCACTTCGACGCGGTCAGCAACTGTCGAGGCGGACTCGCCGGACGATCGAGTGAAGAACCAATAACCGCCGCCGAGTAGCGCAACGCCCACGATGCCCGCCGCGATGACGCCCACCGGAAGTCGGTCGGTCCGGGTCGGCCTGGCGTGGGAGCCGGTTCTCGGCTCCGGAACGACGGCATACGGTTTCGTGATCGGCCCCACCGGCCGCGGTCCGGTCGCAGCCTCGCGGGAGTATTTCCCGGTAAACCCCTCGAGGGCCTGCATCAGATGACTGTCCGGGTCATCGGTTTCATCCGGCGGCAGCGTGAGCGTTTCCTCCGGCTCCGGCTCGAGCACGGCCGTTTCTTCCGCCGTACCAAACGGATTCTTTTCCTCCGAGTCGCGAGTGGTGACTTTCTTTTCCGCGGCCTCGATGCCTGCCGCCAACAGCTGATGAACATCGATCGAGACCGGCACGCGGTCCACATCCGGAAACGTCTCGTCGTTCAGCGTGACCTCCGCCTCGGGGCTGGCAAGGATGTTGGAGATCGTCTCCCGGACCTTCAGGCGGACGGCGTTTCCGATCTCGTCTTCCGACATAGCGCCGAGTTGGACGAGTCTTCTTCCTAGCAAAGAAGCCTTGTTGCCCAGCAGGTCCTCGGCTTGCTTCACCTTGTTCGCTTTGACGATATCTCTCTCCGCCAGGAGATACCCCATGGACTCTTCGCTCAGGTTGGACGTGGCCGCGACGATGGTCCCTTGCTCGAAGTAGAGCCGCCTCTCGACACCCGGTTCGGTCACGGTCAAGGTGCCGGTCTTTTTCGATGTCGCCAAGGCGCGCAAGTGGGCAAAGAAGCGCGGCTTGCTGACGACTCTATCCTTGATGTTCATGGCTCGTGCCGTGATCCAACCGGGGCTCTCCCTTCCAAAGAGTTGGAAAGGCGGTATTTCCGGAAGATCGCCTATTAATGATGTCTCGGTCTTTGTCTCATCATATCATCGTTTTAGAGCGCTGTCAGTCCGGGACTCCTTCAATGCCGCGGGGCCCCCAGCCTTCGCTGGAAGCTTCGGCTGGTCCGCCGAAGTTCTCTTCGTTCGGAGTACGGACGAAGGCGGACACCCCCGCGGCTCGCCCTACGGCGACTTCGCGCCTGCGGGCGGGTTGAGGACTCCTCGGTGAAGAAACGGGGATTGCCATCGTGTGGGGAGACCCTTATGATGGATGAAGCTCCACCCAACAAGCGAGGACGATCGAAGGAGGCCCATCCCATGGGGATCTGGACCCGGGTACGGTCCATTTGGGAGAACCAGGAAGCGCTGGACTCGACCGCGGAGGCGTTGCTCATCAGCTTCCGGAGAATGCGGGACGAGTACCCCGAGCGAGACCCCAATGCCTGGCTGGCTTGGGGCCTGGCCACGCGATCCGGATTTGGGCACGTCGAAAAACAGGACCTCTTGATCATGAGCGCGTCCTACTCCATCGTGGACGAAGAGCGCGCCGCCGGCCTGCTCGCGTTGTCCGTGGTCCTGCAAGAATACCCGGAGATGAAGCACCTGGTCGCCGAGAGGCAGCACGAGCTCTACCTGCCCATCGACTTCGCCCTCCGCAACGGGACGTTCCTCGGGCGCTGGAAGGAAACGAATCCCTGGACCGATGCGAGCTTTCCCGCCATCGAGCAAGAGCTCAAGCAAGGTCTCCTTGCCGGCGTACCATCCCGTGCGGTCGAGAAAGTCCACATCTCCTGCCCCACTTGCCGCCGCGAGCTGCGCATCCCGGGCTTCACCGGGGGTAAGAAGATCCGCTGCCCCGGTTGCGAGACGATTTTCTCCGTGGATGCTGGAGCGCCCGCCACGAGGTAGAATGCCTCCGGAAGCGGTGAGATTACGCCGATAGGCGGCACCACTCGGAAAGCACCGCGAGAACTTTGTCGCGCTTCTCGTCGTTGGTGAAAAAGGGTCCCCGGGAAAGCTCGATCTGCACCCAGGGTATCTCGGCGGAATGGGACCGAGTGATGAACCCACCCCGGAAGGCATCGTTCACGCGCACGTCCGCGCCGAACTCTGATTGAAAACACTCTCGCAACGACTCCATCCAGTCCCGCGGACACGACACGTCCGCGTTGCTGAGACAGACTCGCGGTCGCTCCGCGCCGGGATCCGGACCCACCGGTGGTCCCTGGGCGGCCATCGTGTGGCAGTCCACGCCCAGTTTCACGCCGGAGCGGGCGAGCACGGTGAGTCGTTGGTGATAGGGACGGTAATATCGGGCGAGCAGCGTCTCGACCACGTCTTCGGGGGGAAACGGGTGGTAGACGGGAACGTTCCAACAGGTGTGCGTCTTCACGACGCCATCGGGGCGACGATCGTCCTCGGCGCGATTCAAGTCCACGACCGCCCGCGCGATGTCCGTCGTCAGGAAAGCGGCCGCGTCTTCCGCGAGCGCATAGATCTCGTCCGCGCCGCCGTCGCCGTCTTCCCAAAGCTCCTCTTCGGAAAGAATGCAAAAGGGCTCCGCCTCGGGCGGCACGCGCCGACCCGCATGCGGCACCGAGACTAACAAAGGCAGCCTCATTTTCGAGGCTTCGTGACTCTCGGGCCACCCGCCGAGCCATCCCGGCGAGGATCGGCAACACCAACCAGCTCATTGCGCTGACGCATCACTAATTGAACGCATCCGAGATAAAAGGAGTACGGATCCCGGATGTCGACCCGGAATCCAAGTCGCTCGAGGTGGCCAGGGATTTCGTCGTTCATCCGTGACGCCTCGATGGATACTTTTCCCTCCAGAGAGCAATGTAGACGCGGTGCATCGACGGCTGCCAGGGGAGACATCGTTTGTAGGCGGATCAGAACTTGGAGAATAGCCGAGGTGATGCGCTCGCTTCCCGGTGAGCCAATCGCCAGCCAAGGACGCTTCCCGCGGAAAACGATTGTGGGCGCGACGCTCGCCCAAGGGGCCGCGTTCGGACGAAGGTAATAAGGATGGGAGATGTCCTCGTACTCGAAGGCGCTCATGTAGTTGTTGTAAAGGAACCCGAGCTCTCGCGTCACGGTGAAGGATCCGTACACGCGTTCGATGGACTGTGTGAGCGCGACCGCGTTGCCGTCCGCGTCCATGGCGGAAAGATGCGTCGTCTCACCGTGCCCGGTATAGCGCTTCAGAATCCGGCGCGCCACGAGCTTCGCGTAGCTCGGGTTCAGCATGCGCTTTTGGGATACCTGAGCGAAGAAATGAGGGTCGAACGGCCGGTCGCGTCGATCCATGAAGGCTCGGCGAATGACTTCGGCCAACAGGGTGGCGCCTTCAGGAGTGTCGAGCGAGCGCTGGGACTCGGGCAACTCCTGGTAGACGTTCATCATTTCGATCAACGTGCGCCCAGCGCCGGGCAATGGAAAGGTAAAGACGCGATGTCCCGCGAATCGCGTCGTGATCGGTCGTCTCTCGATCGGCCGTGGCACCTGGGCGAGATCGTCCTCCCGAATGAGGCCTCCGTTTCGAATCATGTCTTCGTGAACGTATCTGGCAATGCGGCCCTGGTAGAAATCCTTGACCCCCTTTTTTGCCAAGCGACGAAGCGTCTCCGCCAGGACCGGCTGTTTGAAGATCGACCCGACGGGATACGCCCTACGACCCCCTCGAAGGAAAAAGTCCGACGCGGTCCCGGCGCGCAAATGCTCGAGCTCTCGCTGGGTGAGCGCTCTCTGGAGCTTGCTGACCGTGTATCCCTCTTCGGCAAGCCGAATGGCGGGCTCCAAGACGCGGGGCAGTTTCAAGCGACCGTAACGCTCCAGGACGTAGCGGAGAACGGCGGGCGTGCTGGGCACCGTCATCGCCCGGTATCCGCGCCGGCGCTCTCCCATCTTCCCGGTGTAAGCGTCGACGGTGGCGCGATGGGGCGCCCGAGAGGATCCGTCGAGCGCAAGAGTCCTTCCCGACTCGGCGTGATGGATGAGCAACATCGTCTGGCCGCCGAGACCCGAGGCCGCGGGTTCACAGACGCAAAGTGCGAAGGCGGCGGCCACCGCAGCGTCGAAGGCATTGCCTCCATGTTGAAACATTTCCACGCCGGCTTCGGTGGCACGGTAGTGCGCGGTCGCGATCATGCCGCCCGGCGAAGAGGCGACCCGTTGCGGGTTAGAGTGCTTGCGATCGCCGGGCTCGAGAAGATCGGTATCGATGCGGTTTGGCCTCAGTGAGTCAGCCAAGGCGACTCACGTCCCGAGCTGCTTGGCGAGGAACTGTGCCAGCAGCAGTGTGCGCTGCACCAAACTGATGCGCTGCACGGCTTCACTCGGTGTGCGGAGATCGCGCGCGACCGGGCCCACGCCGCACAGGCAGGCCGTCTTGGCCGGAACCAGACCGGCCACCGAAGGCCACACGGATGATTCCCTCTTGACGGGTATGCTCCATTCCGCCGCCAATTGCTCCAATTCCTTGACCAGTCGGATCGTTCCTCTTCGCTCCGGCATCGGTGGCCGGTCGGAGTATAGCTCCAGTTCCCAACGTGGTCCCTTCTTACCGAATAGGGTGCGCAATTTTCCCTCGATGTCATCCGCCTGGCGCTCGTCCGGGAAGGTGACGACGATTTTGGCGACCACTCGATGCGGAAGCCGCATGGGCAGCGCCTCGGTCCGAAAGCTCGTCGTGGAAACGGAGACTCGCTGTTTCTGCGCCGATAGTCTGGCGCACTCCTCGAGCTTGGTCCACGCCCATCGCACCACGTCGGTCTTCTTCGTCGGGCGGCCGATCCGAAGAGCCTCCCCGTCCGCTTGAAACCGGTAGACCCGTTCACCCCGCCGCTGCGTAATGACCTTGTCACCCAGGTTGCCGGGGCGCAGCACCAAGACTCGTTTCGCCCGAGCCGAGGCCTTGCGGATCATCTCGGCGCTGTAGCGGGCGCCGTAACCTTCATCGGTGTAGAGAACGACCCCGAGGGACAACCGGCGCAGTCGGCGGATGGAGCGGAGCGAGCGGAGCGCCACCTCCAGCGAGACCAGCGGCGCTCGCGAGCCGATGCCCTCACCGTAAAGCCACTCGGGGTCGCGCCGAAAGACCGGCGCCGCGACGTTGACGTCCATGGGCACATCGAGATGGGCGACGAGAAGTGTGCCACCCGCCAACCCCTGGGCCGTCTCCCAAGTGCTGACTTCGGGCTGATCGGTCAGCTCCGCCACGGGTTTCATTCCCAGCTCTTGGAAAAGGTCGCCCGCTCGAACGACGGCCTGTCGCAACCCCACCGGATCGGAGGTACGGCTCGACTCGGCGACCCATTCACGAAGCCGCTTCTCCAGTTGATCGCGACGAGCGGTGATGTACGAGAAGACGTGAGAGCGAGCATCCGCCTTACTGACATCGATTTGGGTCGGCGCGGGCGTCCCGAAGTAGCGCGCGCTCGCCACCTCCACCAGACGATTCACGAATTTCGTGAAGTCCAAACCCACCTGCGCCGCCCCCACCAGGTAAGAACCATGCTCGCCCAGGCTCGGAAGGCTGTTGACTTCCAGCACGTAGAGCTGTTTCCCGTCGTAGCGCATGTCGACGCGGGCGCAATCGTAGATCCCCAAAGCGGTAAAGGCTCTTTTGGCGATGTCCTGGGCCTCACGGGTGAGCGCTTCACCGATGGGTGCGGGACAAATGGGCTTGACCTCGCGGCCGCTCTTGTGAATCTTGTCCTCGTAGGTGTAGATGGCCGGCCCCTCCTTGCCAAAGTCGAGCTCCACCGGCGGGAAAGCCTCCGGCGGGTTGTTGCCGAGGAGCCCAACGTTGATCTCCCTGCCTTCGATGAACTGCTCCGCGAGGACCGCCTGGCCAAACTCCTTGAAGATGACCGACGCCGCGTCACGGAGCTCGCCCTCGTTCTGGACCACCTTCAACCCGAAGGAGACCGCTTCGTTTTTCGGTTTGACGATCATCGGATACGTCAGACCCGCGTCGAGCGGCATGTCCGGTGTCTGCAACACGGCAAAATCCGGGGTGGGTAGACGGTGCTGGCGTAGGATCATCTTCGTGACGACTTTGTCGAGAGCGAGCGAATGTGCAAGTGGCCCCGAGGCGACGTACGGTATGCCCACCATCTCGAGGATGCCGGGAACGTGCGTGTACCGTGCCTGTCCCTGGATTCCGTACGACACGTTGAAGACGAGACCGGGACGCTCGCCACGAACGACGCGCGGCATGAACTCTTCGAGGCGGTCGATGAGATCCTTGTCGCCTTCGAGCGCAATGACTTGATGTCCGCCACTTCTGAGAGCGTCGGTGAGCCGCTTGATCGTTTGCATACCGATCTTTTCCCGATTCGGCATGCCGAAGAGATTGATGACGTTTCGACTGTTACGGTTGTAGACAACGGCGATCTTCACGGCATTTACTTTCTGAAGCATCCTATCATGTCGTGGGTGACCCATTGGGCGCCGCACACGGCCGTTGTCCAGAGTTCTGGGAGCCAAGCCGGCCCGCGTGTTATAACTCATCTGTCTTTCAACCTGGAGGTCCCCATGCCCTACGACAGCTGGACCGAGGCCCTCGGCAACCAATTCCGCGAGGTCTACCAAGCCGCCGTCGAGTACGTGCCTCAAGTCGTCGTGGCTGTCACCTTGATTGGCTTGGGTTGGCTCATCGCGTGGTTGCTGCGCCGGGTGACCGTCCGGTTCCTGGCCAGACTGAATCGCATGCTTCCCAACCGCGCCAAGACGGCCAGCACGGTGAACGAAGGCGTCGAAGGGTTGGCCTCGCGAGTCATCAGTGGGGTCGTTTTCTGGGGCGTGTTGCTCTTCTTCGTCGCCGCGGCGACAGCGGAGCTCGGTCTCCCGGTGATCACCGACGCAATCACCAGCCTCGCGCGCTACCTCCCCCGCGTGCTGGGGGCCGCGGTCATCATCTTCACGGGACTCGTGCTGGGAAGTCTAGCCCGCACGGCAACGATCTCGGCGGCCGACCGGGCGGGATTCGACTACGCCAAGGTCTTGGGGCAGGTCTCCAAGATGGCCGTTCTCCTCTTGACCGTGGTCATTGCCCTGGAGCAGCTTGGTGTGGACAGTAACCTGCTCATGCTCGGTCTGATCATCGTCCTCGGCTCGTTCATCGGAGGAGGCGCGCTGGCCTTTGGGCTGGGCGCGCGGACGGCGGCCAGCAACGTGATCGCCTCCCACTATTTGAACGAAACGTACGAGGTGGGCCAACGGATTCGGGTCAGCGACATCGAGGGAAGGATCGTCGAAATCAAGTCGACCGGCGTCGTCATCGATACGTCCGAGGGCCGCGTTTTCGTTCCAGCCAAAGAGTTCAGCGAATCGATCTCCATCCTGCTCAATGAGTAACCCGCGCGAAGCCACGGGGCGGATACTTTCCACCGCCTTCATGGAGATGCATCCGCGGGAGGCCGCTCTGGTCCTAGAGGGTCTTGCGGTGGAGGGCGCCGCTTCGGTTCTGGACGCGGTCCCTCCCGAGATCGCCGCTCCGGTGCTACAAGAGATGACCTTGCCGGCCGGCGCGAGCTGCCTGCTCGCTTGCGCGCTCAGTCAGTCGGGCCAGATTCTCGCGACGCTTCCTCCGGACGAATCCGCGCGACTCCTGCGCGCACTCGAGACTCCCGAGCGCGAGGGGTTGCTGACGGGAACTCCCGACGAGGTTCGGGACGCCCTGTCCGTTCTCCTTCAGTACCCCGAGAGCACCGCCGGCGCGCTCATGGATCCGCGCGTCCTGGCTCTTGCCGAAGACTTGACCGTAGCCGAGGCGCGTAAACACGTACGCCGTCACTCGCGCTTCCTCAGGTACTACTTGTACGTGACACGACGAGACAAGACTCTTGCCGGAGTCATCACGCTCCGTGAGCTCATGCTCGCCTCGGCCAGGGATCTGCTGAGCGAAGTCGCTCACCGACCGGTCGAGCACATCGTGACCGGCGAGAACCGTAAAGCCATCCTCGCTCATCCCGGCTGGCGGCGGTTCCACGCGATGCCCGTCGTCGATGAGCGCGGCAGACTCGTGGGAGTGATTCGCTACGAAACCATCCGCGACCTGGAAGCCGGGCGTGATGGCGAAAAGCCGCAGGACGCGGTGTCGCTGGCGGTGGCATTGGGCGAGCTCTATTGGTTGGGAGCTACATCCGTGACACGACAACTTTTCGATGCGCTCAGTCGGCCCGCAAAGACCGACACGAAGGAGGAAAACGATGGCTAGCGCCTCGGGTGTTTTTCCATCTCGAGCAGCCGAGCAGGCTTTGATAAGCGCGTTCCTCAAAACCTTCCCGGACGAGGTGGCGCGCCGTCTCGAAACGGTTTCGGTGCAACGAGCCGCCCGCCTCCTCGCGACACAGACGCCACGTCGGGCGGCCCACGTGATCGAACGACTGACGCCAGTGTGGGCAGCGAGGGTACTTTCTCGAATCCCCGCCGAGTCGGTGGGAGGGGTTCTTCACGAGATCGAGCTCATGAAGCTCGCGGTGCTGCTGTCGCAGATGCGGCCTAAGGATCGTGACCGGCTCTTGAATCTACTCGGCGCTCCCGCGGCACGAGAGGTCCGCGACCTCATGACGTATCCGCCGGACACGGCCGGGAGACTCATGGATCCAAAGGTGATGACTTTCCGGCCCGATATGACCGTCGAAGAAACCCTCGCCAGACTGCGGGCGGTGCGCCCGGAACGCATCCATGAGATCTTCATCCTCGACGAGGAGACGAGGCTCCTCGGCTCCGTTCCCTTACAGAGTCTGACCCTGGCATCTCCCACGCTGTCGCTTCGACACCTCATGCAGGGAGCCGCCTATTCCGTTCACGCCATGGCTTCCAAAGACGAGGTGGTCGATCTCCTCACCCAGGGAAAACTGACCGCGCTCCCCGTGCTCGATCTCGATGGGCGGTTGCTCGGGGTCATCCGGCACGAAGCGCTCGTGACCGCGGCGCAAGAAGAGGCCACCGCCGACATGCTCACGATGGTCGGGGCCAGCAAGGAAGAACGTGCTCTCTCGAAAGTGAGCTTCGCTATCCGGAAAAGGCTGCCGTGGCTGGAGATCAATCTGGGCACCGCGTTTCTTGCCGCGGCGGTGGTCGGGATCTTCGAGGACACGATCGCCCGCAACACCGCGCTCGCGGTCCTGCTGCCCGTCGTGGCCGGTCAGTCGGGAAACACGGGAGCGCAGGCGCTCGCCGTCACCATGCGGGGCCTCGCTCTCCGGGAGATCCGGATCCGCGACTGGCTGCGCATGCTGGTCAAGGAAGGTAACGTTGGCTTCCTCAACGGCGTCGCCGTCGCCGCCACGACCGCTCTCTTCGTCTTCGTCTGGAGTCGGTCGGTCGGGTTGTCCATGGTCATCGGACTGTCGATGGTGCTCTCGATGACCATCGCCGGTCTCTCGGGCGCCGCGGTACCTTTGGTGCTCACCAGTATCGGCCAGGATCCCGCCCAGTCGTCCTCGATCGTGCTTACCACCGTCACGGATATCGTGGGGTTCTTCAGCTTTCTCGGAATCGCCACGCTCTTATCGGCCATGTTGTGAGCCCGGTGTACGAGCTAAGCTCCGAGCTCTCCCTGCCCCGGCCTCACCAAGAGGTCTTCGAGTTCTTCTCGAATGCCAAGAATCTCGAGATCTTGACGCCCAAGTGGCTCCATTTCGAGATCTTGACACCGGAGCCGAT
>Ga0214472_10008612_pt1 | contig 10655 bp, 7 predicted proteins | sample RVTome_6_FD_207662 | JGI IMG/M metagenome (GOLD analysis project Ga0214472, IMG submission 207662) | Soil microbial communities from uranium-contaminated site in the Upper Colorado River Basin, Wyoming, United States - RVT140D175 | ecosystem: Environmental > Terrestrial > Soil > Contaminated >...
TACACTAATTATAATCTATGTCAAGAATTCCGGAAATCTACCCTTATCTCTAAACTCTTCCCAGGATAGCATGTTGGAAAATACTCATGGAATATCTATACCATATTATGTAAATAATGCAAGTTTCATTATAAATATATTGTAAAATCACCCACCCTTCTCTCCCAACCTAGCCTTATAAATCAAGACATTTTCTATAAATGTCCTTTATAAATAGCTCCCTTTCAACACAATTTCCATAAGACAAAAAATTATCTTAGGGACGGAAAATGTCAGTTATAGACTTTTTTATCAATAAGACACGGAAACAAGTAATCTTGGTTAAACGACACGGATTTTGTCTTTTATTTAGAAATCATCAAAACCCCGCTTTAGCAGAATTTTTAATATTGGTGCAGTATTCTTGAATTAGTCCGAACCATTTTCGCCGCCTGTGGCGGCGAGGAATTCCCCCCGCGAAAATTCGGAAAGGCGGCGGAGCCGCACGAATGACAATTTCAAGTTTTTCTTTGGCGGATTCGGATTTACTGAAATTCTAACGAATTTCAGTCTCGGCGGCAAATTATTTGTTCTTTGAATTATCAAAAAGAAAGGAGGGTTGGTTTCCCAACCCTCCGTGCGAACTTGTGCGAAGGTGCTACTTGGTGACGAGCCACGCGCGTGACCAGATGCGGTAGACGTGGTGGTAGTCGTTCTCCAACATGAAGCCGAAAGCCAGCTCCTCGCGGGCGAAGTCGCCGTCACCACCGAACTTGCCAGCAAGACCCTTGTCGTCATCCATCCACGAGGTGCCCCAGCGCCTCCGTTCCTGTTCGACGAACGACCAGAGCGCTTCGACGATGTTCAGCTCTTGTTCGGGAAACTTCTCATACTCGGCATCGGTGAGTGCGCCGAACATGAAGCGAAGGCCGAGCTTGGAAACGACCCGCATCTGAACGAGGTAGCCATCCTTGCCGGGCTGCTTGGATTCGGCGGTGAACACCGCAAAATCCTTTGACGGGTTGACGACATGGGCGGGCTGAACTTCCATGATGCGCATGAGAGCTTCGAAATCCGCCTTGGTGATGTCGTTGCCGAAGTAGATGACCCCGCCACACGCCTCCTGCGAAGGAGCACTTGTGAACTGGTTGCTTCCCTTGCGGTCTTGGTATCCGTAGACACCATTCCCGTATGGAACGGACTTCGAGAGGTCACCTGGCTGGATGTCGAGCTTGTGGTCGGGCCAGATGGGCGGCGAAACGCGAACCTTGTCGCCTAGATTGAAAACAATTCTTGTCGGTGCTGTCGGCATTATTGCCTCCTTGTTTGATTGTGGTGTGCTACTTGTCTGCAATGAGGATAGCACAACACACCATAAAAGTCAAGAAGCGGCAAGTTGCCGCTTCTTGGAGAACAAAAATCAAATGATTAAAATTTTTCTTTTCTGCTTCTAACGGAATCGGGAATTTTTTTGCCCCGAAAAATCCGTACGATTTGCTAGCCTCGCCCCGCCACGGGCGGGGCGAGGCATTGACTTTTCCAACGTGGTGCGCGCTGTAGGGATTGAACCTACGGCCTTCTCGACGTCAACGAGACGCTCTACCACTGAGCTAAGCGCGCGGAGATAAATATTCTACCCAAAATTCTCCAGAATAAAACTCTGAAACCTTCAGCCAACCTCACACCTAATTCCTCACCCATCTATTCTAGTTTTCTTAAGAAAACTAGAATAGATTTTCCGCGCGAGGATAGTGTGTGATAAACCATATTCCCCGCCGTCTTCTTCCACACCAAACCCCCAAGTGTCATCCGGCGAACGTGATCGGAGGCGGTTTTAACATTCATTTTCAGTCTGTCTGCTATCTCCACCAATGATACATCCGTTTCGCGCGACAGAAGTTCAAGAACTTGAATTCTTCTGTGATTCGCAAAACCTTTTGCTATTAACTCAAGCTCACGATATTTTTTCATACCATTATTTTAGCATCCCCTACCCCCATTCTCAATTTCTTAAGAAATTGAGAATGGGGGTACTTCAAAGTGCGATGTCCTGTCGTGAAGATTCTACCAGCAGACTTGTCACGCCGAAGGTCCGCTTCAGCGAACCGAAGCCCGCTTTCGCATGGCCCGGCGGACTGCGTCACGCCGTAGCCACGCTTCAGCGTGGCGAAGGCGGAGGGTAGAGGGCTCGAACCTCTAAGGGCTTGCGCCCGCTGGTTTTCGAAACCAGTGCATTACCATTCTGCCAACCCTCCATTTTCTTACGAGGCAAGCCCCTCTTTACCACCAGAAACACTCATCCGCAAAAATCCTAGCATTTTTTGATTTCTTTACCAAAAATGTTAGAATTTGCCCTGTTTTTTAAGGCCCTATCGTCTAATGGTCAGGACACGAGCTTTTCAAGCTCGGAATCGGGGTTCGATTCCCCGTAGGGTCATACGAACCGATATGAAAAAAATCAGCGCCGGTATTCTGGTTTACAGAAAAAATAAAGAAGAAAAGATTGAGGTGCTCTTGGCCCATAACGGAGGACCTTATTTCCAAAATAAAGATGCCGGTTTCTGGAATATACCAAAGGGGCTCATTGATGAGAACGAAGACCTATTGGAAGCCGCGAAGAGAGAATTCAAGGAAGAAACCGGTTTTGACATTGGGGGAAATCTTATTCCTCTCGGAGAAATTGAAAGGAAAGACGGAAAAACAATTCACGCTTGGGCTGTTGAGAATTCTATTGATACCAGCAAAGCCAAGAGTAATACGGTAAAGATTGAGTGGCCTCCGAAAACCGGCAAAGTCCTTGAATTTCCGGAAATAGACAAAATTGAATACTTCCCTATTGAAGCGGCTCGAGAAAAAATTCATCATGAATCCGAAATATTTATTGATCGACTACTAGAGAAGATATGACAATACTAGCCATTGAAACATCTTGTGACGAGACTGCGGTAAGCATATTGGATTGTCACGGCCCGACACAATTTCCAAAATTCAAAGCACTCGGAAACGCATTGTACTCCCAAGTCAAACTGCACAGAAAATATGGCGGGGTTTACCCCAATTTGGCCAAACGCGAACATGCTAAAAATTTGATTCCCTTACTGGAGGAAGTTCTGAAAGAAGCCAAATTTTTCAAACCGACAAAAAGCTCGAAGAAACCAACCGCGAAGATTGAAAAAATTCTAGAAAGAGAGCCTGAACTTTTAAAGAATCTCTTAAAGCTCGTCACGAAAATTGAGAAGCCGCCGATTGATGCTATTGCTGTTACTTTTGGGCCGGGGCTGGAACCGACCCTCTGGGTCGGTGTAAATTTTGCAGAAGCCCTCGGGGTAATTTGGAATCTGCCGGTTATTCCAGTGAACCACATGGAGGGGCATTTCGTCTCTGTTTTATATAATTCAAAGCTTAGAACTCCGGTTCGGTATCCGGCAATCGCCCTTCTAATCTCGGGCGGACACACTCAATTGGTATTATCAGAAAAGCCTTTGAAATACAAAATCATCGGGGAAACCCGAGACGACGCGGTCGGTGAAGCATATGACAAGGTTGCCAGAATGCTCTCTCTTCCCTATCCCGGCGGCCCACAAATTTACAAACTCGCGCAAGAAATGAGGAGCAAAAGGGCGGAATCCAAATATCTTCTACCTCGCCCCATGCTTAACTCCGACAATTTTGACTTTTCTTTTTCCGGACTAAAAACGGCGGTACTCTACACACTTAGGAAAGAGAAGAAAATAACATCGACAATAAAAAAACACATTGCAAGGGCCTTTGAAGACGCGGTGACGGATGTTCTCATTGAAAAAACCAGAAAGGCTGTGGAAAAATTTAGACCCAAAAGTTTAATTGTAGCCGGTGGAGTAATTGCTAACGAAGAAATCTGCAGGGCATTTGAATCTCTAGCGAAAAAAACCGGAGTTAAACTTTACATACCGGAAAAAAAACTCTCCACTGACAATAGCATTATGATAGCTATGGCAGGATACATTCACATCAAAAACAAACCTTCACTATTGAGGTCGCCAAGAAATAGAAAGATGAGAATTATGGCTAGCGGTAACGCGGAACTTCACTAATCTACCTTCATTAGAGATTGCTGACTTTCTCCACCACCCGCTTTAACCGCCAGTTTCCAGGCAAGAAATAGGATGAGAATGAGGAAGAAAATCACCAGAGGCAAAACAAGGAGATAGATTTTAAAGAATATAGAAAGAGCAATAACTAGCACCAGACCGAGAGCAAAAACGGAGATTTTTTGCGTCTGTTCTTTTTCAACCGAGACGGTTTTTCCCTTTCCTATTCCTTTCACGACAGCGTTAGAGAGAAGGTAAAGAATTGCTAAGGCAATAAGAAAGATAATAATTGTTGAAATTCCGTCGGCAAAACTTTCCGGCTTGCTGAAAATCACAGCGGCAACATTTCTTATGGCTTGATTTTTGATAAGTCCCCCTCCCGTTCCACTTGTCTCAGACTCCCCTCTCTCAATCACGGCACCGGCTATACCACCCGAGAGGTTTGAACTACCTGAGCTTCCACCCACCCCACCTTCATCCGAAGAGGATTGTGACTGGGATGAGAAAATACCGCCCCCGGTTAAAGTCAAGAATTCTCTGAAAAGACGTATCTCTTCGTCTTGTGAAGCCGTGAGTGGAAAAGCACTCTGACAGAAGATTTCATTTACTTTCTTTTTTGTCAGAATGTAAACAAAACCGGTGTAACTGTCATGACCCCAGGGTCTTAAAATATCGTCAAAATATCTCTCCTGAAATATCGCCACGGCGTCAAAGGTTGCCTGATCAAATTTCCCATTGATTTCTAAACCACTGAATCCTTCAAAAAATCTCAAGAACGCCTGGAGCTTGACAACTTCTGTCGGATCATTATTCCAATCAATTCTTAAGTAATCGCGCAGGTAGTCGCAAGTTGTTGCTCCCAAAACCTGGCCCTGGGTAGTAATCACTGGAGTGCGTCGGTGGGTACCTCCTCCTCCACCACTACCGCCGTCATCTCCTCCACCGCCGCCTCCGCCATTGGTCGGTATTTCCGGTTCTTCCGGTTCTTCAGATTCACTAACCGTTACGGTTGCTGAAGTCGTAGCGCTTCCGCCCGGACCGGTACATTCAATTAGATAAAAAGTTGTGGATGTCGGGCTAACAGTTTGAGTTCCCGATGTGGAAGTAGCTGAGGTCCAATCAGCTAAACATTGGGTGGTGTTGGCGGACGACCAGATAAGAGTTGACGTCGCGCCAAGGATTATATTCTCAGGATCAGCCGAGAGACTCACTGTCGGAAAATTTGTTTCCGTAACCACCGTGACGGTCGCGGAGCTGGTGGCATTTCCGTTTGGACCAGTGCAGTTAATTAAAAAGTCTGTGGTTGTCGCGGGGCTAACTATCGAAACTCCCGAGGTTGAAGTGGCCTGGGTCCAGTCGGCCGAGCACGAAGTTGTGTTGGTAGATGTCCAAGTGAGGGTTGAGGTGGCTCCCTCAAAAATAGTATCCGGGTTCGCCGTAAGAGAAGTCGAGGGAGGAGCTCCGCCGTCATCTGCCGGGTTAATGGTTATTACCAATTCCTGCACATCCTCACCACAGTCGTTGGTAGCTGAGATTAGAATAACAAATTCGCCCGTTTCAGTCGGAATTCCCGAAATGGTATCGTCAGAAAAAATCAAGCCATCTGGCAGAGATGAAGTGGCAATAGTGAAAGAAACTGTCGATGTGCCTGTTGAAGTCGCTGTGATAGTGTAGGAAAAATCTTCTCCCACAACCCCTTCTGCTGTAGACTCGCTAGTGATTGAAGGCAGTGAACACTCTTCTCCTTGAAGACATTCAATGTTTGATATCTCAATGACCAAATCCTGGAAATCTCTGTCCCACTCAGAACTAACAAAATCTTCCATGCCGAGAATAAAGGTGTTTACGGAGGGATTGAAAACTGCAAAATGACCCTCCGCATCAGAATTATTGGATACTTCGGTAAAAAACTGTGAGTTACTCTCTTCTTGTTTTTCCGTATCAATCGCAAATCCGATTGAAGAAACAGACTCCGTTGGAATAACCACCTCCACAACGTCACCCACGGACATTATTGGCAAATCATAGTCTGAATTATCACCCACTTCAAAAATGCCAACAAAATTGGCTTTATCTCCGTCTGTGTAATATCCAAAAACTTGCTTATTCAAAGCATGTTTGGCAAGAATTTTTACCTTGAAGGACACTGATTCGGTTCCGTCTTCCGTATTCCAGATCTGGTAATTTATCTGGTCGTCAAGCACATTGAGGACATACCCGTTGTCGTCAAGGACTTCCTGCAAAGTCGGTTCAGAACTTGTCCCAAAAGCAGCATCATGATGGATATTTGAGGACTCAGGTAGTAAGCAGGTATTGTCAATTACCGGCGGTTCTTCGGGCTCGTCGTCGGACTCGTCATCTTCGGCTATGCCACAAAATGCAACAAAACTAATGTCATGTTGGCCGGTTTTTTCAATGATTCCTGACTCTCCCCCCTGATGAGTGAAATAGTTTGTTGCTTCCTTTGAAACAAGTCCCGCTACGGCCGGATTAGACGTCCAAGAAAGGGAGCCTGCGTCTCCCGATATTGATGTTGAGTATCCGTCTACTTCTTTCTTCTTCTCGAAAGACCCTCCGGTCCATTCCCATTTGGCAATCACTGGTCCGAAGCCTGCATCTTGGCAAACATCTTTGCTCTCATCTTCGTCAGAAATACCAATGAAAAGAGTCGGGCATTCAAGTGAAGCCGAAGTGTTTACTGTTTGAGATTGAGAACTTTCACCGGAAGAGTTTTCTGCCGTTATAAAGTAACTGTGACCTACTCCCGGATTAAGATTGGGATCCTGGAAATTTAAATTCGGTGTAGTATGAATTAAAACGCCCCCTCTATAAACATTGTAGACTTCTGCGCCTGTAATGAAGTTCCAAGACAAAAAGATTTTTCCACCACATTCACTCGTGTCAATGGAGGTAATTGTGGGATTAGAATTAGACAAATCCACATCTTCAACCTGTTCAGCCTGACCCTCAGCCCACGCAGTTCTGGCTTTAATATTAAAATTCAAGGAAAAGTCTATTGAATTTAGTACTGGAAGCGAAATAAAAAAACCAACAACAACTATTGCTGTAGCTTTAAGAAGGTGCTTTCTGATGTTTTCTGAAGAATATGGGTGCATATTTTACAGCTAGAACACTACATGTTTAAATTAAGACGTCAAGAATTATTTCTTTTTCAACTAAACAAAATAATCGTTATTTGTAGGCTTATTTTCCTATTTTGTCTTTTATAGAAAATGTCCTTTAGGAAATTATTCTTGTCCTTTTAAAAAAGCTTATTTATATAATCATTTTTTGACTCTGAGTTTTTGATGTAATAATTAAATGTCTTTTAAAATATTTTGTCCTTTAAAAATCAAAGTTCTTTAAATATTTTTAATTATCAAGCAAAATGAGTTTGAATTTCCGTGATATTATGATGAAATCCATGATAGACAGGTTAAATAAGCCGTATAATTCCGAAGAGACAGAAAGCCGAATCTATTCGATTTGGAAAAAAAGTGGTTTTTTGAATCCGGACAAATTACCAAATAGTCGTCTAGAGCCATTCACAATTGTGATGCCGCCAACAAATGCCAATGGCTCTCTGCATGCTGGTCACAGTTTGGTGATGACAATAGAAGACATTTTGGTGCGCTATAAACGTATGGGGGGCATGCGGACATTGTGGTTGCCGGGGCTGGACCATGCTGGTTTTGAGACCCAAGTGGTCTATGAAAAAGTGTTGGAAAAAGAAGGTCGCTCAAGGTTTGACTTAAAGCCCGACGAACTCTATGGAGAAATAATGGAGTTTACCAAAAATAACTCTGACAATATTCGTTCTCAAATAAAGATGATGGGGGCTTCTTGTGACTGGTCAAGGGAGAAATTCACTCTTGATCCGGATATTGTAAAAATTGTCTATTCGACTTTCCAAAAACTCCACAAAGACGAGTTACTTTATCGTGGTAAAAAGGTGGTGAACTGGTGTCCTAAGCACAGAACCTCTTTATCGGATTTAGAAGTTGAAACAGAAAACCGAACAGACGCACTATATTATCTTAAATACGGACCCTTTACTATTGCCACAGCGCGTCCCGAGACAAAGTTTGGAGACAAGTATGTCGTAACACATCCAGACGACAAAAGGTACGAAAATTACAAACACGGTGAGAAGATAGCTCTTGAATGGATTAACGGACCGATTAAAGCCACCGTTATAAAAGACAGCTCCATCGATATGGAGTTTGGCACGGGCGCCATGACCATAACACCGTGGCACGATCCCGCTGATTTTGATATAGCAGAAAGGCACGCCTTGGAAAAAGAGCAGATCATTGACGAAACAGGCAAATTGCTCCCAATTGCGGGGGAGTTTGTCGGAATGAAGATAAATGAAGCTCGGCCGAAAATTCTTGAGAAGCTGAAAAACAAAGGATTGTTGGAAAAAATTGACGACAAATACACGCATGCCGTGCATCTTTGCTACAAATGCAGAACCCTCATTGAACCGCAAATAAGAAATCAGTGGTTTATAAAAATGAAACCCTTGGCCGACAAAGCTTTGGAAAAAATAGAAGGCGGAGAAATTAAATACATTCCTGAGTACTACAAAAAAATAACCGTTCACTGGCTGCAGAACATACTCGATTGGAACATCTCCAGACAAATAGTCTGGGGCATCCCCATTCCTGCCAAGATTTGCGATAAGTGCGAGTCCGGCTTTGTCGACCTGGAAGACGGGCTTAAACAATGTGAAAAATGTGGCGCCGTATTGAGAAAAGATACTGACACGTTTGACACTTGGTTCTCTTCAGGACAGTGGTCATTTGCAACACTAGGATATCCCGATAGTAAAGATTTCAAGACGTTTTACCCCACAAATGTAATGGAAACCGCCGGAGAGATAATTTTCTTCTGGGTGGCCAGGATGGTGATGTTGGGTCTTTATGTAACAAATAAAATCCCCTTTAACACCGTTTATCTCCACGGATTGGTACTTGACGCAAAAGGCCAGAAGATGAGCAAAAGCAAGGGTAACGTCATTGACCCTTCAAACTTTACAAAGAAATTCGGAACTGACGCTTTCCGCATGGGTCTAGTCATAGGAAATACACCGGGAACATCACTCTCTTTGTCGGAAGATAAAATCAAGTCATACAAACACTTTGCTAATAAAATCTGGAATGCATCCAGATTTGTGATTTTAAGCACAGAAGACTTTGACAGAGAAAATAAGCCAGAATTTTCCCCAGAAGACAGAAAATCAATTGACAAGTTCAACGAGGTGCTGAGAGAGATAACGAAAGACATGGATAATTTCAAATTTTACTTGGTCGCCGAGAAGCTCTATCATTATTTCTGGCACAATTTCGCTGATATACTACTTGAAAGAAGCAAATTAAAAATAAAAGAAGGAACGCGAGAAGAAAAACTTTCCAGCCAAAGAATGCTTGTAGAAATTTTAGAAGGATCACTCAAAGCCCTTCATCCTTTTATGCCTTTTGTCACTGAAGAAATCTGGTCCATGTTGCCAAACAGAAAAAATCTCTTGATTGTGGAGAGTTGGCCTAACGGAATATGATAATCGATCCCAAAACTCTTTTCTACGCTCTCATTGGAGGAATAATTCCAGCGGTTTTGTGGTTATGGTTTTGGCTACACGAGGACAAAAAGCGGCCGGAGCCTCGCGGACTAATCACGTCCACCTTTTTTGCCGGAATGCTTGCCGTGCCGATTGCAATACCTCTACAGAAACTGACTCACCAGCCCCAATCCATATTCCTTACTTTCCTTATCTGGGCGGCACTGGAAGAATTGCTGAAATTCGGAGCTGCCTATTTCTCGGCCCTGCGAAAAAGAGAGGACGATGAACCAATTGATCCGCTTATTTACATGATGACGGCGGCTCTGGGGTTTGTTGCAATAGAAAATGCCATTTTTATATTAAATCCACTTTTAAAAGGCAACCTGATAGAGGGCGTCATCACCGGAAATCTCCGCTTTATTGGAGCTAGTCTTCTACACACCATATCTTCGGCGGCAATAGGAATCTCCTTGGCACTGGCATTCTACAAGAGGGCTGCTGTCAAACTCATTTACCTCTCTTTCGGAATCCTTACCGCCATTGCATTGCACACTCTCTTCAACTTATTTATAATTAAGGAGACAGATTCAATAACACTTGCGACCTTTGGTTTTGTCTGGATGGCAATAGTAATATTAATACTGTTTTTTGAGAAAATAAAAAAAGTATACCCCGTTAACAAAATCTAAATCAGATGTTTAAAAACAAGAAATCTTTTTTTGAGAGACTAACAGGTGCAGTCAAAATGAACGGTGACGAGGAAGCTTTGATTGAAGACACTCATCCCGTTTCCGACAAAAAGTCAGATAATTGGATGGAGGAAAGCGCCGAAGAGGGGCAGTTAACAGTTGACGTCTATGAAACTCCTAATGAAATTATTATCAAAACCATGGTTGCCGGCGTAAAACCGGAAGATTTGGATATTTCCATCACTAGAGAGATGGTAACAATAAAAGGAAAGAGGGAGGAGGAACGGACTGTTTCGGGAGAAGATTACTATCACAGAGAACTGTATTGGGGCTCTTTTTCAAGAACAATCGTAC
>Ga0214472_10008614_pt1 | contig 10654 bp, 7 predicted proteins | sample RVTome_6_FD_207662 | JGI IMG/M metagenome (GOLD analysis project Ga0214472, IMG submission 207662) | Soil microbial communities from uranium-contaminated site in the Upper Colorado River Basin, Wyoming, United States - RVT140D175 | ecosystem: Environmental > Terrestrial > Soil > Contaminated >...
TGGTGGAGCGAGGTCGGCGTGCATCAGAACATCACGTTCCCCGTCCAGCCCGATCCGGTGAGCGGCATGCACTGCTGGCACCAGCGCGTGAAGGTCGAGAAGGCCGGCCCCGGCGACAGCTACGGCGACATCTCGGTGGACACCAACGCGTCCCACCGGCTGTACCAGGAGTGGATGGCGAAGACGCGCCCCGCGCCCGGCCCCGACGGCACGCGGCGCCCGATGTGGTTCGACCGGCCGCTCAAGCCGAACGCGGCGGCCTACAAGCTCAAGTGAGCATCGGCAGGTGTGCTCTCAAACCAGCCAGACCAAGTTCACGGTAACTTCAGATTAATGGATGACTGATCGAGGTTGTCCAGGTTCGGGCCTGCTTATTCCCGCTGCTGCGTCCGGAGGTCGATCGTCGGCACCGCGGGTGGCAACGCGTCCACGAGCCGCAGCACCAGATCCAGACTCGCGCCATCCTGGGTGAACGGGTTGGTGAGGCCGAACACGATGTGCGTCGAGCCGGCGCCGCCGGGCGAGGTTTCCAGTGTCGCAGGCGGCCCGCCGGGGTACGCAAGCAGCGGTTGGAACTGTCCGAGTCCGGCGCGCTGACAGACGCCGTCGGCCTGCTGTCCGCCCGGCAATCCCACATCGGCCGCCGCGCGGACATACAGCACCGTGTCCGGTGTCACGCCATGTACGTTGATGGCGTCCTGCGTGTTCGCCGTGAATGCCCCGGTACGCGCGTTGGCGGTCACATTGACGATGCCCGAACCGCTGCCCGCGATCGCGATGAGGTGCAGTCCGTGAGATGGCGACTGGGCGGCGAGGCTGCTCGGCGAGGCGAGCGTTGCCCCCGATTCGCTCGTCGAGCACGCGCCCGTCAGGCCCGCAAGGGCGGTCAAACCCAATACCGAAACACCGATTCCATTGCGCAACATATCCGCCTCCAAGCGATTGGTGATAGGACGACTTCACTTCTGTCAGGTGGAATCCGCCTGAAGAAAGTGCAGGCGAGGTAGACTCGCCGCATGCCAGAGGCTGGCGACCTCACGGGCCTGCTGCAGGCTTGGGGGCGGGGCGATCCGGATGCGCTCGCCGACTTGGCGTCGCTGGTGCACCACGAGCTGCGGCAGATGGCCAGGCGCATGCTGGCCGGAGAACGTATGGGCCACGAGTGGCAGCCGACCGAGCTCATCAACGAGTCGTACCTGCGGCTCCTCGGCTGGCGCGGTGTGGAGTGGAAGAATCGCGCGCACTTCTTTGCGGTCACCGCCGGCATGATGCGCCGCGTGCTCGTGGATACCGCGCGCGCGCGGAACGCGATCAAGCGTGGCGCCGGCGAGGCCCCGCTCGCGATCGACGGGTTCGACCTTCCTGCCCCGGACGCAGGACTGGACGTCGTCGCGCTGGAAGAAGCGCTCGAAGAACTGGCGGCCCTCGACCCGAGGCCAGGTCAGGTCGTTGAAATGCGCTTTTTCGGCGGGTTCAGCGTCGAAGAGACGGCCGACGCGCTGGGCGTTTCGGTCCGCACGGTGATCAATGACTGGAACACCGCGCGGGCGTGGTTGTACCGGCGTCTGTCGACACCATCGGGCGCACCTCAATGAGTACTGATCACTGGACGCGGTTGTCGGACTGGCACAACGCCTGGCTCTCGGCCGATCCCGCCGGGCGGAGGCGGCTCCGCGACGAACTCATTGAACGATCGCCGGAGTTGGTGGCTGAGGCTGACAGCCTCGTCGCCGCCAACGACTCGATCGCTGGCTTCCTTGAAACCCCGGCGTTCGTCCTGACGGCCGCCCAGGTGGCGTACGACGCGGCTGGTCTGCCGCCCGGCACGGCCGTCGGGCCATATCACATCACCGGCCTCATCGCTCGCGGCGGCATGGGCGTCGTGTACGCGGCGGAAGACCCGCGCCTCGGCCGTCCGGTTGCACTGAAAACGCTCGCGCCGCTCGGGGGGCCGAACGACCTCGGCATCGATCGTTTCCTGCGCGAGGCGCGCATCACGGCGTCGCTCGATCACTCGAACATCGTGAAGGTCTACGACGTCGGCATGCACGACGGTCAACCGTTCATGGTGGTCGAGCTGCTCGAGGGCGAGACCTTACGCCAAAGGCTGGACCGCGGTCCCCTGCCCGAGGCCGACGTCCGGCGAATCGGCACCGAGATCGCCAAGGGGCTCGTCGCTGCAAACGCCGCGGGTCTGGTCCACCGTGATCTCAAGCCGGAGAATGTGTTTCTTACCCGCGCGGGCGTCACCAAGATCCTGGACTTCGGCATCGCGAAGCTCGCGCCGGAAGCCGCGCGGCGTCGCGCCGGGGCGTCGACGCTCACTGGCGTCCTGCTGGGGACGGCCGGGTATCTGGCGCCCGAACAGATTCAGGGTGAAGCGGACGGCCGCGCGGATCTGTTTGCCCTGGGATCGATCCTGTTCGAGATGACCACCGGGCAGCGCGCGTTTGCGTGCGAGAACACGGTCGACACGCTGCACGCGATCCTGCACGAGCCGGCGCCTGACCTGTCGAAGGAATCCGGCAACGTCTCCGCCTCGCTCAACGCCATCATCTCGCGCCTGCTCCAAAAGACGCCTGCGGATCGGTTTCAGACCGCCGCCGATCTCGTGTGGGCGCTCGAGCAATCGGCGGATTGGCCCGCGAACCGTATTTCGCTGCCGGAGTCACGGCCGCCGGTATCTCAGCGTCTACGAGGGCGGCTGTGGTGGTGGATCGCCGCGCCAATCGCGGTGTCGGTCCTGGTCGCTGCCGGCTGGTGGATTGGGCACGCGTCGACCAGCGTGCCGGATCGGGATCTCGCGCGGTTCAGTTGGACGTTGCCGTCCGACACGGGCCTGTGGTCCGCGCCTGCCGTGTCCCCCGACGGCGCCCGGATCGCATGGGCCGGTGTCAGCCCGACCGCTGGAGCGCAGCTGTTCGTACGCGATCTATCGGCGGACGAGGCCACGGCGCTTGCGGGAACGTCCGGCGCGCGGCAGCCGTTCTGGTCGCCCGACGGCCAGTGGATCGGTTTCTTCGCGCGCGGCAAGCTCAAGAAGATCGCGGCGGGAGGCGGGCCGGTGGCGGATCTCGCGGACGCACCTGACGGCAAGGGCGGCACCTGGAGCAGCGCCGGCATCATCGTGTTTCAGCCCACCTATCGGGACGCTCCACTGATGCGCGTGTCCGATCAGGGCGGCGCGGTCGAATCGGCGACGGTGCTCGAGATCGAGCAGGACGACGTCGGTCACAAATGGCCGGTGTTTCTGCCGGATGGGAAGCATTTCCTCTACTTCGGGGCGTCCGTACGCGACGATCGCCGCGGCGTGTACGTCGGAAGTCTCGACAAGCCACGCGCCGAGACAACCGCGCCGATCTTTCTGTCCGATTCGGGTGCGGTGTTCGTGCCCATGGACGGAGGGTCTCGAGGCCACGTGCTGTCCGCCGCGGGCGGGCGGATCGAGGTGCGAACGTTCGACACCGCTCGGCGCGTGGTCGTTGGTGATGCGCGGTCCATCGACGTGAACGCCACGAGCGCCACGCCCCACCATGCGGCTCTGCTCAGCGCATCCCCGGATGTGCTGGCCTACGGGTCCGGCCTCATCCCGTGGGGCTTCCGCTTCGCGCGCATCGATCGCGACGGATCGGACCTCCGCGTGGAGCCGGAGAATCAGCTCGGCGGGTTTCCGCGCCTCTCTCCGGACGGCAAATTGCTGGCGCGCTGCCGGGTCGATCCGTTGCGGGGCAATCCGGATATCTGGGTGGACGATCTCGAGCGAGGCACCACGCTGCGGTTGACGACGTCTGCTGAGCACGACGTGATGCCGGTGTGGTCGCCCGATGCGAGCGAGGTCGTGTACCGCGCCGGAAGGCTGGACAAGCCGATCATCAGATTCGCGGCAGCGGATGGCAGCGGCGTGAAACGGACGGTGGCGTGCCCGAGATCGCCGTGTGAGCCCAACGACTGGTCCCCGGATGGAACGTTTCTGATCCTCACGGTCGGCGGATCGGACATCTGGAAGCTGCCGCTCGGAGCCGGTGCGTCACCACAGCCGCTTCTCGCCGAATCATTTACCGAGCGCGACGCGCGGATTTCACCCGACGGCCGCTGGCTCGCGTACGTTTCCGACGAGACCGGCCGGGCGGAAGTGTCGGTGCGCAGCCTGACCGGTCCGGCACGGCGCATTGTCGTCTCGAGCGGCGGCGGCGATCAGCCGGTGTGGCGACACGACGGCGCCGAGCTCTTCTTCGCAGGACCAGAGGGCCGCCTGTTTGCGGTATCCGTTCGCCCAGGCCCGAACGCCGGTCTCTCGTTCGGCGCCGCCGCGAAGCTCAACGTCCCGCCACTCGGTGAGCGCCACTGGGGCACGATCTACGACGTCTCGCTCGACGGCCAGCGCGTGTACTTCCCGCACGAGACCGAGCAGAATCCGCCCCGCGAGTTCGGCGTCGTGCTGGGATGGAGGGCGCTGATCAGATAGGCAGTCAGTCGCGATTGCCGAAGCGCGTGAGCGAGGCTTGAAACGCCCGTGCCGTAATTCCGGCGCGGTACACTGCAAGTTTCTTCCCCAACTCGACGGTCTTGCTGACGGGCGCGAGAATGCCGTTGCGCGTGTCCGTGCGTACGTCCTGCCGTGCGGCCGGCGCGGACGTGTCGATCTGGACGATGCCCTGCGACTTCAGGAAGTCGTAGCTCCACTGATCTTCGGTGTAGTACTCGGGGAGATAGTGCACGCGCGCCTGCGACGACTCGGCCGTCCACTTCAAGGATAGGAAGGATTTAGGAAGGATTAGCGGTGCCGAGGCGATATAAGGGCCATTCTCGGCCCCTCGCCCCTCTCTGACACAGCACGAAGTTGGTGAGGCCTGCCGTCCCATCTCAGGCTTGCGCAGGAGGTCTATAGGTCCCGCCGCGCGCTCGCCCACGCGCCGTAGGCCGCGACGAGGGGGACCATCAGGGCCATCGCGGTCGATCCGGTCGCCAGCCAGCTCCCGCCGAACCGCGTGGTCGGATACATCAGCACCATGTTCGTCAGCACGATGGTGGTCGCGTACGCCAGAAGCCCCTGGCGCAGCAGGAGCCAGAGGATGAGGAGACACTGCGCGAAGACTCCCACGAGCAGGGCGGGGTCGGCCACCTGGTCCCGCAGCGCCAGGCCGAAGGTCATCAGGCCGGCCACCAGCAGCGCGCCGACCGGCCCGGAGCGCACTACGCGGACGACCACGAAGAGCAGGACCGCGAAGCCCAGGGCTTGCAGGACTCCGAGGCCGATCGAGATCATCCACATGGCGAGGACGTCGGCCGCTTGCCAGCCGGTGCCTTCCGGAATCAGCACGCTATACACGGCGGGATCGAGGCCCGCGGCCTGGCCGACCAGGAATCCGACCGCAGGGAGGTGGACCGTCGCGGCGGTCAGGAGGGCGCCGACGAACAGGCTCTGCCCCACCAGCGGGTCGCGCCAGCGGCCGGTGAGGGCGCGGGACCAGGCGACGATCCGGTGGGGCCAGTGGCGGCGCAGGACCGGCTCGAGGCCGAGGTAGAAGACGCCGGTCAGGACGCCGACAAAGAGCGCGTGGGCCAGCACCCGGTACCAGAGCAGGAACTCGGGCACCGCGGGGGCGTGGGTGGCGCCGAGGGCGAGGCCGGCGAGCCAGCAGCCGCTGACCACCAGGGCGACGCGCCACGCCCCTCGCCGATCGCCGCGTCCGCTCAGCAGGTTGGCGCGCGCCAGCCACACGCCCGCCACCAGGATCAGCAAGATGAGCAGGTAGAGCAGCGCGAGGAATGTCTCCGGCAGCGCCTCGAGGACGAGCCCGGGGGTGCCGCGGGCCGGGTCGAAGACGCGGAACCACACGACCCGCCCGTCGCGGGCGGCCGCCTCGACCCGCCGCTTCATGCCGGCCGGATACGTTCCTCGCCAGGCGGCGACCTCGGTGGCGTACATCGGTGGTGAACCGGAGGGCGCGACGCGCTCGAGGTCCCCGCCGGCGAGGCCGGCCAGCTCGAGCGCGGCCTCCCAGTCCGCACCGGAGGGCGCGCTCCCCTCCCCCGTCTCCGCCCTCGGGCCCTCCCGCGCCGAGATGGGGATCGGCCAGACCTCCAGCCCGACCAGCCGGGCCGCGGTGTCGAGCTCGACGAGCGCCGAGCCCACGGCCCCACGAGGCGGGTCGTCCGGCGACGTCGACAGCCGGCCGCGAGGCATCAGCGCGCCGGGCGCGCTCCGGTACCAGAAGGTGTAGTAGGGCGGGGCGTCGCCGTTGGTCATCGCCGCGGCGACGGCAGGGGCGAAGAGCGGGCGGGCGGAAGGGGTGGTCAGCCCCAGGCAACGTCGTGGCCCTCGATGGGATGGCCGAGCTGGACGAGTATCGCCGCCGCGCGGTCGGCGAGGACGACCGGAGGCTTGCCGCCCGGGGCGACGAGAGCCTCGTGCTCCATCCACTGGCCGGCCAGGATCGCCAGCAGGCTGAAGACGACGCCGACGCCCGCGACCGCCGGCCGGATGCCCGCCGCGGCGGGGGCGGCGGCGACGAGATCCGGGGAAGGGGTCTCCCCGCGGGCCAGCGCCGCGGCCAGGGGGTCGCCGCCGGGGAATGCCGCCGCCACCGCGAGGGCGGAGGCGGGGCGCTGCTCCGGGTCGGGCTCGAGGCAGCTGAGGATGGCCCGCTCGACGGCGGGGTCGAGGTTTTCGACGTGCCTCGACGGCGGGCTCGGTAGACCGGACGAGCGCTCGTCGAGCAACTCCGCCACGCTGCTCGTCGCGAACGGACGGCGGCCGGTGAACAGCTCGTAGAGGACGAGGCCGAGGGCGTAGAGGTCGCTCCGCACCGTCGCCCCGCGGCCGGCGAGCTGCTCCGGCGCCATGTAGGCCGGAGTGCCGTGGCGGGCCGCAGCGCCCTCGACCGCGCCCGTCCGCCGCGCCAGGCCGAAGTCGGTGATCCGGGCGCGCCCGCGGCCGTCGACCATGATGTTGGCCGGCTTGAGGTCGCGGTGGACGATGCCCTCGTCGTGCGCCGACGCGAGCCCGGCGCAGATCTGCCGGGCGATCTGCGCCGCCTTGTCGCGCGGCAGCCGGCCGATCCGGAACAGCAAGGCCGCGAGGTCTTCGCCGTCCACGTACTCCATCGAGATGAAGTGGTGCCCGCCGGCTTCGCCGATGTCGTAGACGCGGCAGACGTTCGGGTGTGCCACCCGGCGCGCGTTGCGCACCTCGTCGAGGAGCAGGGCGAGTCGCTCGGGATCCTCCGCGAGCTCGGCCGGCAGGAACTTGAGCGCCACCGGCTGCCCGAGCTTGAGGTCGTCGGCGCGGTAGACCTCGCCCATGCCGCCCCGGCCGAGGGGGCCGCTCACCCGGTAGCGGTGGGCGACGATCGAGCCCGGTACGTAGCGCTCGGGAAGTGGGCCCGCTACGCGGCGGCGGCTCCTGGCGCTTGTCGGCGTCGAGCAGGTCGGGTCGTCGAGGCTGCCGGACGGATCGCCATCGATCGCGGGCTCGCCCGGATCGTCGCATCCCGTCACTGGAAGCTCTCGATCAACACCGCGTCCCTCGCCCTTGCGCGTCCTCTCGCGGAGAGGTAGGCCAGCCGGTCGCCGCTCGGGGAGAAGGCGACCTGGCTCGCGCGCGGGTCGCGGAGGAGGAGCTCGCCCTCCCCGCCGTCGAGAGGCACGCGCCAGAGACCCTCGCCTTCGACGACGACCAGCCACGGCTCGTCCGGATGCAGGGCGAACGGACGCACGGCGAACGGACCGCCCACGCCGCAAGGATAGGAAGGATTAGCGGTGCCGAGGCGACATAACGGCCATTCTCGGCCCCTCGCCCCTCCCTGACACACAGCCATTCTCACAGCAGGCCCGTAACGTCCCCGGCTGCTTTGTCCATGCCGCGAGTTTACTGCGGCTGCACTTCCTACAGGCGGATTCCGCCTGTGCAAAGTGAAGGCGGCATCCGGCCGCCGCATCTGCTTCGAGCAGAGGAGGTCAACGATGCGTGCGAAACGATTACTACTCGCGGGGCGCGGGGCTGCGGCTGGCGCCCTTCTGGTGGCCGCGATGACGGTTGGGTGTTCCGAGGCGGCAACGCCTGTCGCGCCCTCGACCACGGCAGTCGACTCAGGGCTTCTGGGTGATCCGAGTCTGGGTGCGCAGATCGCGGCCGTGCGCGAAGCCACCGCCCAGTTCCACGACGTCAACGTGGCCATCGCGGCCGGGTACCCCGACCCGACCGGTCGCCTGTGCGACCAGACGCCGGCCGGAGGGATGGGCATCCACAGCGGGAATTTCGCATTGATGGCGGCCGACGTAAACCCGCTCGTGCCCGAGGTGCTGCTGTATGAACCCAAGAACGGCGGTGGTTTCCGCCTTGTGGGTGTCGAGTACATTCAGTTTGTGTTCCTCAGAAACCCGACGACCGGCGTCGTCGCGCCCTGGACCGCCTCGACGCCCTGGCCGACCGACTATCAAGTCGTCACACCCACGCCGCAGCTCTTCGGCCAGACCTTCCAAGGTCCAATGCCAGGCCACATTCCCGGGATGCCCTGGCACTGGGACCTCCACGCGTGGATCTGGGCGAACAATCCGAGCGGGATGTTCGCGCAGTGGAATCCGACCGTCAGCTGTCAGTAGGTCCGGCGCGTGGGGCGAGCGCCGGTCTCCGGCCGGCGCCGCCTCGAGCCCGCGGCACCGAATCGACGGACGGTCCAACGAGGAACGTGACGATAAGACGCATTAGCACCGAAAGTTGACGGAAGGTCGGTTATGCGACCGGGGCCGCGCCGCACCGCACAGCTCCCCACGCGGTCTGACGAAGACAGGTAGTCGACCAAGTCTCCGGCAGGACGGCGAGGAACTCGACACCGCATGCAGTAGATCTCCCCCGGTTGGCACGGCCGCCTCCGTCGCTTCCGTCGGTCCTGGTGAAAGAGGCGCAGGTCAGTCCCATGGATGAGCACTGGGCGCCCGTCATCGACAGCCCGTAGCCCGGTCTTGAGCCACTGGCGCACCAAGGATAGGAAGGATTAGCGGTGCCGAGGCGACATAACGGCCATTCTCGGCCCGTCGCCCCTCCCTGACACACAGCCATTCTCACAGCGCAGATTACCGCCCTCGCTCCCGGGGATCAACCAGCCGCGGGCCGGACGACGGCGGCGCAGTGAGCGTGCCAGAGTGGCTGGCGGCAACTCGGCCACCCCGGTGTCACCTCGTTGCAGAATCTGCAATCGTCCCTGAATTGCGAGGACGATAACGCCCTCGGTCGGTGACCTCGAACTCCGCAAGCGGCGGCCTACAAGCTGTAATCAGGACTTCCAGAGGGATGTGCGCCTGACGGCCCATGGAGCTGACAGGTGGGGGCATCATCTCTCACGTCACCGTGCCGTCACGTAATCCCATCTCGTGGCAGCCTGCTCCACGATGCGCGGCACGTCAGTCAGTAACAGATAGCCTCTTGCGACGAGATCGCCGGCGGCCTTCGCGACTTCCACCAGATACTGATCGCGGCCGCGGTATCGCTCCTCGACGGATCGACGCGGATCGCCGGCACGCTCGCGATCGGCGGCCGTGCGCGGAAACGCCATGAAGGAGCCCTGCATGCTGGATACGACGCTCGTCGGGCCCGAACGTTCGTTGAAGAGGTTCCACCCCGTGTAGGTCGCGACGGGCACGGCGAGCTCCGGCATGCGCACGCCGGCCACTTCATTGCCGTCCGTGTCGACCTGCGGCACGAGGATTGGAAAGGCCGACCCGACTGCGGGCGGCTCGCGAGAGACGATGCCTTTGGCGATGAAGTCGGGACCGTAATCGACCCGATAGGCCTTGTGCGGCGTCGCCGGCACGTTCACCCCAGGTACCTTCGGGAATCGGAGCTCGGATGGCGCGACGAGCGTGCCCTGGTCGATCCGGGGGTAGGCGCTTGGAGGCGGCTCGCCGCCGCCTGAGACCCATCCGTGCATGGCCACGAGGAGCCGGCGCATGATCCACCGGTAGTCGAGCGGGTTGTTCGGCTGCTGGCCGATCGTCTGCGAGGGCGGGAACCCGGCGACGCCGTGCTGACCGGCCGCGAGCAGGTAGACGCGGACGCTCTCTGGCAACGGCGCGTCCGCCTTGCCGTCAACGGTCGTGTGAATCAGCGAGGCCGCGCGTCCCCAGTACTCGTACGAGGTGTTCGTGTAGAACACGTTCGGCTGGAACGCGGGCCTCGCCGCGTGCGAAAGCAGGCCGTCCATTGCGCCCGTCTCGGGGTCGCGTTGGGGCAGGTCGGTGAAGGGAAAGATGTCGGTGGGATAGAGGAAGTTCAGATATGGGTGCCCGTCGCGCGAGGGCTGCGCAAACCGGTGATTGAAGCTCCCCCGACCGGCGCCCGCGACGTGCGCCATCACGCCGTCGAAGACCTTGCGGTGCGATTCGTCCTCGTTGAAGCCGTAGTACAGGTAGGTGCGCAGGAACCGCCCGCTCTGCGAGATGCCGAATGCGATCGCGCGCCGGATCGCCCCGGCCGGCAGTCCCAGCTCTTCGGCTGCCCCGTACTTCAGCCGTGACACGACGTCCCGAACCGCGGCGGGTCCAACGCCGACCACCGCCGGATCCTCGGCGCGATAGACGACCTCGTAGATCCTCCTCGGCTCGAACCCGGCCGCCATGCGGACGCCGCGGCCGTCCTCGGTGAACTGCCACGCGT
>Ga0214472_10008615_pt1 | contig 10652 bp, 12 predicted proteins | sample RVTome_6_FD_207662 | JGI IMG/M metagenome (GOLD analysis project Ga0214472, IMG submission 207662) | Soil microbial communities from uranium-contaminated site in the Upper Colorado River Basin, Wyoming, United States - RVT140D175 | ecosystem: Environmental > Terrestrial > Soil > Contaminated >...
TGAACCCCAAGAACCGGGGGCAGCTTCCTTGCCTCCTTAGGGGGCAAGGCAGTTTTATCCCCTTATAGGGGTTATTCCAAAACCACCTGCTCTGCGGGTGGATTCTTTACTTTTCGCAAATCCGGATTATTGCCCGGAAAAATAATTTGGCAAGCTCCGGCCTCGCAAACCCCGCTTGACAAGTTTAGTATTTTCTATTTTACTAAACAAAATACTGAAATCGAGACAACGAATTTCAAAGATTCGCCATACGGCGGATGGGATGGTTCCAAGAGCGTTGGACTGTCCTTCAGCGACCTTGGGAGGTTACACATGCGCTCTCTTCAGTACGCGGCCGGTGCGGCCGTATTCGGGTTGGCGTCCGCACTCGGCGCGGCGCAATCGCAAGCCGAAGACATCACGCTTTGCTGGGCCGCGTGGGACCCGGCAAACGCCCTCGTCGAACTTTCGAAAGACTTCACCACCGAGACCGGCATCGGCATGAAATTCGAATTCGTGCCCTGGCCGAACTTTGCCGACCGGATGTTGAACGAATTGAATTCCGGCGGAAAACTCTGCGATCTGCTGATCGGCGATTCCCAGTGGATCGGCGGCGGCGCGGAAAACGGGCATTATGTGAAATTGAACGGTTTCTTCGACAAGGAAGGAATCTCCATGGACGATTTCGCGCCCGCGACCGTCTATGCCTATTCGACCTGGCCGAAAGGCACGCCGAATTACTGGGCGCTGCCGGCCATGGGCGACGCCAATGGCTGGGTCTACCGCAAGGACTGGTTCTCACGGGAAGACCTGCGCAAGGAATTTTCCGAAAAACACGGCCGCGAGCTGGCGCCGCCGAAGACCTGGACGGAAATGAAGGAAATCGCCGAATTCTTCCAGGGCCGGGAAATCGACGGCGAAAAGCGCTACGGCATTTCGATCTTCACCGAGCGCGGTTCGGAAGGCATCACCATGGGCGCGACGTCGGCGCTCTATCCCTTCGGCTTCAAATACGAGACGGAGCCGGGAACCTATCAGATGGAAGGCGCCGTGAACTCCGACGACGCGGTCGCCGGCCTGGAATTCTACAAGGCGCTGTACAAGTGCTGCACCCCGCCGGGCTATACGGATTCCTATATGAGCGCCAATCTGGACGCGTTCAAATCCGGCCAGGTCGCCATGATGATGAACTGGTTCGCCTTCTGGCCGGGCATGTACAAGGACGAGAATGTCGGCGGCGACAAGATCGGCTTCTTCGTCAATCCGGGCCAGAAGGTCGAAGGCTCGACGCTCGGCGGGCAGGGCATCTCGGTCGTGTCCTATTCCGAAAAGAAGGACCAGGCACTGCAATATATCAAATGGTTCGCGCAGCCGGCGGTGCAGGCGAAATGGTGGTCGCTCGGCGGCTATTCCTGCCATCTCTCGGTGCTGAACGATCCCGGCTTCGCCGAATCCCAGCCCTTCGCGGCGGACTTCCTGAAAGCCATGGGCGGCGTCCAGGATTTCTGGCAGGAGCCGGCCTACAACGAATTGCTGCTGGCGATGCAGAAACGCCTGCATGATTATGTCGTCGCCGACCAGGGGACGGCCAAGGAAGCCCTCGACAAATTGATCGAGGATTGGACCGAAGTGTTCCAGGACGAAGGCAAGCTCTGACACCTTGATGCTTGCCTCCGCGACAAGGCTCCTCCGCGTTTCGCGCGGGGGAGCCGCCGAAGCCTGGACCCGTTCAACGGAAAGTTCCCTGTCCCATGTCAGACGCATCGCCCCTTGAGCGCGCCGCGGACAAGACCGCGCGCGCCACGCCGGAAGCCATCGCCGCCCGCGTGCGCGGCCTGTCCGACCGGTCCATCGCCTGGCTGTTCGTCACGCCGACGATCATCCTGTTGCTGGCGATCAACATCTTTCCGCTGCTGTGGACGGTCTATCTGTCGTTCACCGACTACAAGGCCAACCGGGTCGGGCGGGAGATCAAATGGATCGGCACGCGCAATTACGAGCGCATCCTGAGCGACACGGATATCTGGCTGAACATGCAGGTGACGGCGCATTTCCTGTTCTGGACCCTGGCGCTGCAATTGTTTCTCGGCTTCGGCCTGGCCTGGCTGATCAACCGGCAGTTCAAGGGGCACGCCTTCTGGACCACGGTGATCGTGCTGCCGATGATGCTGTCGCCGGCCGTCGTCGGCAATTTCTGGACATTTCTTTACCAGCCGCAGATCGGCCTGTTCAATTATGTGATCGGCTTCATCATCGGCGTCGACGCGTCCAGCTTCGAAATGCTCGGCTCGGTCAATCTGGCGCCCTGGTCGATCGTCATTGTCGACACCTGGATGTGGACGCCCTTCGTCATGCTGATCTGTCTGGCCGGGCTGCGCTCCATTCCGGAATATATCTATGAGGCGGCGGAAATCGACCGGGCCTCGAAATGGCGGCAGTTCTGGACCATCACCCTGCCCATGGTGCTGCCCTTCCTGATGCTGGCGGTGCTGTTTCGCGGTATCGAGAATTTCAAGATGTTCGATCTGGTCGTCGAACTGACCTCCGGCGGACCCGGCTCGATCACTGAACTGGCATCGATCAATCTGAAACGCGAAGCCTTCGAAAAATGGCGTACCGGCTACTCCTCGGCCTTCGCCATCATCCTGTTCGTCACCGTTTTCGGCCTGGCGAATATCTATGTCAAAGCCTTGAACAAGGTGAAAGAACGATGAGCGGCCAAGCCCATTCCGTCGTTGCCCCGACGCCATTCTGGAAAGCCGTCGCCGCGACCCTCGTCGTCGTCTACGCGCTGATCGCCATGGCGCCGCTCGTCTGGATCTTCATGACCGGCTTCAAGTCGCCGCCGGATTCGATTTCCTATCCGCCGAAGCTCCTGTTCGAGCCGACGCTGGAGGGCTATGTCAACCTGTTCACCACGCGGACGCGGCAGACGCCGGAATATATGGCGAGCCTGCCGGCGCCGCAGACCTGGTACGACGAATTGGTGCGCAGCCGGAACATGGTGATTGCCGGCCCGTCGAAATTCGGCGAACGGTTCATGAACTCGGTCATCATCGGCTTCGGCTCGACCTTTCTGTCGATCTTTCTCGGCACGCTGGCGGCTTACGGGTTTTCCCGGTTCAAGGTGCCGCTCAAGGACGACCTCCTGTTCTTCATCCTGTCGACGCGGATGATGCCGCCGATCGCCGTCGCCATTCCGATCTTTCTGATGTACCGGACCCTCGGCCTGTCAGACACCCATCTCGGGCTCATTCTGCTGTATACGGCCGTCAATATCAGCCTGGCCGTCTGGCTGTTGAAGGGCTTTATCGACGAGATCCCGCTGGAATACGAGGAAGCCGCCCTGATCGACGGCTATACGCGGCTGCAATCCTTCACCAAGGTGGTGCTGCCGCAGGCGGCCACCGGCATCGCCGCCACCGCGATCTTCTGCCTGATCTTTTCGTGGAACGAATATGCCTTCGCGCTGCTTCTGACCTCGGGCACCGCGCAGACCGCGCCGCCCTTCATTCCGACGATCATCGGCGAGGGCGGGCTCGACTGGCCGGCGGTCGCCGCCGGCGCCACCCTGTTTCTGCTGCCGGTTCTGTTTTTCACGGTGCTGTTGCGCAAACACCTGTTGCGCGGCATCACGTTCGGGGCGGTGCGCAAATGAACAGGCTCGTGTCCGACTTCCTGCGCCTGCGCCGGGGACCCTGGGAAAATCTGGCGTCGATTCTCATCGGCCTCGGCGTGATCATGCTGATGCAGCCTTTCGCGCTGCCGCTGTTCACCTATTCCTTCGCAACAATCCTGTGCGGCACGGTGATGTTCATCATCGTCAGCCATTTTCCGGAGTAGGGGATTTGGCGGAAATCATCATCGAAAACCTGCGCAAGTCCTTCGGCGATTTCGTCGCCGTGGAGGGTTCGTCCTTCAAGGTGGAGGACGGTGAATTCTTCATGCTTCTGGGACCGTCCGGCTGCGGCAAGACCACGACCCTGCGCATGATCGCCGGGCTGGAACTGCCCTCGTCGGGCACGATCCTGCTGGACGGCGAGGACGTCACCGCAAAGCGGGCCTCGGAGCGGGACATCGCCTTCGTCTTTCAGATGTTCGCGCTGTATCCGCATATGAATGTGCGCAAGAACATTTCCTATCCGCTGGCCAATCAGGGCGTGGCGCGGGCCGAGATCCGGCGCAAGGTCAACGAAGTCGCGGAAATCCTGCGTATCACCGACCTTCTGGAGCGACCTGTCGGCGGTCTGTCGGGCGGCGACCGGCAGCGCGTCGCCCTCGGCCGCGCCATCGTGCGCGAGCCGAAAGCCTTCATGATGGACGAACCGCTCGGCGCGCTCGACGCGGAGTTCCGCGAAATCATGGCCCATGAATTGCGCGCCCTGCACACCCGCATGGGCGCCACCACGGTCTATGTCACCCATGACCAGCTCGAAGCCATGCAGATGGGCGACAAGATCGTGGTGATGAATCACGGCGTGGTCGAACAATTCGGCCGGCCGCAGGACATTTACGACCGGCCGGCAAGCAAATTCGTCGCCGATTTCATCGGTTCGCCGTCAATGAATTTTCTCGGGTTCGAGGGCGCGGTGAACAACGGCGACACGCAGGTGACGCTCGGCCAGGCGGTGGTGGAGCTGCCGCCGATCCGCGAGGACCTCGGCCTGCGGCCCCTATGCCTGGGCGTGCGGCCGGAACATATCCGCTTTGCCGATGACGGGCCGGTGCGCGCCAAGGTCTTTGAAACCGAATATCTCGGCACCACCCAGATCGTCACGGTGGAAACGGTCCATGGCCGCCTGAAGGCGCGGCTGCCGTCGCATCAGGTCGTCACCCTGGACGAACAGGTCGGTTTGCGCTTCGTGCCGGAGCGGCTGTCCCTGTTCGATGACGTGTCCGGCCGAGCCATCGCCACGGATTTGCCGGGGGGAGAAAACCATGGCTGAGGTGCGTCTGCGCAAGGTATCCAAAAGCTTCGGCGCCATTGAAGCGGTCAAGGCAATCGATCTGGTCATCGAGAACGGCGCGTTCGTCGTGCTTCTGGGGCCGACGGGCGCCGGCAAGACCACGGTTCTGCGGCTGATCGCCGGTCTCGAAAAGCCCGATTCGGGGGAAGTCTCGATCGGCGGACGGGACGTGATCGGTCTGGCGCCTGCCGCCCGTGACGTCAGTTTCGTGTTTCAGCAATATTCGCTCTATCCGCATCTTTCGGTCTTCGACAACATGGCGTTTCCGCTGCGCTCTCCGGCGCGGCCGACGCCGAAGCCGGAGATCGAGCGAATTGTCAACAACGTCGCGCAAATGCTTCATATAGAAGGAAAATTGAAGAACAAGGCGACGCATTTATCCGGCGGGGAAATGCAGCGGGTGGCGATCGGCCGGGCGCTGGTGCGCGATCCCGCAATCTACCTGATGGACGAACCCCTGTCGTCCCTGGACGCCAAGCTGCGCGGCGAATTGCGCGTTGAACTGAAACGGATTCATCAGGAAAAAGGCGCAACGATTCTTTACGTCACCCATGACCAGATCGAAGCCATGACCATGGCGACCCATGTGGGGGTGCTGAACGAGGGCGAATTGGTGCAATTCGGTACGCCGCGCGAGATCTATGAGAATCCGAGCGATGTCTATGTGGCGACGCGACTCGGCCTGCCGCGCATCAATCTGGCGCCGCGCGGCCTGTTCGATGTGGAGGCGCCGCAGGGCACCGAGCGGCTCGGTCTGCGCACCGAACATATCGCGCTTGGCGATACCGGCGCGCCGGGGCGCAAGGGCCGGATCTGCGATGTCGAGCATCTGGGGGACCAGACCCGGCTGTATTTCGACGTGGACGGGGTGGAGATCGTCACCCTGGCCGATCCGCATCTGCGCTTCGCCGCCGGGGACGAAGTCACCTTGTCGATCCATGATCCGCTGTTTTTCGGAGCGGACGACAAACGAATTATGGCCGGATAGAGACAGTGCCTATGACCGAATCGGACCTGCGGGAAAAGCTTATCGACGCCATGGCGGCCTGCATCGTCGGGGCGACGGACGAATTGACGGCGCTCGATCAGGCGATCGGCGACGGGGATCACGGCTTCAACATGAAGCGGGGCTTCGAGGCGATGCTTGCCGAGAAGCCGGCGATCGCCGCCCTGGACTGGCCGGACGCCCTGAAAAAGGCCGGCATGACCCTGGTCATGAAGGTCGGCGGCGCCTCCGGCCCGCTCTACGGCACGCTGTTCATGGAATTGGGCAAGGCCTGGCCGGAACACCCGGACCGGCCCGGCCTGGCGGCGACATTGGCCGCGGCAATCGAGGGCGTGAAGAAGCGCGGCAAATCCGAGCGCGGACAAAAGACCATGCTCGACGTGCTGATCCCCGTTCAGGAAGCGCTTGCGGCCGGCCAAGCCGGTCTCGCGGGGATTGCCGGGGCCGCGGCGGAAGCAACCATACCAGTCCAGGCGACCCGCGGCCGGGCATCGTTTCTGGGGGAACGCTCGATCGGGCATATGGATCCGGGCGCAAGGTCGACGGCGCTGCTGGTGGCCTGCATCGAAAACACTTTGGGAGGAACCGCATGAGCGGCAATGTCGGCATCGTCATCGTTTCGCATTCACCGGACGTGGCCAAGGGAGCGGCCGATATGGTTCGCCAGATGGTCGGCGAAGAGGTGCCGCTGGGCTATGCCGGAGGCGATGCCGACGGCGGGCTGGGCACGTCGGTGGAAAAGATCATGGCGGCGATCGAGACGGCCTGGTCCGATGCCGGGATCGCCATTCTGGTGGATCTCGGCGGCGCGGAAACCAATTCGGAAATGGCTGTCGAAATGTTGCCGCCGGAGCGGGCCTGCAAGGTCGTGATCTGCAATGCGCCGATCGTCGAAGGCGCGGTCATGGCGGCGACCGAGGCGTCCGGAGGCGCGAGCCTGGCGGAAGTCCAGGCGGTCGCCGAGGAATTGCAGGCTTAGAGCGTGAGGTTTTTCAGGAAAACAAATTCACACGCTAACTCTTTGTTTTACGCACGACTTCATCCGACAGCCGCTTCGCGCTTGTCGGATCGTGCGCCAGGCGGAAGCGGATTGATGCCGGCGGACGGGTCCGGCGTCGATGGAGCGAAATGACTTGAAGTATACCATGAGCGAAGCGCGCTTTCGGGCGCAGGAGAACGACCGATGACGACATCCGCCTGCGTATTGTTGCGCCACGATGTGGGGCTGCACGCCCGGCCGTCGGTGAAGCTGACCAAGCTGGCGAAAACCTTTTCCGCCAACGTGGAACTGGCCCTGTCGGAAGACGGCCCCTGGATCGACGCGAAGAGCATCGTCAAGGTCATGGCCTTCAAGGCGCCGAAGGACACGGTTCTGCATTTCCGCGCCGACGGCGCCGATGCCGACAACGCGGTGCAGAGGCTGATCGATCTGGTCGAAAGCGATTTCGGTGAAGGCGGGGTCTGACGATGACCCCGTGCGCAGGTTTTTGAATCCGGTGAGCGGTATGAGCAGTCGAATATTTGCGGGACAATGCGCCTCTGCCGGCTTCGCCGAGGGCCCGGTCCATGTGGCGCGCTCCGCGCCGGCCGGTGCCGTGCGGCACGCGCCGCACCAGTGCGATGCGGACAGCGAACGGGCGCGTCTTGCCGGCGCCGTCGAAACGGCGCTGGCCGCCATTGCCGCCCTGATGGCGCAACAGGTAGGCGAAGCCGCCGAAATTCTCGAATTTCAGACGGCGATGCTGGCCGACGAGGCGCTCACCGAGCCGGCCTTCGCGGCGATCTCGCAAGGTGCTTCGGCGGGGGAAGCCTGGTCCGGCAGCATGGCCGCGATGATCGGCGATTATGAAGCGGCGGAGGATGATTATTTCAGGGCCCGGGCCTCGGATCTGGCCGATATTCGCGATGCCGTCCTGCAGGCGCTGCACGGCGGCGGCGAAGCGGACCTGCCGCCCGGCTGCGGCATCTATCTTGCCGAGGATCTGACACCGTCGCGCTTTCTTTCCCTCGACTGGACCGGCAAGGGCATCGCGCTGATCAAGGGCAGTGCGACGAGCCATGTGGCGATGCTCGCCCGCTCGCGGCAGATTCCCATGGTCGTCAATCTCGGCGAAGTCCCGGCGCGACAGGGCGAGGCCGCGCTGCTCGATGCGGCGGCGGCGCATCTGATCCTCGATCCCGACACGGCCGAAAGGCGGGATTTCGCCGATGCGGAACAGGCGTTTCGCGCCGTGCGGACAGAGAAGGACCTTGACGCCCTGCGACCCGCGGTCACCGGCGACGGCGAAGCGGTTTCGGTGCTGATCAACATTGCCGATCCGAGCGAGCTTGTGGATCTGGATCCGGCGATCTGCGACGGGATCGGCCTGGTGCGCACCGAATTGATGTTTTCCGGCCGCGGAAATCTGCCTGACGAGGAGGAACAATTCGCCGCCTATCGAACGATTCTCGATTGGGCCGGAAACCGCCCGGTGATCATCCGCAGCCTCGACGCGGGCGGCGACAAGCCGATTCCGGGCTATACGCTCGACGGCGAAACCAACCCGTTTCTGGGCCTGCGGGGGGTGCGTCTGTCCCTGCGGCGGCCGGACGTGTTCCGCCAGCAGATCCGCGCCCTGTTGCGCGCCGCGCCGTTCGGCGCTTTGAAGGTCATGGCGCCGATGGTCTCCACGCCGGACGAAATGCGGGCGGTTCGAGGCCTGTTCGAAAGCGAGGCCGATGATCTGGCGCGCAACGCGCTGCCCTACAAGATACCGGACCTGGGCATGATGGTCGAGGTGCCGGCCGCGGCCTATCTGTTCGACCGGTTCAACGTGGATTTCGGGTCGATCGGCTCGAATGATCTGGCGCAATATATCATGGCGGCCGGGCGGGATTCCGCCGAAGTGTCGAACCTGGCGCGCACCGACGATCCGGCCGTGCTGCACGCCATCGCCGCGGCGGTGGAAGGCGCGAAGCGGCGCGGCGTCTCGCTGTCGCTGTGCGGCGACGCGGCATCGGATCCGGCCTTGGTTCCGGCTCTGCTGGGAACCGGTTTGCGGGCGCTTTCCTGCGCGCCGCGCGCGGTCGGCGCGGTAAAACGCGCCATCGGAGCCTATCGGGGAATCGAGGCATGAGCGCGCCCGCCGAACGGTCCAGCGATTTCATTCGCTACAAAAGCATCCTGTCCCGGGTCATCGAAACCCGGCCTTCGGGGATTCGCCGGCGGCTTGCCGAGGCGTTGAACAAGAATCCGAGCTTCATCAGCCAGATCACCAATCCGAATTACGCGACGCCCATTCCACCGTCGGATGTGCCGGCCATTCTGGATATCTGCCATTTCTCCGAACGGGACCGGGAGCAATTCCTGAGCGCCTATCGGGCGGCGCATCCCAGGCGCAGTCAATTGCTGTTCAGCGATTCGGCGCCTGCGGAAAACCGGGACCTGGTGCTGTCGGTTCCGAATTTCAGTACGGTGGAAAAGAACAAGGCCTTCGATGCGCTCATTCGGGATTTCGCGAGCCGCATCGGGCGCTTCGCCGAGGACATCTGACAATGACGATGACGATAAAGGGAGGAACGGGATGAAAAAGCTGATCAATGGTGTTGATACCGTCCTGCAGGAAAGCCTGGACGGTTTCGTGGCGGCGCATTCGGACATTGTCGCGATGGGTCAGGACCGCAAATTCGTGCGGCGCGCGGCGTTGAATCCGGGGAAAGTCGGCTTGATTTCCGGCGGCGGTTCGGGCCATGAGCCCCTGCATGCCGGTTTTGTCGGGTTCGGCATGCTCGATGCCGCATGCCCGGGCGAAGTGTTTACCTCGCCGACGCCGGACCAGATGCTGGAGGCGGCCGATGCCGTCGACCAGGGTGCCGGCGTTCTGTTCCTCGTCAAGAATTACGAGGGCGATGTGATGAATTTCGAAATGGCGGCGGAAATGGCCTCCGGCACGGTGGCTACCACGATCATCAATGACGATGTCGCCGTGGAAACCTCGACCTTTTCCACCGGGCGCCGCGGTGTGGCGGGCACGATGATCGTCGAGAAGATCGTCGGCGCGGCGGCGGAAGCCGGTGCGGACCTTGCAAGCTTGAAGGCGCTTGGCGACCGGGTCAACGAAAGCAGCCGCTCCATGGGCGTGGCGCTGACCAGTTGCACGGTTCCGGCCGCCGGCAAGCCGATGTTCGAAATCGGCGAGGATGAAATGGAAATGGGCGTCGGCATTCACGGCGAACCCGGACGCCGGCGGGTGGCGTTGAAACCGGCGGCGGACATCGCGGAAGAGATGATCGAGGCGGTCTGCCATGACCTCAACCCGAAAGGCGATGTCCTGCTTTTGGTCAACGGGTTCGGCGCCACGCCGGCGATGGAATTGTATCTGATGTATGAAAACGCCCGCCGGGCCCTGGCGAAGCGCGGCGTCAAACCGGTGCGCTCGCTCGTCGGCAATTACGTGACGTCGCTCGACATGGCCGGGTGTTCGCTGACCTTGACCTCAGTCGATCAGGAAATCCTGCAGGGATGGGACGCGCCGGTGCATACACCCGCCCTGCGCTGGGGGATGTAATACCAACGGTCACAATAAATGACCCATTTGATGGATAAGATTTGCCCCCTGGCTAGGCGCGGCGTGCGGCGCGATGCGGTGCATCGGGCAAGCGGCGCAACGACGCCAGGGGGCAAATATTATCCACCCAAACACGGATATATCCGTGTTTGG
>Ga0214472_10008617_pt1 | contig 10651 bp, 10 predicted proteins | sample RVTome_6_FD_207662 | JGI IMG/M metagenome (GOLD analysis project Ga0214472, IMG submission 207662) | Soil microbial communities from uranium-contaminated site in the Upper Colorado River Basin, Wyoming, United States - RVT140D175 | ecosystem: Environmental > Terrestrial > Soil > Contaminated >...
GAAAGCATGAGACCGGGCTCCATCATCGTCGATCTCGCGGTCGAGCAAGGCGGCAACTGCCCGCTGTCGAGGCCGGGCGAAGTGGTCGATCATCGCGGCGTGCTGATCATGGGCCATCGCAACGTGCCCGGGCGCCTGCCGGTGGACGCCTCGGCGCTGTACGCGCGCAACCTGTTCAACTTCGTGAGCACCTTCGCGGACAAGGACGGCGGCGGGATCACGCTCGACTGGAACGATGAACTCGTCACCGGCACGGGGCTGACCCGCGGCGGCGAGATCGTGCATCCGTCATTCAAGCAGGAGGCCTGAGCCATGGGTGAAGCCGCTGGCATCGATCCCTTCGTGTTTCGCGTGTCCATCTTCGTGCTCGCGATCTTCGTCGGCTATTTCGTGGTCTGGAGTGTGACGCCGGCGCTGCACACGCCGCTGATGGCCGTCACCAATGCCATCTCCTCGGTCATCGTGGTCGGCGCGCTGCTGGCCGTCGGCGTGGATGCCGAGACCGGGATGCTGTCCAAGGTGCTGGGCTTCATCGCCGTGATACTGGCGTCGGTGAACATCTTCGGCGGCTTCCTGGTCACCCAGCGCATGCTGGGGATGTACAAGAAAAAAGAACGGTAAGGACCACCACGATGTCAGCAAATCTTGCAGCCCTCGCGTATCTGATCGCGGGCGTGCTTTTCATCTTCGCGCTGCGCGGGCTGTCCTCTCCGGAGACCTCGCGGCGCGGCAACCAGCTCGGCATGGTGGGCATGGGGCTGGCCGTGCTGGTCACGCTGGGTGTCTCGGGTGCCGGCGACGGCCTGACCTGGATGATGATCATCGCCGGTGTGGCCGTCGGCGGCGGCATCGGGGCGGTGATCGCGCGGCGCATCCCGATGACCGCGATGCCGCAGCTGGTGGCGGCGTTCCACTCGCTGGTGGGTCTGGCGGCGGTGCTGGTGGCCGCCGCGGCGCTGTACACGCCGCAGGCCTACGGCATCGGCATGCCGGGCAGCATCACCGCGGCCAGCCTGGTCGAAATGTCGCTGGGGGCTGCCATCGGTGCGGTCACTTTCTCCGGCTCGGTGATTGCGTTCGCAAAGCTGCAAGGCCTGGTGTCCGGCGCGCCGCTGGTGTTCGTCGGTCAGCACAAGCTCAACGCGGTGCTGGGCATCGTGCTGCTCGCCCTCATCGTGTGGCTGTGCGCCAGCGAGTCGCATACCGCGTTCTGGCTGGTCGCGTCGCTGGCGCTGGTGCTGGGCGTGCTCATCATTATTCCCATCGGCGGCGCCGACATGCCGGTGGTGGTGTCGATGCTCAACTCCTACTCGGGCTGGGCCGCGGCCGGCATCGGCTTCACGCTCGAGAACACCGCGCTCATCATCACCGGCGCACTGGTGGGCTCATCGGGTGCGATCCTGTCCTACATCATGTGCAAGGGCATGAACCGCTCCTTCTTCAACGTCATCCTCGGCGGCTTCGGCGGCGAGGTGGCGGCGGCCGGCGGGCACGTGGAGACCCGTCCGGTGAAGCAGGGCAGCGCCGAGGATGCCGCCTTCATTCTGAAGAACGCGGGCAGCGTGATCATCGTGCCCGGTTACGGCATGGCGGTGGCGCAGGCCCAGCATGCGCTGCGCGAGATGGCGGACGAACTCAAGAAGGAAGGCGTCAAGGTTTCCTACGCGATTCATCCCGTGGCCGGTCGCATGCCGGGACACATGAACGTGCTGCTCGCCGAGGCCAACGTGCCCTACGACGAGGTGTTCGAGCTCGAGGACATCAACAGCTCGTTCGCGCAATGCGATGTCGCCTTCGTGATCGGCGCCAATGACGTCACCAACCCGATCGCCAAGACCGACCCGTTGAGCCCCATCTTCGGCATGCCGGTGCTGGACGTGGAGAAGGCCAGAACCGTGCTGTTCGTCAAGCGCGGCATGGGCTCGGGTTATGCGGGTGTCGAGAACGAGCTGTTCTTCCGGGACAACACCATGATGCTGTTCTCGGATGCCAAGAAGATGGTCGAGCAGATCGTCAAGGCCATGTGAACCCGCGTGCCGTGCCGCGCGGGTCAGCCGAGCACGCGCGCCACGCGCTGTTCGATGATCTGCTCGCTGACCGCGCCGTCGATGCGGTCGAGCTCGTGCACACCGCGCAACAGGCGCAGCGACGGGATCGAGCGCACGGCGAAACGCCGTGTCAGGGCGGGGTTTTCGTCGACGTTGACCTTCACGACCTTCAGGCGCGTCGCGTGGCGTCGGGCGAGCTGCGCGAGCACCGGCTCCATGCCGCGGCACGGCCCGCACCACGGCGCCCACAGGTCCAGCAGCACCGGCAGCGGCGATCGTTCCACCTGGCGCTCGAAGCTCGCGTCGGTGACCGCGATCGGCTGGCCGGGCAGCAGCGCCGCGCGGCAGCGCCCGCAGCGCGGCGCCTCGGCCAGGCGCGCCGCCGGTATCCGGTTCAGCGCGCCGCAGTCAGGGCACGGTAGCTGCAGGGGCTCGCCGGGTTGGGGTGTCGTCGCGTGCATGCCCGGCAGATGGGGGCGGGCTCGGCCGCATGCAAGGGCCGGCGCTCAGGAAAGCAAACGGGCGCGCCGCCACTTGCGGCGCGCCCGTCCCGGCACGCGCGGTGCCTGTCAGGGAAACCCTGCACACGTCCAGGCTGGGCGTGTGCGGAAGCTTGCCTGGTGGATCAGAGGATGTAGCCGCGCTCGTCGTGCAGCGCCAGGTCCAGACCCTCCTGCTCCTGCTCCTCGCTCACGCGCAAGCCCATCAGCGCGTCGAGTATCTTGAGCAGGATGAAGCTCACGATGAAGGTGTAGGCCATCGTCGCGACCACGCCGATCCCTTGCGCGACCACCTGCGAGCCGATGCTGGTGTTGCCGTCGCCGAAGCCGGCGCCGCCCAGCGACTGGGCGGCAAACACGCCGGTGAGCAGCGCGCCGATGATGCCGCCGATGGCGTGGATACCGAACACGTCCAGTGAGTCGTCATAGCTCATCGCGCGCTTGATGCGGGTGGAGAAGATGAAGCAGACGAGGCCCGAGGCGATGCCGATGATGATGGCGCCCATCGGTCCGACCGCGCCGGACGCCGGGGTGATGGCAACTAGTCCGGCGACGGCACCGGACGCGATGCCCAGCACGCTCGGCTTGCCGTGCGCCGTCCACTCGCAGAACATCCAGGTGAGCGCTGCGGCGGCGGTGGCGAGCTGCGTGACCGCCAGCGCCATGCCCGCGACGTTGTCGGCGGCGAGTTCCGAGCCCGCATTGAAGCCGAACCAGCCCACCCACAGCATGCCGGCGCCGATGATGGTGTAGCCGAGATTGTTCGGCGGCATCGGGGTGCTCGGATAGCCCTTGCGCGGACCGAGCACGATGCAGGCGGCGAGTCCCGCGATGCCGGCGTTGATGTGCACCACGGTGCCGCCCGCGAAATCGAGGATGCCGAACTGGCCGAGCCATCCGCCGCCCCACACCCAGTGGCACACCGGTGCGTAGCAAAGCGTGAGCCACAGCGCCATGAACACCAGCATGGTGGAGAACTTCATGCGCTCGGCGAACGCGCCGACGATGAGCGCGGGCGTGATGACGGCGAAGGTCATCTGGAAGGTCATGAACACCGTCTCGGGGATGGTCCCGCTCATCGCATCCACCGTGACTCCGGACAAAAAGGCCTTGCCCAGCCCGCCGACGAAACCGTTGAGTGCGCCGCCGTCCTCGAAGGCGAGGCTGTAACCGTAGAAGGCCCACAACAACGACATCAACCCGGTGATGGCGAAGCACTGCATGAGCACGGACAGTACGTTTTTGCTGCGCACCATGCCGGCGTAGAACAGCGACAGGCCGGGGATGGTCATGAACAGCACCAGTGCGGTGGCCGTGATCATCCAGGCGGTGTCGCCGGAGTTGAGCTCGTCGGCAAGGACCGCGCCTGGCGCGAGCATGAGCCCCGTCAGTGCGGCTAGTCGTGCGGCCTTTGAATCGGTGAATCGCATCTTGGTACTTCCCCCGGAGTTGACGAATGCGTTGGCAGGTCTTGTTACAGCGCTTCGGCGCCCGTTTCACCGGTGCGGATGCGGATTGCCTGCGGCAGGTCGGTGACGAAGATCTTGCCGTCGCCGATCTTGCCCGTGCGCGCAGCCTCGGTGATGGCCTCGATGGTGCTGTCGAGCTTGTCGGAGTCGACCGCCACCTCGAGCTTGACCTTGGGCAGAAAATCCACCACGTACTCGGCGCCGCGGTAGAGCTCGGTGTGTCCCTTCTGCCGGCCGAAGCCCTTGACCTCGGTGATGGTCATTCCCTGGATGCCCATGTCGGCCAGGGCGCCGCGCACGTCGTCCAGCTTGAACGGTTTGATGATTGCTGTGACCAGTTTCATGTGTATTGCGCCTCGTCAGCGGTGGGTTCACTCAGTCGTGCGTGGCGGAGGCTCCGGCCGGGCGCCGGGCCGCGGCCGGGGCCGGGGCCGCCGCTCGCACCCCTCATGCCCCGCATTAGCACGACGCGTGCCAGGAGCGCCAAGCCATTGAAGCGAAGGGTATTCGTGGGCGGGCACGGGCACGGCCCGAACGGCTCGCCGTGACCGAAGCACCATGCTGGTGCGTTGCGATAGCACGATGCCCTCGGACGGTGCGCAGATTGTGGGGAGTTTCGCGCGCGTCCGCGGCACGACCGCGCTGGCCGGCGCGTCCGGCCGCGACGCGGCGCTCGGCCGCAAACCCGGCCACGGTCAGGTGCGCAGCGTACCGGGGGCAGGAAACAGCGGCGGCTGACCGGCAAGGGCGCTGCCCGGGCCATGGTTGAACAGTGCCACCCGGCAATGCCATTCGGCCTCGGCGCCGAGCGCGCTCAGCGCCTGGAACGCATCGCCGACGCGCGCCGCGATCGGCACGCCGTCGCGCATCACGATGCGATTGCCGCGCCGTGCCACGACGCGATCGCCGGGGGTGACGATGCCGGTGAGGTTCAGCGGATCGGCGGCCGGCACGCAGATGAACTCGCCGTCCGGCGCGCGCCGGCTGCGCACGGCCAGGCTCTCGGCCGCTTCGGGCAGCGCGAACTGCTCGCCCGCGAAGCCCTCGACGAAGCGCCCGCCGCGAACCTCGCCGCGCGCCTCCAGCCGGCGCAGGCAGCGCAGCACGTCGCGCCATGGGGCGACGCCGGGCTCGCGCTCGGTGAGCTGCCTGAACAGCACGCCGTAGCGTGCGAGCAGCAGCCGCGCCATGCGTTCGGCGACGTCGAGTTCGAACAGGCGGGCCTGCTGCGGGTCGGCCGGGCGCGGCGGCGCGGCGATGCGCGACCAGCGCCCGGCCTCGGCCAGCGGCCAGTGCCGGGCGCGCGCCCGCAACTCGGCGCGAACACGCGGCCGGCGACGGATCAGCGCGCGCAGGCCGGCAAAGCCGTCGCAGGTGACCTGACCGAGCGCGACCAGCGCCACCAGCGCACGCTCCACGGCGCCGGCGTCCTCGCCGAGCCCTGACACCAGCTCGTCGAAGAAGCACGCGCCGCGGCGTTCCAGGTGCTCCAGCACCCGTGCCGCGAATGCGCCGGCCGCAGCCGGCGGCGGGCCCGGGCGCACGAACAGCGGCATGCAGGCGCGCGATGCCAGCGTGATCGGGGTCGCGCGCAGCGGGCGCGCCAGGCGCGCATGTGCGGTGTTGGGGCTGGTGCTGCCGGCGGCGGGCGGTACGCGCAGCCACGCCGCGCGCCCGGCCAGGCACAGGTGATCGAGCCAGGTCGGGTCGAAGTCCAGCATGCGCGCGGGCAGCACCTCGCTCTCCCAGGACGCGGCCGGCGCCTCCACGCCCTCGAGCCGGTCCAGCACCCGGGCGAGTCCGGCCGGACCGCTGACGCGCGTATCCGCCGACAGATGCTGCCAGTCGAGCAGGAAGCGCATGAACACGCTGCGCGGCACCGCGCGCACCGCGTCACGGCTGCGCCGGATGGTGTGGCGGTGGATGCGTGCGAGCAAACGGCGCTCGCACCATTCCTCGCCGGCCGCACCGGTGAACTGCCCGCGCAGCACCATGCCCTCGGCTTCCAGTGCGATCAGCGCGGCAAGCGTGTCGCTCTCGCTCACGGCCAGCGCGTGCGCCATCGCGGCGGCGGTGATGGGCCCGGCCGCCTGCAGGCGCGCGCGCACCAGCTCCGTGATCGCGGCCGCGCGCGTGATGCCGTCGCGGCGGTGATCGGGCGGCACGACGAGTTCGGGCCGCGCGCGCGCGTGCGCGTGCACTGCGCGGAACTCCTCGCTGCGCTCGGCCGCGACCAGGAACTCGCGCGCGGCACCGCTGCCGTCGCAGGCGTCCACCGCCGCCCGTGCCGCGCGGCCCTGAGCTGCAAGCTGCTCGAGCCACTGCGCGGCAGCGGGCTCGTGCTCGATCTCGTGCGCATCCAGGCAGCCGAGCAGCACCAGCGTGTCGTGCAACTCCTCGGCATCGCGAAAGGCCGGTGCACACTCCTCGCGCACGCGGGCGATCGCGCCCGGATCGATCACGCCGCCGGCAGCATCGTCCGGGGTCGCGTGACGGCGTGTGCTCACCGCGCGCGTGCGCCGCTCCTCGGCCGGCGCATCGTCGAGGAAGGCGTATGGGTTCGCGGTCAGGATCTCGGCCGCCAGCGGCGAGGCTTCGCTCAGATCGCGCGCGAGCACCTGCACCTCACCGGATTCCACGCGTGCGAGCAGACGTTCCAGACCGGCGATGTCCATGGCCTCGGTCAGCGCGTCGTGGATGGTCTGCGCGACCAGCGGATGCTGCGGGATCCGGCGCGGTCCGGACAGGTTCTCGGCGCACGCGATCTGATCGGGGAACACCACCGCGACCAGGTCCTGCGCCTGCATGCGCTGGATCTGCGGCGGCACCTTCTTGCCGGAGCGAAAGCGCGGCACGGCCAGCGAGATGTTGGCATTCCAGCGCCAGCGCACCTCGAACACCGGCGCATCGAGCAATGCCTGCACGAGCACCTCACGCACGCTGGCCGAGGACAGGTAGCGCGCCGCGTCGGCGAGCGGGAAACTGTGGGTCTCGCCGAGGCTGAGGATGATCGCATCCTCGCTGGCGGCGGCTTGCAGTTCGAAGTTGAACGCGCGGCAAAAGCGCTTGCGCAGCGCCAGACCCCATGCCTTGTTGATGCGGCTGCCGAAGCACGAATGCACCACCAGCTGCATGCCGCCGCTGTCGTCGAAGAAGCGCTCCAGGACCACCGTGTCGCGATCCGGCAGCGCGCCGAGTGCGGCGAGCGCGCCGGCCAGGTAGTCCACGAGCTGCTCCGCGGCGGCGGTGCCAAGCCCGGGCGCGTGCTCGAGCGCGCGCACCGCGGCCGCCCGCGCGGCGGCCGGATCGGCATGCTCGGGGCCCTGCAGCAGCGTCGCGATGCGCCGGCGCAGCGTGGACACCGCGCACGACAGTTCGTCGCTGCGTCCCGGCGCTTCGCCGAACCAGAACGGGATGCTGGGCGGTAGCCCGCTCGCGTCCTGCACGCGCACCTTGCCGCTTTCCACGCGCAGGATGCGCCACGCGTTGTTGCCGAGCAGGAAGATGTCGCCGGGCATGGACTCGATCGCGAAGTCCTCGTTCAGCGTGCCCAGGGACAGCCCTTCGGGTTCCAGGATCACGTCGAAGTCCGCATTGTCTGGGATGGCGCCGCCATTGCTCATCGCCACCAGGCGGGCGCCGCGGCGCGCGCGCACGCGCCGGTTCACCGCGTCGCGGTGCAGATATGCGCCGCGCCGGCCGCGTCGCGTCGCGAAGCCGTCGCCGAGCATGCGCAGGCAGGCGGCGAAATCCTCGCGCGCGAGGTTGCGGTACGGCCACGCGCCGCGCACGCGCGCGAACAGCGCCGCTTCCTCCCAGTCCTCGGCGGCGCACATCGCGACCAGTTGCTGTGCCAGCACGTCCAGCGGCGCGACGGGCATCACCAGGCGATCGAGTTCCTCGCGCGCGACCGCGTCGAGCAGCGCGGTGCATTCGACCAGATCGTCGCGGCTGAGCGGGAACAACCGGCCCTTGGGCACGCCGCTGACCGCGTGGCCGGAGCGGCCGACCCGTTGCAGCAGCGTCGCGATGCTGCGCGGCGAGGACAGTTGGCACACCAGATCCACGTCGCCGATGTCGATGCCCAGTTCCAGCGAGGCGGTGGCGACCAGCGCCTTGAGTTCGCCGCGCTTGAGGCGCTGCTCCGCGTCCAGGCGCTGCTCCTTGGCCAGGCTGCCGTGGTGCGAGGTCACGTGCGCCTCGCCCAGGCGCTCGGACAGCGCGTGCGCGACGCGTTCGGCGAGCCGGCGTGTGTTGACGAACACCAGCGTGGTGCGGTGCGCGGCGATCAACTGCGTCAGGCGCTCGTAGAGCTCGCCCCACACCTCGCCGGACATGAGACCCTCGAGCGGCGATTCCGGCACCTCCAGCGCGAGGTCGCGCCGGCGCACGTGGCCGGTGTCCACGATCGCGCAGTCCGGGTGGTTCGCCGCGTCCACGTGTTGCGCACCGACCAGGAAGCGCGCGACCTCCTCGACCGGCTTTTGCGTGGCGGACAGGCCGATGCGGTTCGCGGGCACGGCTGTGAGCGCATCCAGGCGCTGCAGGCTGAGCGTGAGGTGCGCACCGCGCTTGGAATTCGCGAGCGCGTGGATCTCGTCGACGATCACCGTCTCCACGGTGGCGAGCATGCGCCGGCCGCCCGCGCTGGTGAGCAGGATGTAGAGCGACTCCGGGGTCGTGACCAGGATGTGCGGCGGCGTGCGGCGCATCGCCTCGCGCGCCGCGGCCGGCGTGTCGCCGGTGCGCACCATGGTGCGAATGCCCACACACGGCAGGCCCTGCTCGTTGAGACAATCCGAGATGCCCATCAACGGACGTTCGAGGTTGCGCTGCACGTCGTTGGACAGCGCCTTGAGCGGCGAGACGTAGAGCACGCGGGTGGCGGCTGGCAGCGGGCGTTGCAAGCCCTCGCGCACCAGCGCATCGAGCGCGCCCAGGAACGCGGCCAGCGTCTTGCCCGAGCCGGTCGGCGCCGCGACCAGCGCGTGGCGGCCCGAGCGGATGGCAGCCCATGCCTGCCGCTGGCATGCTGTCGCGGTACCGAAGCTGCGCGCGAACCATTCCCCGACCGCGGGGTGGAAGTGCGCCAGCTCAGGGCAGGGCGGTAGTGCGTCCGGCGTCATGGTGTTCCCGACCTCCTTGTGAGCGGCGCCTGCGGCCGCGCGCCTGGATTCGCTTGCCTCCAGCTTAACTGGTTTGATGTACAGTACCAACAGGACGACCGCACGCGCCGAGCGCCTCGCTGCGCGAGGACGTACGGCGTGCTGCGACGGTGCGCTCGGGTATAGACTGCGGCGCGGGCGCTCGCGCGGCGCGAGCAGCCGCTTCGGTCGGAACGAACCGATGGACGCCGGCAGGTGGGGGACGCGATGTCGAACGAGGGCGATCACAGCGCGATGAGCCAGGCACGAGTTGCGGGGCGCGAGCCCATGGGGGTCGAGGTGGAAGCGGGCAAGGTGTACTTCTGGTGCGCCTGCGGCCGCAGCGCGAAGCAGCCCTTTTGCGACGGTTCGCACAAGGGGACCGGCTTCGCGCCGTTGAAGCTCGAGCCCGAGGCCGTGCGCAAGGTCTTCTTGTGCTGCTGCAAGCAGACCGGCAACCCGCCGTTTTGCGACGGCAGCCACAAAGCTCTGATCTGAGTTCGCCGTGGGCGGTTTATTTGTGGCAACGGGGGGATCCGCATGCAGATGACCGACATTCCCTTCGGCACCACGGACTGGTCGCAGGTGCCGGCGACCGAGCACCGCGGCAGCAGCGGGGTGGCCACCTGGCGTACGCGCGAGTTCGGCGGCATCCGGGTGCGGATGGTGGAGTACAGCCCCGGCTATCTGGCCGATCACTGGTGCGAGAAGGGTCACATCCTGCTGTGCCTGGAAGGCCAGCTGGACACCGAACTCGGGGACGGGCGCTGCATCACGTTGACCCCCGGGATGAGCTACCAGGTGGCCGACGGTGCCGATGCGCACCGCTCGCGCACTGCCTGCGGCGCCCGGCTGTTCATCGTCGATTGAGAGGGTGTTTACCAATCACCAGCGCCGGCTGCGACGGTGCCCGATCGGAAAACACCCTGCGGGCGTGCACCCGTGATCGCGGTCATCTTCGAGGTCACGCCCGCCGAGGGACGGCGCGAGGAGTACCTGGCGCTGGCCGCCGAACTGCGCGCGGAACTCGAGCAGATGGACGGCTTCATCTCGATCGAGCGCTTTCAGAGCCTGAGCACCGACGGCAAGCTGCTGTCGCTGTCGTTCTGGCGCGACGAGGCGGCGGTCGCGCGCTGGCGCGCGCTCGCCTCGCATCGCCGCGCGCAGGCGGCGGGCCGGCGCGGCGTGTTCGCGGACTACCGGCTGCGGGTCGCGGCGGTGCTGCGAGACTACGGCATGCACGAGCGCGAGCAGGCACCGGCCGACAGCCGCGCGGCGCACGACGACGCCGGATCCTTGTAGCCCGGTGCCGGGCCATCGGTCCGCTGCGCGCCCGCGCCGCGCCTCCTGAAGCGTGCCGGCGCCGGCGCGCCGGTCGCACCCTCGCTACTCAGTGCGCGCGCAACTGCGCCAGCCAGCGCAGTTTCGACGGCTGCACCAGGATCTCGCCCTGCATGATGCGCCGGGCCGTGCGCCCCAGCCGCACCCAG
>Ga0214472_10008619_pt1 | contig 10650 bp, 10 predicted proteins | sample RVTome_6_FD_207662 | JGI IMG/M metagenome (GOLD analysis project Ga0214472, IMG submission 207662) | Soil microbial communities from uranium-contaminated site in the Upper Colorado River Basin, Wyoming, United States - RVT140D175 | ecosystem: Environmental > Terrestrial > Soil > Contaminated >...
ATAAGGCAGCGCGCCTTCGATCTTTTCACCATTGATGAAGAAGGTCGGTGTGGACCGCACGCCAAATACCTTTGAACCGCGTTCGGCAACGCTCTTCACATGGTCGAAAATCTTTTCATTTTTCATGCAGGCGTCAAAAGATTCGTCAGAGAAGCCGCCTTGCTTGGCAATACCCTTGAGCGCTTCCATCGGTGTTTGCACAAAAGCCCATTGCGCTTGCGTGGCAAAGAGAACATCGACAAAGCCGAAATAACGCTCAGGCCCGGCACAATGCGCGAGCATATAAGCCGCAGTCGCAATCGGATCAAAGGGGAAGTCGCGCAGCGTGTAGAAAACCTTGCCGGTATCGAGATAGTCCTTCTTGAACTCCGGAAAACTATGCTGGTCGAAGTCCGCGCAATGTGAGCAGGTCAGCGAGGCATATTCATAGACCTTGATCGGTGCGTTGGGGTTTCCGATCGACATATCTCCAAGCGGGCCGGGGACCGCCAAATCCACTTCGATTTTCGACAGATCAGGATGATCTGAAGTCGCGAGCAGATCCTTCGCGCCAAATGCGCGGTAGCCCAGAAAGCCGAGCGCAGCTACAGCCAGAATAGCCGCCACCGCTATCGCAATAACCCGATTTTGATTCACTTTATGCAATCCCCACTAGATGTAGACATACTATGACTCTGCAATAAGTGCCGCTCAACCAAAGCTTTGACTTGCAACAACAACAGAATCGCGACTCAGAGCCCTTTTGGGCCTCTTCAGGGCTTGTTGCCCGAAGTTCTCCCCAGAATTCTTTCTCCCAACTTTGCCAAAGCGTCTTTCAGCCCCGCTTCGCCGATGGGTTCGAGGCTCTCATTGAGCGCGGAGCGCTCCTCTGGCGCAAGGGTCCTGATGGAACGGCGTCGCGGACGCGGCTTTTCCGGCAGGGGGCCTTGAATTAATTTCAGCCGCGAAACTGCTGAATATCCATAATATCCGTTGATCCGTTCAATGATCTGGGGTTCCAGATGTTTGATTTCGAGCGCGATGGGACCATCGACCCGAATTTCGAGCGTTGCCGCGCCTTGCGAACCGCTGCTGTCGCGAGGGTGACGGGGAAAGACCATTCGCTCGGGGGCGGAGAATTCGGCCAAGTCTTTGCCAATGATATCGGGCCAATTGCTGAGGATATGGCCTTCGGTAAAGCCGCGTTTGCGCAAGAGGTCGCGGGTGAGCTGGGCGACGCGCGAGCCGACCGGGGGAAGGCTGAAGCGTTTGGGGGCCAGTTGATGATCGGATCTGTTTGACATGGCCTATTGTGACGTGAATCAGAAATAAGTGCGAGCCGGTTGACGCGGCGATGGAATCTGGACCATGTCAGCAGCATGGGACAAAAGAGAAGCGCGAATTTGACGAAGGTGGAGCCGGGACCTCTCCCGGTGGCGAAGCTTTTGCTGCCCTGGTACGACCGCCATGCGCGCGTGCTGCCCTGGCGCGCGCGAAAGGGAGAGGTGGCCGATCCCTATGCGGTCTGGCTTTCTGAAATCATGCTCCAGCAAACCACCGTCGCTACCGTCGGTTCCTACTTCAAGGATTTTCTGAGCCGCTGGCCGACGGTCGAGGCACTGGCGGCGGCACCGCTCGACGATGTGATGAAGCGGTGGGCAGGCTTGGGGTACTATAGCCGGGCGCGCAATCTTCATGCGTGTGCGGATGTTATTGCGCGCGACCATGCCGGGTGCTTTCCTGATGATCCAGCCGCCTTGCAAAAGCTTCCCGGCATTGGCCCCTATACGGCGGCAGCGATTGCCGCGATTGCATTCGACAAGCCCGCAACTGTCATTGATGGCAATGTGGACCGTGTGGTGACGCGGCTTTTCGCGATTGAAGCGCCGCTGCCATTGTCAAAGCCTGACATCCGCGAGGCCGCCGAAACGCTCACCCCCAAAAAGCGCGCGGGCGATTTTGCGCAAGCCATGATGGACCTTGGCGCAACAATCTGTACACCGAGGAATCCCTCGTGCAATCGCTGTCCGCTGGAAAAAATATGCGCCGCCTGCGCCCAAGGCATCGCCGAAACCCTGCCGCGCCGCGCGCCGAAGAAAATGCGCCCCACGCGGCACGGCGCCTGCTTTTTTGTGACCCGTCCCGACGGCGCGGTGCTGCTACGCAAACGTATCGCCAAGGGGCTGCTCGGCGGCATGATGGAGGTGCCGACAACGCCGTGGGTGGAGACGCCATTGGCCGACACCGATCACCTGAACCACGCCCCGCTGAAAACCAAGTGGCGAAAGAAGATCGGCACGGTTGAACATACGTTCACGCATTTCCACCTTATACTGACGATATTTGTCGGCAAGGCGAGCGCCGCAGAAGCAGCGCGCGCGGAGGGCATCTGGACGCTGCCGGAAGAGCTTGACGGCGAGGCGCTGCCATCGCTGATGCGCAAGGTCGTGGCGCTCGCGAGCGAGGGTCTGTAAGACACGCAAAAGCTCACGAAAGGCGTGTCTTTCCTGTCAGAAAACATGTGCTTTCATGTGTTTTCCTGTCAGCAAAGCCCGCGTGTTGACATCGCGCCACTAATCCTCAGTTGAGGATAGGGCGCCAAGACACTTTAAGTCAGAAACTTATCCCCGGATTCAGGCCGAGCCCATTTCCGCGCGTACCTTCTGACGCAGAATGTCGATGGGCTTCAATTTGCCGTCCGTTTTAAAGTGCCAATAGGTCCAGCCGTTGCAGGCTTCCAGCCCCTGCACATGCGCACCGATCTTGTGGATCGATCCCGTCGCATCGCGACAGACGAGTGATCCGTCGGCGCGAACGCGCGCGGCGTGCCGCTTCATCGGATCGGTGAGGATCGTGCCGGGCTCGATGAGACCGCGCTCGACAATGCTGCCGAAGGGAACGCGCGGTTCGGCCTTCTTCGATGTCGTGACCTGCAGGTCTTCGGGCGATGAGGGCAAGACGCGCGCGATGCGGGCCTTGGCCACTTTGATGTATTTTGTTTCGCGCTCGATGCCGATGAATTTGCGCCCGAGCTTTTTGGCGACCGCGCCTGTTGTGCCTGTGCCAAAGAATGGATCGAGCACCGTGTCGCCCGCATTTGTCGTGGCGAGCAGAATGCGATGGAGCAGGGCTTCGGGCTTTTGCGTCGGATGCGCCTTGTCGCCGTCATCGTCCTTCAGACGTTCGCCACCTGTGCAGATGGGCAGCACCCAGTCGGACCGCATCTGCAGATCATCGTTGAGCGCCTTCATGGCGTCGTAGTTGAACGTATATTTCTTTTGATCTTCGTTGCGCGTCGCCCAGATCATCGTTTCATGCGCATTGGTGAAACGTGTGCCGCGAAAATTCGGCATGGGGTTCGACTTGCGCCAGATCACGTCATTCATGATCCAGTAGCCGAGATCCTGAAGGCTCGCGCCGACGCGAAAGATATTGTGGTAGGAACCGATGACCCAGATCGCGCCCGTGTCTTTCAGCACGCGCCGGGCGGCCTTGAGCCACTCGCGCGTGAACTGGTCATAGGTCGCGAAACTTTCAAACTTGTCCCAGTCGTCATCGACCGCATCGACCTTGGATTGATCGGGCCGCGTCAGGTCGCCGCCGAGCTGGAGATTATATGGCGGGTCGGCAAAAATCAGATCGACTGATTTTTCCGGAAGCGCATTCATGGCTGCAATGCAGTCGCCCTGGATGATCGTTTCGCCCGGCAGCTTCGCTGCTTCGTTTTTTGTCCGCCCCACCGTTTTACCCCTACTGATACTCAAGGGGCGGGATCATGAGTCAACGGCGAATCTTCGTCAAGAATCAAAGACTTAACAAATTCCGACACACAAGATCGAGTCACTTGGAGGAAGGCGGACTCAATATATTGCGTATCGGCGCGAAGCTGCGGCGATGATGCGGCGTGACGCCGAGCTGCTTCAGTGCATTCATGTGCAGCGCGGTGCCATAGCCCATGTGTTTTTCAAATCCATAACCGGGATGAGCCAGCGCCATTTCGCACATCATCCGGTCTCGCGTCACCTTGGCGGCGATGGAGGCCGCCGCGATTGACAGCACGCGCGCGTCGCCTTTGACGATGGCGCGCGCGGGACACGAAATAGCCGGCAGCCGATTGCCATCGATGAGCGCGAAATGGGCGGCGCGGGGCAGCGCCTCGAAGGCGCGCGTCATGGCGAGCATGGTGGCTTGCAGAATATTGATCTCGTCGATCTCCTCGACGCTGGCGATGCCGATGCCGATTTCGGCTGTCTGTGTGAGTTCCTCATAGAGGCGTTCGCGCGCTTTATGCGTCAGCTTTTTGGAATCGTTGAGACCCTGCGGGCAGTTGTTGATGTCGATGATGGCGGCGGCGGCAACGACCGGTCCGGCCAGCGGCCCGCGACCTGCCTCGTCGATGCCGCAGACGAGCGTGGCTGGCGCGCCGTGTTCGGTTTCAAAATCATAGGTGGGGGTCTGGATCAGGAGTGATGCAGCGCGCCTGAGGCGGGGGGATTTGGAATCGGTGTTGGACATGGGCGGAGTGTGACGCGGGGGCGGAGGGGAGGCAAGGTGGGTGGCGGTGCTCCCCCCATCCGAAGGCAAGAGGGAAGAGAGACAATTTCAAATTTCGTCATGTGCGGACTTGACCGATGCATCCACTCTTGGCTTGGAAGGAAGACGTGGATGGCCGGATCAAGTCCGGCCATGACAATGACGATAGGGGTCAAAGCAATGCCAGTTGCCTGCCACGTCCCGGCACCACGAATTTGTTGCAATCGAGTTTCCAGCCGCCGCGATCAAGGCCGAGTCGGTTGCAGGCGATTTCGAAGCGGCGGGAAATCTGCCAGGCATAGGGGCCGGTGCCGCGCATGCGTTGACCCCATTGGGCGTCATAGTCCTTGCCGCCGCGCATGGAGCGGATGAGCGAGAGGACATGCTCGGCCTTGCCGGGTTCGTTTTCGCGGAGCCAGTCGGCAAAGAGGTCCTTGATCTCCAGCGGCAGGCGCAGCAATACATAGCCCGCCGATTGCGCGCCTGCGTAGGAAGCGCCGGTCAGGATTTTTTCGATCTCACTGTCATTGAGTACGGGAATGATGGGGGCCACCATGACGCCGACGGGCACGCCAGCCTCTGACAAAAGCTTCATCGCCTCAAAACGCCTGGACGGGGTCGAGGCGCGCGGCTCCATCGTGCGGGCGAGCTTGGCGTTGAGTGTCGTCACCGAGAGCGCGACCTTGACGAGATGGCGCTTTGCCATGTCGCTCAATATGTCGAGATCGCGTGTCACGCGCACTGATTTGGTGACAATGGTGACGGGGTGATTGAAGTCCGACAGCACTTCCAGAATGGCGCGTGTGATCCGGTATTTTTGTTCAATCGGCTGATAGGGGTCGGTATTGGTGCCCATCGCGATGGGCGCGACTTTATATCCTGCCCGCGACAGCTCTTTGGCCAGAAGGCTTGCTGCATTGGGTTTGGCGAAAAGTTTTGCTTCAAAGTCCAGCCCCGCCGACAGACCCATATAGGCATGTGTCGGTCGCGCAAAACAATAGACGCAACCATGCTCGCACCCCCGATAGGGATTGATCGATCGATCAAAGGGAAGATCCGGCGATGTGTTGCGCGTGAGGATCGCGCGTGCGGTTTCGCTGATCACTTCGGTGCGCAGCGGCGGCGCGATGTCATCAAGCCCCCAGCCATCATCAACAAGGCTGCGGGTCTGCCGCTCAAAACGGCCCGTGTCATTGGTCAGCGCGCCCCGGCCACGGCGACCGTTCTGCGGAATCCCCGGGGGTGCCCCACCTGGTGCGAAGGGGGGCAGGGAGTCCGTCAGACGGCGCACACCCAGAGAGCCAATAGGGGGATTGGCAGGGGGCTGGGCGGGGTGGCCGGAGCGTGCTGTTTCGTGACGAGCGGTCATAAGAAAATTATAATTAAATTTTAGAACATAACAAGAACATTCTAAGTTTTCTTTCATTGGCACAAGCAGCAGGTAATATGACGAATATGCTGAGTGTCATTATTCCCACCCTCAATGCTGAACAGACCCTGCCGCGCACGCTTGCCGCGCTGATCCCGGCTGCTGTTCATGGTATTGTGAATGAGGTCATCATTGTTGATGGCGGATCGACGGATGCCACGCTGGCGATTGCCGAAGCCACAGGCGCAAAATTCATCAAGGCCCGGCGCGGGCGCGGGCTTCAGTTGCAGGCGGGGGCAAAACACGCACGCGGCAACTGGCTGCTCTTTCTTCACGCCGACACAATGCTGGAGGCAGGCTGGGACGCCGAGGTTGAAAAACTCCTTGAGCATGTCGCCGATGGTCGTTTCAAATCATCGGACGTGGCCGCCGCCTTTCGGTTCAAGCTGGATGATTTTTCAGGCGGCGCGCGGCTTCTGGAACGCCTCGTCGGTCTGCGGTGCGCCCTTTTCAAATTGCCTTATGGCGATCAGGGATTGTTCGTCAACAAGGCGTTTTATGATCGCCTCGGTGGCTTCAAGCCGCTGCCTTTGATGGAGGATGTCGATCTGGTGCGGCGCATCGGGCGTCGCCGCCTGTTCATGCTGAACGCAGCCGCTGTCACCGACCCGGAGCGCTATCTGGCAAGTGGCTATATGGCGCGCATCGCCCGCAACGCGCTCTGCCTGGCGCTTTATTATCTGCGGGTGCCGACGTCGCTGATCGCGCGTCTTTACGCCTGATCGGCATGTCGTCGATGATCCCTTTATTGCCCCGGCTTGTGATCATGGCCAAGCGGCCTGAGCTGGGCCGCGTCAAGACGCGACTGGCCGGGGGCATCGGGGCGGTGGCCGCGACACGGTTTTATCGCCAGACAACGCAAAGTGTTTTTCGTCGCCTCGGCGCTGATCCGCGCTGGCAGACCTGGGCGTCGGTGACCCCGGACCTCGCACAAAAGGATGGCGCGCGCCGGCCTGACGTCTCGCATGTAATTGCGCAAGGCGCGGGCGATATTGGCGAACGGATGCAGCGGATCATGGATGTTCTGCCGCCGGGGCCCGTGGTGATTGTCGGCAGTGATATTCCCGATATCAAACCTGCGCATATCGCCGCGGCCTTTCGCGCATTGGGACGCGCCGATGCGGTTTTTGGTCCGGCGGAAGATGGCGGCTACTGGCTTGTCGGCCTGCGCCGCCGACCGCGCGTTGTTGATATTTTTTGTGAGGTGCGCTGGTCGAGTGCTGAGGCGCTCGCTGACACATTGCGCAATGTGTCAGGCGCAGGGCTGCGCCATGAGCTAGTCGCCAGATTGCGAGATGTTGATACGGCGGCGGATTTTGCCCGCTGGCAGGCGCTTCTCTAGCTGCGTGACTTCAGCAGGTCGCGGATTTCTTCCAACAGGACTTCGTCGCGCGGCGGGGCGTCGGGCGCGGGTTCTTCGCCTTTGGCGATGCGGTCCTTGAGCTTGTTCATCTGGCGGATCACCATGAAGAGGGCGAAAGCGACGATGGTGAAATTCAAAACCGCATTGATGAAATTGCCATAGCTCAGAACCGGGATGCCCGCATCCTTGGCCGCCGCCAGGGTCGCGGGTGCAGCGGCCGTCGTCAGGGCAAGGAAGTAGTTTGAAAAATCGACGCCGCCCATCAGCACGCCCAGCGGCGGCATGATGATGTCGCTCACCAGCGACTTGACGATGGTCGTGAAGGCCGCGCCGATGATGATGCCAACCGCCATGTCGAGCACATTGCCGCGCAAGGCGAACTCACGAAACTCCTTGAACATGTGACCATTCCCTTCTGCCTGATTCTCTGTCTCCAGAGTGGATTGACGAAGACATTTAGGCAAGACTGTCGCGGCTCAGCGCTCGCGCAGGCGGGGCAGGATTTCGACGAAATTGCAGGGGCGGAAACGATTGTCGAGTTGATGCACGAGAATTTCGTCCCAGCCATCCTTGCAGGCACCCGGAGAGCCGGGCAGCGCAAAGATATATTTGCCATGCGCGACGCCCGCCGTGGCGCGCGACTGAAGGGTCGAGGTGCCGATCTTGGCAAAGCTCACCGCGTGGAAGACGGCAGAAAATCCATCGATCTCTTTGTCATAGACGGATTTGAAAGCTTCCGGCGTGACATCGCGGCCTGTAAGGCCCGTGCCGCCTGTCGAGATGACGATATCGACATCATGGCTGGCGATCCATGACAGAAGCTGGTTGCGGATCATCTGGATATCATCCGAAACGATCGTGCGCGCGGCGAGCTTGTGGCCCGCGGCAGTGAGGCGCGCTTCCAGCACGTCGCCGGAGGTATCGGTCTCGGGCGTGCGCGTGTCCGACACGGTCATCACGGCAATGTTAAGGGGAATGAAGGGTCGCTCGTCGTCGATGCCAGGCATGGGGAATTGCCTTTCAAGCTAACGGATTGATAGGGAATGGCCTTGGGGAGGCGCATCAGGAAACAAATTCAGTTGGCGCTTTCATAAGCATCATAGATCGGCCAGCTTCCCGATGCACTGGCATCGAGGGAGGGAGCGGGCTGGCCCATGCGCGAACGATAGATCCAGAAATTCATCACAACCTGTTCAATATAGCCACGTGTTTCCGAAGCCGGAATGCTTTCGATGAACAGAAAAGGGTCGCCCTTGAAATTGATCTCATCCAGCCAGCGCGACAGATTGCCGGGACCGCCATTATAGGCGCTCGTGAGCATGAAGAGATTGCCGCGCGGTTCGCCCGATGCCATCAGCGTTTCGAGATAATTCTGGGCAAGCGACAGATTGAACGAAGGATCAAGCAGCTTGTCCTTGTTCTGCCCCGCCAGCGAGCGATCCTGCGCGATCACGCTGGCGGTCGCGGGCATGAGTTGCATCAGCCCGCGCGCGCCCGCACCAGACAGGGCATCGGTCTGGAATTTGCTCTCCTGCCGCATCAGCGCATAAAAAAGCGCCCGGTCAACGCGAAACCCGTTTTCAGGCTTGTAGTTGGGGAGTGGATAGAGCCCGGCATTGAGCGTGATCTCGCCATCATGCGCGGGTGCATCGGGCAGGCTCGCGGCGCTTGCTGCCGTCAGCTCGACGGATGAAAGCTTGAAACTGGCGGCCAGCGAAATCAGCGCTTCGTCGGTCGAGGGGTCAAGCCAGCCATGTGCGCGCAGCAACTCCTGCTCTGCCACTTCGCGCTTGCCGACCTGCACCAGCGCAACGGCGCGCGCCACCGCCGAATTCTCGATCAGCTTTTCAAAATCATCGCGGGTGAGGCGAGGCTCGATCCAGTGGAAATGTGGCTCGCGGCCCAATTGGCGTGTCGCCACCAGGCCATAGAATGTGGCACCCGTGGCCGAAGCGATTTCGAGCATCGGGGCGACATGCTGCGGCTCATGGTCGGCGAGATAGGCGCGCGCTGCCCAGAAGCCACCCGCCGCGCGCGACCAGTCTGACGCCTTGCGTGATTGTGCCAGTCGGGCAAAATGCCGGGCTGCATCATCGTAATGTTCCATACGCCATGCCGCCAGACCCGCATACCAATCGGCCAGCGGCACCTGATTGCCGTGGCGACGGGCAATGTCGTTTGCCGTCTGATAGGCGTTCTCATTGTCGTCTTCAATGAAATAGGAGGCGGCAATCCGTTCACGGATTTTATCGAATTCGGCATCGGACAGAGATCGCCGGATGGATGCCTTGTTGAGATAGGCGACCGCGTCGCGTGCCTTGGCAACCCGCACCAGCTCGCGCACCTTGTCATCAATCGGCTTGAACTGTGCTGAATAGCTTGGCGCGTCGTCGTCGTCCATCGTATTGGCAACACTCGCGGGCTGCCGCCAGTGGCGCACCTGCGGTCGATTGGGCGGGGCCGCCTTGCGGGTTTTCTTGTGGAGCGCGAGCTTGTAGATGGTGGCGGCATCGGGCAGGTCTGCATATTCTGCCATCCAGGCGCGCAATTCGGCATAGCTGCTACGATAGCGCGGATGCAAATAACGCTGGAAAAGCACATAGCCCATCAGGCGCTTGTCGGCGAGCTTGTCGATCAGACCATCAGCCTGTTTCCAGCGCCCGCGATTTTGCGTGTCGAAAATTTTGACATAAAGCTCGCGGTCCCGACCGCTGAGAATTTCCGGGCTCCAGATTTTGGGACTGGCCGAAAGCGGTGCCGAGGGCGGCACGGAAACAGCCAGCGGCACAGCAAACGGCGAATAGGCAGGCAGGGCCTCGCCGCTGGCAGGCCCCGCATTATCCGCGAGCCTGACAGGTGCTTTGATGGGCAATGGCGCTTTGACGGGTAAAGGCGCTGGCGCGGAATTCGATGTCGCGGCATTCGCGGATTGCGGCGAGAGCAGGGGAAGCGGCACATCGGCGCGCGTCGGCTGAGCGCTCAGCAGCGAGGCGGTGCAGAGAAACGCAAGCGCTGCAACGATTTTGCAGCCGCTCAAAACACGCGCTCCAGCGCGCTCCTGCATGAATACAGGCGTGTCGGAAGACCCCCAGTGCATGGGGAGGCATTCTAGCGGCGGAACGTCATCTGCCAAGCCCGGAATGGCACAATTGCACCGCATTGGCGAAGGATTCGCCATTGAGGTTAATTTCGCGCGGGATTCTGGAAGGTAATGATGGGGCTGGGGTGCAAATTAACAGGGCATTCCAGTAAGGGAGACCGCGCCCCCCACCCGGATCGCTGCGCTCTCCGACCTCCCCACGAGTGGGAGGTAAGAAAAGGGAGGTAAAAATTATTGAGGGGGCAG
>Ga0214472_10008622_pt1 | contig 10646 bp, 12 predicted proteins | sample RVTome_6_FD_207662 | JGI IMG/M metagenome (GOLD analysis project Ga0214472, IMG submission 207662) | Soil microbial communities from uranium-contaminated site in the Upper Colorado River Basin, Wyoming, United States - RVT140D175 | ecosystem: Environmental > Terrestrial > Soil > Contaminated >...
TTAAAATTGAGGGTTTGGCACGTTTCCCAAGCGTGGCGGGCCAGGCAATGGATTTGTCGGCGATTGTGGATAGGGCTAGAATGCCCCCTTCGCTCGGCCGCCACGTGTAAAGCGAAGCAGCGGATAGGTTTAGTTTAAGGAGCGTGCTGGTGCAGATTAGCATTTCCGCCCGTCACGGCCAGCTTAGCGATGCGACGCGCGACAAGATCTCAGCAAAATTGGAAAAGCTACCTCGGATTTTCGAGCGGCTGACGTCGATTAGCGTCACCGTGGACCTGGAGCACAAGGACATGCCAACGGTCGACTTGCGAGTCTCCGCGGAGCACAAACATGACTTTGTGGCGAACGATCAATCCAGCGACCTGATGGCTTCTATGGACGGGGCACTGCACAAATTGGAACAGCAACTCCGCAAGTATAAACAACGGGTTCAGGGTCACCACAAGAAGACGGGCACGCGCCCTCAGGGATCTTCCCCGGAGACGGAGTCGCCCGGTTCGTGATCACGATTCAGCAGGTCACGGCAGTCGCAGCAAGATGTTTCACTGTAAAAAGAAAATAAAGGGGACGGGTGCATGAAGTTTGCCGACTTCGTCAGTCGTGAGGCGATCCGGCCCAATTTACAGGCAGAGGACAAGGAAAGCGCCATCCGCGAGATGGCGCGAGCGTTGTTGGACGCCGGGAAAATTGCAGCCGACGAATTCGAGGGCATCGTCAAGGCGATTTTGAAACGAGAGGAACTGGGAAGCACGGGAATTGGCCGCGGCGTGGCGGTTCCGCACACCAAGCATCCCAGCGTCGAACGCCTGGTGGGCACTGTGGCGGTCAGCAATCACGGGGTCGATTTTAACAGTCTGGATGGCGAGAAAGTCGATTTGCTGTTCATGTTGATTTCGCCGCCCGATCGGCCGGGTGACCACCTGCGTGCGCTGGAGAACATTTCGCGGCAATTGCGCGACGAGACTTTCTGCAAGTTTCTCAAACAGTCGAAGGAAGTCGGCGACATCGTGCAATTGCTGGAGGAAGCGGACAATAACCAGTTCGGATCGTAGCACGGCCGCGGGCTTTTCGCCGCACGATTTCGGTGTTTGGATTTACGGTCGGTGCAATGGGAGCCGCCGCGCAGGGTGTTCGATCCGTCGCGGCCGCCGATCTCCGTCTGGTTTACGCACCGGCTTTGAGGAAGCAATCGAGTGCGATGGGCGAAACAAAACGAGGAATCAACGTGGTTATCGGCAACCCGTTCGGATTGCACTTCCGGCCGGCTGACCTGTTCGCCCGACTTGCCAACCAATTCGATTCAGAAATACGTGTCATAAAGGACGAGGAATGCGTTGACGGCAAAAGTATCCTGTCGTTAACCACGCTGGCCGCGGTCAAAGGAACGCAGTTGACCATCGAGGCCACGGGGCACGACGCGCAGGCGGCTTTGGACGCACTGGCCGATTTGGTGAATCGCAATTTCGCCGAGGAAGAATCGGACTGAAAGCGCCATCGCGCCGCGCCGCCGACAGACCACCCGATGCAGAGACTACAAGGTATTGCCGTGTCACCGGGCGTCGCCATCGGCGAGGCCCTGGTGATGGATCATGAGGGATTTCGCATTCCTCGACGATTCGTTGCGCGCGACGCGGTCGACGACGAGTTGCAGCGACTCGACAAAGCGGTCGAGATCTCGGCCGTAGAGATCGGGCGCAATCGGGACGCCGTCTCCCGCGAACTGGGCAAACAGTACGGCGCCATCTTCGAAGCCCACCTGCAGATGCTCCGCGACGTGCGACTGCGCACCGAACTGGAGCAGATGATCCGCCAGCGCCATTACTCTCCGGAGTACGCCGTCAGCCGCACTCTCCGGCGCTATGCCAAGGTGTTTCAGACCTTGGAAAGCAGCTATCTATCGGAGCGGGCCAACGACATCTTTGATATTGAGAAGCGGCTGTTGCGCAATCTGCTGGGACGTCGCCGCGAGGAAATCGCGCAGTTGACGGCCGAAGTGCTCGTGCTGGCCCATGACTTGACCCCCAGCGAAACCGCCAGCCTCGATCGCCGGTTCGTGCGCGGCTTTGTCACCGAGGTCGGCGGGCCCGGCGGTCATACGGCCATTGTTGCCGAAGGCTTGGAAATACCCGCCGTCGTCGGCACCGGCCCGTTTCTGACCGACGTCTCCGGCGGCGACCTGGTGATTATCGACGGCGACCAGGGGCTGGTCATCCTGCACCCCGACGAAGAGACCATCGCCCGCTACCGCCACGAGGTCGAAGAACACATCAGCCTGGCCGCCCGGCTGGAATCGCTGCGCGACCTGCCGGGCGAAACCGCCGACCACACACGCGTCTGGATCTACGGCAACATCGAGTTCCCGCACGAAGTCGAGCATTGCCTGGAACGGGGCAGCGACGGCATTGGGCTGTATCGCACCGAATTCCTTTACCTGGGCGCCCACTCAGAACCTAATGAAGAAGTCCACTATCGGGCCTATTCCCGCGTGGCGCAGGCCATGGGAGACCGTCCGGTCGTGATCCGCACGCTCGATCTGGGCGCGGACAAAATGGCCCACCTGCCCAGCCCCGAAGACGAGCGCAACCCTTTCCTCGGCCTGCGCAGCATCCGTCTTTCCTTACGCAACCTGGCATTGTTTCACACACAACTGCGGGCGGTCTTGCGCGCCAGCGTATTGGGATCGGTGCGGATTATGTTCCCGCTGATATCGACCGTGATGGAGCTGCGCAAGGCCAAGATGGTGCTGGCCGACGTGATGGAAGATCTCGAAGAAAACGGCATCCCTTTCAATCGGGACTTGCAGGTCGGGATCATGGTGGAAGTGCCTTCGACGGTGATGATGATCGACCACTTTATCGACGAGGTGGATTTTTTGAGCATCGGCACCAATGACTTGATCCAGTACACGCTGGCCGTCGACCGCAGCAACAGGGACGTGGTCGATTTGTACAATGCCAGCGATCCGGCGGTGCTGAAATTGATCGAGCTGGTGCTCACCGCGGCCCGGCGAAAGAACGTGATGGTCAGCCTGTGCGGCCAAATGAGCGGCAACCCGGTGTATACGATGTTGTTGTTGGGCATGGGACTGCGCCACTTGAGCGTCGCGCCGGCCGCCATCCCGGAGATCAAAAAAGTGTGCCGCAGCGTCACCATCTCGGATTGCGAGTGCGTCGCCCAGCGCGCGCTGGCCATGGAGCACGCCCGCGACGTGAAAAATTTTCTCAGGGAGGAATTGAAAAGGTGCGTGCCGGAGCTGATCGGTTAGGCTGAATTATTCATAAAACGTCACAGCGCAGATGTAACCACTTAATGAAAGCGAGTTGGAACCATCTTTGCCTAGAGCACGGCGAACATCGCAGCCCGAAGCGTCAGCGAGGGAGAATGCCAGGCTTCTCTCGCTTACGCTTCGGGTTACGAATAACCCCGGTTAGCAACCCGGCCAGTTTGCATCGAGGAGTTCGGATAGTTTGATGTCACGGCACCGCGTACGATTTCGGTTTCGCAAACAGGGCGATCTTCGCTGGATCGGCCACCGCGACCTGATGCGCGCCGTGGAGCGCCTGTTGCGCCGCGCGGGGCTGCCGCTTTCGATGAGCGAAGGTTTTCGCCCCAAACCGCGGTTGAGTTTCCCCTCGGCGCTGGCCGTCGGCATCGAGGGCGCCGACGAAGTCATGCAACTGGAACTCAGCCAATCGTTGCCGGCCGACGAAGTGCTGGCCGCCGTACAGGCGGCGGCGCCGGACGGTCTGGAATTTACGGCTTGTGAAATCGTCCCGGACGGCGCCGGCAAACCGGCCGTCGATAACGTGACGTACGAAATTGCCGTCCCCGCGGACCGCCATGCGGCCTTGCGGCGGCGGATCGCCGACGTGCTGGCGGCCGATCGCCTGCCGGTCCGGCGCGCCGACAGCGGCAAAGAGAAAGAGATCGATGTCCGCGGGGCGCTGGAAGCAATGTCCCTGGCGGACGACACATTGCGTTTCAAAATCAGAGTTTCCCGTAACGGGACTCCGCGGCCGCGCGAAGTGCTGGCCGCGCTGGGAATTGAGGATCTGGAACTCGTCGGCAATCGGATGACCCGTACGGTGGTGGAGTTGACAACATGAAACCACCCGCCGGCGTCGCCGCTGTTGCGATCCGTCGCGCGGAAGAGCCGCCGGCTCGTTCCGTCCACAGAAATAGAAAGCGAGCATATGAAACAAGAGATGCTGATCAACGTTGCGCAGCCGGAAGAATGCCGGATTGCGATCGTGGAAGATTCCATTCTTGAAGAGCTCTATATCGAGCGAACCAGTCAGGACAATTACGTCGGGAACATTTACAAGGGAAAGGTCGTCAACCTGGAGCCGAGCATTCAAGCGGCTTTCGTCGATTTCGGCGTGGGCCGCAACGGCTTCTTGCACATCAGCGACGTCGAGCCGCAGTATTTCCGCCAAGGCGGCTACGACCCTGCCCGGCCGATCGAATCCAACGGCGGCGCGCGCGGGCGCCGCGGCGGACGCGGTGACAAGGAGAACGGCCCTTCGTCGGGTGAATCCGAAGTCGCGGACGAAGAGGGGGGCCCGCCACGCCGCCAGCGCGGCCGGCGCCCCGGCGCCCGCCCGCGCGTCAAACCCCCCATCCAAGACATTCTCCGTCGCGGCGATGAAGTGCTGGTGCAGGTCATCAAGGAAGGCATGGGCACCAAAGGCCCCACGCTGTCGACGTACATCAGCATCCCGGGGCGCTACTTGGTGCTGATGCCAGCCCTGGGGCACGTCGGCGTGTCCCGCAAAATCGAAGACGAAGAACTGCGGCGCAAACTGCGCGACGTGATGCTGGAACTCAACCCACCCAAGGGGCTGGGGTTCATCGTCCGCACGGCCGGCGTGGACCGCACCAAAAAGGAGCTCTCCCGCGACCTGGCCTATCTGTTGCGGCTGTGGAAGGTCATCGTGCGCCGCATCCGCAAGTGCGCCGCGCCGATCGACATCTACGAAGAAAGCGACATGATCATCCGCACGATCCGCGACATCTTCACCGGCGACGTGGACACCATCTACATCGATGAAGCGTCGGCGCACGATCGGGCCAAGGAATTTCTGCAAATTGTCATGCCGCGCTACGTGCAAAGGCTCAAGCTGTACGAAGGCAAGGAGCCGCTGTTCCACAAGTACAACCTCGATGAAGAGATCAGCCGCATCCACCAACGCAAAGTTCCGCTGCGGCAAGGCGGCTCGATCGTCATCGATCAGACCGAGGCGCTGGTGGCCATCGACGTCAACAGCGGCAACTTCCGCGCGGACGACTCGGCCGAGGAAACGGCCTACCAGATGAACCTGCTGGCGGCGCGCGAAATCGCCAGGCAATTGCGACTCCGCGATCTGGGCGGCGTGATCGTCAACGACTTCATCGACATGCGAAAAGAGAAGCATCGCCGCGGCGTGGAACGCGCCCTGCGCGACGCGGTCAAGCGCGACCGGGCGCGAACAAAAATCCTGCGGACCAGCCCCTTCGGACTGGTCGAGATGACCCGCCAACGGATTCGCCCCAGTCTTAAGCGAAGCGTGTTTACCGATTGCCCCGGCTGCATGGGCACTGGCGTGGTCAAAACGGCCGAGAGCATGGCCATTGAAGTCGTGCGGATCTTGATTTTGGCCTCGCAGCAGGCGGAAATCGCCCGCGTCACGGTGACCGTCAACGAGGCGGTGGCCACCTACCTGAGCAATCGCAAACGACGCGAGCTGGCGCGGCTGGAAGACGAGGGACAGATGAACGTGCAAATCCTGGGCAAAGAGATGGCGGGACCGGAGTACCTGACCATCGTCTGCGACGACGCGGCCGGCCGTGAGGTGAAATTCCCCTACACGTAGGACTCGACCGGGGCGGAGACTTCTGTTACACTTCTCGGTTTGGCTTCGCCGGCGTGGCTTCGTAGCCTCCAGCCCGGCCGTGCCCCATTTGAGACGTACCCCCAAACAACAGCGACGGCAAATAGTTCGACTCCCTAAAGGTGCTGTGATGTACGCGATCATTATCGACGGCGGCAGACAATACCGCGTCGAAGAAGGCCAAGAGCTCAACGTCGATTATCGCGGGCTGCCCGCCGGCGAGCAGGTGGTCTTCGAAAAAGTGGCCGCTTGCTGTGGCGACTCAGGCACGACGTTGGGACGTCCCACCGTCGAGGGCGCCAGCGTCACCGCGGAAGTCGTCGGCACCTACCAGGGACCAAAGATCGTCGTGCAAAAACTGCGGCGTCGCAAAAACTCTCGCCGCCGCACCGGCCATCGTCAGATGTATACCAAGGTCCGCATCGGCGCCATCGTCGCCGGCTCTTGACGTTCGCCGCGCCGCAAACCCAGGTAGTCCCATGCAGCCCGGATCCTCGCCGCGGACCAGCGGCGATTCAATGTTCGATCGCCGCGAGCTGCTGCGGATTGGCGCGTTGAGCTTGTTCGCCGCGCCATTCTCCCATGCCGGGAAGGTGGCTGCGGCGGATTTGTCTGTCAGGCGGCGAAGCTGCATCTTCATCATGCTCCAAGGCGGGCCCAGTCATCACGATCTGTGGGATCCCAAACCACAGGCGTCAGCCGAGGTCCGCGGTCCGTTTCACACGATCGACACAGCAGTCCCCGGCGTGCGTTTTGGCGAGTTGATGGCGCAAACCGCGACGGTGGCCGACCGCCTGGCCGTCCTCCGCGGCATGACGCACAAGTTCACCAATCACATCGCCGGCACCTACGTGACGCTGACCGGCTCGAACAACCAGCGCGACGCCGACCGCGAGGCGCACAGCGACGACTTCCCCGGACCCGGCGCGGTGTTGAATCGGCTGGAGAAGTCGACGCCGCAGGTCCCCCGCAGCGTGTCCCTGCCCAATTGGTTGAGCATCCCGGGCCCATCCAATCGCATGCCGGGCCAATACGGCGGATTTTTAGGTAGCGTGTACGACCCGTTCGTGATCGCTGGCGATCCGCACCAGCCGGACTTCAACCCGCTGTCGCTCTCCTTGCCCGAGGGGATGAGCACACCGCGGCTGCGTTCGAGAATCGATCTTTCGCGACAATTGGACCAGGCCGCCCGGCGGTTGGAAGCGGGCCTCAGCCGCCGGTACGACCATTTGATCGAAAGCGCCTACGACATGGTGGCCGACGGCCGCGTGCGCGAAGCGTTGGACCTGACCAATGAACCGGACTCCATGCGCGACCGCTACGGCCGCAACAAGCTGGGGCAGTCGCTGCTGCTGGCCCGCCGGTTGATCGAAGCGGGCGTGCAGATGGTCGCCTACAACGAATTCAACCAGAAATGGGACACGCACGGCGGGCTGGAAGGCCGCTATCGCAAGATTGTTCCGGAAATGGATCAGGGGTTTGCCGCGCTGGTGGCCGATCTGGACGATCGCTACTTGTTGGACGACACGCTGGTCATCAATACTGGCGAATTCGGCCGCACGCCGGTCATCAACCAGCAGGCGGGCCGCGATCACTGGCCCAACGCTTACACTACCGTGTTGGCCGGCGGCGGCATCCGAGGCGGCCACGTTTACGGCGCCAGTGATACCAAGGGGGCGGAAGTCGCCGAGCAACCGACCCACCCGTCGGACGTGCTGGCCACGATGTGGCGGCAGTTGGGCGTTTCGCCCACGACCGTCATCTACGATCGGCTGCATCGTCCGCACCTGGTTTCCGACGGCCGCGTGCTGGACGAACTGTTGTAAACCACCCATTGTTAGCCATCGCGCGAGACCAAGCACACTTTCCCGGCGAGAAACCAGATGCTGAAGGTTACGGGACGAGCACAATCGTTTTGTGACCGCGTGAGTCGACGCCGTTTTATCGAGATCGGCGGGCTGAGCACGTTCGGTCTTTCGCTCCCGCATTTGCTCGGCAGTGAGGCCGCGGCTGCCGGCGCCGCCGGACGGGGTACCAAGCACCACTGCGAGCGCTAGGTAATCCTTATCTGGCAACACGGCGGGCCGTCGCAGTTGGACACGTTCGACATGAAGCCCGAGGCGCCGGCAGAGGTGCGCGGGTCATATCGGCCGATCGCCTCGAACCTGCCGGGGCTGGACGTCTGCGAGCTGTGCCCTGAGCAAGCCCGGGTGATGGACAAATGCACGGTGATCCGCAGCTTTTCGCACGGCAGCAGCGATCATTGGGCCGCCGCGCATTGGATGCTCACCGGACGGCTGGGCGCCAACGGCTCGGACCGCGTGCCGCGACAGCCGTCGATGGGCGCCGTGGCGATCGGTGCCGGAAACACCTCGGCCGTCAGCCGCAACTCCCGCCCTGCCGGCATCAATTGGCCGTTCGTTTTCCAATCTTTGGCCGTCATGGGAATCCCTGCCAATTACAGCACAATAACGTCCTTTATTATACCATACTTTGCCCAAGCAAGTCCCGGCCAAAAATCCGCGTGCGCTTCGTTTCGCCACGGCCAGCAACTCAGCGCTCTGAATTTCTGACGCGCACACACGTCAGCCCATCGCTCATCGAAGAGACTCAAATGAGGGCGGCGATGGCGCAGGTCAGAGACCAGGTTTCAATGGGGGAGCGAACGCCGGCGACTCGTTAGTGGGGCATCGGTACATCACTTGTCGGCGCTCCGGCTAGTTCGCTTACAAGCGCTGAAATCAGCCAGCCAGAGTCCCAACGCCAACAATGTGCTGAACGACCAGAACAGTGAAATCATTAGTTTCGCCGTTCGCCAATCCGCAGCGACGTAACCTCGCTCGATATAATCCGGCCCATAGACCATTCGCGCGACAACGCAGGCAGCTAACTTTGCCCCGAGTACGAGCGCCGCGCCCAAAATAATTGGCGCATAATGTTGGCGAACCCGGCGCAACATCCAGGGGATGATACCCATAGCGGGGACGGCCGAGAGCACGGCCATCAGCGGAAATGGAAAACGCGTCTGCACGCCGGCCGCAACTCCGCATGCTACAAAAAGGGCGACGTTGGTGACCACTGCGATCGTGGTTGCCAACGTCCGGGCGCGCCACGCTTCGGGCGATTCGGGCAGGCCGATGGAGCGGTGAAATTCCGTCAGCAGCCACGCGCCCGCCAGACCAAGGTAAAGACAGGAAATGTCTGCACTGGTGGCCGGATTGGTGGCCACCAGGACAGGGATCGGAAGAACCGCTGCCACGCCCCACGTCATCGCCATCAACCGAAGCTCGTTCGTGGGCGAAGGTCTGTTTATTTGGTCGATGGAGCTCTGCATCGTACTCCGCGCCGTCTAACGTTCGTCGAGCCACCGGCCCAAGACGTCAACGAGATTGCAGGCCACGCGATGACAAGTCCCAAATTAGAACGGACTGAGTTGGCAATTTCAAGCAACGGCTTTGTGGCCGAAGCGCGCAAGCCGATTGCTGATCGATGACCAATGACGGTTCGACCTGGGCGCGCAAACCTCTTACCTGCATCTAACAATGGACAGTATGTCGGTAGAGGGCGAACCGCAGACGGTCGAGCAGCCGGGGCGGCTCGGCTGGTGGCCCAATGATTGCTCCCGCAGGCGCGGACCAGTAGACTGAGGCCATCGCAGACTCTTCGTCTTGCGGAATACTAGTACGGTACACCCCTATACGCGCCGGCCGGCCGGCTGTCAACCTGCTTACTGAAGAATTACTTCAATATGCAGGGCTTACTGAAGAAGTTTCGATCTACTAACACGTTATCCGACCGTATCACGCGAATAGCCAATCTCCAAAACATCAGCTTGACAGACCTATGCAATACACGGGCTACGTTGCTGAAATAAACGATGATGCCGATGCCTATGAACTTGACTTCGAATCTACTGATTATTGCGAAACCGACGCGGCATTGGCCTCTGCTGAAAGAATCCGCCTCGAATGGATGGAGGGTGATGAATTCTGGGCGGTGACGATTAACCACTTCTTTGAAACTGATGATGGAAGATGCGGAACTGGGACACTGGAATGCAACTTTCCCTCATGGGAGGGCCGACGCAGTATTCAGAAACGTGAGACTGGTCGCGTCGACGCAGTGTTTATCTCAAACGACGTTGAAAACGACGTACACGAACTAAGAGGATTCTGGATTGACGTGAGATGGACAACTGGTCTTGAATCCGGAAGATTGTTGTTCGAACTTGAGGGACATCCGGAATAGGAGCGTCGGATAACCATGTCGTGAACCGGAGCGACCGACGGCGCGTTTACAAATGGAAAGTCTTCGCCGGTCGCTCGGTTACGACTGACGTTATGCGGCTCAATGATCCCTGACTCCATCATCGAAGACGATGTCCGTAAGAACAGAACCCCGACAACCCGTCGTCTACGACATGATGCTATTGGCCGATTCACTCGTCGCGCTTCGCCGATTTCCCGGCGTTCGACAACGGGATCCAGAATTCTGCGAGCGTCAGAAGAACTTCGAGGAAGCACTGACGAAGATTCGATGCCTTGCGCAATTCATGAGCGCTACCGGCGGGAATGATCTCATCAAGATCACCGATCCAGAATTCGGTGGTGTCGCCGACAAATCATTCGTCGAGAACCACTTTGATACGATCAGCAAATACCTTTCGCACCTGTCCGAACAACGATACAAAAAAGAAGATAGATACCCGCGACCGACTGCCTCTACGGCAATGACTGCTGGCAAACAACTTCTCAAAGCGCTCAAAACCGTCATCGA
>Ga0214472_10008624_pt1 | contig 10646 bp, 9 predicted proteins | sample RVTome_6_FD_207662 | JGI IMG/M metagenome (GOLD analysis project Ga0214472, IMG submission 207662) | Soil microbial communities from uranium-contaminated site in the Upper Colorado River Basin, Wyoming, United States - RVT140D175 | ecosystem: Environmental > Terrestrial > Soil > Contaminated >...
TCACCGCGCACGAGGACGCCGACACCGTGCGCGACATGCTGGAGGCCGGCGCCACCGGCTACGTGGTCAAGGGTGCCTCGGTAGACGAGGTCCTGACCGCCGTGCGCGCGGCGACGACCGGCGACTCGACCCTTGACGATCGCGTCCTCCCCCACGCGGTGGAAGATCTCCGGCGCCTCCTTCGCTCCGAACGGACCCGCCGGGCGGAGGCGGAGCGAGTGGCCCGGACCCGGGACGAGTTCGTCCACGTGCTCTCGCACGAGCTGCGTACCCCGCTCACCGTGATGACCGGGGCCCTCCGGGCCCTGGAGCCCCACGCCCCCACCCGTGACGTCACGGAGCTCGTGGCCCGGGCCATGGCCCGGGCCGCCGACCTGGAGCGGGTGATCGAGGGCCTGGAGCTGATCGGCCAGCGGCGCTCCGCCGCCAGCCGCAGCAACCCCGCGGGCGCCGTGGCAGAGGGCGTCCTCCGCACCGGCCACCGTCCGGCGGTGGTGGATCTGGAGAAGGCGGACTGGCCGGGCGTCTCGAACCAGCACTTGGCCCGGGTGGCCTACGAGCTGGTCCGCAACGCCGCCACGCACGGCGCCGAGCCCGTCCACATCACCGCCCGGCGCGAAGGGAACGAGGGCATCCTCACGGTCTCCGATGCGGGGACCATCGACATCTCCCCCGAGCTGTTCCGCCCCTTCTCCCAGCGCGACATGTCCACCACCCGGGAGATGGCGGGCATGGGCCTGGGCCTGTTCGTAGCCAGCCGCCTGTGCCAGGCGGGGGGGGGCCGCCTGGATCTCCGCCGGGAGGACGGCCGAACCGTGGCCGAGGCCCACTTCCGCCTATCTGCGTAGGGTTCCCCCCAACCGCTCCCGAACATGTGGAAAGGATCCTTTCCAGGTGGAAGGGAAGGTGAGCACCTCACCCGGAAGGCCAGGTGCTACTCGGCAATTGTCCAGGCACGCAACCACGCGCCCAGCGCTGGCCAGCAGGATCACCACCGGACTGCTCACGGCGGGCGGCTCAGATGGAGGGGCGGCCGGGCTGGTCCTCGACGCTTCCGCGCTTGGGGATCATCACCTTGCGCCGGAAGGACAGGACCTCCACGCCGTCCTGGTTGAAGCCCCGGGTCTCCACGGTGACCACCCCTCGATCGGGCTTCGAGGAGGACTCCTTCTTGTCGAGGACCGTGGTCTCGGCGTACAGGGTGTCGCCGTGGAACATGGGGGCCTTATGCTGGAGGCTCTCCACCTCCAGGTTTGCGATGGCCCGGCCGCTCACGTCGGGCACGCTCATCCCCAGGGCCACCGAATAGACCAGGTTCCCGACCACCACGTTGCGCTTGAACTGGGTCTGGGTCTCAGCGTAGTGGGCGTCCAGGTGGAGGGGGTGGTGGTTCATGGTGATCAGGCAGAACAGGTGGTCGTCGGACTCGGTGATGGTCTTGCCGGGCCAGTGCTTGTAGACGTCTCCGACCTCGAAGTCCTCGAAGAACCGCCCGAACGGACGGGCCTCTCCCATGGTCCTCCTCCAGGGTGGTCAGGCAGGCACCGGGGAAGATATCATCCTTGGCCGGGCCGACCGCCCGTTCCCCGGCGACGGCGACGAGACCCCAAATCGGAGGTACGCGACCATGAAGATCCTCATCCTGGGCGGAGACGGCTACCTGGGCTGGCCCACAGCCATGCACCTGGCCAACAGGGGCCACGACATCGCCGTGGTGGACAGCTTCCACCGGCGCCTGTTCGACCAGGAGATCGGGGCCGATTCCCTGGTCCCGATCGCCCCCCTCCAGGACCGGGTCCGGGTCTGGAACCAGGAGCTGGGCAAGACCCCCATCAAGATGTACGTGGGCGACATCTCCGAGTGGGACTTCCTGGAGAGCGTGTGGCGGGACTTCGAGCCGGAGTCGATCGTCCACTACGCCGAGCACCGGGCCGCGCCGTTCTCCATGCTCTCCCGGCGCCACGCGGTGATCACCCAGGTCAACAACGTGGTCGGAACCCTCAACGTGCTGTTCGCCATGAAGGACATCACCCCGGAGGCCCACCTGGTGAAGCTGGGGACCATGGGCGAGTACGGGACCCCGAACATCGACATCGAGGAGGGCTTCCTGGAGGTCGAGCACAACGGGCGGAAGGACGTGGTCCTGTTCCCGAAGAAGCCCCCCAGCTTCTACCACCTGTCCAAGGTCCACGACTCGCACAACATCGAGTTCGTGTGCCGGGCCTGGGGCCTGCGGTCCACGGACCTGAACCAGGGTGTGGTGTACGGCGTGCACACCGAGGAGACGGCTCTCGACCCCCGGCTGGCCACCCGGTTCGACTACGACGACGTGTGGGGCACGGCCCTGAACCGGTTCTGCGTCCAGGCCGCCATCGACCATCCCATCACCGTGTACGGCAAGGGCGGGCAGACCCGCGGCGCGCTGGACATCCGGGACACGCTCCAGTGCGTGGAGATCGCCTGCAACAACCCTCCGGAGCTGGGCACCTACGAGGTGTACAACCAGTTCACCGAGCAGTTCTCGGTGACCGAGCTGGCCAACATCGTGGTCGAGGGGGCGCGGAAGATGGGCTGGGAGCCCATCGTGGAGAACGTGCCCAACCCCCGGGTGGAGCTGGAGGAGCACTACTACAACGCCAAGCACACCAAGCTCCTCGACCTGGGCCTCCAGCCGCACCTGCTGTCGGACACGCTGATCGACGGCCTGCTGGCCACGGTGAAGGAGCATTCCGACCGCGTGAACAGGCACCTGCTCTACCCTCGTCACAACTGGAAGGACGGCCTCCTGGAGGACGTGGAGCCTGGCGACAAGGTCTAGGCGCTAGCCGACCCAGGTGCGGATCAGGCTGCGGAGGTAGCCCCACCCGTAGCGCAGGAGCGGCGGCTTCTTGCTGTCGCCGGCGTGACGCTCCCGGAAGGTGCACGGGACCTCCTTGACCCGCAGCCCCGCCTTGGCCGCGGCCACCGTGACCTCCGAGGCGTGGAACTGGTTCTCGCGGAACTCCAGCTGGTGGAGGGCGTCGGCGGTGAAGGCCCGGAACCCGCTGGCCGGGTCCGTGATGTGGTGCCCGGCCATCCTGGTGGTCAGCCAGGCGAACACCCGCACCCCCTGCGAGCGGCCGAAGATCGGCTTCTCGTAGTCGCCAAGCATGCGTGAGCCGTGGGCAACGTCCGCCTGACCGGCCAGAAGCGGCCGCACCAGCTGGGGCAGCTCCCGGGGGTCGTACTGGCCGTCGGCGTCCACGGTGGCCACGATGTCCGCGCCGCGCTTGAGGGCCATGTGGTAGCCCAGACGGACCGCGGCGCCCTGGCCCCGGCGGAGGTCGCGGCGGACCACCAGCGCCTTGTGCTCGTCGGCCACCCGCTCGGTGGCGTCCACCGAGCCGTCCGAAACCACGATGACCTCGACCTTCATGCCCTCGACCTCGGGGGCGATCTCCCCCATCACCTTGGGGAGGCTGGTCTCCTCGTTCAGGGCGGGGACCACCACGCCCAGCTTCTTGACCGGCTCGGAGCCCTGCTCCACGAAGCCGTACTGGCGCTCGAACTCCCGCACCGCCACCCGGTCCGCGTAGCCCCCCAGGGTCTGCTCCAGGCGGTCCGTCTTGGCATAGGCCCGGAACAGCAGGACGTAGGTCAGGATCCCGGACACGACCAGCACACCGATGACCCGGCGGGCGTCCCCGGGCGGGAACCCCAGGGCGGTGAGGACGGGGTCGAGGATGCTGGGGACCACCGACAGCGTGGCCAGCCCGAGGGCCAGCACCAGCATGATCAGGGTGTCGGGCAGGCGCAGGGAGCGGCGCCGGTAGCGCCGCAGGGCCTGCACGATCATGAGCAGCGCGACCAGGAAGCCGACGACTCTCAGGAAGTCCATAGGGCCTGTCGTGTCCATGTCGGGAACCGGCGTGATGATACCCTAGCCGCCCCCGACCCCAGGAAGGCCTGTCCATGAGCGAGCGCGTGCTGGTCACCGGCGGCTGCGGCTTCATCGGTGCGAACCTGCTGCGCTTGCTGGCCGCGCGCGATGTGGGACCGCTGGTGGCCGTGGACGACCTCCGCAAGGGCGTCCGCGAGCACGTCCCGGAGGACCTGGCCGCGGTGGTGGTCGGCGACTGCGCCGATCCATCCGTCATGGGCGCTGTCCTGGAAGGCGTGGGAACGGTGATCCACCTGGCCAGCGAGACCGGGGTCCAGCCCAGCGTCGAGGACCCGGCCACCGACTTCCGGGGCAACGCGGCCACCACGTTCGCCGTGCTCGAGGCCTGCCGGGTGGCCGGCGTGGAGCGGTTCGTGTTCGCCTCGACCGGCGCGGCGGCGGGCGAGGTGGAGGGCGCGATCCACGAAGAGGTGGTCCCCAAACCCGTGTCGCCGTACGGGGCCGGGAAGCTGGCCGGCGAGGCCTACGCCCGGGCCTACGCGGCGTCCTTCGGGATGCGGACGGCCTCGCTCCGGTTCTCGAACGTGTACGGGCCGTTCAGCCTGCACAAGAGATGGAACGCGGTGCCCAGCTTCATCAAGCGGTGCCTGGCCGGTGAGCCGCTCACGATCTACGGGGACGGCGGCCAGTCACGGGACTTCGTGTACGTCGAGGACCTGTGCGACGCCATCCACCGCGCGGCCACGGCCGGCGGCATGGCCGGTGACGTGTTCCAGGTGGCCACCGGGGTGGAGACCACGATCCTGGACCTGGCCGAGCTGGTCCGGAAGGTGGTCGGCGCCGACGTGGAGATCGGCTTCGGCCCCAAGCGCGAGGGCGAGGTGTACCGGACCGCGGTGGACATCACCAAGGCCCGCACGGTCCTCGGCTACGAGCCCTCGGTGCCGCTGGAAGAGGGGATCCGGCGGACCGCGGACTGGTACCGCGAGCACTGGGCCGGTCAGTAGAGGGCTTCGAGCCCAAGCACGTCGCCCTGGCCCAGGGTCCGCTCGCTGATCGAACATGGCCGGCCCTGGGTGCTCATCGTCTGCCCGGCGTGGTCCGCCTCGGACACATGGCCCAGCCCGAAGGTGTGGCCCCGCTCGTGGGCCACCACGCTCTGGATGTCGTACCGATCCGCGCAGGGCACGGGACGGGTGGTGAACCACGCGTAGTTCCGGTTCAGCTTCACGTCCGACTCCACGACCTCGTACGGGCGGCTGGCGGTCGAGTACCACACGCAGGCCACGGCCAGCGCCCCGGAGGGAAGCTTGCCGAACCCGGTCACGGATATCCCGTCCCGGGAGCCACAGCTCCCGCTGCTGTTGATGTTCGTCCCCGTGCTCGTGTCCCCGTCGAAGGATGCCCGGGCGGAGACGTTGTCGGCCATCCCGCAGCTGTTCGTGGCCCCGGTGATGGCTGAGGTGGCCTGGAGCAGAGCCGTGCGGACCTGGGTCACGGACAGGCCGGCGGGCGTGGACCGGGCGTTGAAGCGCCACCGGTGGATGCTCGACTCGCGCCAGCCCTCCAGGGAGTAGGCGGGGTCCGTACACGCGGCCACCTCGTCGAACACGTCCTGGATCTCATCGGGCAGTGGGCTGGGGAGCAGGCCGGGAGCGTTGACCACCTCGGTGATCACGCCCACGGGGCTGGGAGCGGCGTGCGCTGGCCCGGCGACGGATGCGGCCGTGATCCCTGCGGCCGCCACCATGGCCATCCACCCTCGGCGCATCACACCTCCTGCGGGCCCTCACTTGAGATGTTCGACGCCGCCGAGCGAACCCCTACCCGCCACCGCGGAGCGTGTTCACGCGCCGTCCCCTTTGTGGTGTTTCGAATAGATCTCCTACGGGTGCTCAAGTGGCAGGGGCGTGTACTCCAAGCCGACCTCCATCCCGAACGCGGGATCCGGTCTCCGTTGCCCGCCTCGCCGCAGGGGAAGCCCCCGCTTCTGGGCTGATGCACAGAAGGAGAGGCGCCCTGGGACTCATGGTCAGGGCGGGGCCGCGGCGCGTTGGTCGCGGCCCCGCCCGACCGAACGGAGCTACGCCACCCGCTGGATGGCGATGTGGGCCACCGGGGCCTCCGTGTCCCATCCGTGGATGCCCGGGTCGAGGTCGGCCCCACCCTGGATCCCAAGATGGTGATGGATCACCCCGCCCTCGGCCAGCGCGGGGTTGGTCTGGCCGGTGCCCGGGTCCCCGTTGTCGTCGGCCACGCCGATCAGGCCCTGGCACGGCGGGACCATGTCGGCCAGGTCCTCGGTGTTGTTCTCGGTCCCCGCATCGTACGCGTTGAACGATGCCGACGTGGACCCCCCGACCTGGGCCGGCAGCTTCAGGCCGTCGGCGCCGGTGAACCCGTCGTTGGTGCAGATGAGCATGGACACGAACGAGATCCGGTTCGCCCCGGAGGCGGCATCGATGGTGAAGGTGACCGCCTCCGCGAACATGGCCGAGCCGGGCGTGCCCTCAGGAACCAGCGGGCCGGTGGTCGTCTCCAGCGACGCCGACACGTGGGATGAAGCGGCCAGCTCATCGAGGAGCGGCCCTCCGTTGCCGTTCTCAGCGATCTGCTGGATGCCCACCGACGCGGCCGATCCCACGTCGAAGGCGTCGTACGCGTTGCGATGGGTGGCCACCACCGGCGGCGTGAGCGGCTGGCCGCCGGTCAGGTTGGTGATGGTGACCTCGTAGCTGCGCATGGGCGGTGCGGCTGAGGCGGCCGACCCCAGGGACAGGGCGGCCACGGCGGCGGTGAGCGCCGCGATCGAACGGGCTCGCATGGTGCCTCCTTTCCGGGCGGCGACCGTCGCCGCCCGCCCGGTCACGCTAGTGGGAGGAGCCTTACGGAACCCTTTCGGCGGGGCCAGCCGTAACGATTCCGAAAGCCGGATGGACGAGTATGGACAGGTGGACGGCTCCCGGGTGCTGGTCGCCGACGATGAGCCCATCGTCCGCGACGTGCTGGCTCGCTACCTGGAGCGGGCCGGCTTCGCCGTGGACACCGCCGAGGACGGCGAGCAGGCTATGGCCCGGTTCGTCGAATCGCCGCCCGACCTGGTGGTCCTGGACCTGATGATGCCGAAGCTCGACGGCATCGAGGTGTTCACCCGCATCCGGAACCGGGGACCGACGCCGGTGATCATGCTCACCGCCCGGGGGGACGAGGCTCAGCGCATCGCCGGCCTGGACCTGGGTGCCGACGACTACGTGGCCAAGCCCTTCTCCCCTCGCGAGGTCACCGCCCGTGTCCGGGCCGTGCTCCGGCGAGCTGGATCCCGGACGTCCGGTGCCCGGACACCGCTCGTCTCCGGAGACCTGGAGATCGACCCGGGGAGCCGCACCGTTCGCCGCTCCGGGACCGAGCTGTCGCTGACCCCCAAGGAGTTCGACCTCCTGCTGTTCCTGGCCGAGCATCCCGGCGAGGTGTTCACCAGGGTGCACCTGCTCGAGGCGCTGTGGGACTTCGCCTTCGACGGCGACCCCTCCACCGTGACCGTCCACGTCCGGCGCCTCCGCGAGAAGATCGAGGACGATCCCTCCCACCCGCGGCACTTGGTCACGGTGTGGGGGGTGGGGTACCGGTTCGACCCATGACGGGACGAGCGCTGGTGACTATGGGCGGCATCGCCGCCGCCGGGGTGGCGGCCACCGTGGCCGTGGCCGCGGCGGGCGGGATGGGAGGCGCCGACCTGGGGCAGCTCGCTCTGCTCACGGTCTCGGCCGCCGCCGTCACCATGGCCGCCGCGGCCATCGCCGCCCGGCTGCTCCGGGGAGCGTCGCTTCGAGCCCGGCTGGTCATCGGTGGCCTGGCCGGGGTGGCCGTGGCCCTCGGGAACCTGGGAGTCCTGTCCGCGCTGATGTTCGTCAGCGAGCACGATGCCTTCGTCATGGGCACGCTGCTGGTCTTCGCCGCGGCGGTGGGTGCCGCCGTGGCCGTGGCCCTGTCCCGGGGGCCGGCCGGCGCGGTCGGGAGGGTGGAGCGGACCGCACGGCGGCTGGCCGGCGGGGACCTCGACGCCCGGGTGGGGCAGGCGGGAGGGGGCCGGGAGATCTCCGCCCTCGCTCGGGCCCTGGACGAGATGGCCGAACGCCTCCAGGCCTCGCTCTCCCAGGAGCGGGACACAGAAGCCCGGCGGCGCGACCTGATGGCCGCCGTGTCGCATGACCTGCGCACCCCACTGGCCGGCCTGCGGGCCATGGTGGAGGCCATCCAGGACGGGGTGGTGGACGACGCGACCACCCTGCGCCGCTACGTGGGCGAGATGCGCCGGGCCGTGGAGGCCCTGTCCTCGCTGGTGGACGACCTGTTCGAGCTCTCCCAGCTCGATGCGGCGGCCATCAGGTCGGAGACCCGGCGGGCCCGGGTGGACGAGGTCGTGCGCTCGGCCCTGGCCGCGTGCGCCGGGCAGGCTCGGGAGAAGGGCGTGCAGGTGGAGACGAACATCGATGGGAACGGGCACGCTCTCTGCTCTCCTCGCCTGGTCCGGGTGCTCCAGAACCTGCTCCAGAACGCGGTGCGGCACACGCCGTCGGACGGCACGGTGCTCATCGAGACCCGGAGCCGCGGAGCCGACCTGGAGCTGGCCGTGGCCGACACGGGCGAGGGGATCGCCCCGGAGCACCTCGACCGGGTGTTCGAGCCCTTCTGGCGGGGCGATGCCGCCCGCTCCACCCCGGGCTCGGGGCTGGGCCTGGCCCTGGCCAAGCGGATCGTGGAGGCCATGGGCGGGGACATCCGCGCGGAGCGCCGTCCCGATCGGGGCGCTCGGTTCGCGGTTCGAGTCCCGGGCTGACCGCTCAGCCCGCGGCCGGGTGGCGCGTCACCGATCGATCTTGAACCGCTCCAGGAGCTGGCGGGCGATGATGACCTGCTGGATCTCGCTGGTCCCCTCGCCGATCAGCAGGAAGGGCGCCTCGCGGTACAGGCGCTCCACGGTGTACTCGGCGCTGTAGCCGTAGCCGCCGTGGATGCGCAGGGCGTCCTCGACGATCTCCTTGCACGCCTCAGAGCAGAACAGCTTGGCCATGCCTGCCTCGAGGTCGGACCGCTCGCCAGAGGCCTTCTTCTTGGCCGCCGACAGGAGCATGAGCCGCATGGCCTCGAGCTTCGTTCCCATCTGGGCCAGCTTGAACTGGATGCCCTGGTGCTGGGCGATGGGCTTGCCGAACGCCTCGCGGGTCTGCGCGTAGCGGATGGCCTCCTCGAACGCCCGGGTGGCCAGGCCCACGGCCCGGCCCGAGACGTTCACCCGGCCGACCTCGATGCCGTCCATGACCTGGTAGAAGCCCTTGCCCTCCTCTTCCCCCAGGAGGTTGGCCGCGGGGACGCGGTGGTTCTCGAAGACCAGCTCGGTGGTCTCCACGCCCTTGTAGCCCATCTTCTGGATGTTGGGCGGGATGGTGATGCCCTCGTGCTTGTCGGCGCCGGGCTCCTTCTCGATGTACAGGAGCGACATGCCCTTGGCCGGCGGGTCGGTGTCCGGATCGGTCTTGACCAGGGTGACCACCAGGCCGGCTCGGAGACCGTTGGTGACCCACATCTTGGTGCCGTTGACCACATAGTGGTCGCCGTCGCGGTCGGCCCGGGTGGTGATGGCCTGCACGTCGGAGCCGGCCCCGGGCTCCGACATCGAGTACGCGGCGCGGACCTCGCCGGTGGCCATGCGGGGGAGCCACCGCTGCTTCTGCTCATCGGTACCGTGCTTGTTGAGCAGGTACGCCGCCATGAAGTGGGTGTTGAGCACCCCGGATAGGGACATCCATCCCCGGCTGAGCTCGGCCACGACCAGCGCGTAGGTCATGGTGTCCATCCCCGCGCCGCCGTGCTCCTCGGGGATGGTCAGGCCGAACAGACCCATCTCCTTGAGCTGCTCGACGATCTTGTCGGGGAACTCGTCGCGGTGCTCCATCTCGTCGGCGACCGGGATGACCTCCTGCTCCACGAACTCGCGCACCGCGCCGATGATGGCCTGCTGGTCCTCGCTCAGCTCGATCACGCTTGCTCCCACTCCTTCTTGAAGTCGTCCCACATCTGCTGGATGGTCAGCCCGGCCGCGGTGCCCCGGGCGGCCAGCTGCTCGGCCATCTTGCGGGAGGCCTCGTCGATCATCTCGTTGCCGAACATCACCGCGCCGGTGCGCTCCACCTCGGTGGCGTGCCGGTAAGCCTCCAGGAGCGCTTGGGCCTTATCGAACTCGTCTTGGGTGGGGGTGAACACCTCGTTCAGGACGTCGATCTGCCCGGGGTGCAGGGCCCACTTGCCGTCGTAGCCCAGGGCCCGGGCCCGCATGGCCATGTCGCGGAAGCCGTCCAGGTCCTTGATCAGGAGGTATGGGCCGTCGATGGCCTGGAGGCCGGCGTTGCGCGCGGCCACCAGGATCCGGCTGAGGATGAAGTGCCAGTGGTCGCCGGGGTAGCCGGGCATGGGCAGGCCGGCGGTGACGGTGGGCAGGCCCAGGGAGGCGCTCATGTCCGCGGGGCCGAAGATCAGGGTCTCGGTGCGGGGGGAGGCCGCGGCGATCTCGTCAATGTTGGTGATGCCGGTGGCGGTCTCGATCTGGACCTCGAGACCGATCCGCTTGTCGAGGCCGGTGGTGTCCTCGATCATGCGGAGGAGGTTGTCGATGAACGTGACGTCGTGGGCGTATTCGACCTTGGGGATCATGATGCAGTCGAGGTACCGCCCGGCGTTCTCCACGATGTGCAGGACGTCGTGGGCGCAC
>Ga0214472_10008625_pt1 | contig 10646 bp, 11 predicted proteins | sample RVTome_6_FD_207662 | JGI IMG/M metagenome (GOLD analysis project Ga0214472, IMG submission 207662) | Soil microbial communities from uranium-contaminated site in the Upper Colorado River Basin, Wyoming, United States - RVT140D175 | ecosystem: Environmental > Terrestrial > Soil > Contaminated >...
CAGAAGCCCACGCATGACCTCCAGCCTGTCGGACCTGCTCCTGGAGCGGCTGCAGCGGGAGACGAAGCCGCAGGACGACTGGCCCGCGCTGGTGCTGGCCGCCCTGGAAGGCGAGGCCGCCCTGGACGTCCTGGTGGCGACGCCCTCGCCGAAGCCGGCACGCGCGAAGGCGCGGGAGAAGGGAAGCGGGACCGCCCGGCCCGCCTATCTCTGCTCGATCACCGTCGAGGGCTTCCGCGGGGTGGGGCGGCCGGCCACGCTGGACCTCGTGCCCGGTCCCGGCCTCACCCTCGTCATCGGCCGCAACGGCTCGGGCAAGTCCAGCTTCGCGGAGGCCCTCGAGCAGCTCCTCACCGGCGATACCTTCCGCTGGGCCCATCGCACGAAGGAGTGGCGCGACGGCTGGCGGAACCTCCACCACAGAACCGCCGCCCTCCGCGCGGACCTCGCGCTCGAAGGGGAGCGGGCGCCGTGCACGGTCGCCCGCCAGTGGACGGACGAGGCGAAGCTGGAGGACGCGGAGACCTGGGCCCAGGTCCAGGGCAAGCCGCGCGCCGGCCTGGAGGCGCTGGGCTGGAAGGACGCGCTCGAGACCTACCGGCCCTTCCTCTCCTACAACGAGCTGGGCTCGATGCTGGACGAGGGCCCCTCGAAGCTGTACGACGCGCTGTCCGCCATCCTCGGCCTGGACACGCTGGTGGACGCGCAGGACGTCCTTCAGAAGGCCCGGACCTCGCGCGAGAAGGCGCACAAGGACGCCAGGGGCTCGCGCGAGGAGTTGCGGGCCATGCTCGCGCAGATCGAGGACGAGCGGGCCCAGAAGGTGGCCGTCGCGCTGGGAGCGGACGACTGGGGCCTGGACCGCGTCCAGAAGGTCCTGGCCGGCGCCGCCGCCGAGGCGGCCGCGGACGGCCTGCTCCGCCAGCTGCGCGAGCTGACCGCGGTGCCCGCGCCGGCGGCCGAGGCGGTCACCCGCGCGGTCCAGGACCTGCGCGCCGCGGCGGCCAGGGTGAAGGCCGCTTCGGGCACGGTGGCCGCGCGCTCGCGCGACCTCGCCGACGTCCTCGATCACGCGCTGCGCTTCCACGAGAGCCACGGCGACGGCGACTGTCCCGTGTGCGGCCGCGCCCGGGCGATGGACGCGGCCTGGCACGCGCGGAAGGCGGCGGAGGCGAAGGAGCTGCGCGACGCCGCCCGCGAGGTGGACGCGGCCCAACGGTTGGCGGTGGCGGCGCGCGATCAGGCGCGGCGGCTTCCCACGCCGCGGCCGGAGCTGCTCGAGCAGGCTCCCGCGCTCGGCCCGGTGGTGGGCAAGGCGGCCGACGCGCTGCGGGCCTGGACGGCCGGTCTCACGGCTGAAGACCCGGAACAGCTCGCGGCGCACGTCGAGAAGACGGGGCGAGCCCTGCGGACGGCCGTCGAGGCCCTGCGGGCCGCCGCCACGGAGGAGCTGGAGAAGCGCGAGGACGTCTGGCGCCCGCAGGCGCGCCAGCTCGCGGCGTGGGTCGAGCTCGCCCGCCAGGCCGTGAAGGGCGCCGCCGCCGTCCCCCCGCTCAAGAAGGCCGAGGAGTGGCTGAAGGAGACGGGCGAGGCCCTCCGCAGCGAGAGGTTCGACCCCATCGCCAAGCGCGCCATCCGGATCTGGGAGGACCTGCGGCTCAACAGCAACGTCACCCTGGGCCGCATCACCCTGGAGAGCAGTGGCAAGCGCCGGCGCGTGACCCTGCACGTGGAGGTCGACGGCGTGGAGGGGGCCGCCCTGGGCGTGATGAGCCAGGGCGAGCTGCACTGCCTCGCGCTGAGCCTCTTCATCCCGCGGGCCACGCTGCCCGAGAGCCCGTTCCGCTTCGTCGTGATCGACGACCCCGTGCAGTCCATGGACCCGTCGCGCGTGGACGGCCTCGCCCGGGTCCTCGACGCGGCGGCCAGGGACCGCCAGGTCGTGGTGTTCACGCACGACGACCGGCTGCCCGAGGCCGTGCGCCGCCTCGGGATCGACGCCCGCGCGATCGAGGTGACCCGGCGCGAGGGATCCGTCGTCCAGCTCCGGCCGGGTCGGGATCCCGTCTCGCGCAACATCGAGGACGCGATCGCGGTGGCGAAGACGGAAGGGCTGCCGGCGGCCGCGGCCAAGCGGGTCATCCCCGGCCTGTGCCGGGTCGCCATCGAGGCCGCGTGCGCCGAGGCGGTCCGCCGCCGGCGGCTGGCCCGCGGCGAGCGCCACACCGACGTGGAGGACCTGTTGGCCTCGTGCTCCGGAACGAAGACGTTCGTGTCCCTGGCCCTGTTCGACGACGCCCAGAAGGCCGGCGAGGTGCTGGCGCGCCTGAACAAGGAGTCGCGCGACTTCGCGGACGTCTACCGCCTGTGCAACGAGGGCGCCCACGGCGTCGAGGTGGGGGCCCGCATCGACTTCATCCGCCAGGCGGAGAAGCTGGCCCGCTGGCTGCAGCATAGGCCGTGAGCACTCCCGCCGACCTCCTCGCCATGGCCCGCCAACTCGTCGGCCGGGCCTCGCCCGAGACGGCCGGCCTCTGGCCCCGCGCCGCGGCCCTGCTGGCCCGGCAGGCGCTGGAGACGAGCCTGGACGGCTACTGGGCGGATCGCCGCATCGCCCTCGAGTCCTGCCCCACGCTCCAGCAGCTCATCTGCCTGCGCGAGTACCTGGGCGACGCCGACCTGGCGGGCCGGGTCCATCACGCGTGGAACGCGCTGAGCCGGGCCTGCCACCACCACCCCTACGACCTGCCGCCGTCGGCGGGGGAGCTGGAGGCCTGGCTGGAGACGGTCGAAGCCTGGCTGACCGCGGCCAGCCCGAGAGCCGCGCGCTGAGACGGTCACTCCGGGACGGCCGTCCCCTTGCGCTCGCCGGTGGGCGGTCCGAAGCCGCAGCGTCCGGCCAGGCCCTGGCGGAATCGCTCCCGCTCCTCGGGGCTCATCCGCTCCCAGCGCGCGGCCATGTGCCGGCGCGAGAAGCGGGGGCCGAAGCCGCGCCCTCCGAACCGGCCGAAGAGGATCCGGCACAGCGCGAGCAGTCCCAGCGCCTGCCAGAACGTGAGCGCCGGCCAACCGAAGAGCGGCGGCAGCAGCCAGTTCCAGAGCTGCTGCACCACGAACCCGCCGACGGCCATGAACAGCAGGACCCCGCCGATCGCCAGCGGCGCCAGGAACAGCACTCTCCTTCGCATCGTCAGCTCCTCATCCTTTCGTCATCTCGTCGTAGAGGCCCCGCAGCCGCTCCCGCAGGTGGAGCACCGCGTAGCGCTTCCGCGAGAGCAGGGTGTTCACGCTGGTGCCGGTCTCGGCGGCCATCTCCTTGAAGCTCCGGCCTTCCAGCTCGTGCGCGACGAACACCGCGCGCTGGTCCTCCGGCAGCTCGGCGAACGCCAGCTCCATCTCGTGCAGGAGGACGTTGCGGGCGTACAGGGCCTCGGGTCCGGCATTGGGCGAAGGCAGCAGGTCGTCCAGCCCCGGCATCTCGCCCTCCTCATCCGGCGCGGCGGCCTCGCCGAGGCTCTCCGGCCTTCTCTTGCGGAAGAGGTCGGTGATCCGGTTGCGGGCCACGCGGAACAGCCAGCCCGTGACGTGCTCGATCGGCATCAGCAGGCGGTTCGCCTCCACCAGGGCGTAGAAGAGGTCCTGCAGGATGTCCTCGGCGTCCCGCGGGTCGGGCACGCGGCGCCGGATGAAGCCGTGCAGCCGCGCCCGCTCCCGCTCCACGACGTCGGCGATCTGCCGGTCTTGATCGAGAGCCATCCGCTCCGGGCTCGCGGTGTCCATCACCTACGGGGATAGACGAATGAGGAGCGCGGATATTGTAAGGGTCGCCAAGTTTCTGGGGCCGATGGCCCGGGGCCTGCCACTCCGGCCCGAGCGGATATCCTGTGGCCATGCTGCTGTCCGGGCTCGTGGAGTGCGTCGGGCGCGTGCGGGCGACGCCGCGCAAGCTGGAGAAGGTGGCCCTGCTGGCCGATCTCCTGCGCCAGACCCGGGGCCGTGAGGCCGAGCTGGCGGCGCTCTACCTGACGGGGACGCTGCCCCAGGGACGCATCGGCCTCGGCTGGAGCACGGTGCAATCCGCTCTGGCGGACGGCCCCGGCGAAGGCGATCCCCTGACGCTCCTCGACATCGACCGGATGTGCGAGGCCGTGGCCCGCGAGCGCGGGGCGGGGTCGGCGGGGAAGCGGATGACGGCGGTCAAGGCCCTCTTCGCCCGGGCGCGCCCGGACGAGCGGCGGTTCCTGGTCGAGCTGTTCATGGGCGAGCTGCGGCAGGGCGCGCTCGAAGGCGTTGTACTGGATGCCATCGCAAAGGCCGCCGCCCTCCCCGCCGCGGACGTGCGCCAGGCCGCCATGTACTCGGGCAGCGTGGGCGAGGTGGCGCGGGCCGCGCTCGAGGAAGGGGCCGCGGGCCTCGCGCGCTTCTCGCTGCGCCTGCTCTCGCCGGTGGCGCCCATGCTGGCCAGCCCCGCGGACGACGTCCTTGCCGCGCTCGAGCGGCTGGGGCCGGCCGCGTTCGAGTACAAGGTGGACGGCGCGCGCATCCAGGTCCACAAGGCGGGCGGCGAGGTCCGCGTGTTCACGCGCCATCTGCAGGAGGCCACGGCGCGCGTGCCGGAAGTGGTCGAGTGGGCCCGCGCCCTGCCGGCCCGCGAGCTGGTCGTGGAGGGCGAGGCCATCGCGCTGCGGCCCGACGGCCGGCCCCAGCCCTTCCAGGTCACGGGAAGCCGCTTCGGCCGGTCGAAGGACGTCGAGGCCGCGCGCCGCGCCATGCCGCTGGCGTCGTTCTTCTTCGACTGCCTCTACCTCGAGGGCGAGGGGCCGCTCGTGTCGCTGCCGTACGCCGAGCGGTTCCAGCGCCTCGCGCACGTCGTCCCGCAGGGCTCGGTCCTGCCGCGCATCGTCACGGGGGACCAGGACGAAGCCGACCGCTTCCTGAAGCAGGCGCTCGAGGCCGGCCACGAGGGCCTGATGGCCAAGTCGCTCGAGGCGCCGTACGCGGCCGGCCAGCGCGGCTTCCACTGGCTGAAGCTCAAGTCGGCGCACACGCTGGACCTGGTGGTCCTGGCGGTGGAGTGGGGGAGCGGCCGCCGCCAGGGATGGCTCTCGAACCTGCACCTCGGCGCGCGGGACCCCGAGAGCGGCCGGTTCGTGATGCTGGGGAAGACGTTCAAGGGCCTGACGGACGAGATGCTGCGCTGGCAGACCGAGAAGCTTCAGAGCCTGGAGACGAGCCGCGATGCCTTCACGGTCTACGTCCGGCCCGAGCTGGTCGTGGAGATCGCCTTCAGCGACGTCCAGGAGTCGCGCCGCTACCCCGCGGGCCTGGCGCTGCGCTTCGCGCGGGTGAAGCGTTACCGCCCGGACAAGTCGGCGGCCGAGGCCGATACCCTACAGACCGTGCAGCAGATCTTCGAGCGCCAGCGCGCGTGAGGGAGAGCAGATGGACAGCGCGCTGAAGGCAAAGCTCCTCGAGGCCGTGGACCTCGCGCTGGCCGGCGACTGGCAGGCCGCCCACCTCATCGCCCAGGACCACGAAGGCGAGCGGCTCGCCAATTGGATCCACGCCGTCGTGCACCGCATGGAGGGCGACGACGCCAACGCCGGTTACTGGTACCACCGCTGTGGGCGCGGCAATCTCGAACCCCTGCCGACCGGCGCCGAGCTGCGTCAGATCCGGGAGGAGCTCACCGGAGACTGAGCGCGACGGTCACGCCTTCGGCCAGAGCCACCCGAAGGTCCCGGCAGTGAGCAACGCGTAGATCAGCCCGTCGATGTTCAAGCGAAGCGTGGTGGCCCAGGAGCGCTTGTACCAGATCGTGGACTGCCACAGCGCGAGGCTGTACCCGACGAAGGCCACCGTACCCACGAACCGGAACACGGCCAGGTAGGGCGCGCCCGGCGGCAGGGCGGCGCCGGCGACGTAGCCCGCGAAGATGCTGACCACCACGGAAAGGAGGAACCACTGCGCGAGCGGCCCGCCCATGTTGACGGGGCCGCCCGGCATCACGGTCGCGATCATGACCGGGCCCTTGGCCCTCTTCTCGAGGAAGGCCGGGTCCTTCATGGCGGACGGCCCGGTGGGGCAGGGGACCAGGTAGTCGCCGGGCGGGATGTTGAAGCGGCGCAGGGCGTCCATGACCTCGCCCTCGGCGGGCAGCGCGCGGTAGTCCTTGCGGTGGAACGGCAGGAGCATGTGGATGATCGAGCTGGCCACGAACACGATCACCGCCGAGACCAGGATGGGCAGCCACAGCGACGTTACAGGAACCATCGTGTCCTCCGTGTGGGCGGGATTGTACGCGGCCGCAGGCGCGCTGACTGCGTCACCGGGAAGGCGCCGCCGCCGGCCGCCAGCGCCTGTTGGAATCCGAGGCAATGGAGCGCGCCGATGGCGCGGCCGACGTCGCCGTGGGATCGCCGCGCGATCGACGTGGCGTGCCTGCGCGTCAATCGGAGGCCGGCCTTTCGACCGACGACCGCCAGGACCCGCCGCATGTCGCGAACGTCAGGCCGTTGCAGCTCGACGATCCGGGCGCCGGTCAGCTTCGTCAGCGCCGCGGCCAGGACCGGGATCGCCGCTGCCGGGCAGCCTGCCGCGCAGAGCACGCGGGTACCCGCGTCGAGAGCCGTCTTGAGGAGCGCCGCGACTTCCTTTTGCGTGACCGGCCTCTCCATGAGGACGTGCAGATCGTCCACGACCACGATCTGCGCCTGGGCGTACCTCAAGCGAAGCGTGGGCCGGTCGCCGTGCCGCACAGCGGCCACGAGCTCCTCGATGAGGCCGCGGCCGTCGGTGCGGAGGACGCGGGCCGCCGGCCTCTGGCTCCGAGCCTGCCGCACGATCCACCGAAGGAGATGGGTCTTTCCGACGCCGGAAGCACCGACGAGCACCAGGACACGGGGAGCGTCAACCCGGCCCGCAACTAGCGCAGTGGCCAGCGCCAGCGCCTCCCTCGATTGAGCGGTGGAAACGAACGGGTCAGGCATCATGCCGACTCAGGCCTTGAGCCGCTCCTCCAGCCGGTGGATAGCCTCATGCAGCAGCTCGACCCGCCCCTTCAAATCCTGCACCTCGGCCCTGACCGGGTACTTCTCTTCCAGAGCGATCAGCTCCTCGAGGCGTTCCTCCACGCGGCCGACACGCGTGCGCAGCTCCAGGACCTGCATCGCCAACTGGCCCAACCGGTTCTCGGTTCCCTCGAACCGCAACCCGAGCTCGTCGGCGCGGCCGACGGCATCATCGACTCGTCTCTCGACGAGCTCCAGGCGCTCATCGACCCGATCCAGCCGTTCTTCGACGGCCTTCAGGCCCGCGGTGAGGAGATGGTATTCCTGCTCCAGCCGCTCGAAGCGATGGTAGACGTCGTCGAAGTGCGCATCGATATCGTCGAACCGACGATCCATTCGATCCAGCCGCTCGAAGACCAGCTTGAAGTCCTGGGCAATGACGTCTCGGTGGAAATCCGCCAGGACAGAGGCGAGTACGGCGCGTGTAAGGGGCTGCTCCGACATTCGCGGCATCCTACTCCTTTCCCCGCCCGGTCAATCGAGAAAAAGGCGCCGGGCGCTGGCTGAGTAGGGGAGAGCCACCCGCCGCCAGTGATCCTAGCCAGGAGCACGGCCGGGGGCGGTCCAGCCTTGGAAGGTAGGCCTGAAATCGCATATCCTCCCGCCACCTAGCCTAGAAAGCAGCCGGGGAATGTCCGTGACCGTGGCCCCGTTTCCGACGCAGGCACAGCCGGTTCCACCGGCCGACGCAACCGCGCGCAACGAGGCCGCGCAAGCCGCTCAAGCCGACCCCGCCACCCAGTACCAGCCCCTCCCCAGGTCCAAGCGCCACGGCATCGGCCTCTGCCTCTCCGGCGGCGGCTTCCGCGCCAGCCTCTTCCACCTGGGCGCGCTGCGCCGGCTCAACGAGCTCGGCATCCTGGCCCGGGCGGACTTCAAGACGATCACCTCCGTGTCCGGCGGCTCCATCACCGCCGCCCAGCTCGCCACCGCTCTGGCCAACGACACCAGCCACCAGACCGGGCCCATCCCGACGGACAAATGGGACAAGGACGTGCGCGACCCGCTGCGCGCCTTCACGAGGAAGGACGTGCGCACCGGACCCTTCCTGAAGCGGTTCCGGCCCTGGAACCTGTGGAAGTCGGAGACCACGGTCAACGCCCTGGCCGAGCGCTACGAGAAGGAGCTGACGCCGCTCCGCCTCAACGCGCTGCCCGAGCGGCCGGAGTTCCTCTTCCTCGCCACCGACATGGCCTGGGGCGTGAGCTGGACCTTCACCCGCGACTGGATGGGGGACTACCAGGCGGGCTACATGCCCCCGCCCGTGGACTTCCCGCTGGGTAGGGCGGTCGCCGCCTCGGCCTGCTTCCCGCCGCTGTTCGACCCTCTCCGCCTGAGGCTGAACCCGGCGGACCTGAAGCAGGGCTCCGCCCCGAGGGGCAAGCACCGGGACGACTGCCTGAGCGACTTCCGCCTCACCGACGGCGGCGACTACGACAACATGGGCCTCGAGCCCGTCTGGAAGAGCCACGCGGTGGTGCTCGTCTCCGACGCGGGCGGCCTCTTTACCGAGGAGAGCGACAAGGGCCTGCTCTGGCGCATCCCGCGTTATCAGGGCATCCAGGAGCGCCAGGCCCGCGGCCTGCGCAAGCGCTGGCTCATCGCCAGCTTCAGCCAGGGCACCCTGGACGGCACCTATTGGGGCGTTGGCAGCTGCCCCTCACACTACGACGGCGGCGCGGGCTTCCCGGGCTACTCGAAGGAGCTGGCCCGCGAGACGATCGCCGAGATCCGCACCGACCTCGACGCCTTCTCGGACGCGGAGGCGGCTGTACTGGAGAACCATGGGTACCTCCTGGCGGACGCGGCCCTCCGCCGGCACGTGCCGATGCTGCTTCCGGACCCGTTCCCGCCGCCGACGGTCCCGCACCCCGACTGGTTCCCGCCGGCCACGACTGAAGCCGCGATCCGCGGGGCGCTCAAGGACAGCGGGAAGCGGAAGACGTGGGGCAGGGGTTGAAGCCGATCAGCTAAACAACCTTCAGTCCTTTGACCGCCGGTGGCACGCGCCCAGGACAGGATCCTGGTCGTGAAGCGCCCGCCGACTACACCACGCACGACAAATGTGTCTAGTCGGCTAGACGATTCCATGGTATCCTCCGTCGAGAGGACGGCGGCGTGACAGGCAAGGCATGCTCCGCCTGCTCCGCCGCCTTGGTTGCGAGGAGGTCCGGCAAAGAGGCTCGCATGTGAGGGTTCGCTGCGGCCGATGCCATACGACAGTGCCCGTGCATGCGGGCGAGGACCTCGGCGCGGGATTGTTGAAGGCAATCGAGCGGGACTTGGCCCCTTGCCTCGGGAGAGGGTGGCTGGAGCGATGAGGAGGAAGGCGTATCGGGTGACCTACGAGCGGGATGCCGGAGGGTGGTGGGTCGCTTCCGTGGGCGGCGTACGCGGCTGCCACACGCAGGGGCGTACGATCAGCCAGGCGCGAGAACGCATCCGGGAGGCGCTGGGCTTGTTCGTGGCCGGGGCCGACCGCGCGCGCCTCTTGGACGACGTCCGCCTTCCTTCCGATCTGCGCCGGTTGCTGGCGGCGCAGCAGACCGCGCGCGAACGCGCAAAGCAGCAGCAGGCCCGTGCCCGCGCCGCGACGCGGCAGACCGCGCTCCGCCTGACGAAGGGCCTTCACTTGAGCGTCCGCGATGCCGCCGAGCTGCTCGACCTTTCCCACCAGCGGGTCCAGCAGCTTCTCGCTTCGTGAGGCAACCTCGGCGCGGAGGGTTGACAGGAGGCGCACCTCACCACTCGTCATCTTTCGGGAGGACATAGCGGTCCTTGGGCTCGAGCTCCGGCGGCCCAACGCCGCAAAGTCGGGCACTCTAACGCAAGTCGGGGCCGCGAGACAAGGCGCTCTCTTCCTCAGCCCTGTCGTAGGGGGTCGGACCCCAAGCGGCGGGATGACGAAGCAGGATTCGACTGCTAACATGTGGCCGAGGATCCATCCATGGCGACGGTCACCCATCCGAAGGCGACAGAGGCGGATCTTCTCAACGCCCCGAAGGACGGCCGCAAGTACGAGCTCGTGGACGGGGAAGTAGTCATGAGCCCGGCCGGGAGCCGACACGGGGCTGTCTGCGCCAGGCTCATTATTCGCCTGGGGACCTTTATCGAGCAAAGGCGCCTCGGCCATCTCTTCGATTCCAGCACCGGCTTTCGCATGCCCAACGGGAACGTACGTTTGCCGGACGTGGCCTTCGTCGCCCGTGGGCGGTTTGAAGGAGGCAAGGTACCCGAAGGCTTCAGTCCCGTGACGCCCGACCTTGCCGTGGAGGTCCTGTCACCCGAAGATCGGCCCAGGTTCGTCCTGGACAAGGTCGGCGAATATCTTGACGCGGGCGTGCCCCTCGTGTGGGTCGTTGATCCGAAGAGCCGCACCGCCACGGTCTACAGATCGCTGACCAACGTGCGAACGGTTGTCGAGAGCGACGATCGCGACGGCGAAAATATCCTGCCTGGCTTCCGCTGTTCGCTGGCCGATATCCTCGCTGAGTAGGCTCGGCGAGCGGCCGTCCGGGCGATCTCCATCAACGACGGCAAGCATTATGGCGACTAGCAGCCCGTGGTGAAACTGGG